>Ga0315287_10003708_pt1 | contig 14761 bp, 18 predicted proteins | sample YL17G11_0_MG_FD_205037 | JGI IMG/M metagenome (GOLD analysis project Ga0315287, IMG submission 205037) | Sediment microbial communities from Yellowstone Lake, YNP, Wyoming, USA - YL17G11_0 | ecosystem: Environmental > Aquatic > Freshwater > Lake > Sediment | place: USA: Wyoming | collected... | reverse complement strand
TGCAGCGGCCATCGATGACGTGCTCCGCCTGCTTGCGCTTGCGATCAGTACCGATGTTGTCAGCGGCACCGTATCAGCAGGTGGCATTGCCATTGTCGCAATAAAAGCGATTGCTTTCATCGTAATCGCCGGTGCATTCGGGATTCTCGGGGTCAGCCGGTTCATGGAACGCCGGGACACAACCGCTTTTGCTGAAAAATACCCGGAATTCATCTTCATCTTTGCGATGATGATGGCCTTTCTCTGTGCCATACTCGCCGAGGTAGTCGGGCTCTCTGCCTGTGTCGGGGGATTCATTGCCGGAGTCTCGTTTGAAGAAGTCCGGCTTCACCATAGCAAGAGCCTGAAGGAGGGGTGATGTAATTTTCACTTTTTTTTGGCCTTCGTCGGAAAAAACGACCCTCATATTGGCGTTCTGGCAGGGTTTCTGAGGTCCGGATGGAGTAAAATATGGGGCTAAATTCACCTCGGTTTAAAGGGCCTTACAAGCCAATAGGAGAGGTGCAAATCTGCCGTATTTTGACAAACGGGGCAATTATTGGGCATATTCTCCACACGAAACGAAAAGAAGCAATTTACGGGTTTTTCCGGTATTGGTCGGGAAATAAGGTGAAGAAACGGAGCCTAAAATGGGCGTATTTTCCCTGATTATAGTATCCCATCAAAGCACCCTTTTCTAAAAAACATATCGTATTTTAGAAGAATCCTCTACCATAGATAGCAACGATATAGTACACGCCGACAACTATGAAAACCGCTGCAACCACTCTCCGGATCCAGAGCTCTGCCGCCCCGATTCTCTGAACAATTTCACTGCACTTCCCCACTCCCTGTACGAGAAGATAGGAGATAATGATCACGGGCAAACCAGTGGCAAGCGCGAAGACGGCGGGGATGATCACCGGGTCTCCGGCACCAAGGGCGAGCGGGATCAGCATGGCAAAGAAGAGCACGGCAGAAAACGGGCAAAAACTCAGCGCGAAGATAACCCCGAGAAGGAATGCTCCCAGGTATCCCTTATCAGCGAGCCGTGTCGAAATACCGGACGTAAATCTGGAGAACCAGTCTCCTCCGGGCAGATGACTGAAGTGAAAAATATCGAGCAGGTAGATCCCGCACAGGACAAGGAACGGCCCGAGCAGCCGTTCGCCATAGTGCTGGAGTCCCAGGGCCACGAACTGGATGTTCATGCCAAAGAATACGATGGCGGAAGCGACTGCAACATACGCTGCCATCCTGCCGAGCGTGTAGATGAACCCGGTCAGGAGCGTGTGACGACTGCTGTCAATTCGTTTAGAGATATACGCAATGGCAGTGATGTTGGTCGCGAGCGGGCAGGGGCTGATGGCGGTCATCAGCCCGATGAAAAACGCGGCGATGACGGGAACGGGACTTTCACCCATAGTCCCCAGAAAATTCAGGAGATCCATTTCAGGAGAGATCCCCGTTCAGGCGTTTGGTGATAATTCCTGAAAGGTACGAAGTGTAGGCATCTTTGTCATCTATCAGGTACCAGACCCGGGTGTCCTGTTCCTTGTGAAATCCGTTTCCGTTATACACCCCGATCCAGAGTGACGACCCGGTCACGCCGTATTTCTCCGCAAGGGCTCGGTTCTCCGGCAGTTCAGCATTAATGTGTGCAAAGACAAGCCGTCCCGATGCAAGATCTTCCTTGAAATTAGTTTTGACGGTCTTTTCCGCAAGATCCCCAATCGCGACACACGACGTACACTGCTGGTTGCCGTGGAAGTGATAGACCTCTACCCGCTCAACGGTGCTATTGGAACTGATTGCCGGTTGAGACGCTGATGGGGCTGCTGCACCAAGATGCGGGGACGAGTCAGTGCAGCCTGCGGTTAAAAGGAGAATCACTATGAAACTCCCCAATATGAGAGAATGCTTCAGGTTTATGATCGCCACACTCCCCTCGTTTACTTCCCCATGCGTTCCGTGCACTTCAGCGCCTGGCGCCCGCGATCGGTGATGCTGTAGATGATCCAGTTGCCCTGTTGCTCACCAGTAATGAAGTCCTGCTCTTTGAGGATACTAAGATGGTACGAAAGTTTTGAATCTGCAATCTGGACTACTCCCTTGATGACACAGACGCAGAGTGGCTGGGAGAGAAGGGAGTACATGACGGTGAGCCGGATGGGGTCGGCCAGCGCTTGATGGATCCGGCTGCTTGTATGAAGTACAGACGGATCCGGTATCCGTGCGAGAAGTCCTTCCATCCCGCCCTGTTTATTGAGTTCTCCCTGTATGGTATCCGGAAGGTCTTTGGAAAAATCGCAGCATTTTTCCTTTGGGGGAGAGGTCCGTGACTGTGCCATAAGTGATTCAAATTAATATGAAATGGTAAGGTATATAATCCTGCCCTGCCCATATTGATTCAATAAAACTTGAAATGTCGTGAAAGTCATGGAAGAACAGAAATCATCATGCGCCTGCGGGAGCGAAGGGAAAAACCGCGTTATCTATTCCTGCTCCGGTATCGGATCGAATGTCGGGCAACTTGCCAACGCAGCTGCATGCCGTTTGGCGAGCGAGGGATATGGCGGGGGCTCCTGCCTTGCCGGTGTTGGCGGAGGCATTGAAAAATTGGTCGACATAGGAAAAGCAGCTGATGAGCGGATCGTCATTGACGGGTGCCCGGTCGCGTGCGCCAAGAAGATCATGGACGACAAAGGACTCTCGGTTGACCGCTATGTCCTGATCACGGATCTCGGCATCACCAAAACCCCCGGCCCTGCCTACGCAGAGAGTGCTGTGCTGACAATTATCAATGCCGTGAAGAAGGCATAAACGGATTATCATGTGCTTCACACGAAATCAGAGGGAGAACCGGAAATCAGGGCTGCACACCTCAAACGAATAAAGGTGTACAATTACATTCCACGGAATGTCGAGGATGAATATTCCCGTGTACTCTTTAAAGAATACAAAAAATTGTCGGTGAAAACAAAAAAACTATATCCCTCCTTGCGTGACCTCATGACAAAAATCGAAATTCTCGGAACCGGCTGTGCAAAGTGCAAGCGTCTCTATGCCAATGCCGAGCAAGCAGTAAAGGAAATGAAGATCACCGCAGAGATCGTCAAAGTAGACGACATTGTCGAAATTGTCAGCCGTGGTGTAATGCTCCCGCCGGCGCTCTTCATCAACGGTGAAGTGCGTGCGGAAGGCAGGATACCTGACGTAAATGAGATCAAGAAAATACTTACGGAGTGAAAATTCGTGACAGAAAAAACCCCATGCTCATGCGGAATCAACGAACCGAAACGAATTATCTTTCCCTGCGCCGGGCAGGCAAATGTCGGACAACTGACCAACATTGCGGCTCTCCAGCTGACTGAGGAAGGTTTCGGGAATATCGCCTGCGTGGCGCTGCTCGCAATCGGTGCTGAAACCCTTGTCGCCAACGCGATGAATGCCGATGAAGTCGTCATCCTTGACGGCTGCCCGATGCTCTGTGCGAAGAAGATTGCAGGTGCACAGGGAGTTTCAGCAGGACTGCACCTTGTCATGACCGAACTCGGCATCACTAAGGGCCCTTCGAAATCCTACACAAATGACGATATCGAGAAGATCGTTGCTGCGTGCTGGAAGGGTGAAGGCAGGAAGAAGGATACCGCGACGCCGGGGAAAAAGAACGGTGGAAAAGACCGTGGATGCGGGTGCGGCGGAACCTGCTGAGGCAGTACGATGAGATCGAGAAAATGCTTGCGGCCGTTGAACAGAAATTAACCGGTGGATGACACCATGCAGGACTATTTACAACTATTCGCCGATTGGGTGACGTACTCGATCGTTGGACTGGTTGAGGGAACCCCGCTCTCGTCATCCGTGAACTTTTTTATCTACGACACGATCAAGGTCACACTGATGCTTGCCATTATCGTCTTCCTTGTTGCCATAGTGCGGAGCTACATCACACCGCAGAAAGTGAAGAAGTGGGTGGCGGGACGTAACGAGGGAGTGGGCAACGTGCTCGCAGCCCTCCTGGGTATCCCAACGCCTTTCTGCTCCTGCTCAGCGGTCCCGCTCTTTATCGGGTTCGTGGAATCCGGCGTACCACTTGGAATCACATTCTCGTTTCTTGTCGCATCGCCCCTGATCAACGAGGTTGCAGCGGCTATGCTGCTTGCCATGTTCGGCTGGCAGATTGCGCTCATCTATATCGTCTCGGGTCTCATCATCGCGATTATCGCCGGCATCATCATCGGGCGCCTCCACCTTGAGAGTGATGTTGAGGAGTTTGTCTGGAAATGCAGGATGCACGACCAGGCTGAAAAACCGATGACATGGAAGGACCGCATCGATTTCGGTATCAGCGAATCAAAGAGTATCACGTTGAACGTGTTACCCTACATCATCATCGGCATCGCTATCGGGGCGGTCATCCATGGTTATGCCCCGGCAGATTTCCTCGTCAACATCGCAGGCCCGGACAACCCGCTCGCTGTGCCGATTGCGGTGCTTATCGGTATCCCGCTCTACTCGAATGCAGCGGGCATGATCCCGATCATGGAAGTGCTAACCGCGAAGGGGATGGCTATGGGAACCGCGCTCGCGTTCATGATGGCAGTGATCGGGCTCTCTCTTCCTGAGATGATCATCCTGCGTAAAGTCATCAAAATCAGACTATTAGTGATCTTTGCAGCCATCCTCTTTGTGTCATTCACGATTACGGGATATCTGTTTAATGTGATTCTGGGGTAACCTGATGATAACAGGAGAAGTGTCATGACAAAATCTGATGATGCGCTGGCCAGTTTTAAGAGCGGGTTCACCTGTTCTTCAGCAGTGTTCTCCGCGTTCTCTGACGAACTGGGATTGGACGGTGGGACGGCAAAGAAGATTGCCTGCGGTTTTGGTGCCGGGATCTCAAAGACCGGGAATATCTGCGGGGCAGTTTCCGGAGCAATTCTCGTAATCGGCCTGAAATACGGGAAGACGAAACAAGGCGATGATGCAGCCACTGAGAAAACCCGGGCGCTCGTCCGGGAATTCATGCAGGAATTTACTGAACGCCATGGTTCGGTCAACTGCACGGAACTGCTCGGCTATAACCTTAGCAACCCGGAGGAGTATGAGAAGGCACGCGACAGCAAACTGTTCGTCACGAAATGTCAGGGACTGGTAGGTGACGCAACTGCAATCCTTGAAAAAATCGTCTGATGATGCAGACAGGGTGACTACAGGGAACAACCAAAAGAACAACTCTCATTTCTTGACCGCTACCCGAGGGTCGAATATGATATTTCTGTATCATACTGCATCAATCGGGAAAACAATCATACCAGATACCAGTGAGAACAGGGAAAAAAAGAATTATTGTCAAACGGAGGCAGAATGACACTTGAATCATGCGTAACAAAAGAGCCAAAAGGGCTGGGATTTTTCGAGAAGTACCTGACCGTATGGGTATTCCTGTGCATCGGTCTTGGCATCCTGCTCGGGCGGTTTGCACCGGAGGCTGCAAAATATCTTGACAGCCTTTCAATCTACATCGGAGACGCGCCGGTCGTTTCGATCCCGATTGCGGTCTGCCTTTTTTTCATGATGTATCCCATCATGGTAAAGATCGATTTTGGCGAGGTCCTGAAGGCAGGCAAAAGCATTAAACCCGTCAGCCTTACCCTCTTTGTCAATTGGGCTATCAAGCCCTTCACCATGTATGCGATCGCCCTTTTTTTCCTGGGGACGCTCTTTCTCACATTTATCGGCCCGGATGCGGTTGACCTTGTGAAGATGCCGTTCGGGCTCGACCTGCCGTTGGGTGCCACGTACGGGGTCGGAACTGTTGTCCTTGAAGGGGGTATAAAGATGCTCGAGGTCCCCCTCTGGCGGAGCTACCTTGCGGGGTGCATCCTCCTCGGTATTGCACCCTGCACCGCCATGGTGCTGGTCTGGGGGTACCTGGCAAAGGGCAACGATGGCCATACCCTTGTCATGGTGGCAATCAACTCACTCTCAATGCTCTTCCTCTACGGTTTGCTGGGCGGTTTCCTGCTCGGCGTGGGTCAGCTCCCCGTCCCATGGGAAGCACTCGTACTCTCGATCGCGATCTATGTCGCGCTCCCGCTGGTGGCGGGATACATCTCAAGAAGACTGATCATCAGGGCGAAAGGTGAGGAATGGTTCAACGAAAAGTTCGTCCACTACCTCACGCCAGTCACCATCACAGCACTCCTCATCACGCTCGTCCTCCTCTTCAGCTTCAAAGGAGAGGTGATCCTCACACAACCGCTCACCATTCTCTGGATCGCTATTCCGCTCTTTATCCAGACCATGCTCATCTTCACCATCGGATACATCCTTTCGAAGGGAATTCACCTCAGCTACGAGGATGCGGCACCATCGGCGATGATCGGGGCGTCGAACCATTTTGAAGTGGCAATCGCGACCGCGACGATCCTGTTCGGGATTTCATCAGGGGCAGCCCTTGCAACAGTCGTGGGCGTGCTGATTGAGGTACCCACGATGCTCCTGCTGGTCAGGATATGTCTGAGAACGAGAGGATGGTTCGCGACAGTCTAACAGCGTGGATTGATGAGTACTTTGGAGGTGTAACATAATGAAAAAGAAAGAACCGCAGAATATCAGGGAAACGGTGCGGGGGGACTACGCGGAATGGTCAAAGGTGTGCTCGCTCCCATGATGCACGACACGGAACACTGAGGAGAGAAGAATTCTTATGTCATCTCCCCAATCATCGTGCTGCTCGTCCTCATCTGATGCGGAGGCATCCCCGTGCAGCTGCAGTACAGTTACCCCGCAACTAACTGAAATCCGCACAACTGACAGCACCATCACATTTGCCAACCGGCTCGATCATTTCCTCGCCCGCTGGTGTATAAACCGCATGGGACACCGGGTTGAACCGGGGCTCTACCGGCTCGGAAACCCGACTTCAGAATGCCTGGTCTTTGCCTCAGCGAACTACACGCTGAGCTTTGATGCACTTCGGTCAGCACTTGCAGGGAATGATGTATGGATACTCGTGCTGGACACAAAAGGGATCAATGTCTGGTGTGCTGCGGGAAAAGGAACGTTTGGTACCGATGAACTGGTCAGCCGCATCGAAACAACCGGGCTGGCAAGCATCGTTACCGGCCGGAAGATCATTGTCCCCCAGCTCGGAGCGCCGGGCGTTTCATGGCCAGGTGTTCTGCGCCGGTCCGTGTTCAACGTGGAGTACGGTCCTGTAAGGGCGTCTGACCTCCCGGCTTACCTCAAGGAACATACGGCAACACTGGAGATGCGGAGAGTGCGGTTCCCGCTGTGGGACCGTATCATCCTGATCCCGGTGGAACTCGTCCAGGCGCTTCCCATGACAATCATTTCGGTGCTCGCGGCCGGCTTTCTCCTCAACTGGATTATCGCCGCCCAGCTGCTCACCGCCATTCTTGCCGGTCTTGCGCTCTTCCCTGCCCTGCTTCCCGTCCTGCCAACTAAGGATTTCAGCACAAAAGGGTTGATCCTCGGGGGGATCGTGATGCTGCCCTTCATAGCGGCTGCCGGGCCGGCGGGTGTGGCAGGAACTTCTCTGAATTGGGGGATGTACCTCATCTCAAGTCTCCTGATCTTCCCCACGGTAACGGCATACCTTGCGCTCAACTTTACCGGTTGCACCCCGTTCACATCACGGTCGGGTGTGCGCAAAGAGATCTTCTCCTATATCCGGATCCTTGCTGTGATGATAATCGCTGGGCTTATCATTGCGGGTGCCGGATGGCTTGTACAGGCCGGGTTGGTCTGACCATGTTCAATTCCTACACAGATACTTCCCTGAAGTATAATACAGCACGGTGCATTAACTGCAATATGTGCAGCAGCGTCTGCCCTCAGGGGGTGTTTGTGCCCGGAAAAGAGGCAGCAATCCTTGCGGCACCTGCATCCTGCATGGAGTGTGGTGCCTGTGCACTGAACTGTCCGGTACAGGCAATTGAAGTCCAAAGCGGGGAGGGGTGCGCCCACGCGATGATCAGCGCCGCTCTCAGGGGTAAAGATATGGATACCGCGGAATGTAGCTGCGGGGGACCGGAAGGGAGCTGCTGCGGAGATCGCTGATCAGGGAAGGCTGCATCTCTTATGACTGACAAGCCCCGCATTCTTTTTGTCTGCACTGCAAACGCCGCCCGTTCGCAGATGGCGGAGGGATACCTGAGGGCGAAGTATGGCGAGCGGTTTGAGGTCTTTTCTGCCGGCACAAAACAGGCGCGTCTGAGCACCCGGGCGATTGCGGTAATGCATGAGATCGGGATCGACATTTCGCATCATCGCAGCAAGATTCTCGACGAGTTCAAAGGAAAACCCCTCGACATTGCGGTTACGCTCTGCGACAATGCCCATGCCGTCTGCCCGGTTGTGCCATCAGCAAAAAAGACGATCCACCGGGGATTTTTTGATCCTCACCTGACGCCAGGTACTGATGAGGAGATACTTGCCGGATACCGCCGCGTGCGGGATGAGATTGTGGCGTGGATTGATGAGTACTTTGGAGGTATAAAAAAATGAAAAAGAAAGAACCGCAGGATATCAGGGAGATGGTGCGGAAGGGCTATGCAACGGTAGCGGAGGGTGGCTGCGGGTGCTGCGGCCCTACCTCATGCTGCCCGGGAGCGAATACTGCAGAACAGATAAGCGAAAAGATAGGGTACTCGCCCGAGGAGATAGGTGCAGTTCCGGATGGTGCGAACCTTGGGCTTGGCTGCGGGAACCCGCTTGCCCACGCCGCGATTCATGAAGGGGACACCGTTCTTGATCTCGGATCCGGCGCCGGGTTCGACTGCTTCCTTGCTGCCCGGAAGGTCGGAAAGACAGGACGGGTCATCGGTGTTGACATGACACCGGAGATGCTGGCCCGTGCACGGCAGAATGCGTTGAAGGCGGGCATCACGAATGTCGAGTTCCGCCTTGGTGAAATCGAGTCGTTGCCGGTCGCTGACTGCGCAGTCGATCTCATCATATCAAACTGCGTCATCAACCTCTCGCCCGATAAGGCACGGGTCTTTTCTGAAGCCTTCCGGGTGCTCAAACCCGGTGGCATGCTCATGATCTCGGACATCGTTCTGGAACGGGATCTTCCGGAGGCAGTTCTTTCATCAGTCGCTGCGTATGTCGGCTGCCTTGCCGGTGCGGTACGGAAGGTAGTGTATCTCGACCTGATCCACGGCGCCGGATTTTCGGACGTTGAGGTGCTTGAGGAGTCGACCTACCCGATAGAGCTTATGGTGAACGATCCCACGACCCAGGCAGTCCTTGTTAACCTTTCTATCCCCAAAGAAGAGCTGTACCGGATCGGGGACTCGGTGCGGAGTGTCAAGGTAAGAGCAGTTAAAAGAACATGATGGATAGATTATTGCCAGGTTCTAAAAAAATTGTCACAAGGTGGGAAAAATTACTGACGAAAGTCCATTGATCCTCATCACCTGCTCGGGGGTTTCCAATACTGGGAAACTTACGACACAGGTCGCGGGAATCCTTGCGCAGAAAGAACCGGATCTGTTTGAAGGGCACCTGAATGCAAAGCAGTCAACCCACGATATGGAAGCGGTGATCAATGGCGGGAAGGTGGTGGTGATTGACGGGTGCGCTGACCGCTGCGCAGCAAAGAAACTGAAAAGTCTCTGTATTACCCCCCACATCCATATCATTGCAACCGAAGAAGGGATCGAAAAGAACGGTATGGCAGACCCGAAGTTCGAAGAGATTGAAACGCTTATTGCGGCGGTTCTCATGAGGGTCCGGTAATAATCCGGCTGGATGCGATGAATCGGAGGAGTGAAGATCTATGGAAAATGGTGAAAGAATAATAAATCTCCTGAACGCAACGGAATTTTCCGTTACAGGACCGGTCAAAAAAGATCTGCTCAAAACCGCAGGTTCGAACATTGTCCTCGTCTGCCTTGAGACCGGGCAGATAATCCCGCCCCACCCGGAGCCGTATGCTGTTGTGTTTGTCGTTCTGCAAGGCGAGGGCATTATCACTTCAGGAAGTGTCGGGCATCCCGTCAAACCCCTGCATCTTGTTTCTGTGGGGAAGGATGAGAACCGGGGGATCCGGTGCAACCAGCGGATGGTCCTTCTCGGCATCCGCGAAGACGTATGATGAGATGAGAACCCCTATGACCGCTGTAATTCATGCTTCAGATCTGACAAAAGTTTTTGGCAGCAGTACTGCCGTAGACCACATATCGTTCGATGTCCGGAAGGGCGAGATCTTCGGCTTCCTCGGTCCGAACGGTGCGGGCAAGACCACCACCACCCGGATGCTGACCGGTGTCATTCCGCTCGATGCTGGGACAGCCACTATCCTCGGTTATGACATCCGGTCTGATCCGGTACAGGCAAAACAGGGGTTCGGCGTGGTGCCGGAAACTTCGAATGCCTACACCGATCTCACCGCATGGCAGAACCTTATGCTGATGGGTGAGCTCTACGGACTTCCGCGTGCCCGGGCAGAGCAGCGTTCATCCGATCTGCTCGAAATGGTGGGGCTCCTAGAGAGAAAGGACCAGAAGGTGCAGGCGTACTCCAAAGGCATGAAACAGCGGCTCATCCTTGCGATGGCGCTCATCCATGAACCGGAACTTCTCTTCCTCGATGAACCCACGAGTGGTCTGGATGTGCAGAGCACGCAGATGATCCTCTCCCTGCTGCGTGACCTCAACCAGCAGGGAACTACGATCTTTCTCACAACGCATAACATGGAGGAGGCCAACCGGCTCTGCCACCGGGTCGGCATCATCCGGGCCGGAAAGATGGTAGCCATCGATGCACCGGAAAAACTCAAAGTCGCAATCGACCGGGTGCACAGGATCGAAGTGAGTTTTGACCGTGAGGTATCTGGTGACGTCTTGGCTGGACTCGGCGGGGTGACCGGGGTGACCCGGACCGGTGACAAGTGGCAGATCACCGCAGAAAACCGGGATGCGGCTATTCGTTCCCTCGTCTCTTTCAGCCAGCAGAACGGCGCAGCGATTGTAACCCTGAACACGCTGGCACCCTCGCTCGATGAAGCATTCCTCCGGCTGACGCAGGAGGATAAACCATGAACCCGGCAGGATTTTTTGAACAGCTGATGCGGGCGTGGGCAATCGCAAAGAAGGATATCCGTATCTATTACTTCAAGGGCCCCGTACTCATCTTCGGGGTCTTCGTGCCGGTCTTTTTGTTCCTTGCCTTCTTCATGGGCAGCAGGCAGCTCCCCCTGTCGTTTCTCATTTCAGGGCTGGTCGGGATGACACTCTTTTTCACCGCCACAGCGGTATCTCCTGCTATCTTCCCGTGGGAGGGGTCGGCAAAGACCCTCGAGCGGCTCGCTTCGTGCCCGATCACCATCGAGGCGATTGTCTTTGGCGACATGATCGCTTCCATCCTCTTTGGTATCGGGATTACGTTTGTTACGGTCATCATCGGGCTGGCACTCGGGCTTTCACTCCTCCACGGTATCACGCTGCTTGCGGCAATCTTCCTTGCCGCGTGCTGTTTCTCGGCAATCGGGATGCTGCTTGCCGTGCCACCCACGAATGTGCCATCGAACATCATGATGCTTTCCTCCCTGATCAAGTTCCCGCTCGTCTTCATCTCCGGCATCTTCGTCCCGCTGGAGCAGATGCCGGCTTGGGGACTGGTGCTTTCCGTCTGCTCCCCGCTCACGTATTTCACCGATATTGTCCGATACGCGTTTACCGATTCACACTATTTCCCGGTGATGATTGATATCGCAGCACTTGCTGTATTCACGATGGTCTTTACGGCAGGAACGATGTATTTGCACAAGAGAACAATGCCGAAAAGGATGTGAAAATTACATTTTCAACCCGATAAAAAGAAATTTTTTTTTCAGCACGCTAACTCTGCATTTCACAAAAAAAAAAAAGGAATGCCCGGTTAAAACAGGGTAAAAAAGTACTCTGAAGCAATGGAATAATATACCCTATTAACGGATTACCAAGTATCAGATGCCAATGGAATGATACGTTATGACCGAAGAACCTAAACCCCAGCTGATCCGGGAGAAGCTCGATGTCTGCGAGCTCGACAGGGCGAGGATGTCGCTCCTGAACCCGGCATTAATCGAGCAGAAGAAGAACGAGCGTACAATAGATGAAAACGCCAAACCAGTCCTTGAGCTGATGATGCGGGAAGGCATCGAGTCGGTCTGGGACCGGTACGAGATGCAACAGCCTTCATGCAAGTACTGTGAAGCCGGTACATCCTGTTCCCGCTGTGCCATGGGACCCTGCCGGATCATCCCGCCTAACCGCATTCGCGGTGTCTGCGGTGCTGATGCCGACCTGATCGTTTCCCGGAACCTGCTTGACCTGATAGCAACCGGTGCGGCAGCCCACTCAGACCACGGCAGGGATATTGCTGAAACACTCTACCTCGTAGGTACGGGAAAAACAAAGGATTATACCATTTCTGATCCGGTAAAACTCAAACGAATCTCAGAGGAGTTTGGGATAAAAACTGACGGGAAGAAACCCGAGCAGCTTGCTGCAGAACTTGGCGGCGCCATGCTTGACGAGTACGGTATGCGAAAGAATACGCTCCAGTTCCTTAACCGTGCCCCGAAAGCGACCCGGGAGATCTGGACCAAGCTGGGCATTACCCCACGGGGCATTGACCGTGAAGTGGTGGATTCCATGCACCGCGTCCAGATGGGTGTCGGTGCTGATTATGTCAATATCCTGCTCCAGGGGCTGCGTACCTCGCTCTCGGATGGCTGGGGAGGATCGATGATCGGCACCGAGGTCTCGGATATCCTGTTTGGCACGCCCACAATTACCAGCTCGACAATGAACCTCGCGGTTATGAAAGCAGACCAGGTGAACATCTCGGTGCACGGGCACAACCCGATGCTCTCAGAAGTGATTGTGAAAGCAGTAGCTGACCCGGAGTTGAAAGCACTCGCGCAAAAATACGGTGCGAAGGGAATCAACCTTGTCGGGATGTGCTGCACCGGCAGCGAACTGCTGATGAGAAAAGGCATCCCCATGACCGGCAACCATCTCAACCAGGAACTGATCATTGCAACCGGCGCCCTTGAAGCGATGGTGGTGGACTACCAGTGCATCTTCCCGTCGCTTCCCAGGACTGCAAGCTGTTACCATACCCTGATCATATCAACAAGTTCGAAAGCCACTATACCCGGCTCGTACTTCTTTGATTTCCATGCCGGGGACGCCTATCTCACGGCCAAAGCGATTGTGCGGATGGCAGTGGAAAATTACAAGAACAGGAATCCCCAGCGTGTCCTGATCCCGGGGGAACCCGTACCGGTCATGTCGGGATTCTCGAATGAGGCGATCAAGAACGCACTCGGTGGTTCGTTTAAACCGCTGATCGACCTGATCGCTGCCGGCAGGATCCGGGGAGCAGTAGGAATTGTCGGGTGCAACAACCCGCACGTGAAGCATGATTTCGGGCACATTACGCTGGCAAAGGAACTGATCAAGAGAAATATTCTCTGTGTCGAAACGGGCTGTGCTGCAATCGCATCAGGAAAAGCCGGGCTGCTCAGGCCTGAAGCTGCATCACTCGCGGGCGATGACCTCCGGGCGGTATGCGAGTCTCTCAAGATCCCCCCGGTTCTCCACATGGGATCCTGCGTTGACAACTCCCGTATTCTCGCGCTCGCAGCGGAACTCGGTAACGCCCTCAACGTTCCGATCCACAAGTTGCCCATCGCAGGAGCTGCTCCGGAATGGTATTCGCAGAAGGCGGTCTCTATCGGGGCATACTTTGTTGCATCCGGAGTCTACACGGTGCTCGGTGTGATGCCTCATATCTCCGGCAGCCCAGCGGTTGTATCGCTGCTCACCGAAGGACTGAAAGGAGTCGTTAACGCGAGCTTCTCTGTTGAACCGGACCCGGTCAAGGCATCTGTACTCATATCGGACCACATCGAACGCAAGCGGACCGAGCTGGGGATTTGAAGGTGCTACCCGGCATAACCTCCTCTGGGAGAACACGGGTAACAGGAGTTCCAGGAAGCCTCAGAACCGGTGGAATACGAGTCGTTATCGCCGGCAAGGGTGGGGTGGGCAAGACCACGATCACCGCCCTCCTCGCCCATCTTTTTTCCCGCAAAGGTTTGCAGGTTCTCGCCGTGGATGGCGATCCGCAGCTGAACCTCGCGGTGACACTCGGTGTCCTGCCAGAGAAAGCGGAGCAGATAGTCCCGGTTTCAAAGAGCGCTGAGTATCTCCGGGAAAAGACCGGGGCCGGCCCGGACATTTCTCCGGGCGGTCTGCTCACGCTTAATCCGGATGTTAGCGATGTCATTGAGCGGTTCTCAATTCCTGTTGCTGATAACCTGAGGCTTCTGGTTATGGGCAGTGTCCGTATGGCCGGTACCGGGTGTCTCTGCCCGGAGTATACCCTCCTTGCCGCGATCCTGCGCCACATGCCGCTCCTGCCGGATCATGTTATTTTGCTTGACACACCGGCAGGCATGGAGCACTTCGGGCGGGCTGTAGCAGACGGTTTTTCCTGTGCCCTGGTTGTTGCTGACCCGTCCTATAATGCGCTTTCTGTTGCCAGGGAATCGGCAGGTCTTGCACAGCAGCTTGGGATCCACGATATTATTTTGGTAGTGAACAGGGTTGGTAATCAGGCAGAAGTTGATAAAATACGTGAGAAGATGGGTGGGTTTACAGGATTTTCCCGGATGATTTTTTTACCGTTTGATCCTGAAATTATTCATCTCGAACCTGCAGTCAATCGACTGCTATCAAGCAAATCCGCG
>Ga0315287_10003706_pt1 | contig 14768 bp, 11 predicted proteins | sample YL17G11_0_MG_FD_205037 | JGI IMG/M metagenome (GOLD analysis project Ga0315287, IMG submission 205037) | Sediment microbial communities from Yellowstone Lake, YNP, Wyoming, USA - YL17G11_0 | ecosystem: Environmental > Aquatic > Freshwater > Lake > Sediment | place: USA: Wyoming | collected... | reverse complement strand
CCCACAGGCGGGGTGGCAGACGGCGGTGGGCTGGCTGGCGGCGCGGTGGGAGGCGGCGCCTGGCCGCTGCGCAGGCGGGCGGCGGCGAGCTGGCCCTGGCGGGCGTAGTCGATGGCCTCGCCGAGGATGCGCGCCGATTCCTGCGGCGCGTGGAAGCCCATCGAGTTCTCGGCGTTGACGAAGTCGATGTAGAACTGCGCGTGGCGCTGCAGCTCGTACACGTCCTTGAGCTGCGCGGGCGTCGCGCCCGCCACCTTGGCGGCTGCCACCTCGTCGTAGAGCGCCAGCAGCGCGTCCTCGGCGCGGCCCAGCAGCTCGTGGTGGCGGTCCTGGATCTCCTCCACGCGCGCGCGCATCTCGGAGGCCGGCACGGGGTGGCAGCCCAGGCAGGCGCGCTCGATCTTGAGCAGCGGCGTCTGCACATGGTGGTCGCTGACCTTCAGCGCGCCTTCGCGCATGTAGGGCATGTGGCAGTCGGCGCAGGCGACGCCGGCGCGGGCGTGAATGCCCTGGTTCCAGGTCTCGAACTCCGGGTGCTGCGCCTTGAGCACCGGCGCGCCGGTCTCGCCGTGATCCCAGTCCTTGAAACCGATCTCCTGGTAATACTGGTAGATCTGGTCGACCTTCAACCCCTTAGCCCAGGGGTAGGTGAGCAGCTTGCCCTCGCCCTTGAAGAAATACTCGACGTGGCACTGGCCGCAGACGAAGCTGCGCATCTCCTGGCGCGTAGCCATCGTGTTCGGATCGTAGTTGGGGATGCCCTGGGACTTCTTCAGCTCGCGGATGGCGTTGAGGAACCCCGGGCGCATCACGCGCAGCGCCATCGTTTTAGGATCGTGGCAGTCCAGGCAGGCGACCGGGTGCTCCACCAGCTTTCGCGCCTCGGGATACGGCATCGCACAGACCTTCTCGAAACCCGCCTCGATGTCGCCATTGCCCGCCTTGCGATAGGCGGGCAGAATCGAGGCGTGGCACTGCAGGCAGGCGCCCCACTGCTTCTTTTCCTTAACCCGCCTGCTGTTCTCCTGGTCGGTCAGGCTGTAGATGTGCTCGCGGATCGCGTTGTACTCCAGCGAAAAGGCGTAGCCGGCGAAGATGCGCCGAAGCCGCGGATCGACGTCGAGCTTGCTGAACGGCTCATCGCCGCCGTACTTCGTGCGCACGTTTTCCGAGGGCATCTTGTAGGTTTCGTACTCGCGCGGGAAGTTCTGCCCCCAGAGCGCCGGATCGACGGTGTCCTCGGTCAACTCGGCGATCTTGACGTAGGTCTGCTTGCCCTCCGCCTTGTGCTGGGCGACGTTCGCCAGCAGCCCGGCGAGGATCGCCGTGGCCACGGCGACCAGCAGGCACAGTACCAGCAGTTCCATCAACAGTTTGCGCATGTGAGACTCCTATTGCCTCGGCCCATGGCCGACGCCCGCGTGACAGCGGACGCAGTCGATATCGCGGCTCAGCGCCACGCCCATGCCGTGCTCGTCGCCGAGCTTCAGCACCCTGGCGCCGCGGATTTCGGTGACCAAATCGGCGTGGCAGCGGATGCAGTTGTCGTGCAGCCGCTGCTTGTTGATCGGGCGGATGCGGATCGGATCGCCCGCCGTGCCCAGCGTGAACTTCAGCGAGTGGTTCCAGCCGTTGTCGGCCTTGGTCAGCAGCTTGGGGAGCAGCGCGTGGGGCGTGTGGCAGTCGTTGCACACCGCGCAGCCGTGATGCGGGCCCTGCTGCCAGCTCGCCAGGTAGTCGTTCATGATGTGGCAGTTGGCGCATTCGCGCGGGTCGTTGCTGAAATAGCTCAGGCCCTCGGCGTAGTTGAAGGTGAACAGCCCCAGGCCGCCGGCGATGCCCACAAGCACCGCGAGCACAGTCAGCGTGCGCGCCAGCGCGGGCTGCGCCAGCGCTGCTGCCACCTGCCCGATATCGTGCTTCACAGGGCGATTATACACAGCAACATGATATACGGATAATGCGGATATTACAAGTCTTCATTCTCTAATTACGCTGCAAAGCGCCGAGGACTGCCGCCGCGCGGCCATTCCTGGAGCGCTACGCCATCGGGCTGTGGGCTTTGTCGGGGCTGCTGGCGCTGGCGATTGGCATTGCCGCCGGCGGACTGAGGTACGGGTTGTCGCTGCTCGTCTGGGGCACGCTGGTGCGCACTGTCTGGGTCTGGCACTGCACCTGGTCGGTGAACAGCTTCACCCACCTGTTCAGCTATCGCAGCTATGCGGTGCCGAACGACAGCCGCAACCTGTGGTGGGTGGCGCTGACGACGTTCGGCGAGGGCTGGCACAACAGCCCCCACGCCCTTGCCGGTAACGCGGATTTTGGCCACAAATGGTTCGAGCTGGATCCGACGTGCTGGGTGCTGACGGCTCTAGAGCGCCTGGGCTGGGCCGAGCGCATCCACCGCAGCAAGCGCATCAAGCAGGGCGGCCCGCCGCTGAAGATCAGCGAGCGCATCCCCGCCACAAGTCCCGCCATGCCCTCGCGGCTGACAGCGAGCCGGCAAGGGAATCGAGCGATTGGCGTGGCCGACGCCCGCCACCCTCCAGTACGCAATAGCTTGTGTCGCAGCCTGGAAGAGGCAGCAGCAGCGGGGGCTGCGCTGCACCGGCGGGTGCGCAGCGGTTGGCCCGCGGCCGAGCCTGCAGCCACCAAGCGCGGCTGCCAGCGATATTAGCGGTTGCACCTGGGTATAACTCTGCGTGCAGGCGCGCCAGCCGGAAGGCGGTGCGCCTTGCGCTATATGTGTACCTGTGTTAGTCTGTACACGATGAGCGCCATTGTGGCGCGCAACACTTGAAGTATGTTTTATGTACCCACTCCGGGTAGTGCCTGGCCAATCCTCCCTTGAGCTGATTGCCACTGCCAGAATTCCGCGGATGGTCTTGAACCATACCCTTGTGTGCATCAGTAATTTCTAGGAGTTGGCCATGAATATCTTCGTCGGAAGTTTATCTTTCGATACCACTGATAAGGACCTGTTAGGGGCCTTTACCCCCCACGGCGCTGTTGATTCCGCGCGCGTGGTGACGGATCGCGACAGCGGCCAGAGCCGCGGATTTGGCTTCGTCGAGATGCCTAATGAAGCGGAGGCCCGTGCGGCGATCGCCGCCCTCAACGGCCGCGAGTTGAACGGCCGCACGATCAACGTCAACGAGGCGCGCCCGCGCGCTGACCGCCCAGGTGGCGGCGGCGGTGGCAATCGTGGCGGTGGCGGCGGCAATCGTAGTGGTGGTGGAGGCGGCCGTCGCTGGTAGTCCAGCGACGTCAGCTAGAATATAGCGAGTTACAGCGTACCTGCCGTGCAGGCCGTCGCATGTCGGCGGGGTTATACGGCAGGTACGCCTTAGCCTTGGCGGATCGAGCCCCCGCGGGTCCACCGAAGGAGGATCAGCATGAGCATTGTCGACGACGCCGCTCCTCAAAGAGCCCACACCTTCCACATCCCGGTCATGGGCACCGGCTTCACTATCGACACCCCCATCAAGGTGGCCCGCTACGGCATCACCTCAGTCATTTCCCTCGTTGACGACGTGCTGATTGAGCAGATGCGGCGCTACCACAGTGAGCTGGCCGGCCTCAGCTACAAGCCGATCACCACTGCCGATGAGGATTTCCGCGCGCGGCGCATCACTGCTTACCTGAACCTGCTGGGCTACCTGGTGGAGCGCCAGGTCGAGGTGCTGCAGGCAGCGCCGTTCGAGCCTGGCAGCGAGATCACCCGCTACTTCGAGCTGCTGCCCGAGATGCCGCTAAGGCTGGCCTACGAGCGCATGCTGGCCACGGAAGATCCCGCGGAGCGCGCCCGGCTGCAGGAGCAGCTCAGGCCGCGGGCGGTGCCCGGCAGCATCGACGTGAACATGCTGACCAAGCTGGTCGGCGAACGCTACCGCAACGGTGAGAAGCAGCCCGCCGAGATGAGCGACGCCGCCTCGGCGTTGCGCGGTTTTGCGCAGTGCGACCTCAACAGCGCGATCGTCTTCTCCGCCGGGCTTAATCCGCCGCTGTACACCTACGTCTCTGAGTTCCCCGACTTCCTGCCGGACGCGCAAGGACACCAGAAGAAACGCGTCATCCTCAAGGTCAGCGACTTCCGCTCGGCCGAGGTGCAGGGCCGCTTCCTGGCGATGCGCGGCGTGTGGACCTCGGAGTACCGCGTCGAGTCCGGGCTGAACTGCGGCGGGCACGCCTTCCCCAGCCGCGGGCTGCTGCTGGGGCCGATCCTCGAGGAGTTCCGCAGCAAGCTGCAGCCGATGACCGAACACCTGCATGCGCTGCTCAACACTGCGCTGATCAACCGCGGGCACGCCCCCGTGGCTGAGCCGCCGCCGGTGCGCCTGACCGTACAGGGCGGCATCGGCACTGCCGAAGAAGACCGCCTGATGCTGGATTACTACGAAGTCGACGGCACGGGCTGGGGCACGCCGTTCCTGCTCGTCCCCGAAGCCACCAATGTGGATCCGCACCACCGGCAGCTGCTCGCCGAGTCGACTGATGAAGACGTTTACCTCAGCGACGCCTCGCCGCTCGGTATCCCGTTCTGGAACCTGCGCATGTCAGCCAGCGAAAACGCCCGCCGCGCGCGCATCGCCGGCGGCCAGCCAGGCAGCCCTTGCATCAAGGGCTTTGCCGCCTGTAACACGGAGTTCACCACCGCGCCGATCTGCGCCGCCTCGGCTAACTTCCAGCGGCGCAAGCTTCAGACTCTGGCCGATAACGGCATCCCCGCCGGGGAAATGCAGGCCCTGCGCACAGCGGTGACCAACAGGTCATGTATCTGCCACGACCTTGCGGGCGGCGCCACGCTCGCGCTGGGCATCGACGGGCAGGCCACGCCCGCCGTCTGCTGCGGACCGGGGATCGTCAACTTCCACCGCATCGCCAGCCTGGAGGAGATGGTCGGCCACATCTATGGCCGGCTGTCGCTGCTCAGCAACAGCTACCGCCCGCACATGTTCATCCGCGAGCTGATGCTCTACGTGGACTACCTGCGGCGGGACGTGGAGAAGATGGCGGCGAACCTGAACAACGGCCACATGAAGTCGTATACCGAATTCCGTGACAACCTGCTGGCGGGCATCGAGTACTACCAGCAGCTGGCGGAGCAGGCGATGTTCAAGCGCCGGGAGCGCTTCCTGACCGAGCTGCGCGCGCTACGTGAGAAGGTGGAGCAGTTGCAGCAGATCCCCGCGCTGGGCCAGGTTGTCATCAGCTAGCCTGCGCCGCCGCAATCCGCATCAGTGACGCCGCGGCAGCAGGCGCGCAGCTCGAAACAGCGGGGCGGGCAGGCGAAACTGGGCGGTAATGGGCTCGAACCAATGACCTCCACGATGTCAACGTGGCGCTCTAACCAACTGAGCTAACCGCCCATGCATGCGGCCCGCAGCATGCCCCGGGCTCGCTGCGGAGGCAGTCCGGCACTGCGACTGCCTCGGGGATGGAACAGGCGGCGACCGGAATCGAACCGGTGATAAGGGTTTTGCAGACCCTTGCCTTACCACTTGGCGACGCCGCCGCCCCACTGAATTTTAACATCCCGCCCAGGCCGGGTCAATGACGCGCCTTCCCCCCGCACCACCACACGGGCCTGGCTGAACTGCGATCGCGAGCCAGACCGGCTGTAACCAGACCGGCAAAACAGCGTCTGATATTGCACGGGTGACACCGGCGAATAGGGGAGTCGCTGGGGAATCGCAACCGACCTTATCCGGCCCGGTGTTTACTGGTGCGCCGGGCCGGCCCCTTTCGCTTGACTGCGCTCAGGCGCAGGCTCCGCTATTGCTGCCCATAGCCCAGGCTGCGCATCACGCGCAGCGCCAGCAGGCGTGCATACAGCGCGCGCGGCTCAGCCCACTCCTCCATCCAGACAAAGCCGTGCCCGCGCAGCTGGCCGTACCAGCGCCGCCGCAGTATTGCGCGCACCAGCAGCGTCAGCAGCATCAGCGCCGCGGCGAAGACCAGCAGCCAGTTGGCCATCTGCGTCGTGGGCCAGCCGTAGCGCGGCAGCAGGCTTAAGGCGGTGAGCCACGCCAGCCCGCCCAGCAGCGTACTCACCGAACTGCCGTAGCTGCGCGGCACGAAGCTGCCGGTGAGATACAGCGCGGCCAGCAGCAGGCTCACCGTGGCGATCTGCGAGTCGAGCAGCCACAGGTTGCGCGTCATGGCATAGCCCCAGCCCACGCGGATCAGCACACCGGCCCATAGCGCCAGCGCGCCGCCTTTGTGCAGCCAGAGCTCGTAACGCGATACCAGCTCGCGGTTCATGCAACCAGTGTATCAGCGCCCCAGTCTGTAAGCTAGAATCAGCGGGTTGTCGCGGAGGAACCGATGAGCGATCAGGGCCCGAACTGGGAAGCTGACGAGAGCAAGCAGACCACGCATCTCGACGACGGGCAGATGAGCCTGAAGTCCAAGCTGTCCGGCGGCGGGCGCGACGTGGGCGAAGCGGCTTCGCGCGAGGAGACGCGGCTGTGCCCGGCCTGCGGGCGCGTGACGCTCTTCGTGCAGGGCGTCTGCACGCACTGCGACTACCGCATCGGCAGCAACGTGCCGACGGATGCCCCGCCCTTCCAGTACGGCTCGGCCAGCGAAGGCAGCCCGGCGGCGCGCATCATCCTGATCGCGCTGATCGTGCTGGTGCTGGTCGCGGCGGGGATCTTCGCCTTCCTGAAGTTCCCGCGGCACAAGGAGGCCGCGCCCGGCGCCGAGACGCCTGCCGCGCAGCCGGCCGCGCAGGAGCTGGAGGGCGGGCAGCGCAACGCCGCCAAGCCACCGGAGACGCATCCCGGCGGGCTGAGCGCGGTGACCATCGACGAAGCGCTGAACAACGAGATCAAGGATGCGCTGCTGGCCGGCAACAAGGCCTGGGCTGACAAGGGTGTAGACTGCTACGTCTACCGTTTCGGCACCTTCGAGAACACCGAGCCCGCCATGTCACAGGTCGTCCGCATCACCGGCTACGCCGGCGGCAAGGACGTCGCGGCCGGCATCGCCGCGCCGGGCGACGAGCCGATGCTCATCGCCACCAGGGCGCTGCTCACCAAGCTCAACGGCAATGCCGGCGTCACCGCCACGCTGCAGCTGGTCTCGACCAACGGCGAGGAAGAGCAGGGTGCGAAAGACATCTACATCCACTACGGCTACTACTACGGCAAGGAAAACTGGTCGGAGTTCAAGCCCATCATCGAGGCGCTGAGCGCCGCCAAGCAGCAGAACGGCCAGTACCCCGGCATGCTCGACTCCAACATCACGCGCCCGCCGCTCACTACCTACGGCGGCTTCAAGTTCAAGGCGCGCGGCTTTGGCTACCTGCCGATTTACAAGACCGATGGCAGCGGCAACATCATCATGGGCCAGGGCAAGGGCCTGGCCAGCTACCAGCCGGAGCAGTGCGACGGCTATTACCTGGTGCTGTACTGCGCCACCGAGGGCGAAGGCCTGGACATGTTCAGCCCGGCGGACATGCTCCAGTATGACAAGACGATCTCCCGCTTCCCGTTCAAGCCCGAGGGGCCGGTGAAGAACATGCCGCTGCATCCCGACGGCAAGCCCGACGGCATCGCCTGCATCGTGAAGAACGGCGAGCTGCAGCACTAACCCAGCGTCACAGCAACCCGCAGGCCCAGCGCAGCAGCGCGCAGCGCACGGCCACGCCCGCGCTGACCTGGTCGTTGATGCGGCAGCGTGGATCGGAGAACACGGCCTCGCTGACCTCCACGCCGCGGTTGACCGGCCCGGGATGCATGATGGCAGCGCCGCTGGGCAGGAGCTTGAGGCGGCGGCTGTTCAGCCCGTAGAGCTTGCTGAACTCGTCCAGCGTCGTCACCTCACCGCCGCTCATCCGCTCGCGCTGCATGCGCAGCATCATCACGGCGTCGGCCTGCGGCAATACGCTGTCCAGGTCGCAGCTCCACTCGAACACATCTTCCGTAGGGCGCGATGTGAATCGCGCCGCTCTTTCGTCTGCCGTAGCGTGCTGCAGACGGCGCGCATCACTGCGCGCCCTACTCTGCCAGCCCAGCGGCATCAGGCTGGGCGGCGCCACCAGCGTAACCTGCATGCCGAAACGTGCCAGCAGCCTGGCGCTGCTGCGCATCACGCGGCTGTGCTCGATGTCGCCGACGATGGCGATGCGCTTACACGCGGTAAGGATGCCCGCCTGGCGCAGCGTCAGCGCGTCCAGCAGTGCCTGGCTGGGATGCTCGCCGCGGCCGCTGCCCGCGTTGAGCACGGCGCCGGCGAAGTGGCGGTTAAACAGCGCCACGGCGTCGGCCGCACTGTGGCGCATCACCGCCGCGTTCAGCCCCATCGCCGAGAGCGTCTGCGCGGTGTCGGCGATGCTCTCGCCTTTCTCCACGCTGGAGCCCTTGGCGCTGACGTTGATGGTGTCCGCGCCCAGCAGCTTGCCCGCCAGCTCGAAGCTCACGCGCGTGCGCGTGGAAGCTTCGTAGAACAGCAGCAGTACGCTGCGCCCGCGCAGCGTGTCGTCCTTGAACCCGCCGGCGCGTACGCGTGGCAGGTAGGTGGCGGCGGCGTCCAGCACAGCGGTGATTTCTTCGAGGGAAAGCTCGTCCAAGCTTAGCAGGGAGCGATAGGCCATTGCAGGCGTATATGGTAACACGGCGCCGCGGCAGGCTAGAATGCTGCCCCTATGGCCACCAGCCGCAGTGCAGCACGTCCCTTGCCACTCTCCGCGCACTTCGCCTGCATCCTGGCGCTCACCGTCCTCGTTATCGCCACCGTCGCGGCCGCTCCCACAAGCGCTGGCGACACTGCACCGCAGCCTGCCATGGGAAGCAAGGGTGATACGACAGCTCCGCCGGAGCTGGAACTGGAGGAGCGCTTTGCTGCACCGCCGCGCCAGGGCGAAGCTGCAGGCGAGCTGACGCTCTGCTTCACCGGCGACAACCTGCTGGGCAGCCGCATGACCGCTCTGATCGCCAAGCACGGCGAGGCCTGGCCGTACCAGCTGGTCGCCGAGCCGCTGCGCGCGGCGGACCTGGCGTTCGGCAATTTGGAATGCCCGATCACGGACTACGCCCACTCCACGCCTGGCAAGCCGCTCGCGACCGTGCGCGCGGGCAAGAACTTCATCTTCAAGGCGCCGCCGCAGGTCAGCTCGCGCATCCTCGCGGATACGGGCTACGACATCGTCAGCCTGGCCAACAACCACGCCATGGACTACTGCGCCGAGGGCCTGCTGGATACGCTGGCCGAGCTGGACGCTGCCAAGCTGGCTCACGCCGGCGCCGGGCGCGATGCGGGCCAGGCGGCCCAGGGTGTCGTGCTGGAGAGCGGCGGCTGGCGCGTCGGCTACCTGGCGTACACGCTGATCGTCCCGCCCAGCTCGCGCGCCGGTAAGGACAGCGCGGGCGTGAATACGCTGGCCAAGCAGTTCCAGCCTGCGCTGGCTGCGGCAATCGGCGAGCTGAGGCAGCGCGCCGACATCGTCGTCGTCTCGCTGCACTGGGGCCAGGAGGGCAGCCGGCACCCGGCGGCGTACCAGCGCGAGATCGCGCATCGCACCATCGAGGCCGGCGCGGACATCGTCGCCGGACACCACCCGCACTGCCTGCAGGGCGTCGAGCTGTGCCAGGGCGGCGTGATCGCCTACTCGCTGGGTAACTTCCTCTTCACCGGCAAGTCGAGCCGCATCGAGAGCTTCATCCTGCGGGTGAAGATCGACGGCGCGGCCGCTGACGCCGGTGAGCAGCGGCGCTGTCACATTTCCCGCGTCGAGCTTTTGCCGGTGTGGGTCCGCGGCGGACGGCCCGAGCCGTCGCAGGATAGTGCGCTGCTGCGCAGCATCAGCGATGTCTGCGCCAGCGTGGGCACGCGCGTCGTGCAGGACAATGGCCTGCTGGTCGTCGAGGCTGACGCGGCGCAGTGATACTGCTGGCGCTGCGCATAGCCCCTGGCGGCGGGCCATCTTCAAGACGCAACTGAATACTGCCGTCGCCACCGCGTCTCATCTGTGTTAGGCTAGTAGTGGAGGTATTCATGGGCACGCTGTATCGCATCCTGCTGGGCCTGCTGGCACTGGGCGCACTGGGCGTTGCGCCAGGCGCGGCGTTTGCCGTGGATCGCCACCTCGAGATCTCTGCGTTCTATGTCTACCCGGCGGAGAGCCCGGAGTTCAATAAGATTGCTGGCTTCGCCTGGCCCGACGTCAAGGAGCTCAACGCGCTGGTGCGAGTCGACGTGGGCGGCTACAGCGGCGAGGAGCTGGTCAACCTCTTCCTGGTGGTCTTCGACGAGGACGACAAGGTCCTGGCCAAGCTCAAGGGCAAGCACATCCTGCCTGCCGGCGAGCACGAGCTGCTGTTCGAGCGCTTCACCAGCACCGAGCAGTTCTTCGGCGACCGTCGCTTCCAGGCCAAGGTCGAGGCGTCGCTTAAGGGCGCCCAGCCGGCGCAGGCCGAGACTACGTTTGACATCAGCGGGCCTGACCCGCCGGACGTGGATATCTATTACATCGACATCTTCAATCCGCAGGGCGCGCAGCATTACCAGCAGTTCATGCCCGGCGACGAGTTCAGCGTCGAGGCCGAGTTCGAGATCGCGCGCAACGAAAGCAGCATCAGCCCGAAGATCATCCTCTACGGCGCGATGGAGGAAGACTCCTACCAGATCGATCCCGAGCTGGATTACCAGCCCTACGAGACGCAATGGGACACGCTGGAGGGCGACGAGCACGGCGGCATCTACCGCCTGCGGGCCAGCGGCCGCCTGCCGTACTACTTCGCCGAGCCCTACGACTACCGCCACCCCTTCCGCATCTACCTGATCGTGGACTTCGGCAGCGGCGCGCGCACGCTGGATTATAAGCGCGCGGAGCTGATCGACTACAACGCCGGCGAGCAACGCAGCACCGACGACGTCGCCAACCGCCTGATCGAGCTCAACCGCAGCTATACCTGGGAGGTCCAGCGCGTGCGCGGCGACCGGCCGCGGGATTCGCGCGACCGCCGCCATTAGCAGCTGGCAGGATATTTCGGCGAGCCGTGGGGTGAGTTCAGCGTGCGGGTATTCCAGTTATAATAATTCCAACTCACACGCCGCACGAGGTTGGCCTGTTGAATTGGAGCCTGCTGTCATATGGACGAACAAGCGACTGAAAATCCACCCGCACCCGCAGAACCCGAGCTGCCGGTACAGGTTTCGCAGGAAGATGCCCAGGGGCTGCTGGCCGCTCTCTCAGAGTCTTACGAAGAGATCAAGCGCCTGAAGAGCGATAATGCCGCGCTGCGCGAATCGCTGGCCAGCGCGGGCCAGGCGGTGCCCGCGGCAGCCTCCGCCGAGTCGCCAGGGGACGGCGTACTGATCGTCGACGACAGCAAACTGCTGCAGATCCGCATGCGGCATTCGGTGGAAGCGCTGGGCTACGACGTCATCGGCCTCGCTGATTCTGCCGAGGCTGCGCTGCAGCTGCTGGCTAAGACGAATCCGCGCGTCGTAATTCTCGACTACTTGTTGCCGGGGATGAGCGGGCTGGAATGCCTGCAGCTGATCCGCCACCAGCGGCCGAACGTGCGCGTGATCGTCTGCTCGGCGGAGCTGACCGCCAAGACCAGCAAGGCCTTTCTGGCAGCCGGCGCCAATGACATCCTCGTCAAGCCCGTGCAGCAGCATTCGCTGGAACAGTCGTTGCGCAGGTGGATGGAGATTAGGTAGCCAGGCGACCAGCCGCTAGAGCCCCTGCGGCCCACGTTTCTGCTTCTCACCCTTTGGCTTCTTCTCGTCGGGCGCGTCGGCGACATGATCCTTCGGCTCGGGCAGCGCATCCCCGGCGGGCGGCTTGGGTCGCAGCAGCTGTTTCAGCTTGCCGGCGTCGATGTCCGGCAGCTGCGCGGCCTCGATGTTCTGGCGGCGGATTTCCTCCCAGATCTCCTGGCGGTGCACCTGCACCTCGCGCGGCGCCTTGATCCCCACGCGCACCGCCTCGCCCTTCACCGAGACGACGAGCACCTCCACCTGCTGGCGCAGGTCGTCGCCGATGACCACGCTGTCGTCCACCTTGCGTGTCACGCGGATCGGCTGCCCGCCGGCCTCGCCGCCGACCTCGATGCGTACGTCGCCGGGCATCAGCGTCACCGGCTGGTCGACGTAGAGCGCGAACTTGACCACGCCGTGCTCAACCGATACGACTTCCACCTGGAAGGCGCTGCCGACTACGATCCGCTCGCCCGGCTTGCGCGTTAGCACCAGCATAGATGACCATTGTAGCCCTAATCTACGGGATGCGATGAAATACGTCGTCTTGGCTCGCGTGTGTTAAATGCGCGTAAGCCCTCACCACGAGCCAGATTTACAGGTAATATGATACGTACCCAAAGGTGACTGGGTATAGATTTAAGCTAGTGCATGGAGGCGCTGGCACACAGTGGGCTCGCAGGAATGGCATATGAGTAGACTGAGCCGCCGGGCGCTGCCCATTGAGCTTCATAACATACTGCGGCGCTTGCCGGAACCAAGGCATTCAGCATTGGCAATGAAGCATAGTGCTGCGCGGCTATTGACCACAGGTGGCACATGGCTTAAAATGCGACTTTCCGCAGCGCGGATGGAACATCTGACCGCCGGGAAGCGTCCGGAGGATATATGGAATTCGCAGAAGCGCAGGCTAAGTTGGTGCAAATGCGCCACAAGCTGAAGCTAGACCGGGACTGGTGGGAGAGTGCGCAAGCCAGGAAAGACTTGAGGTATCTTCGCCGGCTACTTTGCGAGATTGGTGCAAACTTGCCAGCATGGCAGTCCACGGGCGCCATCCGGTGTGAGGCTGAGTTTGTATCTGAATCCTGCGGGCGGGGAGCACGTGTGCGTGGCACGCGGCTGTTCAAACAGGACGGCAGCGTCGCTATAGCAGAGCGGTGCGCGTGCGATCAATTACTTGATAGTCTCGAAGATTTAGTAAAATTCATCGATGAGCTTCCCAGCCCAATCTCCTTCAAGCAGCAATTACTGCTCGACGAAAAGGTTGACGCACTTCGGCATGAGCTAGTTTCTGCGGCCTGATTTGTTTGCACGCTAGTCAGATGGTATATTGGCGCGCATGGGCACGTCTGAGAAATACCCCCAATTGCCTCCTACTTGGCTAGCAGCAAAGCTAGAGCTCTGCAAAAGGCTGCTCCAACAGCTGAAAAACGAAGTATCGATTGCTACCGAGTTCTCGAATACGAAGCAAGATGCCAAGACTGGTGAAGGTACCCGGGATTTACGTCTTTGCTGCGATCTGCCGGAGAAGCCAGAATGCACATGCGGTCTCGTACGTTCTCTGAGCACTTACCCAGACTCGTTTCGTAGAATTACGCTCAGTGAGCTTATCGATCTCCTAATAGCTGCTCAAGGAGTTCTCATACAAGTCGTCTTGCATGTACATCAGCAACTTCGACGATCAAAGCACCGTCAAGTACGATATTTATACGATGCACATTACGATCAGGTCTACAGTATTGTGCGCGATCTGTGGCTCTTCACAGAGCACCTTGCCTTAAACAGCCTTCCTACGCACCCGCTTTGGCTAGATTCTGTTCTTGATCACATCCTCTCTGAACCATTAGCAGAACTGAAAGCTAAGCACATCACCTCAGCGCCAATCTACGATTTTACCAACTGGGACAACGAGTACGTTAGGCTTGATTTCTTCGACAAGCTACCTGTTGCTGTCTTCAGAGTCTGGGACAGCCTAGTTGATCTCAATAGAGTTGCGCGGAAGAAACTCGGTGGTGCGATTATTGATGCCGAAATAATTACACAGCTGAGCAAATTGCGCCGTCGGCTTCACGGTTGTAACTTCTTTATTCAGAGAGTCTCCTGGCTTTCGCCATGTATCGCCCATCTTTCATCTTTGTCGGCGCATGAGTTGGGGCACTACTGCTTTGAGAAAGCAAGCATTCCCGCAAGCAGCAAAGAGATCAAGAGACGTGAAGCGAATGGACAGACCTGGTCTAAAGAGTTGAGTCCGGAGCAGATCGCATTTGACTGGGTCAACGATCACGTTGGCAGTTGCGTGCCGCTCTCACGTGAGTGTCTAAGACGAATCGTTCCCGAAGGCGCCAAGCCGACAAACGACGAATCCTTTACAGACGCGCCGCTTTCTGATGTCAGGGCGGGATTCGCGAGCGCCGTGCCACCTCAAAAGCTCAGGAACCATCTTGAGGAGGTCTTTTGCGACGCATTTGCTCTGAAATGCTTTGGCACAGTGAGTCTCGTAGCCTTCCTTGAGAAGGTGTTTCCACTCAACAGAGAACTTGATGGTCGTATCGAGTTTAGCGCTTTGTTGGATGCTTGGCTAGAGGACCGATCTTGCAGCCTTCGCCCGCAGGACATTGGACGCCCGCAGCGGATAACTGAGTGCCTGGTTGGTACCGATCTTCACCCACCTCCATTGTTGAGAATTGCGTTCATGATAGACTTCATGCAGCGCAGGGAGATGAACGTAGAATTGGTCGAGTCCAGATTATTCAGAAGTCTTCTGTATGACAATCCTTTAACGATTGCGTTAGCCCTAGAATACGTGACAAGTGGCTATGAGAAAGCGTTTTCTGATGAAATTAAGTCTATTGCATTTGAAGATCTTGCGGTGATAGCTCAGATGATAAAAGGATATAGGTACATGCATGACGTCGTCGATAGATTGTTTAGATGCATGATTAGAAGGTACAAGTACACTAATGTTTCTCTAAGCAAACTTGAGATTGATGCTGCTGCTAGAAGCTTAGTAAGTAGTGAAAGCAGTTCCGAGCATTTCCGCACGCATAAGCATCGTT
>Ga0315287_10003704_pt1 | contig 14775 bp, 25 predicted proteins | sample YL17G11_0_MG_FD_205037 | JGI IMG/M metagenome (GOLD analysis project Ga0315287, IMG submission 205037) | Sediment microbial communities from Yellowstone Lake, YNP, Wyoming, USA - YL17G11_0 | ecosystem: Environmental > Aquatic > Freshwater > Lake > Sediment | place: USA: Wyoming | collected... | reverse complement strand
GCAATCAAGATCCTTGTAATGTGATCTTTAATAAGCTGTTCTCTTGCAGCTTTTTCAGGAGATTTTATTTTAGGCTTAAGATTCTTTAATCTCATTGCCTTAAGTTCTTCAGGATCCATTTTTGGTCTATCTTCTTTTACTTTTTTTGGTTTAGCATCAGAAGCAACCGGAGGAACAACTACGGGAGCAACACCAGCAACACCAGGTGTTGGGGTTTTCTTTAGATCATTTAACGATTTAGCCATTGAAGGCCTCCTTTCGGATTTGTTATAGAATTATGATTTATATCAATAAATAAGAACAAGTATACAAAAATAAACAATCTTTAGATTTTAAGCAAATAAAAAATGTGTAATCTAATTAAGCAGAAAATTTATTATTTTAATTAAGACAATTATAATACTACGATTAACTTGTTAAATCCTGGAGAACTATCCCATACTGAATAACTAATTCTTCATTACTAATGATATTTTCTGATTTAAAAATTATAATGTTCATATCATCATAAATAATAAACTCTTCAATATCCTCAAGTTTAATTTCAATTCCTGTTTCCAAATCAAGAAATTGACCACTTAATGTATGATTAACAATCCTAATATCAGAATAATCTGTTTCTTTTTTAGAATAAAATAACATATATCTTCTAGATAATGAATCTATTTTATTAACTACTTCTCCCTGTACAAAACCTATAAGTTTATGCATTTTTACTCCTGTTTAATTAAAAATTATTTGAAAGATGATGTATAAAAGGATAAAGATACTTATAAATAAAAAAATTTCAGAAAACATTGCAATAAATAGTAGAACTAATACAACAATAACTACCACAAATCTCCTTAATTATAGCATCAAATAATAATTGAATTATGTCAATTATTTACAATATAAATCATCGTTAAATAATAGAGAATTAATTTTTTCAGCTTGGTCATATTGGAGTATATTAGAATCTAAATTCAATTCTGGTCTTTTTGATAAAAAATTCTCAACTGATTCCCAAGCAACAATTCTTCTAGGATTTTTTAAGATCATTCTATATTGTTCAGAAACCATAAATATTAATGATAATAAAAAAGGAGTAGTAGCCTCAATTTGTTGTTCTTTAATATAATTCCCCATTAAAGTAGCATAATACCTTATCCATACATGTTCAGCTTTCCTAAGTCCAATTTTATATTCTGCTATTAAAAGTTGTAACCTATGTTTCAATAAGTCCTTATCATTTTCTACGTAATATATTTCTATTAATTGATATAAAACAGTCAAAATGACTAATGCTTTTTTATCATAAAAACTCATGAACTTGAAGGGCCTGTATAACCTCTTTTATGCATCATTCTACTTGTTAAAACTAATTCTTTTTTATGGTGTTTATTTCTTAAAACTTGAGAAGGTTTCTCTATTTCTCTAATTAATATGTTAGAGTATTCACCTTTACGCGGTGCCTTAAATTCTTTTTTCACTAATACCTCCGAGGATTGTTTTTATTATATTAGATAAAATAATTTTTTTATCACAACGATTAAATAAACTTTTTAAGATATTGATAAATGTTCTCATAATTAATTCTCATCTATATTTGTTAAATCAGGTCTAAAACACTTGAATATTGGGAATCTCAAAGAATGTTTACCTTCTTTATTCAATGTTACTTCTTGTGAGACAATATCAATGATCATTCCAGGAAATTCATTTTGTCTTTTAATAAAATCATCTCTCTGTTCATCAGTAAATCCACCACCACAACGCCCTATGATAGATACTTTTTCTCCTTTATATTCAGCAACACCTTTATAATGAAATCCTCCAAGAGAATATCTATATTTTGCATTTGCTTCACCATAATAACAACCTGTAATCTTTACAGTATATTCTGATGCTGTTGTATCTCCTTTTACTAATTTATAATCTTGAATCTTAAATTTCCACCACGGAGCAATTTTTCCTCCTCGTTTCCCACCTGATGAATATTTATAATAAGAGTTCAGATTTTTAACAATAACGCCTTCAGCTCCCAAAGCATACCACAAATCAAAATATGAAATAATATCTTGAAAAGTATAGGCAAGACTCCAAGGAAGGATATGAACATGTTCTAATGCATTAATAATTGTTTCAAAATCTTTCTCACCAAATTGAACTTGACTAAAATCAGTATCTATGGCAGAAGGCATTGCTAATATTTTATATAGCATAGTTTTCCGTATTTCAAGAGTATTATGACATTCTTCCTCGTCAAATTCATTAATATATAAAATATCCCATACTTTATATACTGAATTAGTAAATTGAACATCATGAACTCTTCTTGCATTATTCATCGTATTTTGAAAGTCTTCATCTTGAATTTCACCATCTAAAACACAATCAATTAATCCAGTTTGTGTTTTAACTAATTCCAATAATTCATCTTCAATTGTCTTAAAATTATGATAAATCAAACCTGATCTTGCTTTGATTATAACTCTAGGTTCTCCATTATAAATTTCTATAAAAGCAAGAGCTCTTACTCCATCAATTTTAGGTTCTACTAAAATAGGATAATTTATTATTGAAGTATCAACCTTTTTATATCTTTCGCATAATGCTAATTTAAACTCTGGAATGAGTTCCGGCCAGACATCATTGATGAGACCTATTGCGGCACCTATTTTTAAATCTTTTTGAAGAATTTTTTCAAGGTAAGGTCTAAAATCAGGATGTAAATTCCAATATATTACTTCAACAAAATCAACTGCTGCATTTCCTGTAATCTCTCTTTTATAAAGTTTTTCTAAATCATCAATAAAATTTTCTAATGAATATTCTGGATCATGCTCATAACCTATATCAGTATGTAAAATAACTCGAGCAATATTGAATTTAATATAAGGATCGTAACATAACCGCAATACGACTTTTAAATCTTCTGAGTCGTTTAATCTCAATAATTCTTTCTTTACCGAAGTTGATGAAACTTGAGATATTTTGTTTAAAGTTGAAGCTATATTGCTCCAATCTGTAAGGGTTGGCTGCATTTAAATCCACCTTTCCAAGAGATCTTTGATATTCAAAATTATCATATTTAGTTTTAGTTAACTCATTAAATAATATATATGCATAAGACCAACCCATCCCCGAAATACTTATTGCAAATAGTAAAATGATAAAATCTAAAGGTACCATATTATTTTGTTACTATAATGAATGTATCATCAATTAATAATCTTTCCAAAATAGGTAAAACATCCTTTTGATAATTAAGTCCGCCATTCCCACAACCTAAAGGAGGTAAATAAATCTTGCCTAAATTCCACTTAGGTTTAAGTCTTAATAATTCTCTTAATCCTTTAATGATTAAATGCGTATCTGATTTTTCTTTCCAATCAACTTTAGTTGGAAAAGTAATAACATTAAATCTAAACCAATATTGAACATCGAATCTATAAGGAGCTAATAATCCCGGAAATTCTGGATATCTTGTTTTCATTTCTAAAGCAAGACCTTTCCCCATAACACAATGTCCATTTTTATTCAACATCATATTTGTAGTGATAACTATAGTATCCTCAGGATAAAAATCCCAAATATTTTTATTTTGGAGTGAAAGCATAAAAAATTATTTTTAATTGAAAAATCAAATATATAACTTCTTTTAAAAATGGGGTCTTACTAAAATAATAGTAAGACCTTTTTTGGAGGGTACGGCAGTGTAAAACTATTTAACACTATATCGAGCAATTTTTACTTCAGAAATTTCTTTCCTAAGTAATTTAGAAAATCTAATAAGCTCTGACAAAGATTTTCTACAGCGTCTTGAAGCAACTTTTTGTCCCTTATCAAAAAACTTTGAAATGTCAGTATTTATTGACTCAACCATTTGATTAAGAGTAAAAATTAATTCTTCTCCTCTTAAAGTTTCTACTGGTGATGTAACTACAGGGGGAACTACAACGGGTGTAACAACTGGACCTTCTTGCATATTAACTCCTTAATATTTTTGTTATATAGGTAGTGAATTTTTACAAATTTAAATCATCTTAGATTATTATCGAAATATTTTTACAGACTATAAAGGAATAATATAATAAAAAAATCCCAGTCTTAAGACATTATAGTTTAACATTCATTTATAAACATATTAGTATGAAATCTTTTTAATATCAAAATGCTACAATTTTTTTCCTAGTAAGTCTACAAAAATAAACAGTGTCTATATCTAAAAACTATTAATCTATCTAACAAAGAATAAATATTAGTAATAGAAATCTTTTAATCAATTTATTTTTTGATTTTAGATGGCTCAGGAAATCAGTGAAGCACAATAATATATTTAGTTAATAATAATCTAAAAGTTAATAATAGTTAATATAATAAGTATTTATAAAAGAATTAATATATAGAAGAATATAGTATATTTATATACTATATTCTTAGCAAAAATCAGAAGATCATCGTGCTATAGTGAAAAATTTTTAATTCTAAGGGAAATAGACTCTATATCTACGGGACGAGCTCGATTGCCATCGTCCTGGGAATTATATACATTATTCATTAATTTAAAGACTAGGAAAAGAACTAGGTTCCCCCATCACAAAAATGTCAATGAGTTCATTAGTATTTTCTTCAGAATAGATTAATATTCCATATGAACCCGTTTGAGCATTATAATATCCTTTACCTTTTAGTTCAGTATGAGATTTGCCAAATTTAGAGAGCAATTCACTAACTTTTTGCTGATTTGCTGAGATTCTTATCTCTTTTGTTTCTTCAGCCATTTTCTTCCTCTTTATGTTTTTTATACTCTATAAGAATAATTGAGATTGATTCATAATAGTTATCTATCACATCTATATATCCCATCTTTTCTAAAAATTCTAAAAAAGATGGATCTTTTATTTCATTTGATAATTCTGTATTTAAACTGTTAATAGTATTAAAGTCAATCATGAAAATTAAAATCTAAATGAATAAAGAGGACTTAAATTAGGGAGCAAATTTTAATATTTTTTCAAATAATATGACTCAAAAACAATTCTCTTCGCTGTCGGACCAAGACTCAAAAATATTATTTTACTTTTACTTAATATTAAATGGAGATTTTCCATATTTCGATTTAAAATTCTTAAGAGATAGTGTTGAATTAGATAACATAAACTTATTTAAACATTGGAAATATCTTGCAAATATAAATCTTCTTGATATCATTATAGAAGAAAAAGAAGCGAAACTGTATCTAAAAGTATTTAATGGAACTATCGATTTAAGAATTGTTCAATGGAGTATTCCTACTATTGTAATATTTAATGAAATCATTTATCAAAACCACCCAGAATATATGCCTTTATTAGTTAATTATATTTATAGTCCTTTAGGATTATATGATTCTGATACTATGAATCAATGGTTAGATGTTAGAATAACTCCTAAAATTAAAAGTGCCTCTGAAGTTATGGATACTTTTACTGAAGAAAAAAATAAAGATAAAAAATTAAGAGCAGTATATAGAAAAGAAAGGGAGAAAAGAGCAAAATATTTAACTAAAGTTTTTTATGAGATATTAAACCAGAAAGTTAAAATCTTCTTAACTAAACAATTATTGGAGAATGAGACTAAAGAAATGGTTGAATTTCTTAAAAGATATCCAGAAATTCCTAATGAATTAATTACTGAAGGTATTAATTTCTTAAGAACTGATGAGTATTGGGAAAAAATTATTGTCAGTGTAGGAGGATTAACTAAACATTTTTCAAAATTCTTATCAGGTTCAAAAGGAATTGTGAAAAAACAAAATAAGATGAGGTTAGCATAATGGTAATAGAAACCTATGAGCATCTTTGGAACTTAAAACAAGTTACTCAATCTAAAAATAAAAAACCTAATAACTATTTAAGAGCTCAAGCACTAGCCACCTATTTAAGTTTAATTCATGATTTTCCTAAACAAGAAACTCGATTAGGATCTTTTGTAGGAAATCATATTGGGGGTAATATATTATTTAACATCTTTATAGAAGAATTATCTAACCTTAATAAACTAAAAACTAGATGTGCAAGAATCTCTTTTGTCGAATTTGATTATAATACTATAAGATCATTTTATGGTATGAGATTTGATGTTGTTTTAATCGATCATGTAGAACCATCAATTATTCCAGTAACTGAACGTTATAAAATAATACAACTTATTGAAGGTCTTTATACTAGATCTAATTTTCTTTTTCTTAATATTCCAACTGAAGATGAGCATATAATGTTACCAAAATCTATAGATAATGAATTAGAGGCATCACCATATAACTTTTGGGTAGGTATAAATGCTAATTAATGATACTCAATATGAACTTTTAGCTTTAGGATTAATGGTAAATAATTCTGAAGCAGCATATCAAGGTGTAAATGAACTTAATGAAGAATGCTTTACAGATCCAAATTTTAGAGTAACTTTTAGAGCTATTTCATTTTTAGTTCAGAACCAAAAAGAAGTTAATATTTATAATATTAATCAAGAATTAAGAGAAATTGGGCAAGTCTTCTCATTAGAAGAACTTATTTCAATAGAAGATAAGTTCTTCTTTCCAGAAAAATTTAAATCCATAATAGAGTTTCTTTTAGATAGGAAACGTAAATTACAAGGTCTTTTTCAATTAAAAAATATAGAGAACCAATTAGCCAATTCTTTTGAATCTTACGATGACATTATTAAAAATATTAATGATCTTTATCATATATCAATGTCAACCTCTACAGAGATTCTTTCCAAAGAAAATTATATAGAAACGAGAAATAAACATGACAAAGAAAGACCTCTTAGAGTTGCATTAAAAACTTATTATCCTGAAATAGATGATTCATTAACCTATAAATTAGGCTTAGGTGAAATTAGTATTATTGGAGCAAGACCTAGTAATGGGAAATCAACATTCAAAACAAACCTTATCCGTAATGTTTGTAGGAATACTGATTATGGCGTAATAAATTATGCATTAGAACAAACACTATTAGTTGAGTCTGATAGATTAGAATCATTAATTTCAGGTATTCCTATTCAAGAAATAGTTAAAAACTATCTATGGGATACTACTGATCCTAGATGGACTCAATTAATAAATACTAGAAATGAAATTGCTACTTGGAATTATTTTACAATTCCTGGATTTGGGAAATCAATTAATGAAATGAAATCAGAACTTAGACTTCTTAAAACTAAAAATGTAAAATTAGTATTTTGGGATTTATTTGATAGAATTAGAGAAGTTTCAGAAGCTACATCAAATAAACCTCAAGTAATCTCAAAAGTCTTACAACAATTTTTGGCATTAGCTGTTGAACTTGAAATGCATTTTTGTTTATTAGTTCAAATGAGTAGAGAAACAGCAAAGAAAAAAGACCCTAGACCCTCTTTACATGAATTAAAAGAAGCAGGTGCCTACGAAGAAGCCGCAAGATTAGTATTTTTATTACATTATCCCGGACATTATGATACAGGATTATTAAATTCACCTTTAGAAGTAGATATTGCAAAACAAAGTAATGGTAGAAGAGTTAAGATTGAATTAGAATTTGATTCAAGATCTTTAAATTTAGGAACTCAAAATAAAGGACTAATTAAACTTACTCATAAAGAATTAAAGAATAATGATTGATTATAATGCTGAACTTTTAATTTTTATAAGGAATTATCAAAACTATCAAAATGAAAAGGAATTCGAGTCTGTATTTAATAAAATTAAACGGTTTTTTAAACTACAACAATATCATGACCCTTCGGGAGTTTTAACTATTGAGGATATTGAAGTTATAGCAATGATAGGTTTTTGGAAAGCAATTAATAAATATGATGAAATCAAATGGGATAATGCTATAGGTTGGTGCTATTATATTGTAAGACAACAAATATTAAGAGAAATAAAAGGAATCTATAAAGGAAATAAGAACTATATAAATTCTTATATGAATCCCAATCTTAATATTGAGCAATTAGGAGATAATATTGTTGAAGAAGAAGCTATTTCTACCAAAATTGATGTTAGTATATGTTATATTTCTGACATTCAAGAATTATGCTCTAGATATGAAGATATAAATATTACAGCAAGTAAAGTCTTTCAATTGAAATTAGCATTTCCAGAATTATCTAGAAACTCAATTGCTAAGATTTTAGGATTTAAACGACGAAATGGGTTAGCTAAAATAGTTAAACAAATAAGAAAGATAGCATTCGACCATTTAAATAAAGAATTACAAGATTGCAGACTTAGAGATCCGTTTGAGGAATTCATTAGCTCATTATAAGATTCTTAATCTTAAAAAGAGTTATGAAATTATTAAAATCATACAAGAAGAATGCTCTATTAGTTATATTCATTTTTATGGAAAATTTGAAAAAACTGCTGTAGAAAAAGAAGTCTCTTTATATTCATTAGAATATAAAACATTTCCTGCCGGTTTATTTTGGAAAGTAGTTGACGTTTTTGAAGACTTAGATATTAGTTCAGATTTAATTGATGAAAGAACTAAACCGTTTTTAAATCCCTTTCAATGTACATATCCTTTTGTACTTGATATAAACCAAATTACAGCGATTCATATGACTCCTGATGTCTGTAGAGGATATTTTAAATTCCCCACAGGGGCGGGTAAAACAGCTTTAATGGCAGGAATAATAGGACAATTGGGAGTCAGAACTTTAATTTTAGAACCTTCTATTGAATTAGTATCACAAAATGCAGAAGAAATTTTTCAATTCACAGGTCAAAGTGTTAAACTCATTCGTGGAAGAGATTCAATTAGTATTAAAGAAGAATTTGACCCACTAATTTATATAGCTTCAATTGATACATTAACTGCAAATTTTGATTATCTAGTCAGTATTAACTGGTTTGACCAATTCCAATGTATAATGGGTGATGAGATACATCATGCTACATATACAAAAGAAAAGATAAAGAAAGGATTAGTTAATGGAAAACGAAAAATAATAGGTAGAATTCCTGGAGGTTTTACTGGATATTATAATGTTTTTATGGCTTGTCAGAATGCATATTATCGATATGGATTTACAGCTACTGATGAAGAAGTTAAAAGGTCAATTAGTGCATTGACTGGTGATCTTTTATATAGTGTAACTGAAGATTCATTAATTAAAAGTGGGCGTGTTAGTAAACCTGTCATTCTCATTTATTATTTAGAAATTCCTTTTTACGATAATGAACGTGATGCGTTTAGATTTGGTATTTATGAAAATCAAAAAAGAAATGAAATATTAATTGCTGCTATGAAATTTATTGTAGAAAATGGAGGATCAGTTTTATTTATGCTTGATAGTAAAAAATATCAACTAAATCAAATAAAAGATTGGACTAATTTTCCCATTGTTACAGGAGATACAAAACTAAAAGCTAGAGAAATTATTTATAATAAGATACGAGAGGGTAAAGAACAAGGCCTTATTATGACTGTTGCTAAAGAAGGATTAAATCTTCCCTCAGTTGATGCAATAATAAGAGCTTCAGGAAAAAAATCAATACGTTTAGTTATTCAAGAAAAAGGTAGAGGTTCAAGAATAACATCAGAGAAAAATAGTTATTTAGTAATAGATTTTTATGATGATGATAAGTATAAAAGAATATATAATCCTATATCTGGTAGATATAGAACTAAAAAAGGATATTTATCAAAACATTCTGATGAAAGAATTGCTATATATGAACAAACTAAACTAGGAGAGATGAATTTTATAAATTCTTTAGAAGAATTACAAAGTTTTATTGAAGCATATTTTAAAAAGAATAAATAAAATGGATGATAAAAGTTTTATTAAAGAAAGTTTAGAAAGATTTGGTCTTGATACTAAATTTTTGAAAGGATTAGGTTTAAGCCTATATAAGCAGAACGGTTTTAAAAGTAGATTTATTTTTTCAATTCCTCCTAAAGATTTAGACTTAATTCAAGTATTATCTATTTATTTAAAACTAAAAGAAAGTAACTTAGCTAAACTGACTAAAGTTCTTTTAAGAGAATATAGTAAAAAGTTATTAAATGAAAAAGATCCCTTATTTGAACAAGCAAAACTTATTCATAAAGACTTAAGAGAAGCAAGTATAAGAAATTTTATTGAAAATGAAAATTCATGATGAATTATATTTGTAATTAATATATGGAGTAAATTATGAAATATAAAGACTGGTTGCAGCAACAAAAGATTCCTCCTATAGTTCCGGAAGTTGGAGCAATTTATTGTCCATGTTGTGGTAGATATATTGGGAATGAAAGAGATTATATGTTTTTAGTACTTACATATCCAGTAGTTTGTCCAGATTGTGATGAAATTGTAATTTGGCCAAGCAATATTACTTTTAATCCTCCTTATACTACTTCTAATACTCAAAGCATTACAGGTACAAACATTCCTTTAATTTTGAAAGTTAAAAATGAAGCTCGTAACTAAAGAAGAATTTGCTAGACTTTTACTTGATGAAACTATTCCATTTGATGATAGAAAATCTGTAGTAGTTAATGATTTCCATATTGAGATTCCTCCAGATCTTTCTACTTCTGAAAGCTTATTAACTTTTGTATATGATTATTATATAAAAGCGATGGAAATATATCAAATGGAGAAAAAGAGAGTTTATGTAAAAGCTCCAAAAAAGGAAAGAAAAGGCACTATTAAAGAATGGATCATTAATTATATAGTAGAAACTAAAGAATTAACTCTAGAACAGTTAAAAAAAGCAGTTAATGCAGAATTTGAGTATTCAAAAGAAGGTAAAAGTCCTAGAACTAGAATTAGAAAAGTTTTAACTCAAATGGAAACAGAAAAATTAATTTTACGTGATCATGAACATAATACAATTAAATTTATTGGATAATAATGGATAATTTTGACATTAAAGAATTTATTTCTAAACAAAGTGAGGGTGTTCACGCAGCAATAATTGGAGGATTCTGTTTTTTATTAATGATCATATTCATTTTACTAGGGGTAGTTTTTAATCTTTAAATAAAACTTATAAAGGTTTATTATGACTATTGTTATTGATGGAGCCCATTTAGCTTTTAGATCTTATCACACATTTCCCAGTTTTATGAATTCAGAAGGATATCCTACTGGTATGGTTTATGGATTCTTTTCTATTTTAAATTCTTATGCTATCCAATTCGGAGGTAATTTAGTTATTGCTTGGGAAGGTGGAGATAATTGGCGTAAAGAAATATATCCAGAATATAAAATGCACAGAGAAGAACTAGATCCTTTAGTAAAACAAGCATTTATAGATGTTCAAAAACTTTGTACCTATTCTGGAATTCTTCAAGTAAAAAAACTAAGATATGAAGCTGATGACCTCATTTCTTTTATTGTACGTAAAATAGGTTCAAATATTAGAATTATTTCGGGAGATAAAGATCTTATTCAACTAATTAATTCTTCAAAAGATATATTATTATTACGGCCTAATAAAGAAAAAGGTTTAGTTTTATATAATGAAGAAAGATGTTTTGAAGAGTTTAATATTCAAAAAGAAAAGATTGTTGAATATTTAGCAATAATGGGTGATAAATCTGATAATATAGCTGGAATCAGAGGGTTAGGAAAAGTTAAAACTGCTAGATTTATTAATGAGACTAATAATCCTATAGAAAGAATAAAAGAAATTTATCCATCAGAACTAGATAAAATTAAAAGAAATTTATTATTAGTTGATTTATTAAATTCTGAAACTTGGATTCAGAAATTAGAACCTGAGGATATTATATTAGAGACACCTGATATAATTAGTTTAAATTCTAGTTTACACTGGATGGAGATTAGAAACTTTAATGCAAAAGATATTATTCAGATGTTATCACAACCTAAAACTCAAAACATATTAAAAGAAAGATTATTATCACATGAGTTTACAAGATACAATAGGGAATAATCATTTTATTTTAATTAGATCAGTAACGACAGGTCATTGTTTTTTACGAGGAACTTGCACCCTGGGACACCCCGAATGGACAAAAGATATACATAATGCTAAATTATTCTCTGCTGAAGAAGGAGTTCAAAAACAATTAGAGTTAATGAATCAAGGATTTATTATTTTTGTAGATAATTATTATAAATATATACCAATATCGGAGTTATAAATGAAACTATTATTTGATACCCCAAAAGACCCAATTGAAACTGAAGAACCTATTATACCAACAGATGATGAAGATGATTTATTACCTGATGAAGATGATTATGATGACGATTTAATAGATGATTTAGATGATGAAGATTAATCATGAACATTTTTGATTTTCCATCTACTTTCACTGAAAAAGATATACCAAGAATGTTTGAATATATCTTTCTCAGACAACACCAATTGGCAGAAAAATATACCCCAATTGAAGATAAAAATGGTTTAAGATGGACAACTGAATACCCGGTTGCTATTGACTCTGGGAAAGGCCAAGCACAATTAAAAGACATGGCCTGGAGAGCATTAGAAGAAGTTGCTGAATCAATGGAATCTTTATTTATCACTAAAGATTCTGAAGACCATTCAAAAGAAGAACTTGCAGACGGTCTTCATTTTATTACAGAATTATTACTTTTAGCAGGTATTACATATAAAGATGTTGAGCTAAGATCCCTCAATATAAATCTATATAAAAAAGTTGCTAAAAATGCAGAAACTCAATCTTTTGCATTTTGGTTACTTGTACGTTTAGGCATTGCTATGAATAATTTAAAAATGAAACCTTGGAAACAAACTCCAATGAAAACAGACGTTAATAAACTTAAAGAAGATTTACTTGAGGCTTATGAATCTTATATCTTATTAATGTTAAATTTAATGTCACCAGTAGAAATTTTAAATTACTATTTTAGTAAATCAGAAGTAAATAACTTCAGAATTAGGAGTAACTATTAATGGCTTGTAGAATAAGGATTTCAATCACAACTACAGATTCTAATAATCAAACTATTAATTCAAGTGCTTCAAAACTATTCTTTGCAGATGAATTTCTTGTAGCAAGTGAATTTTTTGAAGCTTATGAACAACTATTAATAGATACTTTTAAAGAACGTTCAGTTACTGGACTGTTCCCAAAATTTGATTTAGATAATCCAATAGAACCTAACGAACCAGAATCCTAATGATTATAGAAAAAACTTTTCATGAAGTTTATATTCATGTGTTAAGACACCTATTAAATAATGGGATATTAGTAGCGAAATCTAAGATGGTTGAAAATCTTACTTTCACTCTTTCAAATCCTGAAAACTCTTTAATAAATCATGCTAAAAATTGGAATTGGGCTTTACATGAAGGACTTAACAGAATGGCTTGGGAAGAGCCAAGATTAATGAATCCTGGAACTGCTTATATGTTCAGACCTAATTGGAAAAAGAAACTTGAAAAAGAAGGTGGAAGATTTTGTTATTCTTATGGTGAAAGATATTTTAAACAGATACCTCAAATATTAAAAGCTTTAAAGTCAAAGTCTGAAAGAGAAGCAATCTTAACTATGTGGGACGATGATTATTTAATTAATAGATATGTATATCAAAGAAGACCCTGTACTATTGCTTTACATTTTTATAGATATAAAGACAAATTAAGTTGTCAATGTTTTATGCGTACAAGTGATGTAATGAATATGTTGCCTTATGATGTATTCCATCATACTTTAATGCAAAGATATATAGCAACATATTTAGGTATTGAAATGGGATTTTTTCATTTTACTGCTGGAATTGCTTATTATCAAAAGAAAAGGGATGTTACTGGATCGGTCAAAAATACTCTTGAAAGATTATTAGCAATAGATCCCCCAGAAATTACAAATAATTGGTATTTTTCTGAAGAAGATAGAAAAAATTTAGTTGAAATTCAACATAAAATGTTTATACTTGATAAAGAAGAAGATGCTTTAAATCAAACATTACTTTTGGATTCAATTTATTCAAAGAATTATGCAAATGCAATGTTATATTACAAATATGAAAAAACAAAAAATGGATATTCAGTACAAGATTTAAATGAATTTGAGGTAATAAGATTATGATTTATATTTATGAAGGAGTTGACTTGTCAGGTAAGTCAACTTTAGCAAACAAAAAAGCTGAACTTATGAACATTCCAATTATTAAAAAGAAATTGGAAGTTTTTAAACATCTTGATAAAGAATTTTTATCAAGTAATCAAATAGAAGTAGTTACTCAAATGTTTTTTGAAAGTATCTATCCTTTAGGTAAAAAATATGATTTTATCCTTGATAGATCTTTACTTTCTTCTTTAGTATTTAGTAAATATTTTGAAAGGACAGTAAGTCTTGATTACATTTATAAATATTTATTCACTCCTGAATTAAGTCAATACATTGAGATTTATTTAGTGACTACAAATCAAAAAAGTATTGAACGTAGATTTATGGATAGAGGTGAAAAACTTTTTACTTTAAAAGAATTAATCTTTTTACAAAATCTATATGATGAAACTGCTAAAACTTTAATTGATGGTGGATGTTCAATTATAAAAATAATAGAGAATAATGATGACTAAAGAATTTACAGTTGCATGTATTCAATGTGGAGTTGGGAACTTATTAGGATTCTATCAATCGAGGTTTAAACCTTTATATTTTGTAGATGATAGAAAACACATGAAAGCAGGTTATCAAACTATAGAAAAAAACTTTCCTGGTTGTGTGTTTGATTCTGATATAGATAGTTTTGCTACAGATAAAGCAGATGTTTTATTATCGTCTCCTTCTTGTGCTCAACTTTCAAAATTAGGTAGTA
>Ga0315287_10003702_pt1 | contig 14779 bp, 14 predicted proteins | sample YL17G11_0_MG_FD_205037 | JGI IMG/M metagenome (GOLD analysis project Ga0315287, IMG submission 205037) | Sediment microbial communities from Yellowstone Lake, YNP, Wyoming, USA - YL17G11_0 | ecosystem: Environmental > Aquatic > Freshwater > Lake > Sediment | place: USA: Wyoming | collected... | reverse complement strand
GGGCGCGCCGAGCTTCTCGAAGAACTCGAAGGCGACCGCCAGCTTCTGCCGCGCCCTCGACATCTCGTCGGCCGCCGGGTCGTCGGCCGCCGGTTCGGTGGCCGTGAGCCATGGCCGGTCGAAGGTGCCGGCGCCGAAGACGTCGGAACCCGGCCAGCAGAAGCTGTGCCAGTAGCAGACGGCGACGCGCAGGTGCTCGCTCATGGGCTGCCCGGCGACCAGCCGGTCCGGTTCGTAGAACCGGAACGACAACGGATCCGCGCTGTCCGGCCCCCCGAAGGGGATCGGTCCGGCGACATCATCGAAGAACGGCCGGCTGCTCATCGCTGCGCCGCGCCGTCGAGGACGACGAGCTCGCCGTCATGCACCGTGTGACGGACCCGGCCGCGGACGGTGCGACCGACATACGGCACGTTCGAGGATCGGCTGGCTCCCCCGCTGCCGTCGATCCGCCACACCGCCGCCGGGTCGAAGACGCACAGGTTCGCCGGTCGCCCCGGCGCGACCGGTCCGCCGTGGCGCTCGGAGATCCCGGCGATGCGCGCCGGCTGCCAGGACAGCCGGGCCAGCACGTCGGCCAACTCCATGTCGAGCTCGGTGAGGGCGAGCGCCAGGGCGTACTCCAGCCCGAGCATGCCGGGCGGGGCCTGATCGAAGGGACGTTCCTTCTCGTGCGCGGCGTGCGGCGCGTGATCGGTGGCGATGGCGTCGATCGAGCCGTCCCGGAGCCCTGCCCGCACCGCGTCCACGTCGCCCTGGGTCCGCAGGGGCGGGTGGACCTTGAACACCGGGTCATAGGAGGCGCACGCCGCTTCGGTGAGCGTGAAGTGATGCGGCGCGGCCTCGCAGGTCAGCGGCATGCCCGACGCCTTCGCCGCGGCGACCATGGCGACCGAACCGGCCGTCGACAGGTGCAGGAAGTGCATGCGGGCGCCGGTGAGGCGGGCCAACGCGATGTCGCGCATGACCATGAGCTCCTCGGCCTCGGCCGGCTGACCGGGCAGACCGAGGCGGGAGGACCACTCCCCCTCGTTCATGCAGGTGCCCTCGGACAGCGACGTCACCTCGCAGTGCTGGGCCAGGGTCACCCCGAGCCCGGACGCGTACTCGAGAGCTCGTCGCATGAGCCGGTCGTCCTGCACGCCGGTGCCGTCGTCGGTGAAGATCCTCACGCCCAGCGCCGCCATCTCGGCCATCGGCGCCAGCTGCTCGCCGGCCCGGCCGACGGTGATGGCGCCGGCGACCTCGATGTCGCACAACGCGGTGCGCCCGAGCTCCTGGACGTCCCGCACCACCGACGCGCTGTCGATGGCCGGCGTTGTGTTCGGCATCGCCAGCACTGCGGTGTAGCCGCCGAGCACGGCCGCCCGACTCCCCGACTCGACGGTCTCGGCCTCCTCCTTGCCCGGTTCGCGCAGGTGGGTGTGGAGGTCGATCAGGCCCGGCGAGATCACGCAGCCACCGCAGTCGACCACACGGTCCGCAGAGAGGCCCTCCCCCACAGCGACGACGAGTCCGCCGGAGATCGCGACGTCGCCGGTGCGCTCGCCCGACCCGTCGATGATGCGGCCGCCCCGAAGGACCGTGGTCCCGGAATCGGCACGGCTGGAGCCCTGGCTCACGGTTCCTCCCTGAGTACGTCGAGCTGGGTCCCCGACCCGAGCAACCGGAACAGCACGGCCATGCGGACGGCGACACCGTTGCTGACCTGCTCGGTGATGAAGCAGTTCGGCAGGTCCGTCACCTCCGCCTGGATCTCGACGCCCCGGTTCATCGGGCCGGGGTGCAGGATCATCGCGCCGGCGGGCAGGCGGGCCGCCCGCTCCATGGTCAACCCGTACCCGCGGTGGTACTCGCGCAGCGACGGGATCAGCGCCTCGCTCATCCGCTCCTGCTGCATCCGGAGCAGGTAGCAGACGTCGAGCGAACCGAGCACCCTGTCGAGCCCGTGACTGACCTCGACACCCCATCCGGTGACCGACGACGGCAGCAGCGTGGGTGGGGCCACGAGGATCACCCGGGCGCCCAGCGCGGTGAACGCCGAGACGTCGGAGCGGGCCACCCGGCTGTGCTTGATGTCACCGACGATGGCGATCGTCCGCCCGTGCAGGGAACCGAGGTGGTCACGGATCGTGTAGGCGTCGAGCAACGCCTGCGTCGGGTGCTGGTGCCACCCGTCACCGCCGTTGATCACCGCGGCATCGGTCCAGCGCGTGATCTGCAGCGGCACGCCGGCGGACTGGTGCCGCACGACGATGGCGTCGATGCCGAACGCCGTGATCGTCTCGACCGTGTCGCGCAACGACTCGCCCTTCTTCACCGAAGAGGTCCCCACCGAGAACGTCATCGTGTCGGCCGACAACCGCTTGGCAGCGGTCTCGAAGCTCAGCCGGGTGCGCGTCGAGTCCTCGTAGAACAACGACACCACCGTCTTGCCGCGCAGCGCCGGGACCCGTGGGATGTTGCGCCGGTTGATCTCCACGAAGTGCTCGGTGAGGTCCAGCATCTCCTCCAGCCCGTCCCGGTCGAGCTCATCGATGCTGAGGAGGTTGCGCATGCCCGTCGCGGTGCTCACTCACTTCACCATCTCGCCGAGGAACACACCCTCGACCCCCACGTCGACCACCTCGTCGCGACGGGTCGGCAGGTTCTTGCCGACGTAGTCCGGCCGGATGGGCAGCTCGCGGTGGCCCCGATCGATCATCACCGCCAGCTGCACCGACCGCGGTCGCCCGTAGTCGCCCAGCGCGTCGAGCGCGGCGCGGATCGTCCGTCCGGTGAACAGCACGTCGTCCACCAGCACCACCACCTGCCCGTCGATGTCGAACGGGATGTTCGTCACCTCCTCCGGCATGACCGGACGGATTCCGATGTCGTCGCGGTAGAAGGCCACGTCGAGCGACCCGACCTCGAGCTGGCTGCCCTCGATGTCGACGATGTCGTCGCCGATCAGCTCTGCGATGGCGACCCCGCCGGTCTGCAGTCCGACGAGGTGGACGCCGGCGACGCCGTGGTTCCGTTCGATGATCTCGTGCGCCATGCGCTTGACCGCACGTCCGATGTCATCAGGATCCATGATGCGCGAACGGGGGACGAAGGTCCCGCCGTAGGGCGGGGACTGACGCCGTTCTCGATCGGCCAACTCGATACCTCACCTGCTCCGTGGGGTCCTCTCGGGAACCCGTTAACGGTGTGCCACGCTCGCTCGTCGACCCGCCGTGACGGTGCTACGAAGGTGCGTCGCCCGGCGAACGTACCACCTCGGCGATCGCCGCCAGCACGCCGTTGACGAAGCGCCCCGAGTCGTCGGTGCCGTAGGTGTTGGCGAGCTCGACCGCCTCGTTGAGGATCACTGCGGTGGGGGTGTCGCGCTGGTGTTGCAACTCGAAGGTGGCGATGCGCATGACGATCAGATCCAGGCTGGGCATCCGACCGATGTCCCACCCCTTGGCGTACCGGCCGATCAGGGCGTCGAGCTCATCGCCGGCGCCCAGCACCCCGCGGATCACCTCGACGGTGAACGGATCGGGGTCGAGGACCTGCTCGGCGAGGAGCGCATCGGCATCTGCGTTTCGCTGACCGGCTTCATAGAGGAGGTGGACCGCCCGCTCGCGCGCTTCGCGACGACCGGTGAGCGACGACATCAGGCGCGGGAGATGAACTCACCCGAACGGGTGTCCACCTTGACCCGCTCGCCCGGCTCGATGAACAACGGCACCTGGACGACCAGGCCCGTCTGCAGGGTCGCCGGCTTCTTGGCACCCGAGACCCGGTCGCCCTGGACGCCCGGCTCGGTCTCGGTGATGACCAGCTCGACCGATGCCGGCAGGTCGACTCCGACGATCTCGTCGCCGTACATCATCAGCGTGGCGTTGGCGGTCTCGATCAGGTAGTTCGTGGCGTCACCGAGGGTGACCGGCGCCACGTTCATCTGGTCATAGGTCGAGTTGTCCATGAAGACGTAGCTCTCGCCGTCGTTGTACAGGTACTGCATCTCCCGCTTGTCGATGATGGCCCGTTCCATCTTCTCGCCGGATCGGAACGTCTTCTCGAGCACCGATCCGCTGCGCACGTTCTTCAGCGTGGTGCGGACGAAGGCGCCGCCCTTGCCGGGCTTCACGTGCTGGAACTCGACGATCTGGTAGAGCCCCTCGTCGAGGTCGAGGGTGGTTCCGTTCTTGAAATCCGCAGTGGAGATGGCTGCCATGAGAGTCCGATCGAGGGGTCCTTCGGGGTGAGCGTGAGCGGGACGCAGCCGTCGGCGGTCACGACGACCGAGTCCTCGATGCGAACACCACCCACACCGGTCAGGTACACGCCGGGCTCGACGGTGACCACCTGACCGGCGGCGAGCGTATCACCGGAGGTTCGGGCCACCCGAGGGGCCTCGTGGATGTCGAGGCCGACGCCGTGACCGGTCCCGTGGGTGAACCGCTCACCCCATCCGGCAGCCTCGATGACCTCCCGACAGGCCGCATCCACGTCGCTGGTGTCGACACCGGCGACCACCCGATCGACGCCGGCGGCCTGGGCGGCCAGCACCACGTCCAGCTGGTGGTGCTGGGCATCGGAGCCGTCGCCGACGAGCACGGTGCGGGTCATGTCGGAGCAGTAGCCGTCGAGCAGGGCGCCGAAGTCGAGCACCACCAGGTCGCCATCGGTGATGTGTCGCGACGTCGGCCGGTGATGCGGTACCGCCGAGTTCGGACCCGACGCGACGATGGTCTCGAACGACGGGCCCGAGGCGCCGAGTCGGCGCATCTCGGTGTCGAGCGCGAGGCCGAACTCCTCCTCGGTCGGGCCGTCGGCCAGCGTCCGCCGCAGCGATGCCAACGCCGTGTCGGCGATGGCGGCGGCCAGGCGGATCCGCTCGATCTCGGCGTTGTCCTTGACGATGCGCAGGTCCTCGACCAACCCGAAGGTGGGCACGAGGTCGACGCCCTCGAACCACTCCGTGGCGTAGGTGCGGTGCCGGTCCCAACCGATGGTCGTGCCCTCGAAGCCCAGCGCCGAGCCGAGCGCCGAGCCCATGCCTCCCCGCACGGCGCCGGAGATGATCTCGCGCTGGCGATCGGCGGAGATCTCGATCCGCACGTCGAGGCCGGCCAGCTGGCGCTCGGCCTGGGCGCCGTAGCGGCCGTCGGTGACGAACACGACCTCCTCGGGCAGCAACAGCAGGAGCCCCGCGCTGCCGGTGAAACCCGACAGGTACCGCACGTTGGTGAGATGGGTGACGAGCAGCGCGTCGCAGCGGTCGCCGTTGGATCGGGCCTCGGCGAGGACGGAGCGGAGGCGCTCGATCCGGGCGCCGTGGTCCATCCGCGGCAGCGATTCGGCCAACGCGCTCATGACAGCACCGCGTCCATCACAACACCGCGATCGTCACAGCAGGCCGGCGATCGCCTCGACGGCCAGCACGTAGCCGGCGCCGCCGAAGCCGCTGATCGTGCCGGTGGCGACCGGCGCGACCACCGAGGTCCGCCGCCAGGGCTCCCGGCGATCCGGGTTGGACAGGTGCAGCTCCACGATCGGACCGTCGAAGGCCGCCAGTGCGTCGTGCAGCGCCCAGGAGTAGTGCGTGAACGCCCCGGGGTTCACGATGATGGCGTCGTCGACACCTCGAGCTGCGTGGATCGCCTCGACCGCCTCGCTCTCCCGGTTGGTCTGCACATGGTGGAGCTCGATGCCGGCGGCGGCGGCCGCCGCGCCTGCTGCGGCCACGTGGTCTGCGAGCGTCTCGGTGCCGTAGATCTCGGGCTCACGGCTGCCCAACAGGTTGAGGTTCGGCCCGGACAGCAACAGGATCGACGGCACGTCCTCAGGCTAGGCCCCCGATTCCCCCGGACAACTCCACACCACTTCACTCGTTCTGTGCCGGGAATCCGTCGGCGGGGCGACAGGAATCGGACACAGGACGGTCGGGGGTGGTCGGGGTGGTCTGGGTGGTCGGCGGGTCAGCGGCACGCGGCGAGCGCGTCGCGGATCAGATCGTCGGGGACGTCGCGCACAACCTCGACACCGCCAGGGCCGTCGAGCACGAACGTGGTGCCCGACGTCGCCTTCTTGTCACGAGCGAACAGCTCGATCAGCTCGTCGTCGGCGAGGCCGGCAGGGATGGTCGACGGCAGGTCGTACCCGCCGACCACGCGACGGTGCTCGGCCACCGCGGCATCGTCGATGCGGCCCAACCGGCGCGCCAGCTCGGCCGCGAAGACCAGCCCGACCGCCACCGCTTCGCCGTGCAGCAGGCCGTAGTCGCCCGCCGTCTCGATGGCATGGCCGAGGGTGTGGCCGTAGTTGAGGACGGCGCGTCGACCCGACTCGCGCTCGTCGCCGGCGACGACCCCGGCCTTGATGCGCACGCACGCCGCCACCCGCTCGTCGATCGGCAGATCGTCGAGGCGACCGCCGCCGAGCCAGTGGTACTTGGCGAGCTCGCCCAGCCCGCTGCGGTACTGGCGGGGCGGCAGCGTGGCGAGCGTCTCGATGTCGCAGATCACCCCGGACGGCTGCCAGTAGGCCCCCACCAGGTTCTTGCCCTCCGGCAGGTTCACACCCGTCTTCCCTCCGATGGCGGCATCGATCTGGCCCAGCAACGAGGTGGCGACATGGACCACCGGCACACCCCGGTGGTAGGTCGCCGCGGCAAAGCCCGCCACGTCGGTGACGACCCCGCCGCCGACCCCGACGACGCAGTCGGCCCGCGTCAGGCCGTGTCGGGCGAACCCCGAGCAGAGCCCACCGAGCGTTGCCAGCGTCTTGTGACGCTCCCCGTCGCCGATCACGAACCGATCGAACGGGACCCCGGGATCGACGTCGATCCCGATGCCGTCCTGGGTCACCACCGCGACCCGACGCACGCCCGGCGGCAGGAGGGATGCCAGCTCGTGGCGGACACCGGCGCCGACGAGCACCCGGTAGCTCCGGTCCCCCATCGCGACGTCGACGTTGATCACCGCTTCACTCTGCCACTCGGCCGCTCCCCCCTCAGCCACCTGGCCGACCAGCTGCGCGGGCGGTCCCCACCCGGACCGTCCCGCCTCAGCTCAGCGCAGACAGCACCCGGTCGACCACGTCGCTGATGCCGGCCCCGGTCGTGTCGACCCGGACGGCCGCAACCTCCGCGTACCAGGCCGTCCGCTGTGCGACCAGGGCGTCGACCGACGCGCCGATGTCTTCACCGATCAGGGGACGACGCCCGGGGCTCAGGGACAATCGGGCGATGAGCTCCTCGCGGGATGCATCGAGCCACACGCACCGCGCACCGGCGACCAGATCGGCACGGTTGTCGGCGCGGACGACGACCCCGCCACCCGTGGCGATCACCGCCGGATCCCCGTCGCGCAGGAGCGTCAGCAGGGCGTCTCGCTCCGCCTCCCGGAACGCGGCCTCACCCGCGGAGCGGAAGATCTCCTCGACCGGTCGCCCGACCCGTTCGGAGACGAGCTGATCGAGATCCACGAAACGTCGGTGCAGCCGTGACGCCAAACGGATCGCCACCGCAGACTTGCCGACTCCGGCCATGCCGACGATCGCAATCGGCTCCGACACCGGCTCCGACACCGGCTCCGGCACCGGCTCCGAGCCGGCTGACCCCGAGCCGGCGGACCCCGGACCCGGCGGCCCCGCCGCTTCGGTCAAGGGTGTCCGGTGGCGCGGTACGAGCGGATGTCGGCGACCAGCTGCAGCATCGGGGCGAGCGGAGAACGCAGCGACCCGGGCCGGCGCATCCGCACCTCGAAGTAGACCTTGGCGCCGTCGACCAGCTCCACGATGAGGGCGCTCGACGACGGTTCGATGCGCACGCCTTCGGTGAACATCACCTCGTCGGTGCCCTCGATGCGCAGCTTCGTCACCTGCGTCCACGGCAGATCGAGATCCCAGCTCTGGAGGCCGGATCCGGCCACCCGGATGCCAGCGGACCCGAACACGATCGTCCCGTTCTTGCGCTTTCGCGTCTGGTCCGGGTGCCCACCGACGTAGGTGACGCCGGACAGGGATGTCGGCCATTGCACGGCCCGGTGGTTCCACGGTGCGTCGGGAGCATCGGCGTGGAGCTCGATGACCACCGCCCCGACAGACGCCGGCTCGGCCACCGGGACCGTACCGGTGACGGGTCCGTCGTCGAGCTCGCCGAAGAAGTCGTCGAGGACGGCCTCCGAGGGGTCGCCGATTCGCTGTGCGTCAAACCGGGTCTCGTCGAGGCGGGTCTCGTCGAACCGGGACTCATCGAGACTGTCCTCGTCGAAGCTGATCTCGTCGAACCAGGGGTCATCGACGGGGACCGGCTCCTGCTCCGACACCGTCGGCCGGTCCTCCACCGATGCCGATGGGTCGACCGGGGCGGGTCGTTCCCCGAACCCGGCGATCAGCGACGGCTCGTGGGACTCGGCGGTGAAGCCCGACCGGTTGAAGTCGGCGTTGGCGATCGCCGGGTCCATGACGTCGAAGGGGTTGACCCATCCGTCGGAGATCGCCACGGCATCGGCGTCGCCGGATGGAGCGAAGGACACGCCTGCGTCGGTCGGCTCCGGGGTGTACCGGCCCGCCGGGGGCAGGCCGGTGGTCGGCGGCTCGTTGCCGACCGAGCCCTCGACCCACTCACTGGGATCGAGACCCTCGAGCGAGGAGGGATCGACGACCGCGGCCGACACGGCCGGATCCGCCAGCTCCCGCGGCATGGTGTCGGACTCCTCGGCGGCGACCGCGGCGCTCCGCTCCATCAGCAGCCCGACCACGCCCTCGGCGAACGGCTCGGGCCAACCGGCGCACATCACCAAGCCCCCGGCCAGGTGCAGCTCGACGGCGAGCAACGGCAGTGGAGAGTCGTCGATGGCGTCGATCGCCACCACGGCGGTCAAGGGGATCCACCGGGGATCGCCGGCGCCGGCGTTGGTCTGGCCGATCCCCAGGCGATCGTCGGTCAGCACCCACAGGGTGTCGACGAGCGGTGCGGCGTCGTCCAAGCGGAACCAGCCGGCGCACAGGTCGTGGACCAGCACCGCCTCGCTGAAGTCCACACCGATGCCGGCCAACGCCTGTCGCGCCCATGAGCTCCCCGCGGGGAAGCGCTTGGCGAAGGCCTCGGTCAACGTGATCATGTCCGACGACTCTCCCATACCGACGCTGGTCGATGGTGTCATCGCAGTGGCCCGATCCGCGGGGGTCGTGCCCTCGAGATCGTCGTGCTGTACGTGGTGTTCGCCCATGACGACTCTGTCGGCAGGATGGCCGTGGACCTGAGCGGCGGCGGGGCTCGACACCGGTCACACGCTCCCGAGGAACTTCAGGAGGCGGTCCCGTTCCTCATCGCTGTCGGGCAGCGCGTCATGCGATACCGGACCCTGCCCCGACATGGCGGTTGCCACGGCCTGGGCGGCTTTCGGGCTCAACATCGACATCTGCCGGATCACGTCGTCATCCATCTCCGCCGCATCGGGCGCCGGTCCGGTGGCGAACGCGGTCGCGGCCGGGGCGGCGGTGGTGTGGCTGATGGGAGCGGCGTGACTCACCGGCGCGGCCGGCGGCACCGCAGCGGACGACGGCGCGTCGCCGGCGGTCACCGACTCCGATGAGCCCATCTCGAAGGCGGCCCGCTCCGGCTCCGCGGCCGCGACGGCATCGTCGGTCGGGCGATCGATGGCGCTGTCGTCGATCGAACTTCCGAACACGGCGCTGTCGAGCGCAGCGCCCTCGATCGGTGTGTCGCCGATCGAGGTGTCGACGAACGCCGCGGCCTCGAACGCGGTGTCGCTGAACGCTGCGTCGCCGAACGAGCGGTCCTCGAACGCGTTCGGCCCCGCGCCATCCCGCTCGGCACCGTCGCCGGCGCCTCCGGCAGCGAAGGGGTCGAACGCGCCGAACAGCTCACGCTCCGGGCCCTCCAGCACCGGCTCCTCGGCGCCGGACGGTTCGAACACCTCGGCGTTCCACTGGTCCCACGGCACCTCGGACACCAGATCGTCGGTTCCCGCGGAGCCGGGCAGAGCCGGGGCGGGCACCGGTTCGGGACGCTCGCCGACGCCGATCAGTCCGGAGCCGATCAGATCGCGCACCAGGCGCAGCGTCGCGACCTCTCCCACGCCCATCGTCCGACCGAAGCCGTCGACGTCGAGCCCGGAGGACACCGTGACCAGGTGGGACCAGAGCGCCTGGTCGATCACCACCTCGCTCTGGGGCAGCACCTCGTTCAGCACGAGCCAGGCGTTTCCTGACGGCACGACCGCCGCGAGCTCGCGCCACTCCGCCAGCGCCGCCTCGGACTGGGTGAGCACGTAGTCCACCGGCAGTGATGCGCTCGGCGCGGGGTTGGCGGCGTCGGCCTCGAAGATGAAGGACCCGGTGGCGTAGCGGAGCAGATCGAAGACCACCTCGGTGGGATCGCCGCCGGAGAGGACGTGGGAGGTCTCCCCGCCCGTCACGGCGCCCGACGCGAGCCACACCTGGCCGTGGCCCCGGTCGCCGTTGACCACCAGCCGCCCGCTCTTCGACGACGCGGCGAGCAGGCGCAGCACGTCGGTGAGCGGGAACGAATCGATGGTGCCTTGCAATGCCACGGTGGCCTCCTGAACGGTGCAGTTCCCGGTTCTTCGGCACGATCCGGTGTCGACCTGAAACCTAAATGGGCCCGCAGGACCACCCTCGTGGGCCCGATCCCCTCCGTTCCGGCGAATCAGGCGCGGGACCGCGCAGCGAGCTCGGCGGTCACGGCGGCGGTCATGGCCGATGCCGGCGCAGGACACCCCGACCAGCGCTCGAATGCCAGGCACGCCTGTCCCACCAGCATCCCGACCCCACCGATGCATCGGGCGCCGCGTTGCGCACCGGCGAGCAGGAACGGTGTCTGGATCGGGTGGTAGACGAGGTCGACGAGCACATGGTGGGCGCCGATCAGCTCGACGTCCAGCGGCGACCCGCCCGATGCGACGCCGGCCATGCCCACCGGGGTGGCGTTGATCACGAGGTCCATCGATGAGACGTCGGTCGGCCGGCCGACCCGGCCGACCCGACCGGCCAGGAGCGCAGCGGACTCGGCCCGGGCCGCGCCGCGATTGACCACGCACACCTCGGCTGCGCCGTGCGAGGCCAGCGCGCGGATCACCGAGCGGGCAGCGGCGCCGGCGCCCAGCACGGCGCATCGTCGGCCGGCGACATCGAGGTCCTCGTGCTCGGCCAGGGATCTGATCAGCCCGGGACCGTCGGTGTTGTCGCCCACGAGCGATGCGCCGTCGCGGAACACGCAGTTGACCGCCCCGAGCACCTCGGCGTCGGTGGTGAGGCCGTCGAGAGCGGTGATGACGGCCTCTTTGTGAGGCATGGTCACGCTCAGTCCGACGAGGCCCAGGGTGCGCACGGCGTCGATGGCCCGCGGCCCGTCGCCCTCAGCGACGTCGAAGGCGACAAAGACCCAGTCCAGGCTCGTCGCGGCGATGGCGGCGTTCATGATCACCGGCGACAGCGAGTGGGCGATCGGGTGCCCGATGACCCCGGCCAGCCGCATCAGCAGCCGATCTGAACAGCAACACGGCCTGTCTCAGCAACACGGCCTGTCTCAGGAATACGGCCCTTCTCAGAAGACACCATTGTCCTTCGCCGTCTTCTTGGCGTCCTCGAACTCGGAGGCCGAGCCGGTGAAGAAGTGGGTCGGCGGGTCCTTGGAGACCAGCACGTAGTAGATCCAATCGCCGTCGGCCGGTTGGATGGCGCCACGGAGCGCTTCCTTGGACGGCAACGAGATCGGCGTGGGCGGCAGGCCCTTGTGGATCCGGTTGTTGTACGGCGTGTCCGTCTCGAGATCGGACTTGGTGAGCTCGCCGCCGCGCCGACCGAGGCCGTACAACAGCGATGCGTCGATGAAGAGCGGCTCGCCCCGGTCCAGCCGGTTGAGGATGACCCGCGAGATCTTCGACGGTTCGTCGGCAGGCTGACCGCGCTCCCGTTCGATGAGGGACGCGATCTTGACCAGGTCATAGGCACCGAGACCGGTGAGGGCGGTCGCCTGCTGGTAACCGAGATCATCGAGGGCCTTGTCGAAGGCCTTGACCAGGGTGGAGAGGATCTTGGTGGCGTCGGCGTCCTTCTTGAACCGGTAGGTGTCGGGCATCATGAAGCCCTCCCAGTTCGTCGAACCGGCCGGGAGGTACTTCGAGGTCACCGCTCCCGAGGCCATCACCAACTCGAGCTGGTCCTTGGTGATGTTGGGGAACGCCTTGACGATGGCGTCGTACGCGTCGGTCAGCCGGGTGCCGGGGATGATGCGCAACGCGGTCTCGGTCGCCGGGACCGGGCCGGCGTCGAGCACGTCGATCGCCTCGGCCATCGAGGAACGCGCGTGGAAGGTGACGTAGTCGCCCGCCTTCCAATCGGCGGTCTTGCGCCACTTCGCGTAGTACCGGAACACCGACGCGCTCGTGATCACGCCCTTGTCCTCGAGCAGCGTGGCGATCGAGTCGACCGTCGCCCCCTTCGGCACGTTGATGGTGCCGAGCTGCTCACCGGTCTCGCCCGCCGGGTCGATCTGGCGGAGCACCCACACCCCGGCGACTGCCGTGCCGACGAGTGCGAGGGCCACGACCGTGACGAAGACCATGAGGATCGGTCGCCCGGCCCGGCCGGGGGGTCGGAAGTCCTCGAACTCCTCCTCCGCCGGGTCGTAGAGGCCGTCGTCGGCGTCCCTGCCGTCCCCGTAGTCCTCGACGTACTCGCCGTCGAGGTACTCACCGTCGAGGAACCCACCTCCGCCGCTGCTCACGGTCCGGCGGACCGGCCGCGCTGCGCGTGGGCGGTCCGGATCATCCGGTCCGGCGGTGTCGTCCTGGTCGAAGAAGGTGCGGCGGGTCATGACAGGTCCGGGTCGGGCGATGAGGTGCTGCGGCGGTGATCGAGCCAGGCCTGCAGCATCACGGCTGCTGCGAGCTGATCGATCGCCCGTCGACGGGCTCGGGGGTTCAGGTTCATGTCTCGGATCGACCGGGCGGCGCTCACCGTGGTCAGACGCTCATCGTAGGCAACGACGGGCACGCCGACGGTGGCGCGCAGCTCCTCGGCCTCCTCGACGGCGGATCTGGCCGACGGCGACATCCGGCCGTCGAGGTGCAGCGGCAGTCCGACCACCACGATCTCGGCCTCGGCCTCGGTGACCAGCTCGGCGATCCGACGGTGATCACGCGCACGGTCACCGCAGCGTTCGACCACCTCGTAGGGCGTGGCCACCGTCCCGGCGGAGTCGCTGAGCGCGACTCCGATGCGCTTCGTGCCCAGATCGAGGCCGACGGCGCGCACGGAGGCTCCGGTCGACCGGATCAGCGCCCGAGGATGCCCAGCACGCCGCGCACGGCGTCGAGGGCCTCCTCCAGCCGATCAGGATCCTTTCCGCCCGCCGACGCGAAGTCGGCGCCCTTGCCGCCGCCGCCGCCGGTGATCGCCGTCGCGGCGCCGACGAGCTCACCGGCGTTGAAGCCGCTCTCGGGGCCGACGGCTCCGACCAGCGCCACGCCCTTGCCGCCGGGAGACGCGCCGAGCACGACGACATCGACGCCGGGCTGGTCCCGCAGCGACAACGCGAGGTCACGCAGGTCGTCGCGGCCATCGACATCGACCACCGCCACGAGCTTGCCGTCGACCGCGGAGTCGGCCAGCGACCGGGCAGCGGATCCGGCCAGCTGACGTCGGAGCACCTTGAGCTCGTTGCGGAGCCCGGTCAGCTCGCCCAGGCGCTTCTCGATCCCTCCCAGGAGATCCTCGGTGGGCACGCCGAGGAGCTCGGCGGCGTCGGCCAGCGTCGCCTCCCGTGACCGCAACCGCTCGATGGGGCCGGTCCCGGTCACCGCCTCGAGCCGTCGGACGTTCGATCCGATCGAGCCCTCCGAGATGATCTTCACCGGTCCGATCTCGCCGAGGGCGTGCACGTGGGTGCCGCCACACAGCTCGGTGGAGTGGGGGCCGGCCTCCAGCACTCGGACGACGTCGCCGTACTTCTCGCCGAAGAACGCGATGGCACCCTTGGCCAACGCCTCCTCCTTCGACATCTCGTCGTGATGCACCGGCGCGTCGGTCAGGATGTCGGCGTTCGCGAGGTCCTCGATGAGGCGGATCTGCTCGGGCGTGACCGATTCGAAGTGGCTGAAGTCGAACCGCAGTCGATCGGGCGCGACCAGGGAGCCCTGCTGTTTGACGTGGTCGCCGAGGATCTGACGCAACGCCCAGTGCAGGATGTGGGTGGCGGTGTGGTTTCGTCTGATGGCGTCGCGTCGGGCGCCGTCGATGGCGGCGCGGGCCTCCTGTCCGACCTCGAGGTGGCCGTCGATGACCGTGAACTCGTGACGGACCAGGCCGGGCAGGGCGTAGCCGGTGTCGGTCACCTCGACGGTGCCGGTCGACGTGGCGATCGTGCCGGTGTCACCGACCTGGCCGCCGGACTCGGCGTAGAACGGCGTGCGGTCGAGGAACACGCCGTTGCCGAGGACGGCCACGATCGTGGCGGCCGACTCGTACTCCCCGCGGCCGGTGAACTCCGTGGTGCCGGATTCCGCGACCAGCCGCTGGTACTCCGCCACCTCGTCGCCGGTGGGCGCGCCGGTGCCGCGCCCGGCGGCGCGGGCACGCGCCCGTTGGGCGTCCATCTCCACGTCGAAACCGGCGACGTCGATGCCGACCCCGCGCAACTCCGCCATCTCCTGGGTGACCTCGAGTGGGAAGCCGTACGTGTCGTGCAGCTGGAAGGCGACCGACCCGCTGAGCGTGCCGACGCCACCGAGCGCGTCGAGCTGGGTGTCGAGGA
>Ga0315287_10003701_pt1 | contig 14779 bp, 16 predicted proteins | sample YL17G11_0_MG_FD_205037 | JGI IMG/M metagenome (GOLD analysis project Ga0315287, IMG submission 205037) | Sediment microbial communities from Yellowstone Lake, YNP, Wyoming, USA - YL17G11_0 | ecosystem: Environmental > Aquatic > Freshwater > Lake > Sediment | place: USA: Wyoming | collected... | reverse complement strand
AATGGGCCAGGAGGAGTTGGTTTTCACGGAGGACCGGGAGAGTATTCTCAAAATAGTAGACCACCAGAACCGCTAACATCCCCCTCTACCCCCGCCGCGAAGCAATGGGCCGGATGGGGGACTGCACTCAAGCCAGCATGGGAGCCTATCATCGTAGCGCGTAAGCCGCTCACCGGCACGGTAGCCGAGAACGTCCAGAAGTGGGGTACGGGGGCGATAAACATTGATGGATGCAGGGTGAAATATCAGGGAGATTATCGAAGTCCCGCGAGAACATCGGGCGAGGTCAATAGTGGCGGTATATTCGGGGCGGGCATAAAACCGTTTGATGATGCCATTGCCGAAAGCAAGGGTCGCTGGCCCGCGAATCTGGTTCACGACGGCAGCGAGGAAGTGGTGCGGCTGTTCCCGCAAACGGCACCATCAACGGTACATGAGAGAGGCAAAGAATATACCGGGTGTTTTGGCGGCTCGTGCGATACGGGCCCAACCCCTAAAGATGGAACGGATGGCATAAGGGGAGTTGCCGACACCGGCTCCGCCGCCCGGTTCTTCTACTGCGCGAAGGCGTCAAGGGCAGACAGGGATGAAGGGTGCGAAGGGATGGAAGAAAAGGAGTTGCAGGCGTATGGCGATTTTACGGGAACGCCGGAACATGGGGCAAAGAACAACGTACTTGTCCGCAACAATCATCCCACCGTGAAGCATACCGCGCTCATGCGCTACCTATGCCGCCTTGTCACCCCGCCACACGGCATCATCCTAGACCCATTCGCCGGTAGCGGCTCCACCGGCAAGGCCGCTGTCCTCGAAGGCTTCCGATTCTGCGGAGTAGAACTAGAGCAACCGTACTTCGAGATTGCCTGTAAGCGCATCATCGCGGCGCAGAACGACGCGCCCCTATTTGACAAGCCGACAACGCAACTGACCATTGAGAGGACGGTATGAAACAACACAAGGCCGGTATCTATAAGGGCGTCTCTGAGGCCGTCTATCCTAACGACCTCTTGGGCGACCAGGAGCTACAGGGTGCGCCCCTCGACGTGCGCGGGGCGTGGTGCGCAAACATCCTGCCCGCTCTCTGGCGCGACAAGGCGCACACGATCACCGCACCTGTCCCCGCGTTTGCGCGGCGTTGGGGAGTGGATATTCAGACGGCAGAGCGCATAATTGCCGACATAGAAACACACAAAATAGGCGATGTGTCCCGCGATTGTCCCGGCGTTGTTTCAATCACTTGCAGAAGGCTAAAGCGTAAGGCAGAGCAACGCCAAATTGAGAAAGACAAGAAAGCGCGTCAGCGTTGTCCCGGCAATGTCCCTGCAAAAAAAGTGCTCCCTTCCTCTTCCTTATCCTCATCCCCTTCCGTTCCTGTAGGTGTTGATAGTGGGGAACCCGCCCCCGCTTCGCCTCCCGAACCGGACCACGAACAGCCCCCCGGCGAGGATGCCTACGCCGAGGACGACCGGACGCAGAAACCCGCCTCCGTGAATCTGGACATGACGGCAATCACGAACTTGTCAAACCAGTTGATGAAACGCGGCAACGGCGGGATCAGTTTCGGCCAGGCGCGGCAGCAGATAATTCAACTGCTCGGCTTTTTCGAGGACGGGAAAATCTCGGAGGCGATCACCGCGCTGCCCGTCGGCTGCAAGCCGTGGGAGCTCGCCGACGCGCTGAACGGCAGGGCGGGCCCGCCAGGAGGAAACGGCGCGGTCCGCAAATCGTTCGACGAACAGGCGCGCGAAAAGGTCATGAGAGAGGCGGGGTTCAAAATCCCATGAACGAAATCGAACTGCACGAGATGATGGCGAAGTGGCTGCCGGCGAGCTGGAAGTACACCGCCGGGGAGTTGACGCTGATCCGCCAGCGAGCCGGGTACGCAGACCCCGAAGCATTCGACCGCAAGATGGCGCAGGTGTTCGAGTCGAGAGAGACGACCGGCAAGATGGCCGTGTCGTCCATCCTCCACGCGCTGCATGAAGCATCCGCCGGGTCACAGCAGAGCGGGTATTCCGGCTGCGCCAGCGACGAGCAATTCAGCGCCGCAATGCGCTGTTGTGAGGTCCAAGCACAAGGCACGGCAAAGGCGCGCGCCGATGCGCTGATGGGCTACCTGGACGCTTGCCGCGCGAAAGGCTGGGCGATGAACGAGACTACCAGGGCGCGATATGAGGCGGAAATTCAGAGATTGATCGCCAAAGCCGACGCTGAAGAAATTGCTAAAAGGGCCGTCCTGAGCCAAGCCGAACGGATGGCGGGAGCGACGGCATGAGCAATCCGCTGAGCACAGAACGGCGCAGGCAGGCCGCGTTGGGAGCGCGACGCAAACTCGGAAATCTGCGCTGCCCCGCGCGGCAGTCCTGCGATTTGGGAATCTGCCCGCACAGAGAACGCCATAGCTCACGGTCAGAGTTGACATGCACGGACACGCCATGCCCGTACCAGGGCAAGGGAACTAGCGCAGAGGTGTTTTGCCGGAAGGTGGAGGGATGACGTGAGCACACAAGCATTAGCCATGCAGCGGATACGTTTTTCCGTGGACGAAGCCAACCACGCCGGAAAGGAATGGCGATTCAACTGCGGACCTGGAGCGATCTGCGCCGTGCTCAACATGACGCCAGCGGAGTTGCGGCCAAGGATGCTGACATTCGAGGCAAAGGGTTACACGAATCCGAAGTTGATGAAAGACGTACTCCGCAACTTGGACGTATCTTGGGCCGAGGTGTTCCGATCCGAGGAGCGAAGCAAGAGAGTTATCTGGCCAGCCGTCGGATTGGTTCGGGTGCAGTGGGCCGGGCCGTGGACGAATCCCGGAGTTCCCCTGACTGTGAGGCAACGCCATACCCACTGGATCGGTGTCCGCCCCGGAGCACTTCCGCGCGAAGTGTTCGACATCAATGCGACGTGCGTTGGAGGCTGGGTTTTCTGGGAGGAATGGACAGGGCAACTCGTGCCTTGGCTGCTCAAACAAGTTGAACCGAAAGCGACAGGCGAGTGGTGGCCTACGCACTGCATCGAAGTCGCGCGCGGGATCAAGGTGGAGGGATGAAGATGTCTGACCGATCCGACGAGTCCGACCTGTCTCCGCTTCTCACCGAGGCGGAGGCGGCGGAACTCCTGAAACTCAGCAACGCGCGCGCGCTGCGCCGGATCCGCGAGCGCCGCGAGATTGATTATCTGCGCTTCGGCAAGAAGACGATCCGGTACAGCCGCTCACATCTGCGCGATTACATCGAGCGGCAGACGCAGAAGGCGGTGGGATAGGGGGGCTTGCCGTTCGTGTGAACCGTGGTTATGATGGCCGTTGAAACAGGCGGCCCGCGCCACGGAAAGGAGAACCGGGAGAATGTGGTCACGGGCTCATAGAAGCGTTTGGCTCTGGTGCCGCAGAGGCACGAAGCGCACGGCATACTACCTGCGCTGGTACGACGATGCCGGGCGGCTGCGAAGCCGCAAGGCATCCGACCGAAAAGGCGAGGCCAAGGCGATGCGGGAGCAGCTCGAGCTGGAGATCAATCATGGCGAGTTCCGGGAGACCTCGTCTATGCGACTGAGCGCGTTCGCTGCGGAGCACCTGAAACTCATGGCGGAAAAGGTCGCTGAACGGACCCTCCGCCAGCAGCAACTCTCGCTGGACCAGTTCCGCGCCTTCACCGGCGACGTGCGGCTGTCGGACGTGACGCACGGACTAGCCGAGGCGTTCATGTCCCACCGGCTGGCCCAAGTGAGTAAAGCGACGGCGAACAAGGACCTGCGGACGCTCCGCGCGATCTTCGAGCATGGTATCAAGCGAGGCTACCTGGAGCGCAACCCGTTCGAGTCGCTCCAGCCGGCGGCGGAGCAGGAGAAGGACATCCGCGTCCTCTCCACCGAGGAGGTCGGCCTGCTCTTATCAGCGGCTCCGACGCTCACCTGGAAGGCGTTTCTCTTCCTGGCCCTGACTACAGGACTCCGGCGTGGCGAACTATGTGCGCTGGAGTGGGCGGACGTGGACTTCGACGCGGGAACCATCCGGGTCCGGGGCAAGGAAGGGCATCGCACCAAGTCACGCCGGAACCGGACGGCCATCCTGCTGCCGGAAGCGGCGCAACTCTTGCGCGAGTTGCGGGTCCAGGAGAAGGCGCGCCAGCGCCGGAAGGGACTCCGCAAGCCGTACCTCTTCTGGGCGCGCAACGGGAAACGGTTCGGCCTTGGCGGGGGACTGAAGGCATTCAAGCCGATCCTGGAGAAAGCAGGCATAGGGTCCTGCACCATCCACGACCTGCGGCGGACGTTCGTGTCGCACTTGGCGGCGGCGGGCATCAGCGAAGCCGTCGCGCAGAAACTGGCTGGCCATGCCAGCATCAGCACCACGGTCGCCCATTACACCCGGATCATGCCGGAGGATATGCGCCGGGCCTCGGAAGTGCTACCGTACCGGGGGATGGCCGGCGCGGTCGTACAGTTGGAGCACAAAGCGGCGAGTGCGGGATGATCTGCGCAATCGTATCAAATACATAACCACGGGGCAGGAAAGGCGAACGATGGGAACGGGAGCGAGTTCTAACAGGCTGTGGCCGTGTGACATACATGGCGCGCCAGGAGGGAATCGAACCCCCGACTTTCGGATTAGAAATCCGATTTCACCCTTTTTCGCCCACCTGCCGGGAAAGCTAGGCCGGGCCGCCTGTTTCATCGTTTCGGCCTTGATTCACAAGGGTTTATACTGTCTCGCAATACCGCCGTTTCGCGCCGTTTCACGCCCCTCTGAACCGCCTGAATCACTCCTGAATCGTATCATTTACATAACCACGTCGAGGAACGGGGCATGAAAAAGAATCCCCGGCACCACCCCAAGCCTCGCCCCAAACCAGCTCGGCGATTGAACACCGCCGAACTCGTCGCCGAACTGAAGACCTCGCAACGGCAAGTCCTGGCATGGGTCGCGCGCGGAATGCCGTGCGTGAGAAGGAAAAAAGCTGGCGCGCACGGAAGGCCCGGCTGCTGGTTCAAGCTGGCCGAAGTAAAGGCGTGGGTCAGGGAGAACGCGACCAGGTTCAAGGAACAGGCCAAAGCTGAGGCGGAAGATGCCCTAGGCGATGAGTCGCCGACGGGGAAGGGGAAGAGGAAGGCGGACCGGCTTACTGAGGCCGTGGCGCAAGTCCTCGGTGAGGCTGCGGACAAGATAACGGCAGGGGAGACGGAGGAGCGTGAACGCGCCGCGCTGTCGCCGGACGATATCAACGACATGGTGGACCGGCTGCGGGTCCAGGAACAGGCGCTGTACCGGCTGATGAACGACGCGAAGAAACCTGCGATGAAGGCGAAGTACCGCCGGCAGTGGATGCCGACCGTCGAACTCAGGCGCAAGGCGGAGAAGGACCGGGCGGCGATCCTGACGGACTCCACGAAGTTCGTCCCCATCGAAACGGCCACGAAGTCCCTGAAGACCATGGCGATAGAGATCAAAATGGCGTTCCTTGCACTGCCGCGGGCGATGGCGCCTAGGCTGCACGGCCAGGCCGTGGCGGTGATCGAGGCGCTGCTCACGAAGGAGGTGGATAAGTGCCTGTCGCGCTTATCGAAGAAGACAAATTAACCGCGCTGCTGGATTCAGCATGGCGGGCATCGCTCGCGCCGCCGGAACGGCTCACCATCGAGGAGTGGTGCGCCCGCAATATCAGTTTGAGCGCGAAGGAGACGAACAATCCAGGACAGTTCAACATCGAACTCGCGCCGTACTTCCGGGGGGTGTGGGAAGCGTTCCGCGATCCGGCTATCGAGGAGATTTACCTGGCGTGGGCGGCGCAGACGGGAAAGACGCTCTGCGAACTGCTGGCGCTGGCGTACTGCGTCGAACAGGACCCCGGCCCGGCGCTGTGGGCGATGAGTACGGAAACCATCGTCAAGAGCCTGTCCAAGCAGCGGCTGCGGCCGCTCATCAACGAGAACTACGCGCTGGCCGCGCAGAAGCCGGCGGACCCGGACGACTTCGGCATTCTGGCGATGGATATGTCGCGGATGGCGATTGACCTGGTGGGGTCGAACAGCCCGACCAACCTGGCCAGCCGCCATATCCGCTACCTGTTCGCCGACGAAGTTGACAAGTGGCCGACGCAGACGACGACCGAAGGGTCGCTGATCGGGCAGGCGATCCGGCGCACGACGACCTACTGGAATCACAAGATCATGGTCAGTTCGACGCCGACGACCGGGGACCGGCCAATTTGGCGCGCGTTGCTGCGCGGGGATTGGCGGCAGTATTGGGTGCCATGCCCGCATTGCGGGACGCAGCAGGTTCTGGTGTTCAGCCGGATCCGCAAGCCGGAGGAGATGCGCGACCTGGACGAAATCCGCAAGGTGGCGTGGTACGAGTGCGAAGCCTGCGGGAAGAGGATCGAGAACCATCATAAACCGGAGATGCTGAACAAGGGCGAGTGGCGGCCCCGGGCGACGCCGGCGCCGGAGTTCGACTGGAAGCCGCCGGTCGCGGGCGGGAGCCGCGCGTCATTCCACTTGCCCTCCTGGTATTCGCTCTCGGTGAACTTCGGACAGGTGCTGGCGCGGTTTATGGAGGCGGCACACGACCCGGCGGAGTTGCGTGAGCGCATCAACCAGGACCACGCGGAACCGTGGCAGGACCGGGGCGAGGCGGCGACGGAGAAGACGCTGCTGACGCACAAAGGAGAATATGCGGATGGCCACGTGCCGGCGGACGCAAAGATCGTCTGCCTGATCCAGACCGTGGACGTGCAGCGCAACGGGTTCTTTTACGTCGTGCGCGCTTGGGGTCCGGGCGAGGAGTCCTGGCTGATCGCCTACGGGATGCTGGCGACGTGGGAGCAGGTCCGGCAGACGCTCGACCGCATCTATGACGGGCATCATATCCGGGTGTGCTTCCTGGACTCCGGCGACGGCACGAAGACGGACGAGGTGTATGCTTTCTGCCGTTCGACGCCGCGCTGTGTGCCGCTCAAGGGCAGCGACCAGAGCCAGCAGCTCGTCAGTTGGTCGGCGATTGACAAACGCCCGGATGGCGTGGCCATAGCGGGTAGTCCGCAACTGTGCGTCGTGCGGTCGCCGCACTTCCGCGAGACGCTGTTCCTGCGGCTGGCCATTCGCAAGGGTGATCCGGGCTACTGGTGGCTGCACAAGGACGTGGCGGAGGACTACACGCAGCAGATCCTGAGCCACGTCATCATCACTGAGAAGGACAAGCGGACAGGACGGGAGCGTCGGTACTGGCGGAAGATTCGGACGCACGATCACTACCTGGCTTGCGAGGTGTACAACCTCGCGGCTGCATACGTGGTCGGCGTGCGTTACGACACGGGCGCAAAACGCGAGAGCGGCTCCAGCGGGGAGACCGACAAAAAGAAGGATTGGATCGGTAAGACGGAGGGTTGGATGAGATGAGCAAACGGCCAATGCAAGAGGGGCGCACAAGCGCTCCCGAGAATGCAGAGCGCGAGAGGGGCGCGCAAGCGCTCCCGAGAACGCAGAAGGAAAAAGACCCCACAGCCGCGCCTGCGCCGCCGAAGGGAGTAGTCATCTACGACCGCGGGGGGCTGACGCAGTGTCCGCACTGCGCGGAGATGAAGCCTGCCCGAAGGTCCTGGGCGGGCGACACGCGCGTCACCAAGACAGACGGCGGGATGCGCTACATGGAGTGCAAGCTGTGTGAGCGCGACCACCCCGCCGATCCGAAGCTCTACACCTTCAAGGCGTTTGACCAGGACGCCGAGGCGGCGGAGATGGAGCGCCTGAAACGGGAAAAGATCGCACGGCTGGAGCTGCTGAAGGACGAGGCGAAGCACACGGCCAGCGTGCAGGAACTGGCGAAGAAGTCGCTGGAGGTAGCAACCGCCCGGCATGAGGAAGCGGCGATGAACGCGGCGAAAGCTAGGGCGGCCCTCGATGAGGCGCAGAAGCAGGAGGAAGTATGACGAAGCGGGAATCCGGCGACCTGCTTTTACTTGCAAAAGCAGAACTTCGGCGACTACGTAAGAATCTACGGCAAGCACGTTACGCAAAAAGGCACCCCGAACAGATTGCTCTATATGCTGCGGCTTATCGCAAAACGCATAGAGACACTATGCATGGTGCAAGACAGCGTAAATATGCGGCGCTGAACAAGCTCAAGCTGGATCGCAAAAACAAAAAGAGGCTTATAAAACGCAACAACACATCACGAGAAACGGCAGGTAACCATTGCACGCACTGGTGCGCCAACGAAGATGTTTGGATATTGCAAAACATAGGCATTTTGACGCAAGCGCAAATGGCCGAGTATCTCGGAAGAACACGTTTTGCTACGGCGCGACGAATTCAACTGTTGAATGCGCCCGCCGCCCTGTTCGACAAGCCATTGAAGCAGGCGACGATCACGGAGGTGATGGCATGAATACTATCCACGTCGTTCGTGAAGCCGGCGGACTCGGTGACGTGCTGCGGATATTTGCCGTCCTGGACGGCCTGCGCCGGAAGCATCCCGAAACGCCGATCCACTACCACGGCCCGGAACATTACGAACAGATCGTAATGAACGGCCATTGCTGGGGAATGAGCCGGCCCGGATGCCGATACGTCGTCACGCAGGGACATGCCTATCGCGCCTGCCGCGGGGCGTGGCTGGATAAGCGCAAAGCCGGGGGATGGAAGCAGGGGGACACGGTGATTGACCTCTACTGCCCGGCTTGGCGGCACGAATTCGACGCCAAAGGGGACGTGACGAAGGAGCGAACCGCGCTGTGGTGCGAGGCGGCTGATGTGGAGGTCGAGACGCCATGCTTCCTTCCTACGGTCGAAGAAGAGAAGTTGGCAAAGGCGTGGTTGGAGGCTCAGGAATTCTATGCTGACGTTCCTGGAGGCCTCCGCCTTATCGGAATACACCCACGCTCTGCGGCACTCGTCCGCATGTGGCGCCCCAGTCTGTGGAGGACGCTGGATACGAAGTTCTTGATGAAAAGATGGGGTGTTGTTTGGTTTGACGATTCCCCGGACTACCTGCGGACAGTATTGGATTCAATCCAGCGCTTGCATACCGCCATCGGTCTGCCTGTAGGCGTCGTGGCGGCGATAATCGCGCGGCTGAATGCGATGGTGACGGTGGACAGCAGCCTGTTCCACCTCGCTGGCGCGGTTGGGACTCCGGCGGTGGGGCTCTTCGGCCCGACGCGCGGCGACCTGATAAGCAGCATCTATCCGACCGCGCGGTTCGTGCAGGCCCCGCAGCAGAGCCTTCGGCACGCTGCGGGGCGAGACCCTGCCGTCTATTCGTGCAAGGGGGCTTGCTATTGCTTCCCGGAGCGCGGGTTCACCGGCGGCCCGTGCCTGGATGGATGCGTCAACATGGCGGCCATCGAGCCGGAAGCTGTGACGGAGAAATTGGAGGAGATATTGCGGTGAAAATAGCCTTTCTTTCCGACGCGGACACACCGCACCCGTTCGTCAACGTCGCCATGTACAACGGCCTCCAATGGCATGAGGTGAACAGCATCGAGGCGATAGCGGCGGCCATCGGCGCGAATGTGTGGCATGGGCGGTCGCTGACGCCGGAGCTTGTCGCGGAGTTCCAGAGCCGCGACGCGCTGTTCGTCAACCTCAAGTGGCCGCTGTGGGACCTGGTGCCAGCGCTCTGCAAGCTGCACCCCTGCGTCATTGGCTATCAGGAGAACGCCAGCGACTACGCGGGGATGCTGCCGGCGGCGGAGTTGGAGAAATACCTGCGCGCGACGCGGGCGGTGCGGCATCTGTTTGTGTACGACAGGCGGGCCATCGGGTACTTCAAGGCGCTCGGCGCGAAGAGCGTGTCATATTTGCCCTTACCTGCGCCGCTGACGCTGTACAACAGGCGGCGCGTGGCATGGGATGCGCGCCCCGATGACCCGGTGCGGATCGCCGTCGCGCCGCCGGTCAGCGCCGACCGCGGGACGTACCTGAGCATCCTGCTGGCCGCGCGGATTGCGCCGGGTTGCCGGATCGTCTGCCAGGCGAGGGACGCCGAGGAGGTGAACATTACTTCGCGGCTCATCGCGGAACTGGGTTGTTTGCCGGACTGCCGGATCTGCATGGAGTGGGCGCGGAGTTCGAGGGGGGAGAGCTTCCTTGATCGGCTCTCGCGGTGCCGGCTGGGGGTGAACCTGGACACGAAAGCCTGCTACGGGCGGTTCGTGGTGGACTGCGCGGGGCTCGGCATTCCGTGCATCGGCTCGCCGCAGACGGCGGTGCAGGCGGACCTGTTCCCGGATCTGACGTTTGACGGGTACAGGGAGATGGAGAGGGCGATCAGGGCGGGCAGGGAGGCAATGCAGAATGCAGAACTGGCGTTGACGCGGTTGAAGAACCGATACAGCGTCTCGCGGGTGCGAAGATGGTTTGCGGACGGAATCGGACTCGTCGGACTGGTCAGACCCGTCGGAGCGGTGGAAACGACAAAGAAGGAGAAAACAGCATGTCGCGTCTCGTGATGATATCCTTAAACGACAGAGGCAATCTGGGCGCGCGGCAACTGGTCGCGCTGGCCAAGCGCGAAGGGCATGAAGCGTTTCTGGTGAACTTCGGCGAATACGACCATCAGCATTATCAATTCAGCGAGTTGCCAGATTCGGTAGAACCTGCTGCCTGCAAAAGCTATGTCGCCTTGGATGAACTTCTGCCTCGGTTGCGGCCCGACTTGGTGGGCATTAGTTATCGAAGCAGCATGGCAAAACTGGCTTTCAATGTCGGCTGTGTGGTGCATACAGCATTGAAGCACAAGGTCCCGGTTATCGCGGGCGGGATCGGGGCGACGAGTGACCCAGAAGACGCAGTGGGAACTTGGGCGGATGCTGTGTGCGTGGGTGAAGGAGAATCAGTATTGCTGGCATATCTGGAGGACATTGACGCAAAGAACCTCCCACTGAAAGGAATCACATTGTCTCCGAAGAGGCTCTTCTGCGATGACCCGAAACCCGGTCTTTATATTCCACGCTTCGAGAACAACAGAGTAATGTTCCTTGACCAAGGGCAACTCCATGCCAACCTGGATTCTCTTCCCTTCCCCGACTACACCGCGGAGACGACATGGAGCATTGTGCGCGGCGAAGTCACGCACCCTGACGGCCGGCTGGACAACGACATCGGGGCGTACCCGCTGCTAACCTCGCGCGGGTGCCCACGGGCCTGCTCGTACTGCCACAACAGCACCGTCCACGAACTCTACGAGGGGCAGAAGTATTGCCGGCAACGCTCCGTCGAGAACGTCATGCAGGAGATCGCTTTCGCGCTGAACAGGTGGGGCATCAAACTCCTGAGCATCTACGACGACCTGTTCATCGCCGACCCGGATTGGGTGAAGGAGTTCTGCCGAAGGTTGCCGGAGGTGTGGACGGGCAAGCGCCGGTTCTGGTGCATGGCGCATCCGAAGTACATCCGGCCTGATGTGATCGGCGCGCTGTGCGAGGCGGGGCTGGAGGAGATCTGCCTCGGCGTTCAATCCGGGTCCGAGCGCATCCTGAAATCGTACCACAGGGGGACGACCGTGAAGGAGATCATGGACGCCTGCGCCATCCTCGCGCAGTTCCCCTGCGCCGTGAAGATTGACATCATCAGCGCGAACCCGCTTGAGACAGAGGAGGACGTTCTGGCGACGATGGACATGCTCCAGCGGTTGCCATTCCGCGATACCGGCAGGCCGCACATTGACGCCATGACGCTTACCTCGGCCGATGCGGCGCACTGGCACCCGGGCTTGTCGCGCCTGACCATCTTCCCCGGCTCGGAGATCAGCCGGCAGATCACGCAGGCGCAGTGCGACGTCATGCACACCCCGAAGCAGGACTTTATTGACGGGCTGTACCGCGCGGCGTTCGTCCCGCGCTGGCGATCTGTTGACCTGGCGGACGCGATGAAGCGGTATGACGACTTCCTGAAGTTCGCCTGCGACAGAGATGCGCACGGCGCATCGGGTTGGCCGAACAAGGAGTCGGCGATCAGCGATAAGTTCTGGCAACCGCTGACGGAATGGCTTGATTCAGCGGCGAGAACTGAAAACTGAGAACTGAAAACTGAGAGAAGGAGAGAAGATGGAGCATTTCTATCAGGACATTCCGGGTTGGTTTGATTTTGAGGAGGTGTACCGGCGGATGGTGGAAGAGGCGCCAGCGGACAAACCGAGCAGGTTCGTGGAGGTGGGGAGTTGGCTGGGAAAGAGTACGGCATTCCTGGGGGTGGAGGTCGTCAATAGCGGCAAGGCCATCTACATCGAATGCGTGGACATGTGGGAAGGAACGCCGGGGAACGTGGAGCACGAGCGGGTAAAAACGGAGGTCGGGAACCTCTACGCCGCGTTCCTGCGGAACATAGAGCCGATTCCCGGACGCCCCCGCATCATGCGGATGACCTCGCTGGAGGCGGCGGCCTTGCATCCGAACGAGTTGCTGAATTTCGTCTTCATTGACGCCGCGCACGACGAAGCTGATGTGGCGGCGGATATTGCGGCATGGTTGCCGAAAGTGCGCCTGGGCGGATACATCGGCGGGCATGACTTCAGCCGGCACTGGCCGGGTGTCGTGAAGGCGGTGCAGACGGCGCTGGAGGGGAAGCAGTACGAGGTCATTGGGAATTCATGGCTGTACAGAAAGGGTAAAGAATGCTGAGAGCGATGAACTTGGCGCTGTCGAACCTGTGCGGCGGGCGGTGCGTATTCTGCCCCAGCACGCGCGGGCAGGGAACGCACGGGCGGAACATGAGCTGGGCCGTTGCGGAGCGGTGCATCGAACAAGCGAAGTCGAACGGGATCCGCGCGTTCTCCGTCGGGGAGAACGGCGACGCGCTCTTGAACCCCCAGTTCCTGGACATCCTCGGGGAACTGCGTTGCGCCATCCCAAATGCGTGGGTGATCCTCTTCACGAACTTTCAGAACCTCACGCCGGAGATATCCAGGGCAATTCTGCGTGACGGCCTGGTGAACGCCGTCACGACGAACATTGACGGCACGACGACGTATCAAGTCGTGAAGGGAATGCCGCTGGGGCCTGCGGCTCAGAACCTGCGCGCCTGGATGGATATTCGGGAGTATCTTCCGGTGACGCTGACGATACAGGTGCTGACCGCGCCTGCGTATGCGCGGGGCGTCCGCGAGCTCTTCGGGACGCTGCCGGGCCATCTCCTGGCCTGTGCGGAAATGGCGGACGAATACGACAGGGTGGTTAGCGCGTGGTCGGGGCTGCTAGGGCCGAGAGACACCATTCTCCGTTCGCCGTCGGTCGGGTGGGCGGAGCGGGGGCTCATTCGCGGAGACCAGGCGCGCTTCGCCTGCACACAACTGGAGCGGATGAGGAACGAGGCGTTCATTGCCCCGGACGGAAGCTGGTATATCTGCTGCCTCATGGACCAGCAGACGGTGACGATCGGGAACATCATGGAAAAGCCGCTGGCGGAGATGGAGAACAGCCTGCAACGACGCGAACTCATCGAGGCGCTGGAGCGCCGCGACTATGCCGCCATCGGATATCCCTGCACGACGGCGCAGGCGTGCCAGTGCGCGAACGGCGAGAACTGAGAACTGAGAACTGAGAACTGAAAGGTATGCAGAGATGAAATTGACAGTGACGACACCGTGCTTCCAAGAGATTCGGTTCGTGAAGGCGTGGATACAGAACCTGCGGGATTGGGGGGCGGACCAGGTGATCGTGTCGGAAGGCGGCAGCACCGACGGCACACGGGAGGCGCTCGAACTCGCGCAGAAGCAGTACGGGTACGACTGGCTGATTATCCTGGACCATCCGCAGTACGCGGACCCGATGCGCTATGGTTTCCACGAGGGGGAGCGGCGGCAGAAACTTGCAGATGCGGTGACTGGGGGGCTGCAAGTGCTTTGTGACGTGGACGAGATGCTGCCTGACGACTTCCGCGTCATCGTCCAGGAGTGCCTGCCGGAGGGATATTTCGGCACGATCAACATGCTGAACTTCTGGCGGTCGCCAATGTATATTCGCATCGGTGTCCCGAAGGATGAGCATTGGGGGCCGATGCACAAATACCTGATCTTCCCTGCCGGCAGCATGAAGTGGGACAATCAGCCAAACCACTCGCAGATTCTCTGCGACCTGCCGATGGCGCGGCTGAAGGGGGCGAAATTCCATTACCATTATTTGTACGCCAAACAGAAGTCGTTCGAGAACAGGCGCGCAGAGATGGGGGGCATCTATGGCGCCGTGGCGACGCTGGACATCGCGCTCAAGCCGATCTCATGCGAACACCCGAAAGCCCTCGCGCTGCTGGAGGAGAAGTTGCGGTTCGCAGATCTGTTGCCGGAGAACCTGCGGCAATGACAAAACACATCGGCCTGCTGATGGTTAGAAACGAAGCGGACGTTCTGCTGGATGCGCTGAACGCGCATTGCCGGTTCTTTGACACCATCGTTGCGCAGGACGGGAGTACGGACGGCGGGACGGAGTTCCTGATAGAGCGGCCGCAGATCGTCAAGCTCATCCGCGATGATGATGTGCTCAAGCCGGGCGAGCGCTGGACGGACGGGCACCGGCAGTATGCTATGGAATGGATCATGGAGAACTACGGCGTTGAGAACGTCTGGGTCACGCTGCTGCACGCGGACGAGTTTTTCCATGACGATCCGATCCAGGCGGCGGAGAAGGCGGCGGACGAAGGGGCCAGTCACGTCGCGTGGGCGGAATACCGGTTCTTTCTGCACACGTCAGACCGGTCAGACATGTTGGACAAGTCGGACAAGCCGGTCACGGACAGAATCCGGTGGTACTGTGGCCCATTTTTCGAGGTGCGGCAGTTCAGCCTG
>Ga0315287_10003700_pt1 | contig 14779 bp, 15 predicted proteins | sample YL17G11_0_MG_FD_205037 | JGI IMG/M metagenome (GOLD analysis project Ga0315287, IMG submission 205037) | Sediment microbial communities from Yellowstone Lake, YNP, Wyoming, USA - YL17G11_0 | ecosystem: Environmental > Aquatic > Freshwater > Lake > Sediment | place: USA: Wyoming | collected... | reverse complement strand
GTGTTGTATCGGCTCCTCACTCCCTCGCCTTACCCCTCACGCCTCACCCCTTACGTGTCATCTGTTCAAGAAGGCGCCCGTAGCTCAGTTGGATAGAGCATCAGCCTTCTAAGCCTTTCCAGTACTTCCACGCAAACCCTTGCCAGTAGAGCTGAAAGCCGCTCCTAGAGCGGCTTTGCACAGGCTTGACCATTCGGTTTTATTCAGGTGGAGTGAGGCCGATTTAGGCGTTTTATGCTGTAAAAGGAACACGCCGGGAACACGTAGGGTTTGTATCTAGAAATGGCCTTTTTAGATGCACAACGGAAAGACTGGGGGCAAGCTCTTGGTAGGGTAGTAACCTATAAGTTTGCACTCAGCTATTGGGTAGGTATGGGAATTCGAGATGGAAACTAACCGAGGTAATGAACTTATTCGTGTCTTCGGCAAAGAGGGCGAGATTTGAAAACCCTGATGCCATCGAGACTATAGGTCCCGATCTTACTGTATCGTTTCAATCTCAATCACTTACAGAAGAGTCAGAGGTAGGGGAGGAACCAATCAAATCCGATCGAACACGATAGTTCTGCCACAGTTGAGCCACAGAAAGATGGATTCATATGTACTGGCTGTGGCATCTTGAAATCCTTCAGACATTATTGGAGTGACGATGCGACCAGCAAAAAATGTTCTTCTGACAGGGGCCGGTTTCACCAAAGACTTTGGTGGGTATTTGGGTGATGAGATGTGGGCAGCGATTCTTAGTCAAAAAGAAATCTCCACGTACCCAAAACTCCGACAGATACTTCTTTCCCTGCGAAATTACGAACAAGCCTATCAGGAGGTTCTTGAATCTGAGTCATATTCACGCGAGGAAATGTTGGCATTTAGGACTGCCGTGGAAACAGCTTACCAGCGTATGCATCTGAAGGTCATGACCGTTAGCACACACCAATTTTTTCACCTCACTAAACCTCTTCTCCAAGGAATAGTGCTTCGTTTTGCTGGGATAGGAGAGGAACGTGGGTTTATTTTCACACTCAATCAGGACCTGTTTCTTGAGGGGTTCTGTAACAACAACCACGATTCTGCTCACCGTCATCTTTCTACCCCAGGAACTCTACCTCCGCTGGGGGGATTTCTCGGTGCATTACAACCATCGCTGAAGGATAGCGACTGGGTTACTCTGCCAAATGAAGAGCAGTTAAATCCGACTCGATCCTCATTTTGGGATGCTGGTCCACAGAGCAATCTTGTCTATATTAAACTGCACGGATCGTACGGATGGAGATCGGCGGATGGGAGAAACGCTATGGTGGTCGGTGGTGAAAAGGAAGAACGTATCGCGAAGGAACCTCTCCTTAAGTGGTACCTGCATATGTTTCGGGAAGTCTTGAAGGGGCCCGGGTGCAACCTCCTGGTCATTGGTTACGGATTTCAGGATTCGCATATCAATCGAGTTATAGCGGACTCTATCATCAATGATGGTTTGAAGGTCTCTGTCATTTCTCCAGTCAGCCCCAACGACTTTTATATGAGAGAGTTAAAAGCCCATGTACCTTTCGACCGAAATCTACCCATCTGGAATGGGTTGTATCGTTATTACTGCGGCACGACATTCGATCTGATAGATCAACGTGATGCGTCGTTTCTGACCCCCGATGGCCAGGCATTTTTTAGTGATTGGTTGATTTAGGGATCAACGGTTCGAGTTTTTGAGACGGGGAGTTGCACATTCGCAGCCTCGCCCTAACTCGTTGCAGTAGCGAGACTCTTTCTTAACCTGTGGTTCAAGTGTGGCTGACGTGATCAGGTCTTGATCCAAGAGCTGGCGAGAGGAATTGAACATCCATTCTGCGGTTTACAAACTCGACTCAGCCCAATCTGATACGACCCACGCAGACCTAACCCAATGGAAAACTGACGAATCGGAAGAACAATCCTCGTGATGGATCGGGATGGCTTGGCCTGTTCCGGTAGCAGAGTGGTAGCAGATCCGAAGCCCCAAACTACAGCTTCCATGGTTGATTTCTTTTGGAGATCCGTTACAGTGGCCGTACTGAACTCCAAATGGAGGTTGAAATGTCCGATGAGAAACCTGCAGGCACTACCCACCCAACGCCAGCGTCTTCCCAATCGCAAATTGATGCACTCCTCCGAGAGATAGAGAGGTATGTAGACCAATTAGACGAAGTTTGTGAGGCGAATCTTACGCAGGCCGAAAAAGATGCCGGCGATATGATACTTGGGGCTCATCGGTCGGTTTGGGCTGGAGCCATTGGAATGCTTCGACGTTTCGAAAAAAAGTCTGTCAAAGTCTCACAAGACAGAGAAGCTCTCCTTCATCACCGAATGGTTCTGTCTGTCAGTTTTCTTCAAGGTATCTCTCTTTGTTATGACGCTATCGGAAATGGACTGTACGTTCAGGCGGCTGCACTATTGAGGCAAGAAATGGAAACGATTGCCGCTCTGGTGGACACGCGAAGTTCGGGAGAGGTTAAGAAAATCACTGGTCGCGGACAACAGGTTGGTAAGGGTAACCTCTCTTGGCAGATGAATCGGCTTCACGGTGGATTATCTAGTGCGACTCATTTGACCGACCCGGCGCTACTCGATAATTTCTACCGCAGTACCGCACGTCCAGACGAAGGATTCAGCGGGCGACCGGTTCGCCTGATGCCTCAATACTCAAAACGAGACTCGATAAACCTTTGGGCCTGTCAAGTCGGGCTTATTCTACAATTATTCGCCGAAATTCATCTTGTCCTAATGGACTTATATGGCGAGGGCGCCAATGAAATAGAGGGCCATGCATGGGAAAGCGCATTTGACGCCTTGCAGAAAGCTGGTTTTCTAGTAGAAGAAAAATAGTAGGGTTTAGGAAACGTCAACTGGTCGCACGATAACCGGCGGTTTCATTAAACGCATGAGGGGAAACACCGTATAATTGCCAATAACTTGTGAGGCGTGCTACCAGAGCAACGCCAGCCTTTTCAGGGCACAACATATTTCTCAGCGCGTGGCTGGATTCTGATTCATCTGGTTTCTTTGATTGATTCAGGTTGTTTGGTGCGACGAACGAAATAGAAAAGTCACACCTGACACAAAACCTGAAAAGTAAGCCAGCGGCGGGTTGAGCAACGGACCCGCGTTGTACATGAGGGTGCAGCACACAGGCAAGCGACGGTAGGGACGAATCGAGACGGGTATGAGGGGAGGCTCGCAAGGAGGCGTATTCTATGCTGGTACTGGGGACGGCGCAAGGGAGTGCGGGCAGGCATGTTTATGGGATGGCTAACCGGTCGTAAAGTTTCCTAAAACTGCCTGATAACCAATCGTGGATTACGTGTTCTAAGGGATTCGTTCCTTCAGGTTTCCATCCGGATCATAGACTTCGACAAACGATGGCGGCTTGAGTCTATCTATGAAAATAACGAGGCAATTCCCGCCTGCTCGCTTTGTGGATGGAAAGCGGATTGCTGAGTAACGGCCACTGTTAAAGACAGCTTTCCCTAAGAGCTGAGTGGGAGGGAGAGGATCGGTGGGATTTGCGAGACGCCAGCTGCCGGATAGCTCCTTCAGTGAAGTCCCAAGCATTCGTTGAACATGGCCCTGGGTAAGGTCAAGAACAGCGTCTAGCGAAGTCTTGGAAGAGAAGACCACTTTGGGTGGCATTGAACTGGATACCACTAGGGTTAGGGTGGACTCAGCTAGAGCGGTCAGGTTGTCCTCAGCCATATAAATGCTTGAAGGACCTCCACGCGGAGTGAATCGCGCACCGATTGCTGGCGCTCCGAGGCCATAGAGTGGTCGGGGGGGATTATACGGTGCGTGAAGATATTTTAGATCAACACACCGGTAAAGAATAACGTTCGATGAAACGACAGGGGTCTTCGCTAGAGCTATCGCGAGATCGCTTTCATCGAGCATTAGGCAGGCTGTCCCAAGAGGACATCTTCTAAAAGATTTGCGACAACTTCAGCTCGCCCCCCCCTCAGCAGGTCAAGAGGGATTTTCCTATCTAGGTCTTGATTGGGTGCATTCAGCCACATACGAAGCCCTTCTACAGATCCGGCCAGATGCAGCAATCCGGCCGCAATACGTTCCAGTTGACCAAGTTTTTCTTGCAATGCGGGAGCATCCGGGGTTTTGTGAACGGTCGCTGGCTTTGCGCTGAGCATCTCAGCCACATGGTTTACCGGAACAGCGAACATCTCGCTCACCTTGGTCGTATCGATGCGGCCCGTTCCTGGGTTGTGAAGTTGGGGTACGAGATGTTTAAGCAAATTTCTTGGCCCCTGATCAGAGGACCTTTCCGGTCTGTTCGCCGGTTCTGGATTTTGTATGGAGCTGGCGGATTCCAATAATCGCGTGACTCTAAAAGCCACCTCTTTTACAAACCCGGTATCACAGCGGACTATATCGAACAACTTTTCTCGGCGTATACTGGCAAGTTCCCTCCACACATTTGAGGAACCATGCCCTCCAGGTACCAAGAGCAATGCTGGGAGACTGGGATTCACATGTCGAATCCGACTAAGAAAAGTTTTAAAACTCTTAGGACGGAATTCGAAGCTCCTATAAGTCATAACAACAACGTCTGGCTGATTTTTCTCCATGCTCTCAAGGAAAGTCTCTTCTTCCTTCATAGTTGTCAGGATGATATGAGCTGCCTGCAGCCCACTTTTGATCCGCCCAGACATCTTCCGCTCATCGTCGAACATTAATGCGAACGGCATAATGTGCTCCTTATGACTATTGTTGAAGTAAAATATACCACTTTTATACCTAAATTCAACCATACATCATCATGCGCGGGAACCATTTCGTTAGAGACTTCAGTGTGCCCATCTCTGTGCCCGAAATCCCTTGCAATCTAAAGAGATCGCAATACTTATCAGATTCTGTTAGTGAAGCGTCTCAGAGTAAGGAAGATAACGTCCCGGAGCCGTAGCTATGCCGTCAATTACTTGTACTCAACTTGACTCTACCCACAACCCATGGTATTTTCTTAAAATCTTCTGACAACCCTAGCCCGCGGGCCGGTAGACGGTGCTGCGCCAGCTAGAGGTTGCGCCGTCGCTCCAACTTCTGAGCGCGGATGGGTCAGTCCACACGCTGGAGCCCCCACAGAGGAGAACCTTCGCTTGATGGTTCTGCAGATGACCGGAGTCTGGACAAGCCGCTCCCACTGGACGGTCGCAGAGCTTTATTTTAGGGCGGAGGCAGTGCAGGCTGTGAGGTTGACACGAGCCTCGAAAAACGTAAAGTGCAGGAGGTAACCGTGATGAGACCCGATGCCTGCAAAAACGTGCCAGGGTAATGCTGAGGGGGGCAGTATTCTGCCTGACGCTCAGCGTAATCTTGACAACCCTAGCCCGCGGGCCGGTAGACGGTGCTGCGCCAGCTAGAGGTTGCGCCGTCGCTCCAACTTCTGAGCGCGGATGGGTCAGTCCACACGCTGGAGCCCCCACAGGATGAGCGATCTTGCATTAGCTGAGCCGAGGCTAGCCAGTGGAGGCTCAGTTCCCGCAATTGAAGCGGGGCAGTATCCTTACTATAAGAAAACCCATAGCAGGAAGACCCTGCGTCTTGCATGGCGAGTTGTTTATTCGAATGGAATTTCATCAGATAAGGAGGAAACAAGAAGACAAGTAAAAGAATTTAGCGTCGGCATTGAGAGCCATCTCGAGAGGATCTACCGCCAGCTTAAGAAGGACAAGTTTCGTTTCCCACCTTCAGAAGGAATTCTTATACCGAAGAAAGGCAAGACCCCACGTCCCCTCGTTAAGTCCCCTATTCCAAGCCGCATCGTTCAACGCGCAGTTCTAGAAGTCCTACAGTCAGAGCCCACGCTAGAGCCGTATTACAAGAACCCCACGAGCTTCGGTGGAATTAAGGGGAAGCGTCTCGGCGTGCCCGGGGCTGTTAGAGCTGTTTACGGGGCAATCGAATCTGGCAGAGCAAAGTATTTTATCAGGTCCGACATCGATTCGTTCTTCACTAAGATTCCTCGGAAGACAGTGCTTGATAGGATTTACACAGTAATCCCAGACGAAAAATTTCAATGCCTTCTCAAGAAAGCAACCGATGTCGAGTTGGATAATTTAGCCCGGCTGGGGGCATCCGCCAAGCTCTTTCCCAGTTATGAGATCGGTGTAGCCCAGGGCTGTTGTCTGTCGCCCTTGTTAGGAAACATCCTGCTCGATGACTTTGACCAGGAATTGAATGGACGAGGCATTACCTGTATTCGGTACATAGACGATTTCATCATCTTAGGTCCAGATAGTCACAAAGTAGAGGCCGCCTTCAAAAGTGGCGTGCGTGTCCTAGCGCGACATGGCCTCACTGCCTACGATCCGAAACTAGCAACGGAAAAAGCAAGAATGGGGGAGGTACGATACGGGTTTGAATTCCTGGGGTGCGATATCCGTCCTGGAATGATCAGCCCCGCATGTAAATCAAGACAGCACATCATTGATGCAGTGAAGACTGCATTAGATAAGAGCCTGGTGCTCATGGATCATCCTGTACAGTTGATGCGGGAGGATTTGACCGCAGTTGATTCGCTTGGCAACGTGGGCAACATTCTTGAGGGTTGGGGGAACCAGTATGCCTTCTGCAATAATCGCGAAGTACTAAAGATGCTCGACTCTGCAGTGAACGGGCTGATTGAAAACTATTGGAAGGCTGTCACACGAAGGTATGCCAAATTCGTGGCCGACAAGAATTTCGTTGATTCAAGGCGATTGCTTGGCGTTCACCTTCTGGCAGACAGCAAATTTGATCCCATCATCACACTGAAAGTACGATAACAAGCTGGGTATGAAATTTGGTGGTGGGACTCGAACCCACACGGGCTTTCGGCCAGCAGCTTGATGGGCTGCTACGTCTGTCATTCCGCCACACCCTGACGGTTCGCGCTAGACTCCTCGTAGTTCTTCTCAAACGCCACTGCAAGTAACGATCGATTATGAGGGAAGCCCCCGGAGGGCCGGAAGCTTCCCAGTGAAGCAGCTTAATGCTTCAAGACATGAGTGGCAATCCACTCCTTGGCGTCACGCGCAACGGTGAGTAGGGCTTCAAGGTCATTGAGACCGAACGAGGTCCCATTACGCCACGCGCCGGATTGATCCTTGAACGGGCGGGAGAAGGTCGTCGAGAAGAACGGACCATTCTCGCTGACATTCTGCCAGATCGTCGCTTTGATGTTGCCGCATCGCAGCGTGTTCGCGGGTTTGTTGTTGGTAGCCATTTTGTTACCTCCTTTGTTGATATGAAGTTGGCTCTCGCACAGGAAGAGGAGAGCCTATGCACATTTCACAGAGGAAACGTGAGGCAGAGGCCGTCGCCGGCGTGCCGGAGAGGAACAAGCGGCGGGAGTGACAGTGAAACTGGCTCGAGCGGTGCAACTCGCTGGTGCTAGCCGGTCGGCCTCTGCCGGAGGCTACCAAACCAACGATGGGATGAGATGCAGCGGAAGGGATGGTGGGTAGCTGTAATCAATTAGGGAAATCGTGTCGATAACCGTATCTGTTTTAACACTTGTTGGATGTGTGGGAAGATCGGCATTGTTGGGTATTCGAGGGGCCAGTGATTTTCACGCCGGGGTGTTTGAAAGAGGTGCCCAGGAGTAAGCCTTGTGATTCGACTTCTCTGAGGAGATTGTTCCAAAATTTTGTCAGGCCGTTGCGTGGGTTGCAACATACGAGAGCCTGGGCATTTCGTCTACTCGGGATGCAATCGTCTGATATCTTTTGAAGGGTCTTGAGCAGTTGGGTTATGTCCAATCTTTTAAAGGGTTCGTTACCATTGTCTGAAAGTGTGCAGGGAACAAAAGAGAACGGAGACGTAATGCGATGAAATGGTTTACCGATGAAGGGACGAACAGGTTCTTGGTGGCGTTGGAGAGGCAAGAGAACAAGGGCATTGTATTCTTGGGCGAACTGTATATCAGATGGATGCTCCAATCGACGATCGACCGCGAAAATGGTGTCAAGGACCCACTGGCCGTCTACTGAAGACCCAAATAAGATTAAGTCGCCCGTTCGAATGTCATCTGCCCTGGAATGCCGGCAGGTCGTCCAAACAAATCCAGGATGAAAGATCCAAGGATCAGTGTTTAACGTTGGCGCTCCAACCGTAGTGACGATTCGGTGTAAATGCTTGGCCGTGCCTGGAGGGCCGTTCAAGGGCTCTGCACGCGTGGGCGCCTCGTACTCCGTCCAGATCTCAAGCAATCCTGACCCTCTATTAGTGTGAATATCTCGCCAACTACCCGCAACGTGCATGAACTTCCTTCTATGGCGGGAACCTTCTGGCGGCCAGTTACACAGCAAGTTACCATCAGGAAGGCGTTCCTTGCCCGGATGTGGCAGGAGCATGACGCGGCCTTCGTCTGGTGTCATGGCTGTTACCTAGGCAGATATGTCGTGGAGGATGGTAAGACTAAGTTGATTACGAATCGTTTGAAGGTCATAGGGGGAAGAGGCCCATATGTGAGCGATTTTGATTCCGGCTTGGGTAAGGACGTCGTCAACAAAGGCGTCACGCTTCTGTCGGTCTTCTCGTTGGTGGGACCGGTCGTCTAACTCAATAGCCATGTATGGCATAAGCGAAGTGGAATCCACGAGAATAAAATCTATTCTTTTGAGGTTGATCCGATTGTTTAAAGCTCTAGCTGCATGAGGATCGCTGGAATCCGGATGGATCAGCTTACTCCCAGCCAGGACATCAGCAGGAGCGGAGCCATCGTGCCGAAAAAGGTAGAATGTCCTTGTTTATTTCCGCAAATGCCCCCTCTCACGAGGTCGATATAGACAAGGTCCAGGAGTGGCTTGGTCACGCCAATGTGTCCACGACCCGCCTCTACAATTACCGCAAGACGCGGCCAGAAGACTTTCCTACATTCCGGTTACGGTATTAGAAGATTTGGTCCGATAATTTTTCTTCCGAAAATTAGTGGTTACCCGACTGTGAATCCGTTTTCTTCAGCCCTCGCCCTAAAAGTTTTAGCATCTTCTACTTCGCTTGGATAATGAAACGTCACGATGTGCTGGTCATCATATTCGGCTCTCATCCACAAGTCGGCAGCGGGACTGTTTGCACTAAATGTGACACTATCGCCGTCTGTATTTAGGCTGATGTCAACCATGTTCTCCCCCTTTATTTTTCACAATCTGAGTTATCACTAATCTAGGCACAAACAATAACATGCGTGATGTACCTGAAAAATGAAAGATTCAGGCGTTATTTAACAGCCGGAGCCACCGGCGGACAGGATGGCGCTGGGGACTGCAAGCCCTGCAGATAATCGGCGGCGCGTTGGGCATGGGCCGCAGCCTGGAAGATGGCGTGCTTGTCGTCGTGAATGACTTTGAGCCAGTGGCCGATATCGTCGGCGTGGTCGTCCCGGATATCCGGGGTGATGCCGAGGTCGGCACACAGGAACGCGGAGCCCAGTTCTGCGACCAGCTCTTCGCGGGCATAGCCGGCGTCGCCGAAACGTTGGCGGCCGAAGTCACGGTCGAGACGTGTTTCGTGACGAGTCCAGTGTGAAAGTTCATGCAGGGCGGTGCAATAAAAGCTTTCCTTGTCCTTGAACGCCTCAAACGGCGGAAGCTGGATGCGGTCGGCGGCGGGCGAGTAATAGGCCTGATTGCCGCCAAGATGGATGGCCGCGCCGGTTGCGGTGATAAACTGGTCCGCGTGCGCAAGACGGTCGGAGAGCGGGAGAGGCGTGACGGGTTGCGCGTAGTAGTGCGCGGGGAGTCCGTCGATTTGTTCGACGTTGAAGACGGTGTAGCCCTTCATGAAGGGAATCTCACGCTCCACGTCCTGGCCGGCGCTGTCAGTTTCGGTCTTAATGATGCGATCGGCGTAGACGACTAGAGACCCATGCTCGCCCTTGCGGACCTGCGCACCCATCTCCTGAGACTGTTTGTAGGTCATCCAGAGAGGGGCGGCGTAGCCCTTGGCGAGAGACTCGGACCAGAGCAGCAGGACGTTCACGCCGCGGTAGGGGATGGCGTTGTGACGGAGCGGGCGGGTGATGCGCCCGGCGGTATGTTCGACGCTCCATGGTTTCATCCAGGGGCGCACGCCCTGTTCAAGCTGCAGCGCAATCTGGTTCGTGACGCGAGTATAGATATCCTGTCTGGTGGTTTGGTTTGCCATGTCGGCACCTCCTTGTTGTTGGACGCACTGGCTCTCTCGCTGAAACCGGAGAGCCAGTGAGGACAACGGGAGGTGACGGGGACGTGTCTGCCGAAGCAGCGCAGGTGGACGAGAACACGCGGCGGACGTGACAGATCTTCCTGGCGCGACCGTTGCGCTCGGGAGCCTGAGCGCGGCAGGCAACGGCCTGGCATGGCAACGCAATCCAGTACAACAGGGCATCAAGGTAGGCGAGGCTAAATTTGGCGTACAGAATTGGCCTAGGGAGTCGCGATCGGGAGGAGGAGGCGTGGGTCAGAGGTCATGATGAATTGGGTAGTGAGGGATTTGCGATCAGATGAGGTGTGATTGTCGTTCTGCCTTTGGCGGAGTTTCTCGTGTTTATTGGCGAGGATTACCGCGAGAGGTGAAGTGTGGAGCGCACGGATAAAACTTTCAAGAAAGGATTGTCTGCCGCTTGTGGATTTCGGAGAGGCGGGTCGAACTATCGGAAACTTCGGTACAGAATGAAACCCAATTCAATACCACCCAAGAGCAATATCAACCTCAAAACCCAGTAACGTGCAGATCGGGGCGCTAGAATTCTTGGCGTGGTGGCAGATTTTGCATAAGGCGGCAACTGCTCGGTGTTTTTCATGTAGTCGCGCTCAAGCAGCATTCTTAAAGTATAGCAGGACGATAACAGGCCCTGTTCGCTACAATTCCCATTCGCTATGGCGGAAACTGATCGTACTTATGAATTCACCCAATTGTGGTTAGAGCATACCGGGTGAACCCTACTTTCGAAAATGTGCGAGCAGTTCTCTTAGATCCTCTTGACGTGCCTTTCCATAGGCTACAGCCTCCCAAGGGTCTCTGCCGATGGCGATCATTTTATCGATGGCATCCTGAATGGAGAGGCCGTGATGCCTGACTAGCCATGCGGCTAAGACATGACCTGTTCGACCTAATCCCGCCAAGCAGTGGACGACGACCTTTTGTTTTCGTAAAGCAGAATCTTCTAGGAAATCCAAGATGCAGCTCAGAGTGCTTAGATCGGCGTAATGCAGTTCCTTGATTGGAGCCCAGCACACATTGGTTTCGCCGAATTGTTCGCGCAATTGAATTAAAAGGCCTCCCGGTAGACGGCTAAAATCTTGTAACTGGTCTGGCGGAAGTAGGCACACGACCCGTTGAATACTTGCAGCCAATATGTTCTGCGTCCATGCTCTAAAGCCATCCATACTGATTGGTGGGGCACTGGTAGCGAATACAATAGGGTCGATGCTTGACGGTTTAGGAAGGTCAAATGTGTTCAACTGAATATCCGTCCTCGGTTAGTCGAGAGTTTGTCCTTCTATCACTCTGTCACAGTTTTCAAGGAAACATCGAGCAGTGATGACAAATGGTAGACTACAAGCCAAATGAAAGGGAAGCACCCGGAAGGCCAGAGGCTTCCCATTGAAGCAGCTCAGCGCTTCAAGACATGAGCGGCAATCCACTCCTTGGCGTCACGCGCGACGGTGACAAGCGCTTCAAGGTCGTTGAGACCGAACGAAGTCCCATTGCGCCACGCTCCAGACTGATCCTTGAATGGGCGGGAGAAGGTCGTCGAGAAGAACGGGCCTTTCTCGCTGACATTCTGCCAGATTGTCGCTTTGATGTTGCCACATCTCAGCTGGTTCGCGGGTTTGTTGTGGGTAGCCATCTTGTTTCCTCCTTTGTTGAAATGAAGTTGGCTCTCGCACAGGAAGAGGAGAGCCAATGTACATTTCACGGAGGAAACACGAGGCAGAGGCCATCGCCGGCGTGCCGGAGAGGGATAAGCGGCGGGAGTGACAGTCTTACTGGCGCGAGCGGTGCGCCTCGCAGGTGCTAGCTGGTCGGCCACTGCCGGGTCTGGCTACGACAACAAACTCGTGACCTGCGGTGTAGGACCGAGGTGTCAAGCAGTCATGAAGTCACGTGGAGTGGTTCAGCGGATGGATCAGCGTCCTTCAATTCGGAGGCCGCGGCCGTAGGGGTTCGTGGGACTACTGGGGTTGTAGGGACTCCCGGCGCCGAAAGGATTCTTGATCGAGTCCGGCGAGAACGGAGAGCCGTAGCGACCGTAGGGGTTACTCGTCGAATCAGGATCATACGGGTTCGCGCTCAGCTTGCCGCGATAGTTCCCCTGCTGGTCATACAGGCGAGGCGCATCGGTGGCGAACGGATTCGTCGCCGATTGATTACTGTAGGGACTGCCGTAGGGACTGAAGGGATTGTTCAGGCCGTCAGGCTTGAAGGGGCTGCCGGCTCCGAAGGGATTGGACGTGGAATCAGAATTGTACGGATTCGCGCTCAGCTCGCCGAGATCTTCCGCGTGGACCAAGAGCGGCAGTGGTAGCAGCAGAAACAACAGGAGGAAGACAACCCGCATGGCAATCCTCCGAACAGGGGAACAACCAGTGAGCTCAGCCTACTCCCTGCCTGGAGATCAGCGCAAGCGGTCAGAAACGGTTCCTGACACCCTTATTTCTTCTGCAGGGGCACGTATTTGCCGCTCGCTCAAACAATACTGTCCAATTTGATGCTGTTCGACGGGGTACGCGGTTTATCAAGAGGTGCGATACATGTGGCCAGTATGAATCTGTTGTTGGGGCTACTCCCATCTATCTTCTTTCTGGAGAGGCAATACCGGAGAGGGGCTTTGTGAAGACGGACTTGGAGTTTGGATCCTCTGATGAGAAGTCACCTAACGAGTTGTGTGGTGATGAAGCTGCTCGCGAACTTCAGAAGGCCCGGCTGCGGGGCGTTGATCTACTCCCCGTGAAAAAGATGGAAGAGAAAAGGGGATAGGCAGAACAATTGATAACGTGTTGGCTGAATGGGAATGATACAAGAAGAAGCCAGGTTCCACAGAACGCCGCGAGGTGTCGTCACCACCATCAGCTCGTGTCAGAATCAGTTGTTTTTGACCCTTCCGACAGCTGCCAGTGATCCTCAACTGAATCCGAGTGATAGCGGCTAGTTCCTCTCAACGTTTTTGACACCCCTCCGGACAGCCAGTCTTGTCAACCAAATGTTTTGCCATCCTCTGATTTTTAGGATAACTGTATAGAAAGCTAGAGTTCGCAAATATGAGCCCTGGCCAGGGAGTCGGTGCTGAGGCCCGTCACGAAGAAGAGGCGACCTGGCAAAATTTGAGTGGGGCAGAACACGCCAGGTAAACGTGGCTCGAGTTTGTCATGATAATGACGAAGAGGACTAAGTTGAGAAGCAAAGCAATTGTACTCGGGCTTCTTTGGTGGGGCATTTGTACGCACACGAACACAGTGGCTGCAACCGACTTCATTCATGATGAGCGAAGAAAACCCTCTAAAGAAGAAACCGTTAGCCAGGTAAAGGAGATGGTCTCGTTACTGGGAGATCAACATTGTGAAAAGAGAGAAAGCGCAATCTTCCAGAAGTTTCCCTTGTTGGCGACTGTGCCGGACGAGGTTTTCATAAAAGAGACAGCCCTTAGCTCTAATACATTGAAACGCAAAGTGACCGACCTACTTGCAGTCCGAGAGCAGGGAATCAAGGTAGGTCATGAATTTGAAAAGCTTCTTCGGGAGCTGATTTTTCCGGCTTTGAAGAAGTTGGCTACCGAGGATGCTGGTCTCCTAGCTCAATCCAAAGACACGCTCCTGCAGATATCGAGATCTCAAACAGCCCCGGTTCCTAAACGACGGGCAGCCATCGGCAGCATGGAGTTCTTTGTTGATCAATACAGCGACCCTGAAGGCAAGTTGGAGAAGCAAGGGTTGCCTGTTTCCCAATGGAAGCGCGCCCTGGTCGATCTATTGAGATCGGATGACTCATTCCTTCGCACTGAAGTGGCTGGGTCCATAGGTGTATCCGACGAGTTTCGAGATGTGGAGAGGGCGCTTATCATTCCAATCCTGTTGAGCGCACTCAGAAACAACGATCTGTCAACCCGGAGCTTGGCTCAAAGAGCGCTCGTCAAATTAACGGGTGAAAAGTTTTGTGTCGACCCAACGGACTTCAATGAAGATCGCGAAGAAGGGATAAGAAAGTGGGAACACTGGTGGGAGCGAACAAAAACTCCCTGACTTCCATCGACCAAACAGCGAGCCAATTGTGCTCGTTTTGTGCTCAAGCCCACCTCATTCCAGCCCACTCAGGCCTATTCCAGCCAAAGTTCGAGTTTTGAGGAAACCTTGGCTGGAGTAGGCCCCAGTGAGTTCCCGTAGGCCTGAGTAGGGTCGCGATTGCGGTTTCCTAAACCGCTTGTCCTGCGACTAGGCCTGTCCTCCAATTTCCTGATTTCTGGACGGTGCGAGTCGAGTTCTTGGTCACATGAGTTCGAGAACGTACGGGAAGACATGTGGGCAGGTTTTGTGGACACCGACACGCGTGTTAGGTAACTGTTCTACGACCCTCCCCCAGCCGACTCATACCCAATCCAGCCAAGGTTAGCGCGAAGCGAGCACCATCTCGAATGAACGGCAGCTTTCCGGCGTGGAGCTTGCCGTAGCGACTGTCGCAAAGTGGCCGTTCTGTGACTGTCGGTATCCGACCGAGGCTGTGTGAAAACTCGTACGCAGTTCGATTTTTCGAGATTTCAGGGGCCATCCGACCATTACCCGGCTCGAAAAAG
>Ga0315287_10003698_pt1 | contig 14791 bp, 12 predicted proteins | sample YL17G11_0_MG_FD_205037 | JGI IMG/M metagenome (GOLD analysis project Ga0315287, IMG submission 205037) | Sediment microbial communities from Yellowstone Lake, YNP, Wyoming, USA - YL17G11_0 | ecosystem: Environmental > Aquatic > Freshwater > Lake > Sediment | place: USA: Wyoming | collected... | reverse complement strand
CTCATCTCCGGCGCGGGAACACGATGATGTTTGATATCGGGCGGGATGTGTTTGTGGTGGGGATGCGTGTCTTGTAGCTTTGGTTCGCTGGGATGAGGCTGTGAATCATACCAAAACAACTTCTCCTCGCCCGACCACACCTCGTAGCCGTACCAGTCGATGATCAGCGGCGAGCGGTCATAGACGAGACGCTCGCGCACGACCAGCCGGATGTCATGATCGAAGTGCAACTCGCCTGAGACGCGTGCCAGGGAGGCGGCAAGCCGGACGAACGTAAGGGTTGACCGACGTACCGAGGGAAACTGCTGCGCAAGCGTGTACAGAAATAGCTCGTAGTCAGAGGCGCTGCGCAGAGGGTCGGTCATGCCGCTACCCGGATCAGCCCGGCCAGGCTGGGCGCCTGTCGCTGCTGTCGTTGCACTTCGTTGCGGTATTCCGCCTGGCGCATCAGCCACGTGCGATACACGCTGCCCCACTCACCGAAATCCAGCGTCCAGCGATCATCTTCCGGCTCTTCACCGCTCTCATAAGCCGCATAGAAGACTTCGGAACGCACGCCAAACTTGCGCTCAAACGCCAGGAGTTCCTCTTCCAGGGCGTGTATATCCATCAGGATCTCATGCAATGCCATCGGACACCTCCAACACGGGCAGTATACCGCCGGAACCGGAAGAAAGCAACGAGATCTCTTTGTCTTTCACGGCCGGACGTGTCCATCCCCGAACGCAACCCATTTGTACGTCGTCAGCTCCTCCAGCCCCATTGGCCCGCGTGCATGGAGCTTCTGCGTGCTCACCGCGACCTCGGCGCCCAGGCCGAACTGCCCGCCGTCGTTGAAGCGCGTGCTGGCGTTGACGAACACTGCCGACGAGTTGATCTCATCCACGAAGCGGGTCGCGTTGGTCCAATTGTTGGTCAGGATGCTGTCGGAGTGCTCGGTGCTGTGCTCCTGGATGTGGGCGATGGCTTCACCCACGCCATCGACGATCTTGACGCCCAGGATCAGCGCCAGCCACTCGGTATCGAAGTCGTCCGGCCCGGCCTGCGCGACCGCCGCGCCGCCGGCGTTGCCCTGCAGGATGGCGCACGCTTCGGGCGTGGCGCGCAGCTCCACCTTGCTCTGCGCCAGGCGGGCGGCCATTTCGGGCAAGAAGGCATGCGCCACATTCCGGTGCACCAGGACGGTGTCGAGCGCGTTGCACACGCTGGGGCGCTGCACCTTGGCGTTCTCCACGATATCCACCGCGCGCGCCAGATCGGCGCTTTCGTCCACGAAGACGTGGCAGATGCCCATGCCGCCGGTGATGACCGGGATGGTGGCCTGCTCGCGACACAGGCGGTGCAGGCTGTTGCCGCCGCGCGGGATGATCATGTCCACGTACTTGTCGAGCCGCAGCAGCTCAGTCACGAGCGCGCGATCGGGATCGGCGACGTATTGCACCGCGGCCTGCGGCAGCCCAACGCGCGCCAGCGCGGCCTGGATCGTCTCGACCAGCGCCAGGTTGCTGTGCAGCGTCTCCGAGCCGCCGCGCAGGATCGTCGCGTTGCCGGTTTTCAGGCAGAGGGTCGCCACGTCAATGGTCACGTTCGGCCGCGCCTCGTAGATCACGCCGATCACGCCGATGGGGATGCGCCGTTTGGCAAGGCGCATGCCGTTGGGCAGCACCCGGCCTTCGATCTCCGCGCCCACCGGATCTGGCAGATCGACGACGTGACGCGTGTCTGCAGCGAGCGCGGCGACCCGCTTCTCGTTGAGCAGCAGCCGGTCGAGCAGCGCCGGGCTCAGGCCTTTGGCGCGGCCGTCGGCGATATCCAGCGCATTCTGCGCCAGGATCTTCGGGGCTTGCGCCTCGATTTCTTCGGCGATGGCGAGCAGCGCCGTGTTCTTGCGGTCAGTTTTCAGCGTCGCCAGTTGGCGGCTGGCTGTGCGGGCCGCCTGGCCCATGAGGTTGAGAGCGGTCATGGTCTATAGCTCCTGTCGGTCTTGTGCGATCAGACGACCGACGAAAGACGACCGACGATGGAAGACCGTCTATCGTCTGTCGTCCGTCGTCCGTCATCACACCAAAATCATATCATTCCTATGCACTGCCACGGGCCCGTACTCGTAGCCGAGCCGTGCCTCGATCTGGTCGGAGCGGCAGCCCAGGATGCGGGTCAGGTCGGCGCTGTCGTAGCGGGCAATGCCGCGCGCAAGCTGGGCGCCATCGGGGCCGACGATCCCGACGGAGTCCCCCCGCTCGAACCGGCCCTCCACCGCGACGATGCCGGCCGGCAGCAGGCTGCTGCCGTTCTCGGTGAGCGCCCGCGCTGCGCCGGCATCCACGAGCAAGCGGCCCCGAGGGTTTGCGCCGCCGAAAATCCACCGCTTGCGTTTCTCCAGTTGTGCCTCTTTGGCGGGGAACCGCGTGCCGACGGCTTCTCCTGCGACGGCGCGCAGCACCACATTCTCGGCGTGGCCCGAGGCGATGATCACATCGACCCCAGCGCGGCGCGCGACATCCGCCGCCTGGAGCTTGGTGGTCATGCCGCCGACTCCCAGCCCCGTCACGCTGCCGCCCGCCAGCCGATACAGGCTCTCGTCGATTGTGCGCACTTCTGGGATGAGCTGCGCGTCGGGATGCGTGCGCGGGTCGGCGGTGAACAGCCCGGGCTGATCGGTGAGCAGCAGCAGCAGATCGGCCTCGGCCAGCAGCGCAACCAGCGCCGACAAATTGTCGTTGTCACCGACCTTGATCTCGGCTGTGGCGACCGCGTCGTTCTCGTTGATCACGGGCACGATGTGGTGCTCGAGCAGCGCATTGAGCATGTCTCGCGCATTCAGGTAGCGCGGCCGGCTGCGGAAATCCTCGCGCGTCAAGAGCATCTGGCCGACATGTATGCCGTAGATCTCGAACAGGCTCTCCCAGGTGTACATCAAGCGGCTTTGCCCGACGGCCGCGAGCATCTGCTTGCTGGCGACGGTGGGCGGCAGGTCGGGGTAGCCCAGGCGCTCGCGGCCGGCGGCGATGGCGCCCGACGTGACGACGATGACCTCGACGTCGCGCTGGTGGAGCTGCGCGCACTGGCGCACGAGCTCGACGATGCGCGCGCGATCGAGTTTGCGCGTGCCTCCGGTGAGCACACTCGTGCCGAGTTTGATGACGATACGATGGTACATTGGTCCACTGGTAAATCGGGAGATATCGGCCACATGCCTGACAACATGGTGTCGTGTGTCGCCATTGTAGCCTATTTGCCCCGATTCGCCAACCGGCCATCGCCTGTGAAAGTGCCCTGCCCGCGCTTGTCGCTATCATCCGCCGATGCTACAATCAGCCCGACGCACAACCCACCCGCAGGGAGCAATTCATGAAGCGTACCGATATCACTCTCCACACCGGCTTTCAGATCGGCGCGGTCGATCCGCGCATCTTCGGCGGCTTTCTGGAGCATATGGGCCGCGCCGTCTACGAAGGCGTCTACGATCCGAAGTCGAAGCACGCCGACGGCAACGGCTTCCGCAAGGACGTGATGCAGGCGCTCGGCCGCCTGCGCATGACCGCCATGCGCTATCCCGGAGGCAATTTTGCATCCGGCTACCACTGGCTGGACGGCATCGGGCCGAAATCGGGCCGGCCAACCGTGCGCGAGCTGGCCTGGCAGAGCCTGGAGCCGAACCAGTTCGGCACCGACGAGTTCATCCAGATCTCCCGCTTGATGGACTGGACGCCGATGATCACGGTCAATCTGGGCACCGGCACGCCCGAAGAAGCGCGCAACTGGGTCGAGTATTGCAACTGCCCGCCCGGCTCGAAATATGCCGATCTGCGCGCGGCCAACGGCAACCCGGAGCCGCACGCCGTCAAGCTGTGGTGCCTGGGCAATGAGATGGACGGCCCCTGGCAGCTCGGCCACGTCCCCGCCGATCAGTACGCGATCCGGGCGCAGCAGGCCGCCAAGATGATGAAGGATGTGGACAAGAGCATCGAGACGGTCGTCTGCGGGTCGTGCACCATCGGCCTGCCCACCTACATGGAGTGGGATCGGCAGGTGCTCGAGCACATCGGCGATTATGCCGACTACATCAGCCTGCACCGCTATGTGGGCAATCGCGATGACGACACGCCCGACTACCTGGCGGTCACCAACTCCATCGATCGGCAGATCGAAGAGATGGACGCGACCTGTCGCTACGTCCAGGCCCGGCGGCGCAGCAAGAAGCGGCCCTATCTCTGCTTCGACGAGTGGAATGTCTGGTACAAGAACCGGCAGATGGACGGCGAGGGCAAGCTCGCGCCGCATCTGATCGAAGAGGTCTATAACCTGGAGGACGCGCTCGTCGCGGCGGGCTTCCTGAACAGCTTCATCCGCCACGCCGATGTGCTGAAGATCGCCAACATCGCCCAGATCGCCAACGTCATCGCGCCAATCCTGACGCGCGGCGACGACCTGCTGCTCCAGTCGATCTTCTACCCGTTCGAGATGTTCGCCAAGCGACGAGACGGCGTCGCCCTGCGCGCGCTGGTGCAGGGGCCGGAGTACGAGGGGAAGTCCAACGGGCGGGTGCCCTATCTCGACGTCAGCGCGATCCTGGGCGCGGGCGAGGTGCACGTTTTCGCCAGCAATCGGTCGATGGACAGCGCCGCTCCCGTGCAGGTGAGCCTGGCGGATCGGAGCATCGCCGGCCTCGTCAGCGCCGAGCTGCTGACCGGCCCGAACGCGCAGGCCGCCAACAGCTATGAGCAGCCAAACGTGGTGTGCGCGCGGCCGTTCACCGATGTGCGGATCGCCGATGGTCGCGCCAGCTTCGAGCTGCCGCCGCTGTCGGTGGCCGCGTTGACGCTGCGGCTGGGGTAACGCGACGACGGACGACAGACGACAGACGACGGACGAAGATCGCGAGGTTCCGTCGTCGGTCGTCGGTGGTCGGTCGTCTGGCTTGAATCGGCAGTTCTGAAAGGATATCCCATGCGCACTGATGGACGGCGGACGGATCAACTGCGGCCGGTGAAGCTGGAGATCGGCTACACCCGGTGGGCCGAGGGCTCGGTGCTGGTGACCCAGGGCGACACGGTGGTGCTGTGCAATGCCACCGTGGACGAGCAACTCCCGCCCTGGATGATGCGGGCCAGGGAGGAGCGCGGCTGGGTGACCGGCGAGTACGCGATGCTGCCACGCAGCACGCACACCCGCACGCAACGCGAGACCACGCCGCAGGCGCGCACCCAGGAGATCCGCCGGCTGATCGGCCGGAGCCTGCGCACCGCGGTGCGCCTGGAGCTGCTGGGTAAGCGCCAGATCATCGTGGATTGCGATGTGCTCCAGGCCGACGGCGGCACGCGCACCGCTGCGGTCACGGGCGGCTACGTGGCGCTGGTCCTGGCGGCGCGCAAGCTGATCGCGGCCGGGCTGGTCTCGCCCGAAGCGCTGCTGGCGCCGGTGGCCGCGGTCAGCGTCGGCGTGGTCGGCGGCGAGCCGCTGCTCGATCTATGTTACGCCGAGGACGTGCGCGCCGACATGGACATGAATGTCGTGATGAACCGGGACGGCCATTTCATCGAGGTACAGGGCACCGCCGAACGCCAGCCGTTCGACCGGACGATGCTGAACCGGCTGCTCGACCTGGCGGCCGGAGGGATCGGGGAGTTGCTGCGGCTGCAGTGCCGCGCGCTGGAGTGAGGGGCAGGGAGCGGCCGCCAGGTCGGGACTTGGGACGCAGGATCGGCTACCCTGCAGCACGCGGCGAGAAGTTTCGTCGTGCGGCCGCCCGCGACGCACAGCGAAGGCGAGTCGACTGCATGCCAGGTGGGGCGACCATTGCGCAGTGCTTCACCCGTAGAAGCTGCACGAAAAGGTCACCGTGCGCCCGCTGGGCGCTTCAACGCCCCACTCAAGCAGGCGAAAGTTGGTTGGGGACCGACTGGGCACCATGCAAGGGACCATCCAGCCGAAATAGTGTATCGTTCTTTCTGTGAAAGGGCTCAGCCAAACATGGCATAGATGATTTGATGGGCGTTGCTATTTCTTGACCGGACCTATCAGGACATAGTCGAAGTAGCCGTTAACAGTCCTGGAGTTAGCATCTACACAGCCATCGCCTGAACAACCATTATGTACATAGAGAGTGAAAAAGAGCTTTTTGAGTTCGTCTACACGAGGGGGCGAATATTCCCTAACCTTTTGGCCATCTATGAAATATGTGAATGTAATCGTATTGGGATCCACTTCAATCCGAGCAGTGTGCCATGTTCCTGGAGTAACGTTCGTGCTTATAATGTCCACTTTCTGGCCCCAAAAGTCACCCGTGCAACCGACTGATTGGGCCCCACCCATACTCCATATCTGACAATAAGCATCTCCCTTGTCTGCCAGTCCACCATCTCCCATGCCTGCCAATCCATAATGGACACCGGCCCCCCCGTTCTGATTCGGGTCTAGCCTGAATTTGGCCTCGATAGAGGTCGGATTGATTAATCTCACTCCAAGATATGGTTTCGCCATCAGACTCAAATCACGTCTGTATCCGTTTGTCGAAATTGCGAGTGCCCCATCTTGTTGACCAATCTTCGAAAGCGAATCGTTCGTCGTAACATCCCATTGGCTTTTGTTGTAGCTGCCATCGTAGGCTGGATTGTTGAAGTCATCATATATGGTGAGGGCTCTGTCGACAAGTGCCATAGCCAAAGGAGTCGGCCAAGGGGAGCTTGTCGCCATTGAAGGCGTGAGTGGGGCGATCTCAGCCAAAGGAGTGGGCCAAGGGGTGTTTGTTAGCGCTGAAGGTGTGGGTAGGGGGACCTCGGTTGCGCCTGGTTCTACTGCAACCATGGCTGCTGCGGCCGTGGCATTCGCCTGGGGCATGCCCCCTTCAGACAGCCTAAAGACCTGCGCGGTCATCCCAACGATAACGACCAGGCCCAGCAGGCCGAGGGCGCCAACCACCCAGCCAGGCAACTTGCGCCTGGGGCTAGAAACCCTTGCCAACTCACTCAACTTCCTCGTGGCTGTGGCATGCACTTTCTGCCGATCGGGGTAGCGACGGTCACGAGCCTGAACTTCGCCCCATTTTGAGAGCGCAGCCTGGTACTGTTGTGCCCGCAGCAATTGAACGGCTTCGCTGTATAGCGCAGCTGACTCGTTCTGCCGTTGTGCCTCCGCCTCTTCACGGGCGATTGCTTCTTGCGCCTTAGCTACGATGCCTTCTGGGTCGGCGAACTGGGCATCTAGCTTCTGGATCTCTTGCGTCCTAGCTAATGCTTGCTGCCAGTAACGAGCGCGTGCCAACTCGCGCGCCTGCTCATACAAGGTGACGATTTGCTTCTGCCGTCTTTGCTCCGCCTCCTGGCGTGCAATTTCCAAATCCACCCTCGATAAGAGTCGTTCGGTATCGCGAAAGCCCGGTTGCGCCTTTTGAACCGTCGCCAAAAGGCGCCGCGCTTCTTGCCATGCCCTGGAGTCCATCTCCCGGATGGCTTGGCGATAGAGATTCTCGAGTTCAGTCTGACGTTCTAGTTCTGCAACCTCCCGCTGTGCCGCTGGCAACAGCCCTTCGGGATCCGCACTAGTCGAATCGAGAACTGAGATCTGGGCGAAGACATTCACCACCGCTCGCCACTGTTCCGCCTGAGATAGCTTGCGAGCCTCATCATACAGATCAGCCAATTGCTTTTGCTGCCTTACCGACGCCAGCAGTTCAGTTGAGTCTTTGAAATTGGCGGCTTCGGCGACCAGCATTTCCAGCACAGACACTGCGGCCTGCCAGTCCTTTGCTCCGTGAGCAGTCTTGGCCTGGACGTACAGCCTATTGAGACGCTTGTGACGCTCTGCTTCCTCCAGCTTGGCAGCCGCATTGGGATAGTCCGGATACTCGTCCAGAATGGCCTGAAAGCTGCGACAGGCCTTGTCCCAATCCTCGACCCAAAACGCGCCGAGACCATCGGTGTAAAGTCGCTCCAACCGCTGTTTCGTGTCTTTGTCCAGACCGGCTAGACGGCTGGGGACAGGCTGCCGGCTGCGCTGTGCTTCGGGCAGTTGGAAGATGACTCCCTGCGCCGAACGCGTGTACAGCACTGGGGTGCCCCACTCGACCGAGTTGGTCACCGCCAGACTGATCGCCTTGCGTGCCTCGGTCACAGCCGCGTCGACGGGCAAACCATCGGAGAGGGCTTCGTAGAAGGCTCGGGCGAATTCAATCGCGGCCCGGTCGGTGATCTCATCCTGCATTGCCAGAACGGCCGGTATGCCACGCCGCACTAGGATTGCGGCGGTGCTGGAAAACACGTCTCGCTCGCTGCCACGCGCTCCTTCACACGCGTTTAGCAACACTAGGCGCAGTGAGTGGTGATCGGACAGCAGGCGTCCCAACTCTGTAGCGCGGAAAGGGTGCATGAGCCCGCTCTCGTCTGCCAGCGCGATCACACCTTCATCAGCGGTACGGTCAAAGCCACCGTGGCCGATGAAATGGAAGATATGCCAAGGCCCGCCTCGCATCGCCCGCTGGAGATCGCGCCAAGTCTGTCCTTCGAGCCAAGCAAGATTGACCAAGCCATTCGTCTGTAGATCCTGTATAGCCGTTTCTGTGCGCTGCTTTTCGTGCCTGATGTCGAGTGGTGGCAAGTCGCGGGGACTGGCGATCATCCCCAGAATACGCAAGGGCGGTGTAACGGCGAGAGGTTGGATGGGTTGGGGCAGTTCGAGATAACGGACGATCGGGTTGTCCCGCGATAGGCAAAGGTACTCGGCCTGGCGCGGATCGTACAGATACTCCCACGGCAGCCTCGCCAGTTCAGGAGGTTGGATACGCAACTTCAGCCGCAGCCCTTTGCCCTGTTGCCGCGCCTCCCGATAGCTTACATCGTAGCGGCTGCGCGCTTCACCGCAAAGGAGCGCCTCGAACAGGTCTCGGCCAAATTCCTGGACAACCCGTTCCTCTGACGAAAAGACCTGGCGGCGCGTTCCGCCTGAACGTAAGAGTGCAATGTGCAGGCTCTGGAGACGGTTTTCCAGTGTTAATTCGTCGTAGGGGAAACGCATCGTTTCTCGTGCCTCACCCGCGGGGGAACGGATGACAGACAAAGAGTACTCTCGACCGCTACCTGGGCCAATTTCCAGTTCAAAGTCAAGGTAATCCAGATGTCTGGTGCTAGGTGGGATGTTATCGCTCTGCATACCGCAACTCTATGCTAAGTCATTTCACATAGGCAGCGCATGGTGACCGACTCATGGTCCGCCGACAAGCCTCAGTTTGCAGTGGCATGAGTATCAACTCATACATTGCGACACAGATTAGCGACGCAATATACATCAGCGAGATGATCCCAGCGATTCTCGTGTTGCGTCTTGCCCGCCCAATGTACAACGCTGGATGACCTAGGGTCAGGTCGCAGCCACTGCATGACGGTCGCACCTGGCAGGGCTTGGCCGCTCACAAGAACCTTCCACTCGTCTGGTTGACGGTCTCGCTGGCGTTCGCTGATCTGGCCGGTCAAGATCACGCTCTCGACGTCGAAGATGGACAGATCGTCGACATCCATCTCGTCTTCAGCGTGCAAGGTCATCACGTACCCACGGGTACGGACAAGCTCCTGCATCCGCTTCAGTTCGGCGTCGTACATGAAATGCTCCGGCAAGCATATCGTTGTGGGGCTATTGTACCACAGTTTTGGATGGATGGGACGCGCCTATCGTTCAGAGCCCCTTGCAACTGCGCCAGCGCGCCTCCCGCGGCCCACAACGCGACCGGCGCAGCCGTCAGATGGAAGTCAATGTTAGGCCGGCCCCCGGGACTCCAAGCCCTCCACACCTTAATCGCGACCCCTCAAGCCGGTGATGGGGCCATATCAGCCGCGGCGTCTTTGTCCTGTGCGCGTTCGGCAACCGCTTTCCAGAAATCTTCTCGCGACAAGCCTTTGCCGCTCTTGATGCTCTGCCGAGATTTGGCAAGCAAGCCTTGAAAGCGTGGCGATCGAGCCAGCAGCAACCCTTCCAAATCATCATCATCAACCGGGGCGATCAAAACCGCCACGGCCCTTCCATTACGCGTGATCACGATGGGGCCTTCTGTCTCGCATTGCTCGACATAGGCGCTGAGTCGTGCCTTCACATCTGCCAAGGGGGCGATTCTCATAGTTCGAACTCCTCTCCGCCGATCAACAACCGCTTACGCTCCTTGATGCCAATGGCCAGTATCCACACCATCCGTTCAGTATTGTCTACTTCGTAGAAAATGCGGAAGCAATTGCCTGGGCCAAACCTCAGCTCCCAGGTCGCATCGAACGGGGCTGGCTGTTCGACGGGTTTGCGGTTACGCGTCTCTTGATCTGGCGCATAGAGCAACTGCTCATCAAGTGTCTTTTCGATGAGGCGATGATACTTACGATCGATCGCGTCGAGATGATCAACGACTTCAGGCGCAAATCCAATCTGGAATCTCGCTAGGCGTGGCATCAACTAGAATTATAGTCCGAATTATGGCGAAGTCAATAATGCGCAAGTTGTTCTTGGAGGTCAAGGAGGGGCCATGTGCCTGGCCTAACACGCCGCGCCAGGCGCGCGGGCACCGCGTCGCTTGCACGCGGTTGTTCGACCATCCTAACTTCTGCCGACAAGCCAAAGCCAGTATGGCCCTTCGCCGCTGGAGTGGAGATGACCATCCATGGTGCGGAGTTCAACCGGATCGAACCCCGCCGTCTTCATAGCATGCATTTTCTGATCGAGCGTCATGGGGCGTTCCGTGGCGTTGACCCTTTCCTCGATCATTTCCCGTTGTGGGTCGATCGTGATCCAGGCGTCCTCATGTACGCCTGTCTGTCCGTCGGTTTCGTGCCGTTCCAGGTAGAAGACACCGTCCTCCTCGCGCCACGTTCGCCAGTTGCCTTGCCTGAACTTGGCTTTGGGATTCTCCGGGTTACGCACGTCGAGCACAAAGCATCCGCCGCCCCTCAGGTACTGGCGCACACGGTTGACGATATCGTCGTCAAAAAAGGAGTTCTCAATCCATGTCACCACGTCGTATGTCTCATGACAGGCAAGGTCCCGAATGTCCGACACGATGAAATCGACGGAGACGCCCTCCTGCAACGCTCGCGCGCGCGCTTGCGCGATAAACGTCTCAGATAAGTCCACGCCCGTCACCGTGTGACCCTGTTTGGCCCAGTGAGCCGCGTGAAGGCCTGTTCCGCAGGCGAGGTCAAGGATACGCAGTCGCCTGTCGGTGCCCGCGATCCGCAGAATGGACTCCGCTTCCTTCGCCTGCGTCTCTGCGTCGTGGAATCCCCACCGCAGATAGTCCTTGTCGAAGTCCCCTTCTCCGTAGCGGTGCATGGGCATTGTGATTCTCTTCATCGCAGACAGGCTCTTTTCTCTTGTCGAACTATGATTCGCGGGAATTGATTCCGCACATTACGCCAGCCCACTATTCCGCCTTTTGTGCCCCAGAGGGGGTATGCAGAAACCTCGCCGCTGATCCTCTCCGAGGGAATTTCATGCGGAAATAGGTTACAACGCAAAGAGCGTAACCTATGCCAGATCATAAGTCCAAACCGATGGCGCCTCAAGAGAGGTAAACGCGGCGAGGTACACGCAGGGCAGCGCGCGGCCGCCCTGCCCGCCGACAACAGGCTCACTTCTGAATCTGAAACGGGGTGTGGTGGAGCAATTCGGCCCCACTTGCGGTGATCAAGTAGCCGCTTTCGATCCGCAACCCGCCCCAGGGCGTGTTGAACATGGGGATGTCGATGGAAATCACCATGTCCTCTTCGAGGGCGGCCGGACTGCTCGGTCCGAAGATCGGCGGCTCAAACTCGATGACGCCGACGCTGTGTACGCCTGAATAGAGGAAATACTGCCCCAAACCCCCCTCGGTCACGATCTTCCGGCCGATCGCTTCGACTGCGCGGCCTTCGATGCCGGGGCGCAACGCGTCGCAACACGCCTGCTGGGCACGGATCGCCACATCGCGCGCGCGCCTGATCTCTGCGCCGGGATTCCCCACCGTAACGACCCGGCCAATGGCTGCGTGATACCCCTCGTAGCGCGGCGCGATCGTCAGCAGCACCAGGTCGTTGGCTCCGATGGGACGAAAGGTAGCCCGCGCCAGGATCGGCCGGGTATTGGGGCCGGAAGCAACAATCGTGTCGATCCCCGTGCCCTCGGCGCCGGCCCGCCGCATCGCAGCCTCGATCTCGGCGGCAACTGCGCGCTCCGTCACCCCCGGCCGGATCGCATCCACGGCGGCGCCAAACCCCGCTTCGGCGATCTGGTAGGCGTGGCGGATCACCGCAATCTCAGCCGGCGACTTCTGCGCTCGCAAATCGCACAAGGCATCTTCCACGTCGACCCATGCCACATCGGGCAGGGCAGCCCGCAGAGCCGCCATCAAGTCGGCGCCGATCAGGCCGCGTCCGCCCAGGCCAACCCGCTTCGCGGCCGGCACGCCCTGACCCATCTCCGCCATGATCTCGGCCAGGGGTTGGATCTTGGCGTAGGGATAGTCCTCATTCGGATGGGTGAACTCCCGCAGGACGCGGACGTCGGCGATCTGTCCAACCAGGCGCGCATACTCGTCGCTTTCAGGCCCAACCAGCATCGCCGGCGTCCCCTGGCTGGGCATCAGGACACACGCCGGCTCAAAATGGACCGGGAAATTCGCCAACCAGCGGGCATGCGCTGGTCCGAAGGTGGCGCGATCATCGGCATAGGCGACCAGGAAGTCGAGGCCGTGCTCCGCCATCAGCGCCTGGACTTTTCGCCACCGCTCGGGATATTCCGAAGCGGGGATCGTCGGTAAAGCGGTCTGTTGTGTCATGATGAACCTCTCTGGATGAAACTGGTCGGATCAATACCCATCCCATCGGTGAACCGGCCGCGGGCATTTGATCGAAGGCAATCACGCCGGCAGCTTCTTCGCGATATCGCCGACCCGAACCACGCCGGATTGCACGACTTTGGCGTTGATGCCGCGCAGATTCAGTTGTCGGCCCATCGGCGAATTGACGAAGCGCAGCGCATCCGTGCCGAACCGCTCTCGAAACTGCTGGCAGCCGGTGTGGGGCTGCGCAGTGACCGCAATCACGGCGGAGCCGAGCGCCAGCCGCGTCCCCGGCGGCAGATTCTCGCCGCTCAAGTCCATGTCGATATAAAGCTGGTCGCCGGCGAGAGGCCAGCGCTCCCTGTCCTGGGCCACCAAGGCAATGGCACGGGCATTCATGAGGGTGAGCTGCATGTCGGGATGCGCCGAGCCATCGGGCGTCATCGAGCTGCCGCGGCTGCGCCAGCTATCGCCCACGAGACCCTCGGCGAGATCCAGGCGCCCCTCGGTCAGCACTTCTCGTGCGCCTTCCTCCGGTCGCCGCACGATCAGCTCGATCGCTCCGGCATCTTTGGGCGACTGGCGGATCGCGTCCAATCCGGCTTCCAATTCCTGCGTGGTCAGATGGTGTGTTTCGGTCATGATGGCCTTTCCTTTGGATCACGCCCGTACGGACGTGGTGTCTGAAGATCGATGTATTTTATCACATCGAGCACCGACCCGATGGCATCTTGCGCGGGGATGCTGGCCGCTCGCTACGGATCGACAAGCAACGCCCACATGCCGACCCCTTTCGCTCCGAGATAATCCGCCTCATAGGAATCTCCGATGAAGAGCGTGGCGCTTGCGGCGCAAGCGAGACGTTCGAGCGCCGACACGAAGATGCTCGGATGCGGCTTGGGCGACGGCCTGATCATTCCGTTGGCCAGTGGCGGCACTCAACTATACCGAAACTCCAGTCTCATCCCTCTTTGTTTTCGCGCCAGGCGATCATCGTCTGGCCTGTTTTGTTCTTACCCTCGCTTCCGGTGTACACTCCCACACAGCAGCGCGAACCTTCAACTTTCAACCTGCGACCTTGAACCAACACGCTCAGGAGCTTTCGATGCCTTCATTCCACACCCTCGCCGTTCACGCCGGCGAACGCATGCCCAGGCCCGATTTTACGCCGGTCGCCACGCCGATCTATCACAGCGCCGCGTACATCTACGAAGAGCTGGACGCGCTCGACGGCGTCTTCGCCGGCACACGCGACGGGCCGGTGTATGCGCGCTACGGCAACCCGACCCTCACGGCGCTGGAAGCCGCGGTCGCCGCGCTGGAGGGCGGCGAGGCCGCGCTCAGCTACGCGTCCGGCATGGCCGCGATCCACGGCGCGCTGCTGGGCGCAGGCGCGCGGGCCGGCACCGCGGTCGTCGCCGCGCAGGACGTCTACGGCGCCACCTACGCGCTGCTCAACCGCGTGCTGGCAAGCCAGGGCGTGACCGTCCGCTTCGTGGACGGCACGGATCCCGCGGCGGTTGCCGCGGCCGTGGCGGAGCTCAAGCCGGTCGCCGTCGTCGCCGAGACCATCTCCAATCCGCTGCTGAAGCTGGCCGATGTGCCGCGCCTCGCCGAGATCAGCCACGGCGTCGGCGCGGCGCTGATCGTGGACAACACCTTCGCGTCGCCGTACCTGCTCCGTCCGCTCCAGTACGGCGCGGACTATGCCGTCCACAGCGCGACCAAATACCTGGGCGGCCACGGCGATGTGCTGGGCGGCGTGGTCGTGACCAGCGCGGCGCGGCGGATCGCGCTGAACGAGATCAACAAGCTGGTGGGCGGCAACCTGGGGCCGCAGGAGGCGTGGCTGGTGCTGCGCGGCATCAAGACGCTGTCGCTCCGTATGCAGCGCCAGTGCGACAACGCCGCACAGGTCGCCCGGTGGCTGGTCGAGCATCCATGCGTGACCCAGGTCAATTACCCTGGCCTACCGTCGCACCCGCAGCACGCCCTGGCGGCGCG
>Ga0315287_10003696_pt1 | contig 14798 bp, 7 predicted proteins | sample YL17G11_0_MG_FD_205037 | JGI IMG/M metagenome (GOLD analysis project Ga0315287, IMG submission 205037) | Sediment microbial communities from Yellowstone Lake, YNP, Wyoming, USA - YL17G11_0 | ecosystem: Environmental > Aquatic > Freshwater > Lake > Sediment | place: USA: Wyoming | collected... | reverse complement strand
TCGCGATCCATCAAGCGAAGGCGCTCGGGTTCAAGACCGTTGGAACAATTTCGACGGGCAATATGGCCGGTTCGACCGCCGCGTATGCCGCCCGCGCCGGTCTGAAGAGCGTGATTTTCGTCAAGGAAGACACGCCGAAGGAAAAAATTCTGGCGGCCGCGATCTTCGGCGCGTCGGTCGTAAAGGTCCGGGGCGATTATTCTTCGCTGTTCCGGAAAAGCTTTGAAATCGGCCGGGCTCGCGGAATCTATTTCATGAATTCCGTCGATCCTTACCGGATCGAAGGATACAAGGTCGCGGCCTACGAAATCTACGAGCAACTCGGCAGGACCGCGCCCGAATTTGTTTTCGTTCCAGTGAGCGCGGGAGGGCATTTTCTCGGCCTCCTCCGGGGTTTTCAAGACTTGAAACGAGCCCGGATGATTCGGAAGATTCCGCTCTTCATCGGCGTCCAGGCGTGCGGCTGTGCCCCTATTGCAAGGGCGTTCGCCCGGGGCCGGACGGACACGGTTCCCTTCCCGAATCCCCGGACCGTCGCCCACGCCATCTCCAACCCGAATCCTCCGGGAGGGCGGATCATCCTCCGAGCCCTGGCCGCGACCGGCGGGCTCATGGCCGGCGTCGCCGAAGCGGAAATCCTGAAAGCCCAACGACATCTGGCCGAATATGAAGGGATTTTCTGCGATCCGGCCTCGGCGACTGTCCTGGCGGCGTTTCTGAGAATGTCCGGCCACGGCAAGCTCCCGCCTCGAGCCCGGTCCGTGCTCGTCGTCACCGGCAGCGGCCTCAAGGCAATTTCAGACCTCGATCCTGCCGCCTTTCCTATCGCCGAGACGGACCTCGCGGATCTGGATTGGACCCTGGCCAAACCGAGCCATTAACTTTTCCTCGCTTTTACCGTATGATGGTAGACGAGGAAAGGAAAGGAGACCCGCATGGATAACAACCAGTTCCCTCAATGGGACATCAAGCTTCCGAAACTTCCCAAGCTTCCCAAGCTGCCCAAGAATGTCGTTTCGTACACCATCATCGGAATTGTCGTCCTGGCCGTTTTGGCCAGTTCGTTCTACCAGGTGGCCCCGGACGAAATGGGCGTCATCCTCCGATTCGGAAAATTCGTCCGGTCGACGAACCCCGGACTCCACTTCAAAATGCCGTTCGGCATCGAAGCCGTGACCAAGGTTCCGGTCCAACGTCAGTTGAAACTCGAATTCGGCTTCCGGACGATCCGCGCGGGCGTCAAGAGCGAATACGCGTCGACGCCCGAAACCCAGTCCGAGGCGATCATGCTGACCGGCGACCTCAACGTCGTCGTCGTCGAATGGATCGTCCAATACAAAATCAAAGACCCCTACAAGTTCCTCTTTAAAATGCGCGACACGGAGGAAACTTTCCGGGACATGAACGAAGCGGTCGTCCGTCGGGTCATCGGCGACAACGCCGTCGATGAAGCCATTACCACCGGCCGCGCCCGGCTCGCCGCCGAGGCCAAGGACGAGCTCCAGAAATTATGCGATCTTTATGAGATCGGGATCGACGTCAATCAGCTCATCTTCCAGGACGTCAATCCGCCCGACTTGGTCAAGCCCGCCTTCAACGAAGTCAACGAATCCCTCCAGGAAAAAGAAAAAAAGATCAACGAGGCGTGGTCCGAATACAACAAGGAAATCCCCAAAGCCCAGGGCGAGGCCGAGCAGGCGATCCGCGGGGCTGAAGGATACGCCTCCGAACGCGTGAACAATGCCCAGGGTGACGCCAGCCGCTTCACCCAGATCTACCGCGAATACGTCAAGGCACCGGTTGTCACCCGGAAACGCCTCTACCTGGAAACGATCGCCGAGGTCATGGCCAAAATCACCCGGAAAGTCATCACCGACGACAAGCTGAAAAGCATCCTGCCTCTTCTGAATCTCAACGAGGAGGTGAAAAAATGAACGCCAAGACAAAAATCGGGTTGATCGTCGGCGCCGTTCTCCTCGTTCTCGTCCTGCTCGGAGGCGCTGTCTACGTGGTCAGTGAGACCAACCAAGTCGTCGTCACCCAATTCGGCGACCCGATCGGCGGGACGGTGTCCCGTCCGGGTCTCCATCTCAAAATGCCGTTCATCCAAAAAGCGAATTACTTTGAAAAACGCTGGCTCGCCTGGGACGGCGATCCGAATCAGATTCCGACCAAAGACAAGAAATACATCTGGGTCGACACCTATTGCCGGTGGCGGATTTCCGATCCCCTGGTCTTTTTTCAACGCGTCGGCGACGAGCGGAACTCCCATTCCCGGCTGGACGACATCGTCGACGGCGAAACCCGGAACGTGATCGCCAAATTCGACCTGATCGAAATCGTCCGCTCATCCAATCGGGCCTTCGAAATTTCCGAAGACGCCGCCCTTTTGGATTTCTCCGAAGTCACCTATAAAATCGAGGCGGGCCGCGAGAAGATGGCCCAGATCATCCTGGAAAACGCCTCCAAGATCACCCCCCAATTCGGAGTCGAGCTCAAGGACGTCAAGATCAAGCGGGTCAATTACGTCGATGAAGTTCAGAAAAAAGTTTTCGATCGGATGATCGCCGAACGGCAGAGAATCGCCTCCAAATACCGATCCGAAGGCGATGGTAAAAGCGCCGAGATCCGGGGTCAAAAAGAGCGCGAGCTGAAGAAAATCCAATCCGAAGCTTACCGCAAGGCCCAAGAGATCAAAGGCAAGGCCGACGCCGAAGCGACGAAAATTTACGCCGCGGCTTATAATCTCGACCCTGAATTCTATCAGTTCACAAAATCGCTCGAGACTTACCGGACCAGCCTTGAAAAGGACACCTGGCTGCTCCTGACAACAGACAGCGAGTTCCTTAAATATCTCAAGAGCTCGGGGATCAAATAACCGGCCTTCCGATTGATACGAACGGTCGGAGATTGCTTCACCCCGGACCGGATCCCCTTAAAAGGATCCGGTCCTTTTTTTTGATTCCCACGTGAAAAGGTCAGCGTTGGAAGTGGGAGTCCAAGGCCGTCAGGCCAGATATTCGATCATTTTTTTTCGGTTCGGGAACAGGGCCGGTGTGCCGCCGGTATGGATAAAAACGATCCGGTCCTTCGGCTGGAAATAGCCCTTCCCGATCAGGTCGATCATTCCCATAAAAGCTTTGGACGTATAAACGGGGTCAAGGACGATCCCCTCGGCCCGGAATACTCTTCGGATCACTTCGGCCACGTCCCGGTTCACGACGCCGTATCCGTCCTGGAGGTAATCGTCGAAGACGAGGATGTCGTCGGGCCTGACGATCGGGTCCAGCTCCAAGGTTCGCTCGGTCGCTGTTACGATTGTCCGGACGATCTCAGCGAAGGCCGCCCGTTCATCCGAAACGCTGATGCCGACGACTCGGGTTTGGGGCGAGAATATTTTGGCTCCGAGAAGAAGTCCGGCCTGCGTCCCGCCCGAACCGGTGGAGTGGACGACCGCGTCCGGTTCGAAGCCGAAAGTCCGGGATTGGTCAAGCAATTCCCGATAAGCCTGGAGATAGGAAACCGCGCCCAGCGGGCGGTCCATATCGCCCATCGGCATAGACCCGCCGACGGATACGACATAAGGCTTTTTCCCCTTCGCGCGGAATTCATCGGCTGCTTCATCGGCTGCAGCCAGGGCGAAATCCTGGGTTACGATCTTTCCTTTAGCCGCGTCCCGGATTCTGATTTCCGCCCCCAGAATCCGGTCCAGCAGCATGTTGCCGTCGATTTCGGGAGGAAGATCGTAGGTTTTGAATAAAACCAAGACCGGATGGATCCCGAATCGGACACAGGCGGCCGCCGTCTGCATGGCCCAGTTGGACTGGAGACTCGCCCAGGTGACGACCACGCCGGCTTTTTTGGCTAGAACGTCGGGGATGATGTATTCGAGCTTGCGGGATTTGTTGCCGCCGAAAGCCAATCCGGTCAAATCGTCCCGCTTGATCCAGATCTCGGGACCGCCCAGCTCGGCCGACAGCCGTTCGAGCTTCCGCATCGGCGTCGGGAGGTGGATGAGCGAAACCCGGTCAAACGCGTCGAGTTTTTTCCGAAGCCCGTCATGAAAAGTCGTCATATCCATACCCTTCCCCATGAAAAATAATTCATCGGCTCCGTGGATCGTCGAATTTTCAACCAGATCATTTTAAACAAATAATTCGCCACTTCCCCGTGCATCTTAGCCTCCTCCCTTATATTTTTCAATCCCCGAGTTCGAGTTTTTTTCAAAGGCGGGGACTTGGTGGGATCCCCTTTTCATGGCCGGCGTGTACTCCCATGGTTTCCCTGAATTCCTGTACTCCATAGCTTCCATAAGTGCGACTTTGTCTGTCCTAACGGTATCCGTTAGGGCGACCTTGTCCGCATCCGAAAAACGAGATATCTCCTGTAAATATCGCGGTCCGCTTCAGGGAGAGGCGGAAGTTTATTTTTGATTCTCGCTCCAGGTTTTTACCCGGTTGGCCCACTTGTGGTAATGGAGTTGTCGCTGGAGGAGATCCCCCGACCCGCGCCCGGCGCCGTCATCGATCGCTTGGCTGATCCTCGCAACGGCCGCGGAAAGATCGTCGCCTCTCGCGTCAAGATAGGGTTTGATGTATCGAAACACCGGAGAATCGTAAGCCGGATCTATTTCGCGCCACACCTCGAAGGCTTTATTGACGTCGCCATCGTCCCAAGACGAGCCGCCAAGCAAGAACAAGGCCCGATTTCGAATTTCGCCGGTCATTTCGGAGAGAAGCCGGTAAATGCCCATCGAAGCCTCCCGGTAACTTTTCAGGGCGGCCTCGACATTCGGGAATCCTTTCTTTTTCAAGCCGGCCCGGACCTCCTCGGCCATTCTCTTCAAAACATAGGCTTTGGTCCGAAAATCGAAGGCGCTCGTCCGGCGGACGCCGGAAGATAAAATCCCGGCCGCCTCGGGCTCGACCGCATCGAGAAAAGCCAGCGTCCGGCGCTCAAAATCATAAGCCGCGGCCGTGCCAAGGAGGAATTCCGCGGCCGTTTTCGTTTTCGGGTGACGCAGCCAATAATCAAGATAGGCGTCATAGATCGTCCGCTTGTAATACAACTCCTCCAGAAAGTCGAAAGCCATGGCAAAATCGTCGGCCATGTAGAAGACGCCGTTGAGGTTGGTGTAGATGAACCGGCCGGCGAGGCGGGCCAGGTTGGTCGAATCGGGATCGAACCGTTTTAAATATTCGCGGTCGAACTCGGCGAATTGCTCGTCCTCCGGTTCTTTCATCAGCTCGTTCAGGATCTCGGTCATCCTGTCCGGGCCGAACTCGGCGGAATTCCCGGCGGCATCGGCGTCCGCGAATTCGAGGACGGGCGCCGAGACGATCAACAACACGGTTAGGAGATCCGCATTTTCGCGTCGAACCGATTTGACGACGGCCTTGGGCGCATTCCGGACGGCCCGATCCACGATCGTCGGCTTCACGAACTCGGGGAAGCCACGGACGGCCGTAAACAAGAAGGATCCTCGGGCCAGGATCCGTTCATACGGGCATTCGCGGAAATAGACCTCCGGCGGAATCAGCTTAGCCCCTTTGGATCCGGGGTATTGCGTCGGAATGCTCACGTAATCGACGGAGGCCGGGAGGTCTTCTTTTTCCTTGTCTCGGCCCCGGGACAGCCGTTCGACCTGAACTTCATCCTCGCGATCAATCGTATGGAATTCGAATCCCTTCCCGGAATCACCACCCTTGTCCGTGAAGGCCTTGTCCCCGGACGGAAGCCGGATAGATCCTTCCTCGATTTTAGACTGGATCTCATCGTGAGACAGCTTCGAAAGGTCCAGGTACGATCCCCCCTTCTCCTCGCTCATCCGGTTGAACGAGCGGAGCATGGCTTTGACGATTTCGATTTTTTTCTTCCGATCCGTCTCGTCCGAAAAGCGGACCGACCGGTCGATCGCTTTGGCCAAACTCTCCGGATCAGAAACGACGGCGGATTTGGCCTGCGGATTCCCCGAATCGTCGGCGACCTCGGCCAGAGCTTGGCGGATCACGGCCAGGTCGCCCGGCCCCTCTTTAGAGCCGGAGGGGGGAGTTGTCGAGGCGAGAAGAAAAATAATAAAGAGGGCGGCATGAGCGGCGAAGGCACCGGCGAATGATGTCGAGAGCCGCTGATTCCCGTCCTTATCCGAGGCCAAGATCCTCCGCCAGAAAGACTTCTTCCCCTCCGGATTTTCTTCCGCGTCATGAAGCAGAGGGAGCGTCGTCAGGCTCATCGTTCGGAGATTTCCCCCTCCCCTATTTTCCATTCGACGGTATAGCGCTTGACGACTTTATCGCCGCCGGCCTCGGGCTCGATCGAATAGAGTTTCCCTCCGCGAAGAATTCGATCATAGAATGCGCCCAAACCGACTCGTCCCAAATATCGTCCTTCAACGTCAAAAACGTCATAGATATCCTGCCGGCCATCATGCGTATGTTCCCACGTCAAGACGAACACATGGCCTTGGTCGTCGGGGAAAAAACCTCGAAACGCGGGAAGATGGGATGGGTATCGGGTGGGCGGGCTCAAGCCCGGCGGACGCGATAGCTTCCGATCGTCATCGATCATTTTTTTTGTGACCGGAAACGGATCGAAATCCCGGAGAATTCTTCGCTTCAGCTTTGCGTCAGAACCGTAATCTCGGATTTCATAGCTCGCCGCGTTTCCGAAAACCAGGCGGTTTGAATCATCGACAATCCAAAAGCATTCAGGGTCAAAACGCGTCCGTTCAGTCCGCTTGAAATCGAGGCGGACGATTTCATCAGCGACCGAGCTTTTTTCGGAATTCATGACGATCAATCTCGTGGCAAATTCAGTCGCCGTTCTGAGATGCTCCCAAAGATACAAGTGCCCCGAAGAATCGATCTTGGCCCCCGTGACAATGTTTTTCGTCGGATGCCATCGAAGAAAAAGGCCGTCCAAATTGAAAAACGAGAGACGTTTCAGTTCCTGAACCATGAGTTCGTCGCCGTTTGGGGCAAGATTTATCGCGAAGGCCGTATTGAATTCGCCTGGACCTTGTCCTTTTCTCCCGAATTTGCGGACGAATCGGCCGGCCGGATCGAAAACTTTGACGGCCACATTCTTAAAATCCAGGACATAGAGATTCCCCTTTTTGTCCAAAGCCAAACTCATCGGATTGGCCAAAAGTGGCTCGTCCGCGGATTTCTCCTCCCCTCCGATCGTCCAATCCAAGGATATGGTCAGAATCGGATCCCGATAAATCGGCGTTTTGGGATTGCGGACAACAAACACCCCGTCTTCCCGGTCGATACGGCCTTTCCAGATCGGCTGTTTCGTCGCGGCCGCGGACTGAAGATCTCTCTGTATCCCTTCGCGCAAACCAATCGAAAGAAACGAATCATTCTCCCGGGGAATTCCCAACGGCTCGAAGAATCGAAAATTTTCGAGGCCTGCGCTTAAACTCGAATTATGGATTAGGCCGTCGTCGTTCGCCGAAGAAAGAAGTCCATCCGATAACCGCGGGCGAAAGCCCAGGGTATCTTTTGAAAGCGATGGAGCCGCCGCCGAAAGCAAAACGAGAAAAAGAATGACCCCGCTCTCCGAAAATCGGCCTGTCCGGTTTTTCATTTCCCCTCCCTTGAAACGAAATCCCGATCCCTGCAGCTCTCTTCCCGCAGGGCGTTCTCCCGGCGGCGCGGCTCCCGACGCGCCGTCGGGAGATCAATCCCTTCGCGGGAATATTTCAGTCCGGAGAGCTTCCGTTCACATTTTACGGAGTCGCAGTTCGCTCCATTTGGCCGCGGCCCAGAGGCGGAGCCGATCGCCGTGGAAATAAACGACCGGGACCACGATGAGGAGAAACATCGTCGAGGTGACAAGCCCGCCGGCCGTGCAGAGGGCCAAGGATCCCCAAATCTCCGCTTTCCCCGAATCTCCCGTAATCAACAACATCGGCAGGATGCCGAACACCGTCGTCGACGTGGTCATGAAAATCGGCCGGATCCGTTCCCGCGCCCCTTCAACGACCGCCTCGAGCAAGGCCATCCCCTGCTTTCTTTTGAGGTTAATGTGATCGACCAGAAGGATGGCGTTGTTGACGACGATCCCGCTCAGGAGGATGACGCCGATCCAGGCGGTCGAATCAAACGACGCCTTGGCGATGACAAAAGCGACGAACACGCCGATGAGCCCCAGCGGCACGGCCATCATGATGAAAAACGGCTGGATCAGGGATTCGAACAGGGCGGCGATGATCATGAAGATCAACACCAGGGAGATCAAGATCGCCCAGTTGATCTGGGTCTGCTCCTGCGTAGTGATCCGCCAAGTCTCGTCCAAGGTGGCTGAAAAGCCCGCCGGCAGATGGAGGCTCTCGAACAATCCCTTGCGGTATCGTTCCTCGGCCTTGGCCGGTCCCCGGAAATCCCAGGAGACGGTCTGCTGGAATTGCTGATTTTCCCGGTCGATCGAACCGGCGATCGGCCGCTCGATCAACTCGGCGACTTCGCCGAGCCGCAGATATTCGTTGCCGCGCGTCCGGATCAAGGTTTCCTTCAATCCACGGAGATCCAGGGTTTCCGTATCGGGGAACTTGATCGAGACGGCGATTTCTTTTCCACCCATTCGGATCCGGGCCGGAGAACCGAAGCGGCCTTGAATCACGGTTTGAAGATGAAAATAGAGATACGCCGGGTCGATATCGTAGGCCCGGAGCTTTGCCTTGTCGATTTTCAGGATGTTTTCCAGGGAATCGCCGTACCAACCCCACTGGCTCGAGACGATCCGGACTTCCTTAATACGTGGATTTCGTCGGAGCGTCTTCTCCATTTCAGAGGTGATATCTTTGAGCTTTTTCAGGTTATAGCCATAGAACTTGATCCGAGAGCTCAACCAGGAGCCTACGCTCATGCTGGAGTAATACGATTGCTGGTCGAACCCGGAAATGCTTACGCTGACGCCGGCATATTGCGTCCCCAATTGGATCAATTGTTCCTTCAGATCGTAGGGAACGTAGGATTGTTCGACGGCGGGAGGAAAACTGATGCGGACGGTCGCCCGCGTCGATGAGATATTGGCGTCGATTTCCTTCTCCGCCGGATACTCCAGGGCTTTCTCCTCGAACGCCCGGATGGCCTCGTCCGTCCGGCCGATTTCCGTGCCTTCAGGCAAGGTGAGCGAAATAAAGAGATAATTCCGGCCGTAGAAATTGTAAAAACCGCCCATCGACACTTCCGCTTTGAACCATTTGTACGAACCAAAGAGGATGGCGAAGACGATCAAAATCACCTCGAGCGGCCGGCGGAGGCAGAGGCGTAGGAAGCGTCCGAACAGAGGATTTTTTTTAGGGGCCGCTTCGCCCCTGCGCTTCTCGACAAGCTTCGGGCTCAAAGCCGGAATCAGGGTGAACGAGATGAACAGCGAGGCCATGAGGGCCGAGGTGATGACAATCGCCAGCGGCAGATAGTAGATCTTGAGACGGCCTTGGAAGAAAGGGAAACTGAAGAACACGGCCACCGTCGTTAGGGTGGAGGCCAGAACGGGGACAAACACTTCCCGCGGCCCTTGAAGCGAAGCTTCCTTGGCCGGCAAACCGGATTCCCTTAGGCGGAGGATGTTCTCGAACACGACGATGGAATTGTCGACGAACATCCCGAAACCCAGGGCCAGGGCGCCGAGCGTCAGCATGTTGAGGGAGATCTTGAACAAATAGATCAGGTTGAAGGTGATCACGACGGAAAAGGCAATCGAGGTCAGGATCAAAAGGGACGGCTTGACCCGGCGGAGAACGATGAAGATCATCAGGAAGACGATGAGGGTAATAATCGCGGCCAGGAGATAAAAATTCCCGATTTTTTTTCCAATCTCCCCGCTTTCGTCGTCGATGGTCTTGAAGATGAGATCGGCGGGAAGTTCCTTTTTGATCAATTCCAACTTGGCTTTGACCGTCTTCGCGACTTGGAGCGAGCTTTTTCCCGGTTCCTTATAAACCAAAAAACTCGCCGTCGACTTGCCGTTGATGCGGTGAACGAACAGAATATCGGCGAACGTCGTTTCGATTTCGGCCACGTCCCGAACCCGAAGGGCGTTGCCTCCTGAATATCCGACGATCGTCTCGCCCAATTCGTACCGGTCAGGGATCGTATCCGCGAACTTGAAGAGGATTTCCTGGTTTCCTTCGATCACCCGGCCCGAGGGATAGGTCTTCGACAACCGGTTCCGGATGGCTTGGCTGATGACAAAAGGCTGGAGATTGTAAGCCTTGAGTTTGGCTTTATCGAGGACAAGGCGGAATTCGGGCTCCGAACCGCCCGTCCAAACGACTTTAGCCACTCCGCTGACCGCCCCCAGGCCGTTTTCGATCTTATCCTTGGCCAGAGCGCGAAGCGATTGCAGGGATACGTCCCCGGAAACCGTATACCTCAAGAAAGGTTTGGTACTCATCTCCGGCGGGATAAAGGGCTGGACCACAGGCCGGACGCTGTAAGGAAGGACCCGTCTCAATTTAGACAATTCCTCCCGCAGGGCCAGGAGGACGAATTCCATATCGGCCTTGGGATCGAATTCAACGTTGACTTCGGCAACCCCGATTCGGGACGACGAGGTGACTTTTCGGACGGCTTTCACGGCCGACACGGCTTCTTCGATCGGGGCGGTCACTTGGGACTGGATGCTCTCCGGGGGCGCTCCGGACCAACTCGCCGAAATCGTGACCTGGGGAAAATCTTCCGACTCCTTGGGGGCCAACTCCAGGGGAATGTTGATATAGGAATAGATCCCCAGAACAAGGAGGACCAGATAGACCATGGCCACGGCGATGGGACGCTCGATCAGAGCCTTCATGCGGCGCTCCGGAGACGCTTCCGCTCCTTCCGCTCTTCGACGGCTTCATAAAGAACCGGGATGAGAAGCAGAGTCAGGAACGTCGAGACGGTCAACCCGCCGATGACCACGATGGCCAGGGGCTGCATCAATTCCGCTCCCTCTTCCAGGCCGAGGGCCATCGGAATTAATCCAAAAAGAGTGCTCAGCGTGGACATCAGGATCGGCCGGAGGCGGACTTGACTGGATTCGGCCACGGCTTCGCGGAGCTTCGCTCCGGCCCGGCGGAGCTGATTGGTGTAGTCGATCTTGACGATGGCGTTGTCGACGACCAGTCCGACCAGGACGACCATTCCGATGATCGAGATCACGTTGACCGTCTGACCGGTGAGAGCCATGGCCAGGATCGAACCGGCCACACCCATCGGAAGGGTGAACATGATCAGGAGCGGATGCATGAGCGACTCGAACTGGGCGGCCATGATCATGTAGGTCAGGAGAATGGCCAAGCCCAGGGCGAAGATCAGGCTGTTGAAGGACTTGGTCATTTCCTCGCGCTCGCCTCCGAACACGACCCGGTATTCCGAGGGCAGATTGAGGGAAGCGATGGCCCGTTCAATCTCAGGCTGGACCTGGCTGATCTTCGTCCCCTTGAGGTTGGCGGTCACCAGAATTTCGCGCTGTTGGTCTTCCCGCCGGATTTCCCGCGGGCCTCGGACGATCTCGTGATCGACCAGATCCCGGATGGGAATGAGCGTGCCTTGGTGGGGATAGGACTCGGACAGGAGGGCCTCGATGTTGCGCTGAGCGGCCCCCTCGGCCCGGACCCGGACTTCGAATTTCTTTTCCAGTTCGGTGAAATCTGTGGCTTTCCGGCCGTTCACGGCGTTGATGAGATAGTCGCCGACGGCGTTCGGAGAAAGGTTGGCGTACTTGCGCAGGGCCTCTTTCCGGACCGAGATCCGAAATTCGGGCTTGCCTTCGCCCAGGTTGGTGCTGAGGTCGGTGATCCCGGGAATCCCGCGGAGCTTCCCCATCAGCAACCCGGCGATTTCCTTAAGACGTTCGAGGTCATTGCCCTTGATCCGGAGGCCGATTTCGGCCGTTCCCACGGCCAGAAATTGACCGAGGAGCGATTGCTCCTGAACGATGGAATAGTTCAAGTCGGGGAATTCGGCCAGAGTCCGTCGCACAGACTCGAGGACGCTGGCGACCTTGGACGGCTTATCGACTTCCACGTAAATTCGAGACGAGTTGATGGAGACGTTGGGATCGGCCGCCTCCAGGCCGCTAACCAAGCCGATCTGGGACATCACTGAAACGACCGAGGGTTCCGTCCGCATCCGGTCCTCGAGAAGCCCGGTCATGGCCGCAGTCTGGTCGAGGGAATAATCGACCGGCGTTCGCAGGAAGACCTCGAACGCGTTCGTCTCCATCTTAGGCATAAGTTCCCGGCGAAGGGTCAATCCCAGAAGAAAAATCAGGCCGAACGCCAGGAGCGTCAACCCCATCACCCGGGCTTTATGATCGAGGCACCAGATCAGAGCCCGGTCGTTGAAGCGGATAAACCGACTATAAACGGCGTTGAAAGCCCGAAAAACGAGTTTGAGAATCGGGCGGAAGGGCATTCCCAGATAATGGAAGATGAAGGCCAGAAGCTGGCTGAGATAGCTCCAGATCCAATTCAGGACGAACAGGATACCTTTGAAGACCGAATAAACCATCCATCTCAGAACCCGAAACGGCCAAAGCAAAACGCCTCCCGTCTTGTTTCCCCAAAACCGCTTCAAATCCCACGTCCAACTCCAGGGCTTCTCCCCCGCTTTGGGGAGAAAATCGAACGTCCGCGCTTGGAGCGTCCCGATCAAGGTTAGAGATACGAACAGGGAGGCCAGCAGGGAATAAGTGACCGTCAGGGCGGTGTCCTTGAACAATTGGCCGGCGACGCCGTGGACATAGATGACCGGCAAGAAGACAACGACCGTCGTCAGAGCCGTTGAGACGATCGCCCCGCCGACCTCTTTGGTCCCGTCATAGGCTGCCTCCTTGAGGCTCTTGCCCAAGCTTCGGTGCCGGAAGATATTCTCCGAGACCACGACCGCGCAATCGTCAAGCATGCCCACCCCCAAGGCTAAACCACCGAGAGACATGATGTTGAGGGTGATGTTGTTGAAATACATCAGGCTGAACGTCCCGATGACCGAGATCGGGATGACCGTATCGATGATCAGAGGCGTTTTCCATTCCTGGAGGAAAAGGAAGAGAACTAAAAAAGCCAGGATGGCTCCTTGAAAGATCTCGCTTTTTACCGACGAGATGGCGGCTTCGATGAAGTGCGCCTGCTCACCGACGATCTTCAAACCGATATTCGGATTTTCCTTCCGGATCAGGTCCAGGATCACCCGGGCGGCCTGGGTCACTTTGACCGTATTGGCCCCGGACTCCTTGCGGACTTGGAGGCCGATACTCTCCTTCCCGTTAAGCCGGGTCAATCCCTGCCGCTCCCGGAGTCCGTCCTGGACTTTGGCCACATCCCGCAGACGGATGACTCCGCCGTCTTTCAGGACTTTAAGACTGATTTCTTCGATTTCGGCGATGGTTTCGAATTCACCGACGACCCGGAGGGAGTATTTGAAGGTGCCCTTGCGGATCGTACCACCCTGGAGGTTCCGGTTGAAGGAATCGATTTTTCCGGCGATTTCGGCGATCGTCAAGCCGAAGAGGGTTATTTTTTGCGGATCGACATCGACCTGGATTTCCCGCTCGACTCCACCGGTCAGTTCGGCCGAGCCGATGCCTTCAATCTGCTCGAGCCGGGGTTTGACCAATTCCTCGGCGAACTCCTTGAGTTCGAGAAGGCTTCGGTCGCCGGTTACGGCCAGGGTCAGGATCGGTTTGCTCTGGGGATCTAAAAGGATAATCCGCGGCGCCTCGACGTCCTCGGGCAAGCTTTCCCGGGCTGCGTCGAGCTGTTCCCGCGTGTGGAGCAGGGCGAAGTCCATGTTCGTGCCCCAATCGAACTCGATATTGAGATAGGAGATGCCCTCCTTGGATACGGACTCGATCCGCCGCCGGCCCGGGAGGCCGCTCAATCGAGCCTCGAGCGGAATCGTGACCAGTTTTTCCATTTCCTCGGGGGCTACGCCGGGATATTGAGTCACGACCGATAAGCGCGGATAGCTGATGTCCGGAAGCAGGTCGACGCTCAATTCCCGGAGGGAGATGACGCCCAGGAGAATGATCCCCAGAAAGAGCATGTACATCGTCACCGGACGTTCGACGGCGATTTTGGCGAGTTTCATGTCGGTTTACCGGATTTTCGTCCCGTCGAAGCGGGTCGATGTCCCCATGACCCGGTCCAACCGGGCCAGGGCGATTTTATAATCGACCACGGCCTGGATTTCGGCCGATTTAGCGGAGGCCAGGTCACGCTGGTAATTGAACAGCCATTCGCTTCCGACCAACCCTTGCTGATACCGCTGGGTTTCGGAGGCGACCCGTTTTTCGGTCAATTCCCGGAACCGGGTCGAGGATTCGATTTTGCGGGCCTTCGCTTGAAGCTCCCGGACGATGTCGAGGACCTCGAATTCGATGTCCTTGATCTGTTTTTCGTACTGGAGTTGGATCTGATCCTGAGCCATCCGGGCCCGGGCCACGCCCGTTCGGGAGAGAAGATTGGCCAGGGGGATCGAGAGGCTGACGTTCACCTCCCAATTCTTATACTTCCCTTTCAAGATGTCGGAAAAGGAATCCGTCCGCCCGCCGACGATCCGGTCAAGGATGATCCCGGTGAATGGGTTGTTGTCCTGATAAATATTCTTGATTCCGGATTGGCCGGGGTTCCAGAGCGCCAGCTTGAGGTCGAGCTGGGGCAGGGCTTGATTCTTGGAGTAAGCGAGGTCGGTCGCGCTGTTCTCCATCCGCCGCCGGAAGGCCTTCAATTCCGGCCGATTTTCCAGAGCGACTCGAAGGACGTTCTCGGCCTGAACGTCTCGGAGGGCGATCGTCGGCGGGTC
>Ga0315287_10003695_pt1 | contig 14799 bp, 12 predicted proteins | sample YL17G11_0_MG_FD_205037 | JGI IMG/M metagenome (GOLD analysis project Ga0315287, IMG submission 205037) | Sediment microbial communities from Yellowstone Lake, YNP, Wyoming, USA - YL17G11_0 | ecosystem: Environmental > Aquatic > Freshwater > Lake > Sediment | place: USA: Wyoming | collected... | reverse complement strand
CTCCGTGTCCCCGAATCCGAAGCAGCGCTCCTTCTCGAGCTTCAACACACCGGATATCCTCCGAAAGAAGGCGGTCTTGGTCTCCATGAGAATCATGTTGTGCCTTACGCGACCGGCATAGGTCCCGTCCCGCTTCTGCAGAATTGTGCCGAACGATACATCCAGCCCCAAACGTGTCCCGAGCGCCATCACCGGCTCGATGGGAGAGCCGCTCAGCCCGATGGCCACGCGCCCGGACCTTTTCATCAGGGCCACAAGCGGCTTTGCATACTTGAAAACGGAGCTCATCCGGCCTTCGACGAAGCGCTCCCCTTCCCTCTCGATGTCCTTCACTCTCCGGCCCTTGACGCCGCGAGCATAGAGGGCCGGGAGCTCCTCCGCCACCTTCCGGTACGTGATTTTGCCGGCGCGAAAGGAAATCATGCATTTGCGGACCGCAAGCGCCTCGGTGGCGCCAAAGAGACCGGCCTCTGCCAGATGGGCGGGAAAGTCCGCTATCATGTGGCCCTTTACCAGCGTGCCGTCGAAATCGAAGAACGCCGCAGCGTGCTTGGCAAGGTGGGAGCGCACGAACCGCTCCTCCACATCCTCGGCTCGAATAGGGCGCGCCATCTCGGTACCGCCCATCACTTCATGGCGAGCGCAATGAGGTCGTCGAGCCGGCCGTACATCACATTCTGCTTGCAATGGCCAGGCAGGTAGCTTGCGGCCTTTCCGGAATTGACGGCGGTGGTCTTGAAGCCCATCGCCTCGATGGGCGCGACGACCATGCAGGTGTCGGCGACCAATTTCCCTCCCGCGTCTTCGATCATCTTTGCAAAGCCCAATCTCCGGGCCGCATCCTTCATCGTGCTGGATGTGCACACCCAGAAAGGCTTCGTAAGCTTCTTGCCCTCGAGCTTGCGAGCGACGGTCATTATCTCCTTGAGGGAGGCATGCGGGCATCCCACGACTATCAGGTCGGGGTCCTTGCCCTGGTTCAGCTTCGCGAAGGTCTCCTTCAATTCATTATCCCCGAAATCGATTGGCTGGAGGTTCTCCTTCCTCGCCGATGCCGCCTCGGGCGTCATGCCTTCCACATGGTAGAGAGCAACCGCACCCGAGGCGGCCATGGCAGCTCCCAGCGCCTTGAGCTCGTCGGTATCGGCCCGATTTATACCGGTGAAGTATGGAATCTTGTCCTTCACGACCTTGCCCACGAACCAGCCGAGAGCTCCGAAATCCGCAGAGGATTCCAGAGGGACGCTGACCTTCACATGGAAATTTGGGTGCCTGTTCTCGTCACGGTGAAGGCCGTAGTCCGGCGTGACCCCGCAGATGCCCGCGGCCAGCGCGGAAGGCCCGCCCTCCCTGTTGGTCCTCGCACCGATGACCGAATTGGAGAACGAGACCGCAGACGATTCGGACCAGGCTATGTGCTCCCGGAAATGCGGCAGGTTGCCTATGAGGTAAGGCGTGCAGGAGGCGCTCATTATTATCCCCATGGAGCGGAAGGCGTTCATTATCCTTATCTGCTCCTCGGCGAACTTCTTCGGGAACTTCATGACCTCCCATTCCTCCATGTCCATCCCGGCGGGATTGAGGAAGGTCGGCACCACGACCTTCGCCCCGAGCTGCGCGTAATCCTCGAGGAAGTCGCGGCCCGGCTCCGCAATGGACTTGAAGGAGACGCCCGCCACCTGCACCGAGCCCACGGGGAGCATCTTCTCTGCGCCGTAGAGGTCTCCCAGCCTCACCAGCAGCCTCATGAGGCGCTGGGGCACAACGCCCTTTTCCCCGTTGAGCATCTTCTCTTCTTCTTTGTTCAGATACATGATATCACCACCATCATTACTTCAACATTCCATCCGGTTTCATTGCTGCTCTTTCAATTCCATTCCGTTTTCAACCTACTTCTTCGGCAGGTAGTCTCCGACTTTCAGCTGCAACGGCAGCGGCGGCTTTTGGAACTCCTTCTTGGGCTTCTTCGTCTCACCCTCCTTTGGTTTTTCCTCGGGCGGTATCGTGAGGTCGAAGCCAATCTTTGTGGTCAGCCTGGTCGCCATGTCCGACGACGGGTCCAGTGACGAGCCCTTGTCCTCGAACATGACCATCCCGCGCTTGCCCTGGAAGCGCGTCGCCATCGCCCATTCCACCTGGTTGGGGTCGTTGATGTCGATGTCATCGTCCACGATGAAGACGTGCTTCATTGACTTGTGGCCCTTGAAGGCGGCATGGATGGCATTTATCCCGTCGTCGGGGTGCCTCTTCTTTATGGACACGACGCCGTGGAGCCACGATGTCCCTCCGGGTGTCACGAGCACATCCTTGACCTCGGTGACCTTGCCCACCTCGGTGTACATCGTGGGCTCTCGGGGCATGCCCATGAGGACCTTGTGCTCGAGGCCGCCGGGCAGCAGGGCCTGGAACATCGCGCCCCTGCGGACGAAGATGTGCTTCACGCGGGCCACCCTCTGCATCCTTATGATATCGACAGTCTCGGTGAGGTCGACGAACTTACCCTCCTCGTGCTCCTCGCCCGTGAACTCCATTATCATGACAATCTCGGAATTCGGGACAACATGCCCACCGAGCCTGACCATCTTCGTGGGGGCCATCGCATTCGCTATCTGCATCTCGTCCACATCGATTGCGGCGGAGATGGCGGCCCCGACGAGCACCTGGATGGAGTTGCCAACGCAGAATGCAAACTCATTCAGCCCGCGCTTTATGTAGGCGTCGAGGTCCCTCTCCAGTATCCTGAGAACGAGCTTGTCCGTCTCGAGCTCATCAACATCGTTCCCGGCCTTGTCCTTCTTCTTGAACATCATGGCCCTGTGGTAGGAGGCGTTGAGACCGTACTCCTTGTCCTGCGCTATTGCGATGGCAGAGGAGAAGTAGCGCCCTCCGTCGCACCGGTAGTAGGTGAGGATGGGCAGCTTGGTGAGGTCCGTACCGATGTCGACATAATCCGTGGCCTCGTCGACCTCGTATTTCTTGGGATGGTCGATCGCGTTCGCAACATATGGGATGAGCTTGAGCCTCTCCACGCCCAGGCCGAGCGCCACGAGGTCGCGGGAAACACATATGTTCGCTATCACTGGCATGTCGTAGCCTTTCACTTTTTCAAATAGCAGCGGCTTGCCGTCCAGCAGCTTTATCAGCGTCGATATCTCGTATTCCGAGTCCACCTGCTTGGTTATCCTGGTCAGCATTCCCTTGCTCTCGAGCAGCTTGACGAATTCCCTGAATTCCATTCAATCATCCTCCAATGAACGTCAAATTCCTATCCTCGTCTTCATTGTCTTGAAGCCGGCATTCTCTATCGCCCTGGCCACATTCTCCTGCAACTCATTTCCTGGAGTGAGCGCCACCATGTATCCGCCGCGCCCCGTGCCAGTCATCTTGGCGCCGATGGCGCCTTCCTTCCGGGCTATCTCGACGAGCATGTCCAGTTCCTTGCACGATACCGTCAGCTTCTGGAGTATCTCGTGATTCCGGTTCATCAACTCGCCCACCTTTTTCAGGTTATACGATTCCAGGGCCTTCCTTGCCTCCGGGACCAGTTCCTCCATTTCGTCGTACAGGGGCTTGAACTTCGCCGGCTCCGCCAATCGGCGGGCCTTGACGTCCGAGACCACTTTTTCCGTCGAAGAGGTCAGGCCCGTATTTCCCTCGACGATTTCCACCGGCTTCTTCAGCCTGAGCCTGTCCATTATGTTCTTCGGTTGCTGTTTCCTGAAGTAGATGAGCCCTCCGAAGACGGATGCTGTGTTGTCGATGCCTGAAGGAGTGCCCGCAAAGCCCTTCTCGCCTTCGAAAGCCACGTTGTTTATCCGCTCGTCGTCGAGCTTTAACCCGAGAAGGCCGTTGATGGACCTGGCGAGCGCCGTGCAGGACGCCGCACTTGCCCCGACGCCGCTCACAGCCAGCAACTTGCCACCCTGCATCAGATACAGGGGGGTCTTGACCCTGTCGATCTTGAGGAAATCAAGCATCCTGTCGATGGCCTTCGTCTGCTCTGCGGCCTTGTCCTTCTTGTATCCAGGCGTTTCGGGCCTGTTATCGTAGAGAGTCCAGCCATTTCCGTTTATCACGAAGGTCTCGGGCCCCACGGCCGGAGGGTCGCCCTTGGCAAGCCGCGCCTCGCCGTCCGTCTGGTCCGCGATGGCGGACGCTATGGCCGGCACGCCGTCCACAACGAAATGTTCGCCGAAAAGAATCACCTTGCCGTAGCCGCTTCCGGTAGCCAATTGCATCCCTTCCCGTCCCTTGTTATCTTAATAAGATGTAGGGGTTTATTAGATATTCTATCCCACTGCGCATTATTTGGATTGCATCATAAGCTTTAATATACTGTCTCCCTCTACCAGTCCAATCCAAAAATATAGCGGGGTAGGGTAGCCAGGAAACTCAGAGGACCTCGGTCCCATTTTCTAACGGTCCTCTTCGCCTCGAAATGCTCGCTTACGCTCTCATTTCATCGGTCCCGACGAGCTCACCCGGCACGATTCCCATTTTTCGATTTCAATCATAAGCTTTAATATACTGTCTCCCTCTACCAGTCCAATCCAAAAATATAGCGGGGTAGGGTAGCCAGGAAATCCCGACGGGCTCATAACCCGTAGATCAGTAGTTCAAATCTACTCCCCGCTACTTCCCTTTTTTTCAGCCAACATCCGATTATGTGCCATGGTAAAATTGTGATATATATAATGTGTGGCAACTCTCCTTTTTCGGGGTTAATATGCCTGGCCGGCCGAATTGGAGGATGGTGGCAAAGTGGACCTCAAGAAACACGTGACGCCGGCGCTCGTGCTGCTGTTCCTGTCCCCGATGATAGGCGAGATGCTTTCGAGCTCGTCGCCTCCTGCGGAATTCTTCGGGCCTTTCGCCTTATGGGCCTTTCCCATGATGTACGGCTGCGGCGCGCTCCTCGTCAGGGAGGCGGTGTTCAGGTGGAAGAAGGGCTGGGTTTCCCTGCTTCTTCTCGGTGCGGCTTACGGTATCGCCGAAGAGGCATTGGCATGCAAGAGCTTCTTCGACCCCAACTGGGCGGACATAGGCGTTCTCGGGAGCTACGGCCGCTGGGCCGGTGTCAACTGGCTCTGGTCGTTCGAGCTGACAGTCTATCATGCCGCAATATCCATCGCAACGCCTATACTGCTGACGACGTTCCTGTTTCCCGAGAAGCGGGACCAGCCCTGGCTCACAGCAAAGGGACTGAAATACGCAGCGGGCTTCTTCATCTTCATAGAGGTGTTCTGCTTCGCCCTGATAACATTCTACCGTCCCCAGGTGCACCTGATTCTGCTGGCCATGGGCGCTATTGCCCTCCTGGTCTATGCCGCATACAAAGTGCCCCACCCGTTCCCGTGGGAGAGGCTCTTCGCGCCGCTGACGGTGCTGGAAACGAAGGTACGCTCATTCATGAAAAAGGGAGCGAAAACAATTACAGAGCCCTCAAAGAGGAAGCTGTTCTTCTCGGGTGTTGCGTTCATGTTCGGATTCTACCTCGTGCCTGCAATGACCATGGCTGCGGGCGCGTCTGCACCGGTGACCGGCCTGGCGCTCCTGCTGTTCTTCACATTGCTGGGGACGAGGATAGCGCTTGTCTCCAACTTCGGGAGGAACTGGACGGAGAGGCACCAGACGCTGCTCCTCGCGGGAGGATTGACGTTCTTCATCATGTTCTGCCCTGTATGGGAATTCAGCGGGGGCCGGACCGACAATCCGATGGGCTTGACCGCGGTGGGCATATCATTCACGATATTCCTTGTGTGGATATACCGCAGACTGGGACGAAATGAAACTGTGGCCAGGCAGGCCGCTGTGCCGGCCTGCGCGGCCCCCAACTGACCAAGCACGCTACAGCGTCATCTCTCGACGTAGAACGCCGCTATGCCGTTCACAATGCGGCCGATGTCCTCGTCGCTCAGTCCGGGATGCACTGGCAATGCCAGCACGTCCTTGGTGGCCTTCTCCGCGACGGGCATCGGCCTGGTGGCGAACGGCTTGATTGGCGCGTTCTCGGTGACGAGGCGCGGATAGTACACACCGCACCTTATGCCTTCGTTGTTCAGGTAGTCCTTGAGGCCGTCGCGCTTCTTGGCGCGGATTGTGTACTGGTGAAATACATGCCTCATCCCCTTCGGGACGAAAGGCGACGTGACCTGCTTCACTCCCTTCAGGCCTTCCGTGAACCGCGTCGCATTGGTTATCCGCTTCTCGTTGAAGCTTTCGAGCTTCTTGAGCTGCTCAATACCGATGGCCGCCGACATGTCGTTCATCCTGTAATTGTAGCCGATGACGACGTGCTCGTAGCGGCTCTTCTGGCCGTGGTCCCTGAGGAGCTTTATCTTCGAGGCCACTTCCTCGTCGTTGGTGGTTATCATGCCGCCCTCGCCGGTGGTCATGTTCTTTGTCGGATAGAAGCTGTAACAGGCGCAGCTGCCGATGGAGCCGACCTTCTTGCCCTTGTAGATGGCCCCATGCGCCTGGCAGGCGTCCTCTATCACCGGAATATTTTTCTTGTCGGCCATCTCCATTATCTCGTCCATCTCGGCGGAGAGTCCGAACAGGTGCACCGGGATGAGGGCCTTCGTCTTGGGCGTGATGGCCTTCTTGATGTCGGCCGGGTCGATGTTGAATGTCTTGGCATCGATGTCCGCGAAGACGGGTGTTGCGTTGCAGAAGAGGATGGGCGTCACGCTGCCTATGAACGTGAACGGGGTCGTGAGGACCTCATGGCCCTTCTTGATGTTGTGCGCCAGCAATGCCAGGTGGATTGCAATGGTGCCGTTTCCGACGGCCACGGCGTACTTCGTCCCGATGTACGAGGCGAAGGCCTTCTCGAATGCATCCACTTTCTCACCCTGGGCGAGCTTTCCGGAGCTCATGACCTCCAGAGCGGCGTTCTTCTCTTCCGTGCCCAGCATCGGCTTGGCGATGTTTATGTAATCCTTGGCGTCCATTCCAATCACCTCAGGCGAGCCGCCGCGCAATGGCGGCGAGCACCAGCCCAATAACGTTGAGAGTCATGTTCGAGGCCACGAAGGCGTCCCACCTGCCCGAGCCATAGGCGATGGCGGCCGAGACCACGATGGATGCGACGCCCACTCCGGCCCCCAGCATTATCAAAATCTTGCCAGCTATGTCGTGCCCCTTCCAGCAGAGATATCCGCCGATTAGGACCGAGATGCCGCCCAGCAGGGCGAAGAATATCAGTATCGTGAGAACGAGGATGATGTTGTCCTTCATATCGTTGTTGGGCATCCAGTTCTGGACAGCATCCTTGACATAGCCAAGGGTTGTGTAGCCGGTGAAGCCGCCCATTATCAGCATGGCGCCTCCGACCATCGCCAGAATACCTGCAATCTTGCCCATGGGATCAGTCCTCGTCGATGGAATACATGAGATTGTACTGGACCTTCCTTAGAATTTCATTGGGTATGGGTTTCTGCATCTTGGCCGCCCTCATGTTGTTTACTTCGATGCAGAAGGCTTTGAAATCCCGGTGGCGGAGACGTGCCAGCCTCTCCTTCTGGAGGAACTTGATATACTTGTTCTTCTCGGCCGAAAGCTTGTTGCCGTTCTTGCTGCTGGAGTAGCCAATGTAGCCAAGTGAGGCGATAAGAATGATCAGCATCACCCAGACAAGGGCGCTGATTATCATGCTTAGGGTGGCGTCGTCCATTCCAGTACAGAATTCCACTGGTTGGATATCTAGTTTGTTATGACACAGAACGTAATGGTCATCCATGCCACGCAAAATCGGGGATGCCAGCGAACAGCGCCCCGTCTTCAGCCCATTGCCTTCCACAGGGGGGAATGCCAGGTCTCGCTGGCTTCCTTCACGCCCATGCTCACGAGCTTCTTTTTACCGTCAGTTATCACGATAGAATCTCCGCCGACCTTGCCTATCCTGGCCAGGCCGAACTTCCGGAGCCTTCCCTCGACCTTGGCACGGCACTTGTCGGGGACCTCGAGCAGCCACCTGGTGGGGCTCTCGGAGAATAGCTTGGCCTCCGCGGGGATCCTGCCGATGTCCGCAAGGTCCACCTCGGCGCCGATGTCGCCGGAGATGCACATTTCCGTGAGCGTAACAGCAAGGCCGCCATCTGAAATGTCATGGCATGCGGCTATCAGCCCGCTGTTAATGGCAGGAACGAGCGCATTCACGGTGCCCCTGAGCAGAGCCAGGTCGGTGTCGGGGACCCTCTGGCTCTTCCCGCCGAATTTGTGGTAGAAGTGGGTGCCTCCCATTTCGGTCCTGGTCTTGCCAAGGACATATATCCAGTTGCCCTTCTTCTTCAGGTCCGCTGTCTGCACCTTCCTGAAATCGGAGACCTTGCCGACGCCCAGCACTACGGCCGTCGGAGGCACGGAGCCCTGCGGCGTTTCGTTGTAGAGGCTCACGTTCCCCGAAGGAACGCTGACTCCCATCTTGGAGGCCGCTTCCCCGAGGCCTCTGACGACCTCGTCGAACTCCCACATTCTTTCCGGCTTCTCCGGGTTCCCGAAGTTGAGGCAGTTGGTGAGCGAATAGGGCTTCGACCCGACGGCGGCCAGATTCCGGCACATCTCGTCGATTATCAGCTTTCCGCCGCGATACGGGTCGATTGCGGACGCAAGCGGATTCGATGAAACGGCGATGGCGATGCCGATGTTCTTGCCCTCGGCGACCTTCATGACCGCCGCATCGCCATGGCCCGAACATCCCACTTTGCCCTGGAGGGGTTTGAGGATGGTATTGCCGCGAACCTCGTGGTCATACTGCCGGATAACCCAGTCCTTGCAAGCGATGGTCGGTTCGGAAAGCAGACCTGTGAGAGCATCGGTGTAATCCTTGAAACCGGAAGGCGGCCTCTCGGCCATCTTTCCGGTGGGGGCCTTGGGTTTCTTCATCGGGCGGCAATACTCCGGCCCGCCCGTGAGGAACTCGAGGTCCATCTCGAATATCTTCACGCCCCGGTAGTACAGCTTGGTCACCTTTTCCGGAATGACAATCCCAATGATGGTGGCCGGAACATCCCACTTGCGGATGATCTGGAGGACCTTCTCAGCGTTCTCGGGAGCGACCGCCATCATCATCCGTTCTTGCGACTCGGAGACCCATATCTCCCATGGAGCAAGCCCGTCTTCCTTAAGGGGCACCTTCTCCAGCTGAATTTCCGCGCCGCAGCCGGCGGAAAGCGCCATCTCGCCCACGACGCACGACAGGCCGCCGCCGCCCAGGTCCTTCATTCCGCGAAGCAGGCCTTTCTCGTTGACCTCGAGGCAGGCATGGATTACAGGCTCCTTCATTATGGGGTCGCCCAGCTGGACCGAGCCTCTCGATTCCTCGTCGGACTTGTCGGTGATGATACGGGATGCGAACGTCACGCCATGGATGCCGTCCCGGCCCGTCCTTCCACCAAGGAGTATGAATATATCGCCGGGACCGCCGACCGCATTCTTGAGCAGCTTATCCTTCCGGATTATTCCGACGCAGCCCACATTGACGAGGCAGTTGCCGGCGTAGCCGGCATGGAACGTAACGCTCCCTGCGACCGTGGGAATGCCAATCCTGTTCCCGTAGTCCCGGATGCCCCCCACCACGCCGGAAAGCAGGTACTTGGGATGCTTCACGCCGGGAGGCAACTTCTCGTTAGGCAGGTCAAGAGGTCCGAAGAAAAGCGGGTCTATGAGCGCGATGGGCTGTGCGCCCATGCAGAGCACATCCCTCACTATTCCCCCGATACCGGTGGCGGCGCCGCCGTAGGGCTCAACCGCCGAGGGATGGTTGTGCGACTCTATCCTGAGGGCGCAGGCGTGCTCGCCGTCGAGGTCGACAACGCCGGCATCGCCCCTCGAAAGCACTCCTTCTTGAGAAAGCCCCAACAGGTGCTTCCTCAATGACGGCTTGGAGCTCTTGTAACAGCAGTGCTCGGACCACGCCTGTCCTAGCGATTGGACCTCAACATCGGTCGGGTTGCGTCCCTTTTCCTCGAAATAATCTATGACGCTGTGCATCTCGTCCAGGCTCAGGCCTATTCCGCTCTCTTTGGAGAATTCCACGAGCTCCTCGTCGTTGGCGCTCCGCAAATCGACATCGTGGAGGGGGAAGGACACAGCCCTTTTCTTAAGGAGGTTTCGGGCCATGCTCTCACTCGTTCTTGATGGATATGTCGAAGTTGTGGATGACCGGGTTCACGAGAAGGCGCCTGCACATGTCCTCGGCCTTCTTCTTGGCATCGGCCTCGTCGGCCGCGTCCATGGTGATGGTGAATGTCTTGAGGGCTTTGACGTCCTTGATGTCCTTGAACCCAAGGAGCTCAAGGGCCTTCTTCGTGTTCATTCCCTCGGGGTCTGCTACCCCTTTCTTCAGGCTGACGCGGACTTCTGCGCTGTACATCCTCCACCCCGCGCGGCGGAATGGCATACGCGGACTTAAACTTTAAGTAAATCCAATCGCTTTCACTTCACGAAGGGTGTTGCGTTTGAGCGGAATGGGATACGTGGACAGGTACCTCGCATTGAGGTCGAGCGCTTTCTCGAAACTGAACGCAATGGGCCATGTCCACAAGCTCGTTCTTGCGGCCGGTTTCGCGCTGCTGACGGCGCTTGCGGCCCAGGCGAGGATAATGACGCCCTTCTCGCCGGTGCCGTTCACGCTCCAGGTCTTCCCGGTTCTTCTGGCAGGTGTGGTGCTCGGAGCCGGATACGGCCTTTCCAGCCAGCTGATGTACATCGGCGTGGGAGCGCTGGGCATTCCCGTCTTTTCGAACTGGAAGGGCGGGTATCTTGTACTGCTGGGCCCGACGGGCGGATACATCGTCGGTTTCGCCGTGGCGGCATTCGCCGTGGGATGGCTCATTCACTCCCGCATCAATCCCCGCTCGAACATCAAGGTAATGCTGGCGATGGCCGCTGGGACCGGAATCATATACCTTTTCGGTGCGACGGGACTGGCCCTGTCGCTGGGCCTGGGCGTCGAAAAGGCTGTGATGCTCGGAGTGCTGCCGTTCGTGGGCTTCGATATCATAAAGATGTTCGCCGCTGCGGGACTTGCCAGGGCGGCGCTTCCGGGACCGAATTGAATCAGCGCAGATAGATGCAGTCGCCCGACGGGACCTCGACGTTTCCTTCAGTCGTGTTGACCACCAGCGCGCCCGTCGGGCTGATGTCTTTGACGACGCCCTGGATGACCCCGGCCGCCGTTTCGACCTTCACCTTTTTTCCCAGGGTATCCGATAATTCCGTCCATTCCTTCAGGATGCTCAGGTAATCGCCCTTGCAGAAGGGCGCGTAGAGCGCTTCGAACTCGTCGAGGACCTGGCGCATCAGCGCGCGGGCGTCCACATTCTTGCCCAGCTCATCCCTTAGAGTAGTCGCCGAAGACTCAAGCTCGGCCGGAAGTGCGGAAACGGGGAAGTTCGCGTTCATTCCGAAGCCGATGAGGACATAGTCTATCTTGTCCGCAGCCTTGAGCTCCGTAAGAATGCCGCAGACCTTCTTCCCGTCGATGAGGACATCGTTGGGCCATTTCAGGCGGGCATCGAGCTTGTACATCTCCCCGAGCGCCCTTGCGACCGCCGCCCCCGCCATCAACGTGAGCTTCGGTGCCTCGCCCGCTGGAACATCCGGCCGAAGGATGATGGAGAACCAAACGCCACCTTTGGGGGATTCCCATTTCCGCCCGAGGCGGCCGAGCCCCGCTTTCTGCATGTCGGCGGCTATGACTGTCCCTTCTGGTTCGCCGTCCTCCGCCAGCTCTCTTGCGGTTCCCATAGTAGAGTCGAGAACGTCGAACATCAGCAGTTTGGCACCCAGACGACCGAGCTGCAAGCAATTACCCAACCGGACTGTCCGGGCCACCTATTAAATTCAGCGGTCTTGGGGGATGCAAAACGGGCATTAATCATTTAATACCCGAACGGGGATTGGCGAAAACATGGTGAGGCTCGCCCTTATCGGCTGCGGTGCCATAGGCTCTACCATCGCCAAGATGGTCGAGGACATGCCGGAGATAGAGGCAATCTATCTCTATGACAGGTCCCAGCGAATGGAGAAGGACCTTGCCAAATCCCTCAAGAAAGGGAGAATCCTGGAAGACGTGGATGAGATAATCGAACGGTCCGACCTTGTAATAGAGGCGGCATCCCAAGAGGCCGCCAAGCAATATCTTCCCATAGCGCTCGAGAAGGGAAAGAGCGTGCTGATACTGAGCGTCGGTGCCCTTGGCGATTCGGATTTCAGGGACCAGATGGAAGAGATAGCCAAGCGCCGCCACAGGAAGATCTACATCCCGTCGGGCGCGGTCGCAGGCGTGGACGGCCTCTCGGCCGCCAGCACGGCCGGAATCGAGGAAGTCACCCTAATCACCATCAAGAACCCTGAGAACTTCAAGACCAGCAAGTACGTGATTGACAACAAGATAATCCTTGAAGGCCTGACGAAGCCGACCGTCATTTTCGACGGAAAGGCCAAGGAGGCCGTCATCCATTTCCCGCAGAACATCAACGTCGCCGCGACGCTGTCGCTGGCGGGAATAGGCTTTGAAAAGACCAACGTCAGGATAATCGCGGACCCCGCGGCAACGAAGAACACTCACAAGCTCCTCGTGAGGGGCGAGTTCGGGGTGCTCGAGGTGGAAGTTAGGAATGTGCCGTCTCCCCTGAACCCGAAGACGAGCTACCTGGCGGCCCTGTCGGCGGTTTCGGCCATCCGCAAGATAGTCGGGACGATATGGGTCGGGGTCTAACGCCGAAAGGTGAGAGGGCTCATTTCTCCTTATCGCTCTCAACTTTCGTCCCTGTCTTCTTTCCGTTCCTATTTCCTTTCCCCGTCTTCGAACCGGAACGCTTCGCTACAATGAGGGCAGCGATTACTGCGACCGCACAGAGAGCGCCCACCGCAATGTATAACGTATTATTGCCGCCTTCGGACACCGGGCCCGGCGGTGTTGGCGGGGGTGGGGGCGGAGGCGGAGGGGTCACCGGCTCGTTATCGCCCAGGAAGGTCCCGTTCCTTTCCGCTCTCAGTCCGGCGTTGTCGATTGCCACAATCCTGTAGGAACCGTTCGCAAACTTATCAACAGGGGCTATGACCGAATAGTACCCGTTGCTGAAAGTGAGGTCGTAGTCCCTGCTCGTGCCGTTCTGCGTGACCTGTGCCCTTACCACCCGCACCCCCACATTATCACGCGCCTTGACATCGAGCCTCAATGAACTGCCGTTATCCTCTTTCTTGGCATCGACCGAATCTATTACAGGAGGCTGGGTGTCATTTGCATCCGGAACGCCAACGACATCCTTTGCGACCTGCCTCGTGGCCTCGTTGCCGGCATCATCCCTCGCCCTGATCACGTAATTCAGGGTGATGGCGGTCAACGGGACGGAGACCTTGGAACCGGCCGTGTAGACCAGTGTCTCATGCGTTCCGCTGTCGAACCAGTAATCGACGGACGTACCATTGACACCGATGTTGTCGGAAACCGAGATGTCGAACGGAAGCATCGTGCCAGCCTTCGGGTCGCCTGTCCTGTCCGTTATCGCGGGTTTGATGATGTCGCGGACAATCAACGAGCCATTCGTGCCGGCACCGAGGCCGACCGTGTCCTTTGCGGAAATCTTGTAGTAGAACAGCTTCGAGTTCTTCGGGGTCTGGGTCTGGAAAGTCTGGATTCCTGTCGTCTTGAAGGTCCGAACAGTATGTTCGACCGTCAAGTCGTACCAATACTCGACCGTGGAATTGACGGAGCCCCTGTTGTCGGACATTTCGACGGTGAAGTTGAAGACTGCCCCCGTCTCGGGAGTACCCGCATGTAATGATATCGCTGGCGGGAGGATGTCAACAATCGCTCGGGTGCCGTTCAGCTCTGACGTAAGACTCGCAGTGTCCGTTACCCTGAGCCTGTAATGGAGGGTGCTCGAATTATCAGAAATGGTGAGGGCATATGAGCCGGTGAACGAGACATTGACCTCGGTCCCATTGTCGAAGCAGTAAACCACAAATGCGTCACGGACCGCGATGTTCTCCGTGATGGTGACATTGAGCCAGAACTGCTGCCCGTTGGCCGGCACCCCTGTTGTATCAGCCAGTAACGGGGGGTCGTTATCGACGACCGGCTTGTTCCCTGACAGGGTCGTCTTCAGGCCCGCTGTATCCCAGACGGAAATGATGTATTGAAGGACCGTGACGTTTGCCGGAACCGAGATTGATAAGTCGGTCGCGCCCGTGACGGATTTGTGGGCGCCGGCATCGAACCAGTACTCGACCTCCGTTTTGTTGATGGCCATGTTGTCCGAAGCGGTGAAGGAGATGTGGAAGTCCTCACCGGTCGTTGGCTGGCCCGTGAGGTCGACGATTCCGGGTACGGTGATGTCGGAAATATCCCGATACGCCACCTTGGTACCCTCGTTCCCGCGGCCGTCGACGGCCTTGAACTTGTAACCCAGCGTCTTCGCCTTTTCCGAGACCTTTATCTGTATCTCGTGCGAGGCGTTGTTGCTCAGGTTGAGGTTCGCATGCGCATTGCCGTCAAACCAATATTCTGCGGTGACGGATACGACCTTGCGGTTGTCCGTGACATTGAAGGCCAGCGTGAAGCAGCCTCCGGTCTTCGGGTTCCAGCCGGTAAGGTCGACAATTGCCGGAGCGAGGATGTCGTTGACCTGCTTCGAGCCGCTGGTGAAGTTCACATTATGAGCGGTGTCATTGGCCCAAATCACGTATGACAGGTTCAGCGCATCCTCGGGTACGCTGATGTTCGCTGTGAAGTAGGTGGGGCCGGTCATCGACGCATTGGTATGGGCTCCGGAATCGAACCAGTAGTCG
>Ga0315287_10003693_pt1 | contig 14800 bp, 8 predicted proteins | sample YL17G11_0_MG_FD_205037 | JGI IMG/M metagenome (GOLD analysis project Ga0315287, IMG submission 205037) | Sediment microbial communities from Yellowstone Lake, YNP, Wyoming, USA - YL17G11_0 | ecosystem: Environmental > Aquatic > Freshwater > Lake > Sediment | place: USA: Wyoming | collected... | reverse complement strand
CAGTTCGTATAATGGCTGCTGGATGATCTCGCTGGGAAACTCGCGAGATTTTGTCGGAAATCATAGGCCGAAAGGCGACCGCGAAAATCGGTGATTAATGGAATTGCTTCAGAGGCAACTTCACACCGTGGATATCAATGTCGTCTGGTTTGGCGACGAAGAACCGTTGGTCGATGATTCGAAAATAGACCTTAACATTGATGAAATTCGAAGCATTGACTTTATGCACCTCGCCCATATGTCACCGAGAAGAGAAAATGCAGAACGAATGCTTACTGAATCTGGGATTACTTTTTCCTCAGTGCGAGGAGGTGTTTGGCTTGACCATAGGGACGAAATGGTGCGCTGTGTTAGGGTCCTCTTCCAGATTCATCTTGACGAACACTTTTACTTTGATCAAGTCAGTACTGTTGATGCTTGGTCCCTGGGAACTGTCGTTCTGTGCGAAGATGTCAACGATATGGCAAATTACGATCTACAGAAAGGCACTCACCTGATTGCTGGAAAGCTTGCCGGTTTTCCCCAACTTGCCAAGCAAGTAATCGCGGAGCGCCAAAATAGAATCGCGGCAATCAAAGCTGCACAAGAGTTACTTAGAGAGAAATACATTGTTGACACATTGCATTCAAAAGTTGAGGAAATCATTGAGGGTGTTATGTAGTTCATCAAGATAGCAATTCGGACGCGCCCGAAGAGGAGAAGATTTCGCCCAGCCGCAGCGCCCAACATGGCGAGATTGCCATCTGGCAAAGTTGGCAGTTGCAGATCAGTTTAGTAATTGCCAAACAGCACACGTCGCCCGAACCGTTGAACGAAGCCGCTCCGCGTGCTCCGGGACGCTGCCCGTCGTCACCTTGGCGGGATCAGCACTGCTCCTGGGTGGGCGATCTGCACGGACCCTAAACGATTTAACGCGACTTCAGGGAGGGGTAATGCGCACGCTGCCACGTCTATCTGCCTGCGTCGTTTTCGCTTCAGTTTCTTCAATACTTGGGCAGACCTTCGTTCAAGGTACAGTTTACAACCCCTTCGGCATCCCCGTGAGAGCCGCCCAAGTCACCTGCGGTGGGCAGTTTGCCACGACGGACACCAATGGCGTTTTCTATCTGGGATCACCCATTCTCGGCACTCGTCGTCCTCTCTCCGAAGCATTGCCCAAGCAACTTCGACAAACGATTCGCCTCAATGGTTGGAGGGTTGCATTCTTCGGCGCCAAGGATAGAGACATCAGGCTTGAACTCTTCGACGCCATGGGCCGTACCGTCTTCTCCGCCGACCGCGACAGGGATGCGGGCGACGTGTTCACGCTCGATATCAGGCAGATTCGGCAATTGCCTGCGGGCATGTACGTCTTGCGCGCCCAGTCGGGCGATCGAACGTACATGGCGAAGGCGATGGTGACCGGTCCCGCTTCGGTAGCATGGCAACCCGCCCGCATATCGGAAGCCGCGAAGCAGGAAAATGAATTGGCAAGGGTGGCAACCGGGGCATTGTCAATTTCGGCAACCGATCTTGCATCGCGCGCTTTCAACATCAGTCAGGATGTGGCCATCGGATTGGAGTTCACACTCTACTACCCCGGGCAGGCGGAGCCGGCGGGAGGTGTTGACATACTGGATACAAGCGAAACCACCAACTTGTCGGAGTCGTTTCCCGTTCCGGCATCCTACCCCATGAAATGGGCGGGCAGAAGTCTGCTGAAGTGCGACGAAACCCTGTTGCCGCCAAATCAGGCTCAAGGCGCCAACCGCAACATGGCCTTGCCCCTCAAGAGACTCCAGAATGGAAGAGTGCGTGCGGTAGCGAGTCCCGCTCTGGGAAGCAGAGTGGTGTACTTGACCGATGAAAACGGCGCCCCGCGGGACATGTTCGCCAGACCCAATACCTGGGCCGACCCGCATAATCAACTGCTCAAGGGCGGCAAGTTTTCAAATATCGGCGGGATCAAACCGAGCTTTCCCTATGCCGAGAATACAACGGGGTTGCTGAGCCAGAACTTCGAATTTATTCACAGAGCAGGATCATTTACCGTTACGCAACCTGACGGCCGCATCAGCGTCATGATGAACATGCGCTTCGACTACAACCAGCGAGAGGAAGACTGCACGTTTCTCGGCAAATTCGGGGACCGCCCCTTGCTCACGACCGTGTCTCTGGAGCCTGGAAAGAGCTATATGACGCTCACCCAGGTGGCTGAAAATCCTCATCCGCTGCGACGGAACAATCGGATCTGGAACGACGCAATCATGCCGTTCAGTCCGGATCTGTACATCTACCCGACCAGGTACGCGACCAGCCACTGTGCGAATGACCCGGACGTCGCGCATGCCGGGTACATCGATGTTCAGGCCCTGGGGCCAATCACAAGCGCCAACTCACTGGACCTCCTGCGATGGGGTTCCTACTTTGCGCTGTTTCCGCAATACGGTTTTGCCGGCGCCTACTACTCCGCGGCGGATGCCTGCCATCTGCGTGTGGCGGATCCCTCGCAGGTTCCCGGAACGAAACTATATGCCCATTACGATATCCCCGAGTTGTGGAGTTCCACCAACACCGTCTTTGAGGCGCCCGATACCTTTGTCGCCGCATGGGAACCGGTTACGATGACCACGCGGTGGTACATGACCCGCGGCATCGGTGTTGTCGAGTACGCAAGCGAGTACGTTGCGATCTCGATCAACTCGGCGGATAAGACGTTCAAGTTGACGTCTCCGTGTCCCGGCATAGTGAGCGTGTTGGACTACAATCAGGATCCGGGGTCGGCTTCGGCAAAGATCACCGACAGTCGCATCGGTCCCGACACGGTGCTGACCGGAAGTTACTCCGTTGGTCTGCGGGTGTACTCGATGGACGGCAAGGAGCTGTGCAACGTGCCGCTGCCGTTGACATACGAGGACAACAGCGCGACCTACGCAGATGTCAAGCACAAGGCGGATCTGGACGGCTGTGTCGAGGACCTGGCGTCCACCCCGAACACCCGCTTCGAGTATCACTATGAGCTGGAGGAGGTCACCGCCAGCGGGGATCGCATGAGCAGCCTCGCTTCGCTCCTGGCCGTCAATAACGTCACATCTGCCGATAACGCCGACTACCTCCTCTCCATGGCCCGGGCAGCCTATCGCGTCGGCGGGTTCGGTGTAGTACAGCAGTATCTGGGTCTTGTCGGCTCCAGCGGCGACGTGCAGCAGGCCAACTTCCTGCGCGCGCTCATGAAGATCGAGCGCGACTCGATTCCCGACTTGTCAAACGTCCCGATCGAAGGCAATTACTTCCGGGCACTGGCGAAGATTGCCTCGGGAGACCGCGCCGGCGCCATCTCCGAGCTTGACGCACTGCTGAGCAGCCGGCCAAACGCGGTACGCCCCCGCATCCTGCGCTCGTATCTGAAGAGCGACCTGATCGATGCGTCGATCGCATACCGTTCGTCACCGAGTTCGCTCGAACTGTGGGTGGCATTGAAAGCCATGGGATATCCGGGCGCAAATGACCGGCTGAACGGCCTCTTGCAGCAGGATGCCGTAGCCACCACGCGCGCGAATGACTTCCTCAGCGAAATCACCACGGGTCATTGGCGCGCGGAACGGCGCTACGAGTACGACAACACCTGGTTTGAGAACGTGAGTCTGCCGGCGTTTCCAACCTACCTGAAGTACTGAGGCGGCGGCGTCGATCAAGCCGGATGCACGGGCGAAGTCCGCAGATTTCGCCGTCACGGGCCTTGACGCGCATGTCAATCATTCCGCACCATCGGAGAACGCAGATGCCCTGCATCGCGTCCGACTCCCGCTACGATGGAACCATGCCCTATCGGCAATGCGGCGCCGGGGGACTCAAGCTGCCCCTCATCAGCCTGGGACTCCGACACAACTTCGGTGGCGTTGACATACTGGAACGAGGCCGCGCGATTGTACCGGGGGACGGTTATCACTTAATCATTTATCAACACCCCAACGACGTGCGGGTAACCGCGTCCAGGGGCGTCTGGACAGGACCCGCAAGAGATAGATGATTGAGTGATAACCGTCCCCATTGCCGGATCGCCAGTGGTCGAGGGATTTTCATCCCACACGAATCTGCCGGGCAGATCTTCGACGCCGTGGCCGAAGCCGGAGGCAGATCGGCGGCACAAGCGCCAGTCCTACGCCTGCGCCGCACCCGTGGCTTCGGGGCGGATCGGGCAGAGACGGCGCAGGATCATCCGGCGCGGACACCGGCACTCGCTGGTTGTTGACATTAGGGGCATTCATCGAAGCATTGTCGGCGATTGCGGGTACCACTCCCGATCTGATCGCGAAGTACTCCTTCGATGTCAGGTTCCGGTTATTGCTCATAGTGAATTGCACGGTGTGCAAGTCCATCACCTTGCCAAAGCAGACGATGCCGGCCAGAATCGAGTCATCCCGCACCCAGTTGCCGTTGTCGTCCAGGCGCCACACCTGGAAGACGCTGTCGGGCGTACTCGCCGCGCCGGGCGGATTGGCCAGATCTTCGCTGAACATCACGGTCACCACGTCGGTCGAGTGGTCGCAAATATCGTGGACCGTCTTCGTCACCCTCCATATCACCGGGCCGGCGCCGTCGGTAGAGGCGTGCTCGACGCTGGTGATGTCCTGGAATCCATCAATCGTGACCGTTGGCGTCCACGCGGTTTGCGGGAGGACGTACTGCGGGAGAGCGACGTCTCCGCTCAGCTCCAGGTAGAACACGCTATCCAGCGCAGCGCCCGGAGTTCGGGGAGCGATGTCGGTGAGTGGCAACGGGTACACCGACGTGCGCGTGCGGCACATCACTGCTACATTGTCGGTCGCCGGCGAATCGGCAAAACCTGCGACACTCACCGGCCGGGTCAGGTGAATCTCAACGCGATCCAATCGGCCATCGCCCGAAGTGTCGCGCGTGACAACAGCCGCGAATGCCGCCGGCGGCACGCGTACATGAACGCACATCCGGTAACTCCTGCCGCCTGCGGTCGCGGTGATGCAGCCGTTCTCGTGGTAGACGGCGCCGCGGGTTGTCTAGTACAAATAGGAGACCGGGCCAGCATCAACTCCCCTGCATCCCCGGCCGGCGGGGGATTCTCAGCGGAGAGTGGTGGCGGGCTGGACCGTGACGCAACGCGACCTCAACTCACAAACAAGCTCTTGGTGGCGAAGTCCGCGTCACTGGTGAGATTCACCCCCAGCTTGCGCAGCCCGGCCTCATCTCCGGGCGTAGGGATATGCGTGAGGTGCATTTCGCAGCCGCGCAGCATCGGCAGCTTCTCGATGGCGGCCTGTGCCGTGGGGTTGAACATGCCCGACACACTCAGCGCGATCAGGGTCTCGCCCAGATCCAGGCTCACTACCTTGCCCTGCAGCACATCCTTCTTGAAGTGACTGAGTGTTTGGAGAATGTTGGGCGGCAGCAGGTGCAACGAGTCGGGGATGCCGGCAAGCTTCTTTGCTGCATTGAGGATCAGGCTTGCGGAGGCGTGCATGAGCGGGGAGTTCTCGCCGGTGACGATCGAGCCGTCGGGCAGCTCTATGGCCGCGCCGCAATACACGTTCTCGCTGCCCTTGCCGTGCGCCTTGGCCTGCAGTGCAGCTTGACGGGCAGGCAGGACGACCAGGCGATCTTCGGGTCGTGCATTAATCTCGCTCATGATGAGCTCGGCCCGCTCCACGGTCTCCTTGTCGATGAGGCCCATGGCATACTCGCAGGAGTAGCGGAAGTAGCGGCGGATGGTCTCCTGCACCGAGGCATGCTTCACTACATCGTCGTTGACAATGCCGAAGCCTGCGCGGTTCACACCCATGTCGGTGGGCGACTTGTAGAAGCAGGGCTGCTCGGTAATCTTCTCGATAATGCGGCGCAGCAGGGGGAAGGCTTCCACATCGCGGTTGTAGTTGACCGTCTTCTCGTTGTATGCTTCGAGGTGATGTGAGTCGATCATGTTGACATCGCGCAAATCGGCGGTTGCCGACTCGTACGCTATGTTCACGGGGTGCTTCAGGGGCATATTCCAGATGGGGAATGTCTCGAACTTGGCGTATCCGGCGCCAACGCCTCGCTTGCGGTCGTGGTAGAGCTGCGAGAGACAGGTGGCAAGCTTGCCGGAGCCGGGGCCCGGGCCCGTCACCACCACCAGAGGCTTGTCCGACTCGATGTATGCGTTGGCGCCATAGCCCTCGTCGCTCACGATGGTTTCCACGCAGGTGGGGTAGCCCTTGGTGAAGCGATGGGTGTACACGCGCATGCCGCGCCGCTCCAGGCGGTTCTTGAAGTGTGTGGCAGCGGGTTGTTGCTCGTATCGGGTGATGACGACACCGCATACATTGACCCCGCGCTCGCGCAGATCGTCGATGAGCTTGAGAGCGTCGGTGTCGTAGGCGATGCCGAAGTCAGCGCGCATCTTCTTGCGTTCGATGTCGCCCGCGTAGATGCAGAGGATCACGTCAACCTTGTCGGCCATTTTCTGCAGGAGGCGCATCTTGACATTGGGGTCGTAGCCGGGGAGAACGCGCGCAGCGTGGTAGTCGAAGAGGAGCTTTCCGCCGAACTCCAGGTAGAGGCGGCTTCCGAACCGCTCAACACGCTTGAGAATTTCGGCGGTTTGCTCGGTGAGGTACTTCTCATTGTCAAAACCGATTGCTCGTGCCATGATGGTGTGGTTCCCTTTGGGTGGTGTTGTGGCCGTGATCGGATGTGTTGCGCACCGTCATCGATGTCCGTCACTGAGCTGCGAACCTGCGGACCCCCGCCGTCTCGCTCGCCTGACCGCTGACCGCTGGACGCTGCCGGACGCGCCACATCCCACCATGCGCATCAAGCCAAGACGGGCATTGGTCCTGACGAAGCAGTGAGTCCTGCTGGCCGGGCACGATGCTCGCGGGTGTCGCGCACCGGGTGACCCAAACTACCACCGCACCATGACGCGCCACACATTCGACGGAGCTCAGTGCAGCGCCCGGCTTTGCCGGCCAACACATCCGCTCCGTCATGTGGCCAATTTACCCGATGTCCGCGTGGTACTCCTGCAGACTCTTCACCGCGCCAACGCCCTTGCGACGCTCGGCAATGCCCTTGGCCGCAGCGCTGGCAGCGGCGATCGTGGTGATGTACGGAATCTTGTACCGAATCGCTGTCTTGCGGATGTACGAGTCATCATCCTGCGAGAGCTTGCCCACGGGGGTGTTGATCACCAACTGAATCTCCTTGTTGGTGATCAGGTCCACGATGTTGGGGCGCCCCTCCTGCAGCTTGTTGACGCGCTCAGAATCGATTCTGTGCTCCTTGAGAAAGAGGTGCGTACCCTCGGTGGCAACGATCTTCATGCCGAGATGGGCGAAGTCGCGCGCCACGGGAACCAGCCCCCCGCGTTCGCGCTTGGAGACGCTGATGAGCACCGTGCCCACGGTAGGTAGCTGGGGCTTGGCCGCCTCCTGTGCCTTGAAGTAGGCAAGGCCGAAACTGTCGGCCATGCCCAGCACCTCGCCGGTCGAACGCATCTCGGGCCCCAAGAGGGGATCGACCTCCGGGAACATGTTGAAGGGAAAGACCGCCTCCTTGACTCCAAAGTGCGGGATCTTCTTGTGCGTCAACTTGAGCGCTGCGAGCGTACCGCCCATCATCACGTTGGTGGCAATGCGCGCCATCTGGATGTTGCAGACCTTTGACACCAGGGGCACCGTTCTTGATGCGCGGGGGTTGGCCTCAAGCACGTAGACTGTATCGCCCGCAATGGCATACTGCATGTTCATGAGACCGACAACGCCCAGCTCCTTGGCAATGGCGGCCGTGTACTTTTTGATAGTGTCGAGATGCTTGGTCGGGATGCTCACCGGCGGAATCACGCACGCGCTATCGCCCGAGTGGATGCCTGCCTGCTCGATGTGCTCCATCACTGCGGGCACGAAGCAGTCAACCCCGTCGGCAATGGCGTCGGCCTCGGCCTCCAGCGCATTGTCGAGGAACTTGTCAACGTAGATGGGTCGCTCGGGAGTGATCTCAACCGCGCGGTCAACGTAGCGGCGAAGCATCTCCTCGTCGTAGACAACCTCCATGCCGCGACCGCCCAGCACATAACTGGGGCGCACGATCAGCGGATAGCCAATGCGATTGGCCGCGTCAATTGCCTCGGATGCATTGCGGGCTGTTGACGACGCGGGCATTGGTATGCCCAGGGTCTCCATCTTCTTGCGGAACAGATCGCGATCTTCGGCCAGATCGATCGATTCGACTGTGGTGCCCAGAATGGTGACCCCCGCCTTCTGGAGCTCGCCGGCAATGTTCAGGGGCGTCTGACCGCCGTACTGCACAATGACGCCCAGGGGCTTCTCCTTTTCGTAAATGGCAAGCACGTCTTCAACCGTGAGCGGCTCAAAGTAGAGCTTGTCCGACGTGTCGTAATCGGTTGACACGGTCTCGGGATTGCAGTTGACCATGATGGTCTCGTAGCCCAGATCGCGCAGGGCGAATGCCGCGTGCACGCAACAGTAGTCGAACTCAATGCCTTGACCAATGCGGTTGGGGCCCCCGCCGAGAATCATGACCTTCTTCTTGTTGGTGGAGGCTTGCACCTTGTCCGGCGCGTTGTAGGTGGAGAAGTAGTATGCGGCATCCTTCACGCCGCTGACGGCAACCGGCTCCCATCCCTCCACCACACCAAGCTGGGTACGGCGGTCGCGGATCTGCTTTTCGGGGATGCCGAGGAGCTTGGAGAGGTACTTGTCGGCAAAGCCATCCTTCTTCGCCTGGATGAGAAGCTTGTCGGGGAGCATGGAGCCTGCGTGCTTGAGGATCTGCTCCTCGAGCTCGACGAGGTCCTTCATCTGCTGGATGAACCAATGCTTGATCTTCGTCTTCTCAAAGAGCTCGTCGGCTGTCGCGCCTTTGCGGATGGCCTCATACATAATGAACTGGCGCTCCGATGACGGTTGGTTGAGCATGACGAGGAGTTCGTCCTTGGACTTCTTGTTGAAGTCCTTGGCAAACCCCAGGCCGTATCTGCCGTTCTCAAGCGATCGGATGGCCTTCTGGAATGCTTCCTTGTAGTTCTTGCCGATGCTCATAACCTCGCCCACTGCGCGCATCTGTGTGCCCAGCACGTCTTTGGCATCCTTGAACTTCTCGAATGCCCAGCGCGAGAACTTGACAACCACGTAGTCGCCGGAGGGAGTGTACTTCTCCAATGTGCCGTCGCGCCAGTAGGGGATTTCGTCAAGCGTGATGCCCGAGGCAAGCGTTGCCGATACCAGCGCAATGGGAAAGCCTGTGGCCTTTGAGGCAAGGGCCGAGGAGCGGGATGTGCGCGGGTTGATCTCGATGATGACAATGCGGCCCGTTTTGGGATCGTGCGCGAACTGGATGTTGGTGCCGCCAATCACGCGGATGGCTTCGACGATCTTGTACGAGTACTCCTGCAGCTTCTTCTGCACCTTGGCGTCGATGGTGAGCATGGGGGCCGTGCAGTAGGAGTCTCCTGTATGCACGCCCATGGGGTCAACGTTCTCGATGAAGCAGACCGTGATCAACTGGTTCTTTGCATCGCGCACGACCTCGAGCTCGAGTTCTTCCCAGCCGGCCACCGACTCCTCGATGAGGATCTGGCCGACAAGGCTGGCAGAGATTCCCCGGGTCGCGATGGTGCGAAGCTCCTCAACATTGTAAACGAGCCCGCCGCCTGTGCCACCCATGGTGTAGGCCGGGCGTACGACAACGGGGTAGCCAAGCTCAGTGGCCACTTTCTCGGCTTCTTCAACCGTATAGACGGTCTTGCTCTTGGGCATGTCGATGCCAAGGCCTTTCATGGTGGCCTTGAAGATCTCTCGGTCTTCCCCGCGCTCAATGGCATCGATTTCCACGCCGATCACCTTGACGCCGTACTTCTCGAGGATCCCCAGCTTTGCCAGCTCCGAGGAGAGGTTGAGCCCCGACTGGCCGCCCAGGTTGGGTAGAAGGGCATCGGGTCGCTCCTTGGCAATGATGCGCTCGAGTGTCTCGGCATTGAGCGGTTCGATGTAGGTGACATCGGCCATGCCTGGATCGGTCATGATGGTGGCAGGATTGGAGTTGACAAGTACGATTTGGTAGCCCTGGGCTTTGAGCGCCTTGCAGGCCTGCGTGCCAGAGTAGTCGAACTCACAGGCTTGTCCGATCACGATGGGGCCCGAACCGATGATCATGACTTTGTGGATGTCCGTGCGCTTGGACATGGCAGGTGCCTCTCTCGTTGAGGTGTGGGTACGCCGGTGGACCGGTCACGCATTTGCGGGTGACCATACAGAGACCGCGGGAGGGGCACGTCGTTGGGCCAGACCTGGGGTCAGCCTAAAATAATTGCGGTGTGGTACATTCTGGTAGCGGAGTGTCGGTGTGCACGTTGATGTGTCGCCGTTGGGCTGAATCACTGGCCATGGTTCCGTGACACGTTGGCGTGTCGGCCGAGCCATGCATAGGTGCGTCCCGTCGGCTCTGATTCCTGGCAATGACTGCACCAAACGGGGGGAGGTGTTGGGTGTCCCGGTGTGCGCATGCGCGTCAAGTTAAGAGAACTGCCCTGGTGTGACATAACCGAGACCCGGTTTGCCTCGCCACTCCCACCGCGTGTGCCACGGTCGCCCTCGACCGTGCATGTCTCAGATGGATGAGACTCCGGTATCTCGTCGTCCCTCAGTGCAAGCAGGACCACGGTTCGGGGCGACCGTGGCACACGGAGTTCACCCCTGGGCCTAACTCCGGGACCGGTTCACCAGTGCGGCCTTTCAGACGCCCGTACGCTAACTTGACGCGCAGGCGCAGGGCGGGACGAAACCCGCGAGCATCGTGCCCGGGTGGTATGGCTCAGGGATCCGGCCATGACAGCTCAGCCGGCTCGTACAAACGCCTCAATCTCTCGCGCACACACCGCAGCACCGTCGATGGGCCCCGCAGGCACGCGCGCTCTCACCGGCACCCGGTCCAGAATCGACGCCCACTCCATGCGGCGGTACGCCTCGTCGGAGAGCCGGAATCCGAATCCCCATGCGTCAACCGCCGCTTCGAGGTACGGATACTCGGCGAATCCTTCGCGCGGCAGGTACAGCAGCGGCACAGCATTGATCATGCACTCGGCCACAGTGGCGTAACCGAGTTTGCTGATGACCAGGTCGGCGGAGGCCAGCAGGTCGGCATAGCCGACATCGCTCTTCGACACGCGGTGATAGTTGCCCGGCGCCCCCGGCAGATCGTAGAGACCGACAAACTCCCATTCGTCAAACTCCGCCAGCCGCTCCCAGGGCATGTCGGCAATGCCGAAGTTGCCGGTGTAGACAATGGCAAGGCGTTTGCGCGGGTCCAGCCGCAGGATGCCGTTGATCCGCCCGCGACACGGCGTGCCCACGCGCCCCACCAGCGGCACGGTTTTGCGGTGCGGGAAGTAGCTCATGGGATTTGCCGGCGTGAGTGCAAGCAGCAAACCGGCCGACGCGTACTGTCGTCGTATCTCGGCAACCACGGGCCCGAATGCGGGGAACTGCGCCACATACGGCGCGTAGATGTCGTGCCATGTGAAGTTGGTGGCCGCGATCGAGGGAATCCCGGCCCGCGCTGCCACGTCAAAGGCGAACGGCGTGGCATCGCTGACAATGCCGTCCACACCGAGATCGCGACACAGCGCAACCTCCTGCTCGATGGACGCGGCGTTTCGCGTGGCAATCTCCGAGTAGGTCGAGACAGTTGCGGCATAGTCGATGACAACGCTGTCGCGCTGAATGCACCCGCAGTCAAACTCGGCCGGCAGTTGGGTGAACGCGCGGTGGATCTCGGCCGCGAGGAATTCGGCAGGCAGCGACGTGTGCACGGTCAGCCGCACATCCGCCCTCAGCGCACTCATGATGGCGCAGGATCGCACCCCGTGCCCGTAGCCGTGCGAGGTGATGTAGTAGAGGATATGCATCGGGCAAAAATACACCATTAGTGACGGGGACTACCCAACGCGGCGTCCGTAAAGTATTTTGTACGGGCCTTCCTTGCATGAGTTCCGTTGGTCCTCGGAATCACATCGCCGCAATGGATGGGTCTTCCGGCACCGTGGCCGGCACGGGGAAGATATTGTTATCCACGAAATTTCAAGGACGTATCCCACAGTCTCAAGGGGTTGATCAGTCAGATGCGTGATGACAGGATTTCCAAGATGCGGAACATCGGAATCAGTGCTCACATTGATTCCGGCAAGACAACGTTGACCGAACGGATCCTCTTCTACTGTAAGAAGATCCATGCCATGCACGAGGTCAAGGGCGGAGACGGCGTAGGCGCCACCATGGACTCCATGGACCTTGAGCGCGAGCGCGGCATTACCATCCAGTCGGCTGCCACCAACGTTGAGTGGAAAGACCATCCCATCAACATCATCGACACCCCGGGTCACGTCGACTTCACCATCGAGGTGGAGCGAGCGCTGCGCGTGCTTGACGGCGCGATCCTGGTGCTTTGTTCGGTGGGTGGCGTGCAGTCGCAGACGCTCACGGTTGACAAGCAGCTCCGTCGCTACGGCGTGCCACGGCTCTGCTTCATCAATAAGCTCGACCGCACGGGCGCAAACCCTCTCTCCGTATACAAGCAACTGCGCGAGCGTCTTGGACTCAAAACAGTCCTGCTCCAGCTCCCCATTGGCGCCGAAGACAAGCTGGCGGGCCTTATCGACCTTGTGCGTATGAAGGCCGTCTACAACGACGGCGACAAGGGCGAAGAGATCCGCGAAGAGGAAATTCCGGCCGATCTTCTCGACGAAGCAAAGGCATATCGCGAACAGCTCCTCGACACCGCGTCACTATTCAGCGACGAATTGGCCGAGGCATTCCTCGAGGGCACCGAAACCGAAGAGATGATCTATAGCGCAATCCGCAAGGGCACCATCTCCACCGAACTGGCGCCGGTGCTCATGGGCACTGCCTACAAGAACAAGGGCATACAGCTGCTGCTCGACGCAGTGCTGAAGTACCTGCCCAACCCCGATGAGCGCGAGTACAATGCCTTCGACCTCGACAAAGACGGCGCACCGGTGCGGCTCGATACCGACATGTCCAGACCCACGGTCGCTCTTGCCTTCAAGCTCGAAGAGAGTGCCTACGGTCAGCTCACCTACGTTCGACTTTATCAGGGCAGCGTCAAGAAGGGCGACACGCTGGTCAACTCCCGTACGGGCCGCGACTTCAAGGTCGGCAGACTCATGCGCATGCACGCCGAAAGCCGCGAAGAAATCGACATGGCGCCGGCCGGCGACATTGTGGCATTCTTCGGCATCGAATGTGCCTCGGGTGACGCCTTCTGCGCCAAAGGATTGCACTACGGCCTCACTAATATGTACGTGCCGGCGCCGGTGATCTCGCTGGCCATCAGTCCCAAAGACAAGAAGTCCTCCGACAGCCTTGCCAAGGCGCTCAACAGGTTTACAAAAGAAGATCCGACCTTCCGCACACATCTCGACCCCGAGTCCAACGAGACCATTATTCAGGGCATGGGCGAGCTGCATCTCGACATCTACATCGAGCGTATGCGTCGCGAATACAAGGTCGATCTGGACACAGGCATGCCGCAGGTGGCGTACCGCGAGCGCATCGCACGCAAGGTTGAGTTCGACTACACGCACAAGAAGCAGACCGGTGGTTCGGGTCAGTACGGCTGCGTTGCCGGCTACATGGAGCCCTCCGAGAGTGGCGACTTCGAGTTCGTCGACGATATCAGGGGCGGCGTCATCCCCAAAGAGTTCATTGCCGCGTGCGAAAAGGGCTTCCGCGCCTGCCTCAACAAGGGCTCGCTCATCGGCTTCCCGGTGGTGGGCATCCGCGTGGTCATCAACGACGGCAATTCGCACCCTGTCGATTCGTCGGATATTGCGTTCCAGCAGGCTGCCATTGGCGCATTCCGGCAAGGCTACGAAAAGGCCGGCCCCGAGATTCTCGAACCCATGATGAAGGTCTCTGTGGAGGGGCCAGTGGAGTTCCAAGGCAATGCCATCGGCAGTCTCACGCAGCGACGCGGTATGATCATCAGCACCTCCGAAGACGTATTTCTGTCGAAGGTCGATGCGCAGGTGCCTCTGTCCGAAATGTTCGGCTACTCCACGGTGCTGCGCTCTCTCACACAGGGCAAAAGTGAGTTCAGTATGGAGTTTGCTGTGTATGCCAAGGTGCCATCGCAGATTTCCGAGAGGCTGATCGAAGAGTTTCAGGAGAAGAAGAGGGCAGGCACTGCGGGTCGCAGGTAGACCGATCGAGCTTGCCGAATCATCATAGCTATCCGGTTGGAGCCGGCGGCGATTCCCGCGTGAGCGAAGACCGAATCCACCATGAGGCGAAGGTTGTGAGCATCCGAGTGACCATTACAGCGAAGTCCGACACCATCCGCACGGCGAAGGGAGGCCGTATATGGTGAGAACAGAACTTGTGAAGAAGAGCCCGCTGCGTATCCTTGAGCAGTCGACACACGGGGGCCTGGGTACGGGCAACGTCGGTGTGATTGCCGCGCCCAAGGGCGTTGGTAAGACTGCATGCCTCGTGCACATTGCCACCGATCAGCTCATGCAAGAGAAGCACGTTGTGCACATCTCCTTTGCGCCCGACGCAACGCACATTGTGTCGTGGTACGAAGACATCTTCGACGAGCTGGCTCGCCGCAACAACCTCGATTGCGCACGCGACATCCACGATCGTATAATCAGAAACCGATTGGTCATGAACTTCCGGCAAGACTCGCTGCCGCTGGTGCGCATCGAAGAGAGCGTACGGTCGCTGTGTCAGAAGGCCGATTTCCATGCCGAGGTTCTGGTTGTTGACGGATT
>Ga0315287_10003690_pt1 | contig 14803 bp, 11 predicted proteins | sample YL17G11_0_MG_FD_205037 | JGI IMG/M metagenome (GOLD analysis project Ga0315287, IMG submission 205037) | Sediment microbial communities from Yellowstone Lake, YNP, Wyoming, USA - YL17G11_0 | ecosystem: Environmental > Aquatic > Freshwater > Lake > Sediment | place: USA: Wyoming | collected... | reverse complement strand
AAATTTTGGGGTCAGACCCCAACAACGAAGCTCGGACTCCGAGGTTGGGGTCTGACCCCATGAGGCCCCAAACACTGATAGAACGGGCATTAATTTTTTTTAGGAGGTCGCTCATGGAAAAAATAATCAAAACCGGCGCATTGGTTGTTTTGGCGATTGCGGTTTTGGCTGGTCTCAACACCGCCCAGGCCCGGGAAAAGAAGGCAAGCGTGGCTTCCAAGTTGGGCGGGGGCAAGGTGAAAGTGGTTGCCAACACCATGCCCGAAAACACAATGATCGCGGCATCCAGCGCAAAAGGCAGTCCGGCATATCACCGCCACCTGGTCCGGCCCGGTGCAGTCACCACCTATTCGGTCCGGGTGATGAACGCACAGGCGCAGCCAATCGATGTTGATCTTTCGCTTGCAGGCGCGCCCCCGGGCTGGAACGCGAAGCTCGCAAAGACCAAAGTGCATCTGGAGCCGGGCAAATTGGAATATGTTCTGCTCGAGGTTTCTCCGTCCGCAAAACTGGCGGCGGGCAGCGCGGCCTCTTTTGAAGTCGCGGCAAAATCAAGCGCGGGTAAAACTGAAAAAATCACGCTGGAGGCCGAGACCACGGGCAAGCACAAAATTTACTATGTTTCCATTGACTCGCTCGGGACCGAATACTTAAAGCTCAACGCCAAGGGCAACGGCCCCGGGAAAGACAACGACTGGCTCATGCCCAATCTGCACGCGCTCATCAAGGAGGGGACCTTTTATCCCAACCACAAGGCGCACCTGGTGAGCGCAACCGATATGAACCATGCCGCGTTCCTGAGCGGAGCTTACCCGGGCGAACTCGGGATCTACAGCGTGAACGTTTTCCTGTTCGGGTTTGACGAGAAAGGGAATCCCATAATCAAGGCCACTCCCCTGGACATAATGTATTACGGCAAAGACGGCAAGCCGGTGACCAATATTTTCAATGTCATCAAGGACCCGGCCGCGGGCGGGAACCCGAACGCCTTTGACGCTTATGTCTCGGGCAAGGACTGGGTGCCGGAGCATTATTTGAACCCGGTGTTCGGAGTTGACCGGATTGCCACGGTCAACCGCTACCCGGATTATGTCACACCGAGTTCTCACATCCCGAAGAAAAACGAAACGGTCATGCAAGTGCTTCGCACGCAGTTCGGAAAATACAAGGATAACGACGCGTTCCTGTGGGAGGATATTTATACGATTGACCAGGCCATCGAGGTGGTGAACAACGAGGACCCGGATGTCTGCTACATCCTGCTCGGGGGCGTGGACGCGGCCGGCCATGTGTTCGGGGCCGCCCATGACCTGTCGGAATGGGATGCGAAAAACACGCCCGACGAACTCTCCGACGATGTCTCCAAAGTGAACCGGCGCGCCAACCGCCTAGGGCAGATCAAGACCGTCAAGACCGCAGACGAGCAGTTGGGCAGGTTCGTCGCTTATCTGAAAACGCGCGGCACATTCGATGATTCCATCATGGTTGTGGAGTCAGACCATGACATGGAAACCAACTTCTTCGCGGGGCCGAAACTGGAACAGACCCTTGCCAAGACCGGATATTCCCCCAAAAAAGACTATTTCATGTTCACCGTCACCCAGATCGGGGCCTTGTTTTTAAGGCCCGGACGGAAAGACCCCAACATCATTCCCAGCCTGGAAAAGGCCCTGGAAGACTACCGCATGGAAAACCCGCTCACCCACGAGTTGGAATGCCCAATGGTCGTGTACACTCGTGAAGAAATGAAAACCGGGATCGATAAAGTCACCGGCCAGCGCTTCTCTCCGCCCGGAGAGCTCTACAGCGAATACTACATCGAGCACCCCAAGCCCGGAAACTTGAGCTGGCCGGACATGATGCTCTTCACCAAGAAATACTACCAGTTCCCGCTCATGGGCGTGGGCCTGGCGAATGTGGGAGCGGGAAAGCTCAACATCCCTCTGCCCAAGATCAATATTTTCGTGGGCGGGCACGGCGGCCCGAGCACCCAGCCGGCTTTGCTCATGTTCCACGGACCCGGAGTGCCGAAAGCGGTCGCGCCTGCTTATCCCTCCATGTCCGCGGATGTGGCGCCCACATTGTATGGACTTGAGGGTTACAAGGCGCCGGCCGTGGTTCAAGGGAAAGTTTTGACGGATGTGGCAAGGCCCCAAAAATGATCTATCATATGGATTGAGGAAGTTTGTTGAGAGGTGAAGTATGAGCGGTAATTATTTAAAAGAGTTTTCCCGCCGGCAGTTCCTCAAGTCAGCGGCATATGCCGCGGCGATCTCCGGCATCGGCTCCGCCGCGTTCGCGAAGAAAGGCGGGCCGGAACCGGAGGTCAGCCAGGAGCTTATTCCGCCCACGCGCGTTTACCCGGCCATGCCTTTGGCGACCATCGGCGCGGCCGGGGTGAAAGATTCAGTCGATGCCGCGGTGCTCGAAGCGGTCATGGCCGCGGGCGGTCTGGATGAAATAAAATCCGGGCAGACCGTGATGATCAAGCCCAACATGTGCGGCCCGGCCATCAGCGACAAATACCCGGGGCGGATAACCACCAACCCCGAGGTGGTCCGAGCCGTGATCAAACTGGTCAAGGCCAAAGGCGCCAAGGTCTATGTGGGCGACCGCGCCATGTTCAGCACCGACCTTGCCTACAAGACTTCGGGCTTCGAGAAGGTGTGCAAGGAAGAGGGCGCGACCGGACTGCCCTGGACCAAGTGCGAATATGTGCGCTTCTTCCCAAAAAAACGCCACTGGAGCCAGGGTTTCCGCATCCCCAAAATTCTCACCGAGGTCGACCATTTCATCAATGTGCCGCTGCTCAAGAACCACGGCGTGGGCGGAGCCGACTTCACCTGTTGCATGAAATCATTCGTGGGCGTGTGCTTTCCCCAGGACCGCCATCTGGGAGGCGCGGACGAGCTCCACCTTAAAAACATCTCCGAGAAAATCGCGGAGTTGAACCTGTCGGTAAAACCGACCATCAACATTGTTGACGCCATCGAGATAATGGTCAGGGGCGGGCCGGACGGCATGAGCAAGAAAAAGAGCATCTGGTGCAAGTCCAACCTGATCCTGGCCTCAAAGGACCGGGTGGCCTGCGACTCGCTCGCGCTCGCCGTGCTAAAAAGATACGGCGCCGAGAACCAGGTCGACCTGCCCTATGTTAAAAGGAGCGTCTGGGACCAGGCCCAGATCTATTACGGCGCGGAGCTGGGAATCGGACAGGCTGACCCCAAAAAAATCACCATCAACGACGTCAAGGCGCCGCTCCTGGACGAGATCAAAAGCAACTGGGCCTGATCCATCGGGGCTCCGCCCTCATCTTCACCAGTGACTGCGCTTGCCCGGGCACGAAGCTCGGGCTTGGCAACGCTCATCCACGCCTTTTGATTGGAAAACAAGGACATGCTATGTTGGCAGTCGGATTTCCCGAGAACGACCATTCCAGGAGGCGTCCATGAAGAAAGCATTGGTCACCGGAGCAGCCGGTTTCATAGGGTCGAACGTGGCGCGGCTTTTGCTGGCTGAGGGCGTGGAGGTGAGGGCCATGATCCGGCCGGGGGAGGACCGCCGGAACCTCAAGGGTCTGGATCTCGAGGAGATCGAGGCCGACGTGCTCGACCCGCCCGCGCTCGACCGGGCGCTCTCGGGCTGCGACACCCTGTTTCATCTCGCCGCCATTTACGCGATCTGGAAGAAGGACCGGAGCATCTTTTTCAAGGTGAACCTGCAAGGCTCGCGCAACATGCTGTGGGCGGCCAGGCGCGCGGGGGTCGGGAAGGTGGTTTATACATCCTCGATCGCCGGCTTGGGGGTCAAGCCGGGGGCCGAGCTCTCCAATGAAAACACCAGCTTCAACCAATTCGATTTTGCCAACGACTACGTCCTGACCAAGCACCTTTCCCAGCAGGAGGCGCTGACCTTCGCGCGGGAGGGTCTGCCGTTGGTGGTGGTCAATCCCTGCTTTCCCTTTGGCGAGGGCGACGTGGCCCCGACTCCGACCGGAAAAATCATCATTGACGTGGCGAGCGGTCGGATGCCGTTTTATTTCGCGGGCGGACTCAACGTCGTTGACGTGCTGGACGTGGCCCGCGGGCACGTGTTGGCGGCGAAAAAGGGTGAAAATGGAGAGATGTACATCCTCGGCAACATGAACCTCACGATTAAGGACTTCGCCGACCGGGTGGCCGAGATCGCCGGCGCGCGCAAACCCTTCCTGCGTCTCCCGGTCGCGATCGCTGCTCCGGCGGGACGGCTCATGGAAGGGATTGCCCGGAGCACCGGTGTGCCGCCGATCATCACCTCCAAGGAAGTGCCCTACATGGCGCAGTACCTTTGGTTTGACACCAGCAAGGCCCGGGAAAAACTCGGGCTTCAACCGACCCCCATCGAAGATTCCATCCGCCGTTCGCTGGAGTGGTTCAAACGGGAAGGTTACATAAAAGCGCATTGATCGCCGAGATCAGCTCTCTTTTGGCGACAAGCGCTTTGGCTCGCGCTTGACCGCAAGCTTTATTTAAAATATATTTTTGGGAATTGGAATGAAGACTGGAAATACCGGCAGATGCAATTTCCCGGGCGCTTTTTGTTTTTTATTTATTTTTGCGCTCGCTTTTGAATTTTCCTGCGTGAAAAAACCGCCCATCGCTTTCCCCGCCAACAGCCGAGCCGGACAAGGCCCGGCCGAGATTTTCAAGGACGACTTCCCGTTTTATGTCTCGGAAAAAACCGAAGACCCGGAACTCCTGACCCCCAAGGCGCGCACGGGCTGCAAGGTGAAGGTTTTGGGGGACGGCGCGGAGAATTTCGCATTGCGCGACTCGGTCATGGAAAAGGCCCAAAAGTCGCTTGAGGTCCAGACCTATATCTTCGCTGACGATGAAATCGGAAGGCGCACTTTCGAACTGATGAGAGCGAAGAACAAGCAGGGCATAAAGACCCGGCTGATCATAGACACCGGCGCCAAGTTCGGGAAAAAGTCCCGCGAGTTTTTCGACGAGATCAAAGGCTCGGGAGTCGAGCTGGCCGGGTACGAGCCGAAATGGAAATCCTTCTTCAGCCCCAATTACATCCCGTCAGCAACTGAAATGGACATGCGCTACCACGAGAAATACCTGGTGGTGGACAACGCGGTTGGGATCGTGGGCGGGACCAACATCGCGGAGGAATACGCGGGCATGGACTCCAAAAAGGAAAAAGCGGTGCGCGACCAGGATGTGCTCCTGACCGGCCCGGTGGTTGACGATATGCGGCGGGCGTTCGCGCAGAATTTCCGGGACATCAAATACCTGGAAGGATCGCGGCCGGTTTTTATCAGGAAGCTTTTCAAGACTGACGCGAAGGTGCCGGATAATGACATCGCCAGCCGGCCGGTTGACTCCGACGACCGCTTTGAGATAAAAAATTTCACCGATGAGGATGCCACCGCGCGCCTGATCCGGAGCCGGCCCAAATACGGAGAGACCTACATTTACCAGTCCTATATCTACCTGCTCAACTCGGCCCGGAAGAATGTCCTGATCCTGAATTCGTACTACATACCGGACAAGACCTTGAACGATGCAGTCATCAACGCCGCGCGCCGGGGAGTGAAGGTGAGCATGGTCATTGATGTGGGCAAGGCCAAGGACGCCCTGCAGATCCAGCCCGTCATCACCCGTCATTACTATCAGCCCCTGGTCGATGCCGGGGTCAATGTTTATGAATGGCAATCCACGCTGCGCGGCGGGGGCGCGCTCCATGCCAAGGTCGCGGTGTTCGACGACCGTGTGTCCATCATCGGCTCCTATAATCTGGACCCGCGCTGCAAGCTCCTGAACACCGAAAACGTCGTGGTCATGGACTCGGAAAAAGTGGCCGGGGCCTTGACTGAGTACATCCATGAAAAAGATTTGCCCAATAGCGAGTTGGTCTCAGCCGAAAAAGCCAAACAATACCGGTACCCCAAACAGCCCTGGGCATTGATCCGGCTCAGTTGGGCCATGGTCATCAAGGACCACTGGTGATCTGGTCCTTATGAAGCAAGCCCGCTGATTTCTAAATTTTCTTTGCGGCCCGGATTTTTTCCGTCAGGACCGGAAGGAATTTATGCAAGTCCTGGACAACCCCCAGATGCGCGATGTTGAAGATGTTGGCGCCCCGGTCGGTGTTGATCGCCACGATCAGTCCCGAGCCGCTCATGCCCGCAATGTGCTGGACCGCGCCGGAAATGCCGCAGGCGATGTAGAGCTTGGGCCGCACGCTCTGGCCGGTCTGGCCCACCTGGTGTTCGAGCGGGAGCCAGCCCGCGTCAACCACCGGCCGCGAAGCGCCCATTGCGCTCTTCTCAAAACATCCCGCCAGCCTCCGCACCAGTTCCAGCTTGTCCGCGTCGCCGATGCCGCGTCCCGCGGACACGATCACCTCGGCCTTGCTCAGGTCCAATGCGCCGCGCTTTGACTCGCTGTAGCCGAGGTTTCGGGCAAAGGGCGGATCGATTTTGACCTGAAGGGTTTCAACCTTGCCAGACTTATCAGGCGGTTCCGGCTTCACAGCCCCGGGCATGATTGTGAGCACCGCGGTCGTGTTAGCGGCCGGAGCGATCTCAGTTAAAATTTTGCCGTTGCAAATTGAGCGCGTGAAAAAAAATTTATCTGCCTTGTTGAACTTTGTTATTCCGGTGATGCAGGAGCCTTTCAACGCAATTGCGAGCCGGGGCGCAAAGTCCCAGCCCGTGGCCGTGTGCGAGACCAGGACATGAGCCGGTTCGCGCTTGGATAAAAAATTTGCCAGAGCGCTGACATAAGCATCAGAGTTGTAGGCTGAAAAGTTTTCATTTTCCAGGCCGATCACATCCAGGCCCGTGTCTTCCGAGAAATTTTGCGCAAGCGCAAGCCCGGGGCCGGCTAGGATCAACCCCGTTAACTTCGCATCGCAAGCCTGGGAGAGCTTTTTCCCGAAAGCCGCCAGCTCAAGGCCTTCCGGCCTGACCTTGCCCTGCCTGTGCTCCGCTATGATAAAAATTTCCATAAATAAAATGTTTCCTTTAAACATTTCCTCCCCCTTGTTCATCCTTCGCAGTAGCAGTACCACTGCTACGGAGAATGGAATGGGGGAGGCAGGTGGGGGTGATTATTTTACAATCACCCTCCCCACTCCTTCGTTCCGCCTTGCGGGACTTCGGCGCGCAGGCTTAATCCCCTCCAATCAAGGGAGGGGATTTAAGTCCCACATTCACCCGCTCCCGGATTTTTTCAACCAACTGCTCCGCGACTTTTTCCGGATCGCCTTCCAAGAACTCGCAGACCTTGCTCCGCTCCGGGAGGGACGCCTTGACCACGCTCTTGCCGGCTCTGTCCGCGGCCAGCGTGCTTGCGGGTATGGCCGGGATTTGCAGTTTTCTCACACGCAGCACATTGCTCAGGCTGGCGTAGCGCGGGATGTTGATCCCGGTCTGGATGGTGACGAGCGCGGGGAGGGGCAGCTCAACATTCTCGAGCAGTCCCGCCTCCAGCTCGCGCCGGCAGATGATTTTTTTGCGGTCTTCGGTGATGCTCAAAGAAATAACAGTTGTCGCGCAGGGGAGGTTTAAAAGCTGAGCAGTCATCGGCCCGGTAGAGCATTGTTGCAAATCCTCGGACATCACCCCGCAAAAGACCAGGTCGAAATATTTATCCTGCGCCCAGGCCGAAATGTATGAGGCAATGGCAATAGCATCTTTGGTGTTCGCCTCCGGGTCATCAATCCTCAGCCCGTGCTCGCAGCCCAGGCCCATGGCCTTCCGCATCTCTGCTTCAACCCTTGCCGGACCAACCGACAACACCGTGATCTCTACATCCTTGAACTTCTCCTTGATACGCACAGCCTCTTCCACCGCGCAGAGGTCATACTCGTTCACCTTGTATTGCAGGCTGGCCTCGTCATACGAATTGGCCGCGGCATTGACCCGGAAGTTCGACTCCGCCTCCGGCACCGATTTTACGCAAACCAGGATCTTCACCATTGCACCTAACCCCAGTATAAAAATCCGGGAAACGATGTCAATCAACACTGGCCCAAACCAGCCTTGAAAAATTTTGCGCTCGTTTTTCTTGACAACTCCGCCGGGTTTTCCTACAATTCGCTTACGAACCAGAGGAAGTCAGGCGGCAAGAAATGAGTGTTTTATATTTTATCCGGCACGGCCAGGCCAGTTTCGGCGCGGCCAATTATGACAAGCTCTCCGAGCTGGGGGAGCGCCAGATGCGCGCGCTCGGCAAATACTGGGTTGACTGGGGCGTGAAAATCGATGCGGTCTATTCCGGCACCCTCGACCGCCAGACCAAGTCCGCGGCCTGCGTGAAGGAAATTTTCGAGGGAGCGCATAAAAAATTTCCGGAGCCGGTGATCGTCCCGGACCTGAACGAATACGAGACCCGGCACCTCCTGGGAGCGTCCATGTCCTCAGTGCTCGCTCAGCACCCGGAGATAGCGAGGCTCGCAAAAGAACTCACCTCCAACGGCCCGGTCGACCTGGTCGCCAACAAAAAGGCCTTCCAGAAAATCTTCGCCGCGGCCATGGACCTCTGGGTGGACGAGAAGCTCAACCTGCCGGGCATGGAGACCTGGAAACAGTTCACCTCCCGGGTCAACGCCGGGATCGACCGGGTGATCAAGGAGCAGGCGGGCGGCAAGACCGTGGCCGTGTTCACCTCGGGCGGGCCGGTCTCGGCCGCAATGCAGCGCGCCATGAAGACCGACGACAAGACCGCGCTCGAGCTGGGCTGGGTGATCGCGAACGGGTCCATCACCGAGTTCCGCTGCTCCGGCGAAAAATTCTCGCTCGCGGTCTTCAACGCCACCCCGCACCTGACTGAGCAGGCGCTGGTAAGCTATCGGTAAAAATGTTAAAAATTAAGCGACCGCAAAATTTAAAGGAGGACTGTCATGGAATTCGGGATTGACGAAAAAACCCAGGCCATAATCGAAATGGTGCGCGAGTTCATGAAGAAAGAGGTGTACCCGCTGGAACCTCATTTCATTTTCAAGAGCTTCAAGGCCATGAAGCCCAAACTCGAAGAGGCGCGCCAGAAGGTCAAACAGATGGAGCTTTGGGCGCCGCAGCTTCCCAAGGATTTGGAAGGCGTGGGCATCGGCTTCATGGGCTACGCCATACTCTGCGAGGAGATCGGACGCTCGCCCATCGGCCCTTACATCTTCGGGTCCCAGGCCCCGGACGCGGGCAACATCGAAATCCTCGCCAAATACGCGACCCCTGAGCAGCGCGAGGAATTCATGTGGCCGCTCATCCGCGGCGAGATCCGGTCCTGCTTCTCCATGACCGAGCCCGAGCTGGCAGGCTCAAACCCCACCGTGCTCGCCTGCGTCGCGAAAAAAGACGGCGCCGATTACATCATCAACGGCCACAAGTGGTACAGCTCTTCCGCGGACGGCGCCCGGTTCGCGATCGTCATGGCCATCACCAACCCCGAAGCGCCTTCGCCTTACTTGCGCGCGAGCATGATCATCGTGCCCACGGACACGCCCGGCTTCAAGCTGATCCGCAACATCTCGGTCATGGGCCACCAGGGCGAGGACTACGCCTCCCACGGCGAGATCATGTATCAGAATTGTCGCGTGCCCCAGAAGAATTTGCTCGGGCCGGAAGGCCAGGGCTTCGTGATCGCGCAGGAGCGCCTCGGCCCGGGCCGCATCCACCACTGCATGCGCTACACCGGGATCGCGCAGCGCAGCTTTGAACTAATGTGCGAATACGCGGCAAAACGCGATGTGGGCGGGGGCAAGACCCTGGCCACCAAGCAGATCATCCAGGAATGGATCGCGGAGTCGCGCGCGGAAATCCACGCCTCGCGCCTCATGGTCCTGCACGCGGCCTGGAAGATCGACACCCAGGGCGCGTACCAGGCCCGGGAGGAAATCTCGCTCATCAAATTTTATGTGGCGAACGTCATGCTCAAGGTGATCGACCGCGCCATCCAGGTGCACGGCGGTCTCGGGGTCTCGGACGACACAATCCTCAGCTTCTTCTACCGAATGGAGCGCGGCGCGCGCATCTACGACGGCGCGGACGAGGTGCACAAGGTGGTGGTTGCCAAGCGCATCCTTAAGAACTACCAGAAGAGGGGTTAGGGGTTGGGGATTAGGGGCGGTATTAAGACAATAATATTTATTCGTTGTGTCGTCGTGTCGTCGTGTTTGAAAAGATTTGAATCGGGACTAAAGTCCCTCGCATATTGAATTCAAAAAACAAGAAGAAATTCTTTGCGAACTTTGCGTGCTTTGCGGTAAATAAGTTTTGGAGGAATTGAGATGACGGATTTCATAGATAACCCGCGCAAGATCAGGAAAGGCGAGGAGCTGGACCTGGACGCGGTCAAAAACTATCTGCTGGAAAAAATTCCGGGACTCTCCGGCGAGATCTTCATCGAGCAGTTCCCGTCCGGGTATTCAAACCTCACCTACTTCATCAAGGTCGGCGACCAGGAGATGGTGCTGCGCCGTCCCCCCTTCGGCTCCAAGGTCAAGACCGCGCACGACATGGGCCGCGAATGGCGCATCTTCACATCGCTGCACCCGGTCTGGCCCAAGGTTCCGAAGCCCCTGGTTTTTTGCGAGGACGAGTCTGTGATTGGCGCCAAATTTTATGTTATGGAGCGGATCAAGGGGATCATTTTGCGGCGGACCTTGCCGCAAGGCATGGATTTTCCGCCCGAGACCGCGGCAAATCTAAGCAAGTCGTTCATAAAAAACCTGGCCGAGCTGCACAGCCTGGACTATGAAAAGATAGGCATGGGCGGCCTGGGCAAGCCTGAAGGGTATCTGAGCCGCCAGGTGAACGGCTGGGCGGACCGCTATACCGGCTCCCAGACCGACGACATCCCCGAGATCATCCGCGACATCGATTGGCTCAAGAAAAACATACCGGCCTCGCCAGCGCCAACGCTCGTGCACGGCGATTACAAATACGACAACCTCGTGCTCGACCCCAATGACATCTCCAAAATCATCGGCGTGCTGGACTGGGAAATGGCCACCATCGGAGACCCGCTGGTGGATTTGGGCATCGCGCTCGGATACTGGGTTAACCACGACGACTCCGACGCGCTCCGGCTCGCCGCGTTCGGCCCCACCTTTGCCCCCGGCTCCTTCACCCGCCGCCAGCTCGCGGACCTCTACGCAAAGATCACGGGCCGCGATGTCTCAAATATCTCCTACTATGTCATCTTCGCGCTCTTCAAGATCGCAGTCATCGTCCAGCAAATCTATTACCGCTATGTCAAAGGCCACACCGCTGACGAACGCTTCAAGCCCCTGATCCTCATGGTCGTGCTCCTATCCAGGACCGCGGAAGAAATGATTCAGAAGGGGAAGATTTGATATAATATATTTGCGATCTAACGACAAGACCAATTTTGTAATTACAATATTTTATATAATTTCATTTAAAGTGTCAGAAAAATAATCTAGAATTTTATGACCTTTTTCATAAAATAATTTAAGTTCAGAAAATGTGCAATTTAAACCAGAAGTATGAGAAACGAGATGCCTATTTGTAATAATATTTCCATAAAATGTTATAGCAATTTTATCATTATCGGCTTTGCTTTGAAAAGATAACTTAAATTGTTCGCCAAATTTACCAAGAAAGCCTGAAATATCAGTATATCGTAAATCTCTTAGAACAGCATGTAAACATGAATTAGTGAAATATTTGAGATGAGGATTTGGCAACTGGTCTAATTTAATTTCAATTAATTCATTAATCTTTTCCTCGAAACAAGAATAAATTATATTTAGCATTGCTCGCGTCAACAAGGATTCGATTTCAGTGTTTCGAGAACCAGTTGCGCGTAAATGATTATCAATTAGTATAAAGGAATTATCAATATAAGAAATTCGCATTTTCTTATTTGAATAGTACCTCGTCTGCCTTATTAAATCTTAATTCGATATTTTCAATATCTGTAGTGGATGTTCGGGTTGCCTTATCATAATCCTGGTCTTTGATCAATTTTGCGTATCTAGTTTTAATATTATTCGGAATAGAGTTTAAATGCTTGGATATGGCTACCATCACAGAGTCAAAAACAGCAGCATTTAAACCAGAACGTATATGAAAGGGTTTTTCTTCTAAATATTTAACAATCATATCACAGGTTTTCGTAAAGATGCTTTCCGCTTTTTTAAGAGCCTGGTCATCAGCATTAGCATTTTTTCGCATAAAATTTGAAATAAAATCTTTTAAGGGTTTTTCATAAGCAGAAATATCTCTCATAGAAAAAAAACGTACGATTAATTCTATATCTTTTTGTCGACTATCAGGAAGGTCTTTACCAAGAATTATTCGCCAATTATCATATTTATTTAGATCTTTTAAAAGAGTTATTAACTTTCCATGATACACACAGTTACGAACTTCTTGATTAGTAAGAAGTGTGCCCCCTGTATTTAATCTTTCAAAAATATGATACATGCTTGTATCATCATTTGGATTTAGTTGTTGAACGACAAATGAACGCAAAACACTATTTTTTAATTTAAGTTTGTCAGAATCGGTAAGATCTGCGTATTCTTTTTGATAATAGCGACTTTTCTCACTTAGACCAGTCAATCGGAAAATTTTACGCTTATTATTTAATTCTTCTCCAAAATAACCATCAAAATAATAAAATATGCTTTTTAATCTTTGCTGGCCATCAATTACAAAATATTTTTGACTCTTTTGTTCTGTGTAGAAAAAAACGGCAGGCACGGGAAGGCCAATTAAAAAAGATTCTATTAATTTGCTTGCTTGTACTTGTTTCCAAACAAAACCTCTTTGAAAAACTGGTATTATTATTTCTCCAGATCTCCATTTACTATCCAAAACTTCAAGAGTATAATCAGCTGGATATGTTGATATTTTATAGCTTGGCGGAGAACTCTCATAATCTTCATCTTCTGATTTAATTGGCTCTAGATCGATATCACTACCTAATGCCCTCTCTCTTTCGTAGTCAATTCTACCATCCAATGACGTTAATTTTTTCATTGTGCCTCCTAGAATAATATTTGGAAAAAGTATACAATAAATGCCTTTATTGTCAAATGTGAGGATTCAAAAGGGGGGAAAAATTGATAACTAAATTATTGATTTCAAGTCAAAGGCCATAGCCAAAAATTAGGAAAGCGCGAAAGGTAAGACATTGTAACCTATTGATTAATTGGGTAATTATACAACTAACAAGTTATGCCTTCTAAAATGTAAAATAGATCGAATTAATCTTGGATTTTCGATTTTGCAGAAACGACACTATGAATTCCTACAGTCTACTTTTCCATTCCCAACGAAAACCATTCATAGGGCACGAGCAGGGACTGTTCAACAGTGAGGCCCACGAGCGAGAAGCGCGCCTGGCTGACATGCTCATAAACCGCGAGCCGTTTGAGCAGGAGATAATCGCTGATGTCGATTTTGATGGTTGGTTTCAAGTGTTTGCCTTTTTCGTGGAAGGGCGTGATGGTTGAGGTCGGGAGATAAATCCATTCAGGCTGGGTGGCGTAGTAGAGCCTTTTGGCGTTGCTTTGGGGGAACGCTCGCGTGACTGCGGCAGAGCCGAAGACATGGTCCGGGTGTCTGGTAAGCCCGCTCGGGTCGTGAGTGATGACTACTTCCGCGCCTGTGCGGTTGATGATGTCTAGGATCTTGCGGTCGAGTTCGGCCTGGTCCGCGCCTTTCAGTCCCTGGTCGTGATAATCCAGTTGGATGACCTCCATAGCGTTGTAAACTGCGGCCGCGCTCACCAGTTCTCCGCTCCGGACCCGGCCCAGGGTGTCAGGGTCAACATGCAGCCAAAAGCGGGCGTCGGACTTGTCGCCCAAGGTCAGGCAGGCGATGTGGATGCGCACCCGGGGGTCTTGCTTCATCTTGAGCAGAGTTCCGCCCGCGTAGAATTCGTCGTCCTGGTGCGGGAATATGGTGAGCACATCGATCTTGCCATCCGGGCCTGGGGCCAGGCCGTCCAGGAGACTGCCGGTCGGGGTTTCTGCTTTTGCGACAAACGCGGTTAGGAAAATCACCAGGGCAGTTATTAGTGGGAGCAATAAATTGAGGACAGTCTCATTGGAATTTCCCTCCCCCTGCGACGGGGGATGGCCAGGGTGGGGGTGATTTGTTGACTGAAAATAATCACTCTCCCCTTGATCCCCTCCCGTCAAGGGCGGGGAAATGTGAAGAAGCAAAGGGCAAATATGCAAATAAAATAGTGCTCGGATTACTGATGCGGTCCTTTTCATGACAATTCCTTTTATTTTTTAGTAAACACCGCTGCGCGGCTGAGGGATACTTTGGGTTCGGAGGATTTGGAGAATCCGGCGCGTTCTATTTCCGAGGTCAATTGCCGGAATTGAGTCAGACGCACATGCATTTTGGGCTCGATCACGAAAAAAATTCCGCCGTTCTTGAGAGTGTCGCGGACCTGGCGCAAAAAGCTTTCCAGGCCTTTCACCTCGTGCACCATCCAGACCGCAATCGCAAAGTCAACATTTGCCCGAACCCTGATTTCAACGCCGTCAGACAGCACCGGCTTGATGCGATTTATCACCCCGGCCTTGGTCGCCCGTTGTTGCATGATGCCAAGCATTTCTTCCTGGATGTCCACGGAAATGACTTTTCCCTTCTCGCCCACCATTTTGGCCATTGCGATAGAGAAGTATCCCATGCCGCATCCCAGGTCGAGCGCGGTCATGCCCGGCTTCAGATAAGGCGCGAGCATGACTTCGGGTTTGTGGAAGAGCCTGCGGAGCGGGTTGTCAAAGGCATAGGCCAGCCACCAGGGACAGCAACGGGAAGGCT
>Ga0315287_10003689_pt1 | contig 14803 bp, 16 predicted proteins | sample YL17G11_0_MG_FD_205037 | JGI IMG/M metagenome (GOLD analysis project Ga0315287, IMG submission 205037) | Sediment microbial communities from Yellowstone Lake, YNP, Wyoming, USA - YL17G11_0 | ecosystem: Environmental > Aquatic > Freshwater > Lake > Sediment | place: USA: Wyoming | collected... | reverse complement strand
TGTGCGGAACAACACCTATTCGGTGCCCAGTCGTCTGATCGGCGAGCAGGTCCAGGTCCGGCTGTATGCCGAGCATCTGGAGATCGTGTACGCCCAGCAGAAGCTCGAGCAGATCCCTCGGCTGCGTGGCGAGCAGAAGCATCAGATCCAGTACCGGCACATCATCGATACGCTGGTTCGTAAGCCTGGGGCCCTTGAGCACTATCGGTACAAGCAGGACCTGTTTCCGACCAGTCGGTTCCGCATGGTCTATGACCTGTTACACCAGCAGCACAGCCCCAAGCAGGCGGATCAGCAGTACATCAAGATCCTGTACATGGCAGCCCGGGATAGTGAGTCCCGCGTGGACCAAGCCCTGCATGTCCTGTTGGATGAGGCCACCCAAAGGGACGCCCGGATCAGCCTTGAAACGGTGGAGGCCCTGGTGTATGCCACCGGTGCCCCAGCCGCAGCCACCGAGGTACGGATCGATCCGGTAGACCTCAACGGTTATGACCAGTTGCTCGAGACTATCTGCCTGGCGGCCGGCACGGCCGATGAGGTGTCGGTCTGATGGTATCCCAGCAGCCAGACATTGCCTCGCGTCTCGATCAGGGCCTCAAGGAGCTCCACCTGCCGGCGATGAGGCGGCATTACAGCCCCTGTGCCCAGGAGGCGGTCAGCCAGCAACTCAGCTACCAGGGGTACCTGTTGGCCCTGGTCGAACAGGAAGCCCAAATGCGTCGGCAGAACACGATCGCCCGGTTGCTTCGTCAATCCCGGTTGCCTCTGGAAAAGACCCTGGAGTCGTTCGATATGAGCCGTCTGGACCGGCGTGTCTGCCAGCAGGTCCGCAGTCTCATGGATGGGTCGTTCCAAATCCTTCCGGATTCTCGGGGTGGGCCAGCCTACATAAGCTATGGCTTGCACGTACCCAGCCCAGGTGTATGCCTTGCGTTGGCTCTTGCGGTTGAGCCACTTGTACAGGATCTGTTTGACGCGATAGACATAGTAGCTGCACCGTTCTGTATTATCCGTGATGGCATAGTAGTTCAGATAACCCTGGACCCGACGTAGTGCCGATCTCAGCATGACGCCCTTACGCATCGCTGTACTGGCCTTTCGTGCCCATTCGCTCACCTTCCGTAAGCTCTGGCACAACTTCTTACGGCTGGTGCGACGTTTGAGCTTGAAATACCCATTGCGAGTCTTCCCGCAGTAGTGCGTGAAACCCAGGAACGTAAACTCCGCCGGTTTCTGGCCATGTCGTTGGGCCGTCTCGCGGGCGAATCGTCCAAAGGCCATGCTACCCGTCTTTTCGGTCGCCACTGCCAGTCCGAATCCTTCGAGCCGGTCAGGAAGTTGCCCCTCAAAACGGTGGGCGTCTTCTGCGTACTGAAAGCAGGCTACAAAGTCGTCGGCAAAACGAAAATAGTACGCCTCGCCTCGACTCTCCTTACGGACTCGATGGCTGAACCACAAATCCACCACATAGTGTAAGTAGACATTGGACAACAGCGGTGAAAGAATCGAACCTTGCGGCACGCCTTCTTCACTGGCATGTACCAGTCCGTCTTCCATGAACCCGCTCTTGAACATGCGTTGGATCAGCCTGATGATCCGCTCGTCGCCGATCCGATGTCGCAAAAACTTGACCATCCACTCGTGGCTGACCTTATCAAAGAAACTCCGAATGTCGGCCTCTACCACATAGTTGATGGGCTTCTGCTGGATCGTTCGTCCAAGCCTATCCAAACACATGTGCGGATTTCGCTGTGGACGATACCCATAGCTGCTCTCTTCAAAGACGCTCTCGTAAATCGGTTCCAAGACGCGTTTGACCGCCTCTTCCACAATCTTGTCTTCAAGGTTACTGATCCCCAGTGGACGGCCTTTCGTCGATCCAGGTTTCGGCACATAACTTCGCCGTTTGGCTCCCGGACGAAAGCCCATCCGTTGAAGCCGGCCCGAGAGATCTTGAAGGTTCTCTTCAAGCGTTAGGCCATACTCCAACTTCGTTACGCCATCTACCCCGGTCGCCTTATCGGCGTCCAGGCTGTCGAAGCAGGCCCGTAGGTTGTCTACGTCATAGACGTGGTGAAACAGGTTCGTGAAAACCTGTTTCCCGTCCTGGCGGGCCTTATGTCCTATCCGTGTCAGATCCGTTGCCACTGCATTGCCACCTTTTGCATGGTGTCAGTGTTTCCCCTTTCACGGGCGACCTATCGTGGGGACCTTCGCTCAGCGATCGTTACTCGCTTCAACGCTAGGCCATTGCGGCTCTCCGGTCCCCATCACTCGCGACGCGGCCTTCCCCGAACCTCTTTTCACATTGGCTCAGGTACTCGGGCACGGCATGCCCAAGAGCCTTGGGTTCGTCGCTCGCCTGGTTAACTACCCATCGTTGTACAGCTCGATGCTGTCTTAGACCCCGGGGTGTCGGCTTCGTACTTATCTCTAGCGTACTGGCCGCGTGGCCTGCGCCTGGTAAGAGAGGATCGGCACTTTCCCAAAACAGGTAAGTTCTCGGGGCTACGTGTCAGATTCAGGGCTACACCCTTCACCTCGCTGTACTTGTCGTTACTCCTTACAGATCAGTATCTTCGGTTGTTTCAACTACTGAGCGGCTGACTAAGCCTTACTCAGGAGGGCTTACCGCTGTTTGCGGTTCCCTCTCGATGGCTAACCATTGCCAGGTTACCCTTACCGTCTTACCTTCTTTACCGTCCGACCGGCCCACCGTCCTACCGTCCTACGGTCTCACGGTCTTCCCACGGCCCATCGTCCCTTCCGCTCCCTAACCATTCACATGCTCCGCAGGCCCATCTCCTGACTTCTGACTCCTCTGTCGTATGTTCTACATCTATGGAGCCTTCACCGGGACACTCTCCTTAAACACCACCTCTGGGCACAAGTCCGCCCCGTTGGCCCATTCAACGGTATCAAAGCTGATCCGAACCGAGTTGAAGATAGCAGGTTCCCGTAGGTCTCGGAAGATACCGTGGTCTAGATAAGGTGAAACGTCAAAGACCCGCTGTTCTCCGTTGTCGAACGTAATAAGCAGTTTGAACCCTGGTAACGCGTTGACGGCCTTTGCACCCACGAACATGGCATTTCCTCCTATCGCAGCGGTTCAATCCGGAAGGGCAACTCTCCCTTGGAGGCCAGATCCCAATCCGCGATGAGTTCATCTCGGTGCAACTCGATCCAGGCCACCACCAAACGTGTCTGCCGTGGGGGTAAGTCTCCGTCCATCCGTTCCCCAGTAGTGATATCAAAGGTGGCCTTATGATCCTGGTAGTACACGTGGATGTGCGGCGGGTTGTGCTCAGACTTGCCGCAGTACATCCGAACGATGATGCCGAAGAACATGCTGATGGTCGGCATATTCACACCCTTTTAAATTCGATCAACCATTCAATGACCCAAACAACCATGAGCCGAAGCCCATCCTATCGGCTTACCTTCCACCTATCAACCTTCATACCCCTCCCCTTCTTTCCCTCTTACCCTCCTACCGTCACACGGTCCGACTGTCCCACGGTCTTACTTCCTAACAGATCCCTCGGCTACGCCTCGGGATGACCGCTTCGCGGTCACTTCTTGCCGCGCCCCATCGTCCCTTCCGGCCCCTGCTGATCCTTGTGCCCAGCCGAATCTTCCGGCTTCTGACTTCCGTCTTCTGACTTCTGACTTCTGACTCCTGTCTCCTGTGTTGTTTTACCAAGATATGTCGGCAGCTCGACTCCCGCCATGCCCGCGATGTCGTGCAGGGGCGGCAGGGATTTGATCAGGCTGGACAGGAAGTTGGCCGTGGACCCGCCCTTGTCGCTTGCGCCCGAGTCCCAGACCGTGATCTTGTCGATCTTGATGTTCTTGATGGCCTCGACCTGGTGGGCCACGATCTGCTCGATCTTCTCGATCATCAGCAGCGTGGACGCGGCCTTGGCGTCACCGTTGCAGCTCTTGACCAGGGACTCATATCCTTCGGCCTTTCCGTCCAGGACCTGGCGGATACCCTTGGCCTCTGCCTCGTACTTGAGCAGGATGGCGTCCGCCTGGCCCTTGGCCTCGCGGCGGTACTTTTCTGCCTGGGCCTCTGCGGCGATCTCGATCTTCGTTCGTTCGATCTCCTGGCGCACGACCTCAACGGCATTGAGACGCTGCTGCTCTGCCAGGTATTGAGCCTTTTGGATGGCGACCTCGGCCACCCGTTTGGCGACCTCGCCTTTCTGCAAGGCCTCTGCCTGCTTGACCGCGAGCAGGGCGTTGTAGTCCGCGATCTCGGCCATGGACCGATTCTCGCCCTCCACGGCAAAGGATTCCTGTCCCTTGACGAAGACCCGCTGATCTGCCTCTGCCTTCTTTTTGCCCTTCTCGGAGGCGGCCACGTTTTCCGCGACCCTGATGGTCTTGTCCCGGTTGGCCTCCGCCTCGCCGATGGTGGCCACCGCCTCCTGCTGCTGGACGTAGACCCGCCGGTCGGCCTCCGCGGCCTTCTTGCCTTTTTCAGCGGCAGCGACGTTCTCGGCGACCCTGACGTCCTTGGTCTTGTTGGCCTCGGCCTCGCCGATCGCACCCAGCTTGACCTGATCGGCCACGTCGATCTTGGCCTTGTTGACGGCCTCAGCAGCGGCCTTCCTGCCGATGGACTCGATGTACGCGGACTCGTCTGTGATGTCCGTGATGTTGACGTTGATCAGGTACAGGCCGATCTTGTTGAGCTCCGGCTCGACGTTCTTGCGGATGGCCTCCAGGAAGCTCTCGCGGTCCTGGTTGATCTGCTCGATGGTCAGCGACGCCACGGTCAGACGCAACTGGCCGAAGATGATCTCCTTGGCCATGTCCTCGATCTCGCGGGGCTGTAGGCGGAGGAGCCGCTCTGCCGCGTTGTTCATGATGGCCTTGTCCGTGCTGATCCCCACTGTGAAGGTGCTCGGGACGTTGATCCGGATGTTCTGGAGGGACAGGGCCTTCTGGAGGTCAATGCCGATGGACATGGGCGTGAGGCTCATGTAGGCGAAGTCCTGGATCAGGGGCCAGACGAAGGTGCCGCCGCCGTGGATGCACTTGGAGGACTGGTCCTTGCCGACCTTGCCGTAGACCACCAGGATGCGGTCCGATGGACAGCGTTTGTACCGCGACGCCAGGAACAGGACGGTCGAGACCAGAAGGAAGACCAGGGCCACGATCACGACCAGCCACATGAGACCGGCATCCATACCACTTGCTGCCAATACACCTGTCAGTAACGTGTTCATGCCTTCCAACCCTTTCAATAATCGCAAAGCGCTAAGCGGGAAGTGTTTTACCCTTTGCGCTTTGCCCTTACCGCTTCTCGCATTTGGTCTACTCTATCTTCTCCACCACCAGGACGTCCTGGGGGGTTACTTCCACTACGCGAACCCGTTGGCCGGTCTTGATCTCGGTCTTGTCCTTGGACACGGCTTCGTAGATCCGGAGCCGGTCCTGGATCGTGATCTTGGTCTTACCGATCCCTGCACCCGGGATCGACAGGTAGACCTCGCCCTCATGGCCGATGGCATTTCGCACATCGATGTTGCCGCTGGACTGGAGACCGCCGGCCTTGCGGAAGATCAGGCCGATGACCCAGACCGTGACCAGACCTGCAGCCAAGGCGACCACCAGGGACAGGATCTCCTGTCCGTCCGTCTGGCGCATCATGGCCAGGCCCACCAGGCCGAACATCATGAAGAAGGCGGTCAGGCCCTGGAAGGATAGTAGCTTGAAGCTCAGGTAGGCGTCGCTGCCGTCGGCCGCGGTATCCCCGTGGATATCTGTGCCCCCCACGTCCACTGGAGAGCTGATATCGTGATGCCCGCCCGTATCTCCGCCGAGGAACTGCAGGACCAGGCGGACCGCAAACAAGACCCCGCCTGCCACAGCGCAGACCATGAACAGCTTCTCAAGGCCCTCGAACTGTTCCAGAAATGCTATCATAGTTAAATCCTTTCAAACCCGCATGGCCAGTCATTATAATGACTGGGCTGAGCAGGGCCAGCCTATTATGCCGGAACCTGGCCGTTATCTGTATGGACGCATGAACAGGGGGAATCTTTTAGAGCATCTCGATCAACTGGATTATCCGCCTGGCATTGGCGGCCTTGGAGGCCGCAGGCAGTTCTACCCAGGGACTTGTGGGAGTCTTGACGTGGAGGTTGGAGGTGTCTGCCCCGATTGCGGTGGGGGTGTTGGCCACGATCATGTCGAGGTTCTTGTCAATCATTTTGGCTTGCGCCCGTCTACGGATATCCCGATCCTCAAGCGCAAAACCCACGATGATGCGCCTTCTGCGTCCTGCGTTCTGTGTTCTGCGTTCCTTGTATTGGGCTGCCCACCGGAGGATGTCCGGCGTGGGGACGAGGCGAAGGGTAACAGGCCTGCCGGTCTTCTTGATCTTGGTCCTGGACGACCGGGTGACCGTGTAGTCGGACACGGCGGCTGCCATGACTAGGCAGTCTGACTTGGGGAGGTACCTCTTGACGGCCTGGAACATCTGCTGAGCGGTAGTCACAGAGATGAGCCTTGCCCCTGAAGGGGGTTTGAGAGTGGTTGGGGCCGCGATCAGAGTCACGCGATGGCCTTCGGCCAGGGCCGCCCTGACCAGACAGAAGCCCATCTTGCCGCTGCTGGCATTTGATATGAAGCGGACTGGGTCGATGCACTCTCGTGTGCCGCCGGCTGTGATGAGGAAATGCATCATTCCTCAGTTTTGATCTTAGATCTTTGATCTTTGATTTGTTGAATGGCCTCCACGATCTGCGAGGGCTCGGCCATACGGCCGATACCCGTATCTCCGCAGGCCAGGCGCCCAGTTTCCGGGCCTATCATGCGAAAGCCCAGGCCCGTGACTGTCTGGACGTTTCTCTGTACGATCGGGTTGGCCCACATCCGGCTGTTCATTGCCGGGGCCAGCAGGACCGGCTTCTCCCAGCACACGCATAAGACCGTGCTGAGCAGGTCGTCGCATATGCCGGCGGCGATCTTGCCGAGGATATTCGCCGTAGCGGGCGCCACCACCACCAGATCCGCCCATGCCGCCAGCCTGACGTGTTCGATGTCGTGGTCCTGGGCCCCGGCCCATAGGTCGCTGTACACAGGTCCGCCGGTGACTGCCTCGAAGCTCCTGGGCGCCACCAACTGGCCGGCGCTGGCCGTCATGATGGTCTTCACGGTCGCCCCGGCTGAGGTGAGCTTGCTGGCCAAGTCCACTGCCTTGTACGCAGCGACCCCACCGGTTACCCCCAGAAGGATGTTCTGGTTCAGAGCCATCTACCGTCTCCAGCCGCTTTGTGCAACGGGCCTCTTCTACAGCAACGGATTGGCGGCCGACTCAGCGTCCAGGTCCATTCCCTTGCGGTCGGGCGCCCCTTCAAAGTTGATCTTGTCCTGAAGGATCTCCTGGGCAACGATCTCGATCAGGGTTTTACCCTCTGTGTCGTCGATCAGGGGACGCGACCCTTGCAACAGCTCCTGCATTCGCCGTTGGACCAGGACCACCAGCTTGAAACGCCCGCCGACCTTCTTGATGATCTTCTCACTCTTGAGTTCTTCTAGCATAACACATCTCCACGTATGGGCCGACAGCCGTTCCTTATCCGCGGCCGCCGGGACAGCCCGTAATGATCCCTATGATCTTGTTTATTGCCTTCTCCAAGTCGTCATTGACGACGAAGTACTCATAACACGACCTGGCTGCAGCCATCTCCTGTTCGGCCTTGGCCAGCCTACGCTGCACGGCCGCTGCGTCATCCCGACCCCGGCCGGACAGGCGATTCTGCAGGGCCTCCCCTTGTGGTGGCAGGATGAAGATCATCTTGGTGTCAGGGAAGACCAGCTTGGCCTGCCTGCCGCCTTGGACGTCGATCTCCAGGATCACGGTCAGGCCCTGCTCGAGGGCCTGTTCGATTGTGTCCTTTGGGGTCCCGTAATAGTTGCCGAACACCTCGGCGTACTCCAGTAATAATCCCTGCCTGATTCGCTGCTCAAACTCTTGCCTGGAGATAAACCAGTAGTCTCTGCCGTCGACCTCGGCCTTGGCCTTGGGCCTGGTTGTCACCGAGACACTCAGGTACACGTTGTCCAGGCGCCGCACCAACTCCCTGCAGATCGTGCTCTTGCCCACGCCCGACGGCCCGCTGATCACGACCATCCGGCCTGTCGTGGCGTTCTGCGTCCTGCGTTCTACGTCCTGCGTTTTCGTCATTCTACGTTCTGTACCTGCTCTTTGATCCGGTCGATCCGGCACTTGACGTCCACGATTCGACGGGCAATCTCGATGTCGGAGGCCTTGCTGGCAATCGTGTTGGCCTCTCGGAACATCTCCTGGCTGATGAAGTCCAGACGGCGACCCACCTGTTCGCCTTCCAGATGCCGTGCCTGCTCGAACTGGTGCAGGTGCGACTGCAGCCTGGCAAGCTCCTCGGAAATGTCCGATCGCTCGGCCAGGATGGCCACCTCTCTGGCCAGGGTCTCTTCATCGAGCTTGAGCTTGACCTCTGCCAGCAGTTCGTCGACCCGCTTGCGGAGCCGCTGGGCGTATTCCTGCATGACCACGTCGCGGCGGGCCTCGATCTGCTGGAGGTCTCCTGCAATCGCGCCGCAGTGTCCCTGCAAGTCCGCGTCTAGAAACCGGCCTTCGGCGGCACGCATGTCCCTGAGCCGTTCCATCGCCCGCTGCGAAAGGGCCAAGACCCCTGCCTTGATCTTCTGGACCTCTTCTTCCGAGGGCTCGGCCGGCCGCAAGACACCGGGCAGATCCACCAACGCGGCCAGATCGATGCCCAATGCCCCTTGCACCTGGGCCGAAGACCGTACGCGGTCGAGACGTTCGACCAGTTGGCGCAGGGCCGCCTCATCGATGTCCAAGAGCACGTTGGCCGCCACACCCTTGATCCGTAATACATAATTGACCGTGCCGCGAAACAGGTGCTGGCGTAGGAGCTTCTCGATATCTTCCTCAAGGAACGTCAACGGATCAGGCAGCCTGATCTCCGTGCGGAGGTATCGGTTGTTGACGCCCCTGATCTCCACCATGTAGTCCAGGCCGCCAATCCGGCCTTCGGCTTCACCATAGCCGGTCATGCTGTGCATCATGTCGCTGCCTCATCTCCAAAATCGTGTCAACGGACGTCTCGTCCGTAAGGACACGCTACATACGGTTCGGCTCGTTCGGGCCACCGGGAGGCGCATTCAGATTGTTGGCCTCTGCCGGCTGGCTCTGCTTGGCGGCCGGCGGCGGCGTTGCTCCGAATCCCTGGGTGGTGGGCCTCCAGTACTTGGCCATTATGACCCCGAGGAACAGGAAGACGCCGACCAGCACGATCGTCACCCACGTCAGGAAATCCCCGGTCTTAGCCCCCAAGATACCGCTGGCCATCCCGCCGCCCAGGGCCGCACTGAGCCCGCCGCCCCGGCCCCTCTGCAGCAGGATAATGAAAATCAGCGCCACTGCCGACAGGACAAACAGGATCGCCGCCAGTTTCATCAGAAAGCCCACAGCCAAGCAAGGTAAACCGATCATCGTCATGTCCCACATCCTAAATCACAAAGTCCACAAAACGACTCCAAACCGTCGAGGCTTGGGTCCGCACGTCAAATACCTTCTAGGCCGAGGCCCTTAGTATCCCAAGGAAGTCCTCGGCCTTCAAGCTCGCGCCTCCCACGAGAAGACCATCCACATCCGGTTGTCCCATCAGATCGCCGGCATTGCTCGGCTTGACCGAGCCGCCGTACTGAATACACGTCTGGTCCGCCACCTGTTTGTCGTACATCCCTGCCAGGCGATTGCGAATAAAGGCGTGCACCTCTTGGGCCTGCTGCGGCGTGGCGGTCCTACCGGTCCCGATCGCCCATACCGGCTCATAGGCGATCGTCACCGATGCCATCTGGGCCGCAGAGACACCGGCCAGCCCAGCCTTCATCTGCCTGTCCACCACGACCTCGGTCCTGCCTGTATCACGTTCGGCCAGGAGCTCGCCCACGCAGAAGATGGGCCGTAATCCACCGGCCAGGGCGGCCTTGACCTTCCTGTTGATCAGTTCGTCGGTCTCGCGGATCACGTGCCTCCGCTCGGAGTGGCCGCAGATCACGTAGGTGCAGCCGACGTCCTTGAGCATGGCGGTGCTGATCTCGCCGGTGAACGCGCCATTGGCCTCGAAGTACACGTCCTGCGAACCCAAGGCCACGGACGTGCCCTTGATCGCAACGGCAACTGCCGACAAATATACAAACGGCGGGCACACCGCCACTGTCTTGCCGGCCAGGCCTGCAGACCCGCCTGCCACTGCCTTGGCCAAGGTTACGGCCGACTGGCTGTCGGTATTCATCTTCCAGTTGCCGGCAACAAACGTCTTTCTCATATCCGGTTCCCCATGTGGCATTGACAGGCCTTGTTCACAGCACCTCCGTAGCCCTGGGGAAGCTGCCCAGGACCGACAATTGCAGGCAGTGTTTTCGAGCCTCGTCCAGGCCTTGCTGTACGTGGGAGTCACTTCGGTGGCCCAAGAGGTCCACGAAGAAATAGTATTCCCACTGGCGTTTCTTGCTGGGCCTGGACTGGATCGTGGTTAGGTTGATGTCGAACCGCTTGAATACCTCCAGCACATCGGCCAATGCCCCGGCCTTGTGCGCGGTGGTGAACAGGACCGCTGTCTTGTCTTCCCCTGTGGGCCGGGTGTCTTCGCGGCAGATGACCAGAAATCGCGTGACGTTGTTGGTCATGTCCTCGATATTCTCGTACATGACCTTGAGGCCGTACAGCTCCGCGGCCAGTGGCGAGCCGATCGCTGCGGCATCCTGCTCGTTGGCCGCCATCTGGGCGGCCTTGGCCGTGGAGGCCACCGGTATGGTCTCTGCATCCTTGAACGTGGACGACAGCCACTTCTGGCATTGGGCAAAGACCTCCGGTTTGGAATAGATCTTGGCGATCCGATCCACAGGACCGTTGGCCAGGAGGCTGTGGTGGATCGCAACCAGGACCTCAGCGCAGACCTTGACCGTGGACTCGATCAATGCGTCGAGGGTCTCGATCACGCCTCCGCCGGTGGTGTTCTCCACCGGCACCACGCCCAGGTCGCAGTGACCGCGGCTGACCTCCTCAAATACGGCAGTGATATGGGTCAGCGACTCATAGTCTACGCTCTGGCCGAACTTGAGCATGGCCGCCGTGTGGCTGAAGCTGCCTTGGGGGCCGAGATACCCGATGCGGAGAGGCTTTTCCAGGACGAATGAACCGCTCATCAACTCCCGCCAGATGGCCTTGACGGTCCGGTCAGGCAGGGGTCCGTGGTTTGCCGCCACGACCTTTTCCATCACGTGTTTTTCCCGGTCTGGCGCATACACAGGCCTGTCGGCCTTGCTCTTAAGCTTGCCGATCTCCACCACCACCTTGGCCCGCTCATTGAGCAGGTGTACAAGCTGGAGGTCAATCTCATCTATCCGTTGTCTCAGTTCTTCTAACGACACACCAGATTCCAAACTGAGGATCGCCCTTACGGCGTAACCTTCTATCCGCAGATAGGTTATAGCAAAGACGACCGGCCGCTGGCACGTTGGGCATGGCCGCCCAAGCCTGTGGTCCCATTGCCAAATCCCTGCATCGGTCGCGTACCGTCACCGCGAAAACTGTTTTATTTAGCAGAACTTAACTCGCAAGTCAACCTCAATATTCTCGTGGTTTGGGCAGGAGGGGATTCTCACCGTCCCACAAAGTCCAGCAAGGACGAGAGGATGGTCAAAGGATGAGGGGGGCAGCCTGGGACATACAGGTCCACAGGGAGCAGGCCGTCCACGCCGTTGTAGACCTCCGGGTGACCGGCATAGGGACCTCCCGAGATCGCGCATGATCCCACGGCGATGACGACCTTTGGGCTGGGTACGGCCTGGTAGGTCTTTAGCAACGCCACGCGCATGTTTTCCGGCACTGGTCCCGTCACCAACAGACCGTCCGCATGACGCGGGGAGGCCACGAACTGGATGCCGAATCTGCCCATGTCCCAGGCCGGTGTGCCCAACACGTTCGAATCTGCCTCGCAGGCGTTACACCCGCCGGCCGAGACCTGTCGAAGCTTGATGGACCTGCCAAAGTACTGCCTGGCCTGGTCCATCAGGCACTGGGCAAACACCGGCAAATAGGGCCGAGATCATGGACGGGGCCTCGCTGTGGGCGTCCGGCAGCCAGGTGTGCAGGGGCGGCGGGGCGACCTCTGTGCCCGCCCAGGTCACGATCCGAAGCAGGCCATAGATACCCGTCTTGATCATCACGCCGCTCATCACGGCGGACACAAATGACGGAGCCGCCGGATGGGCCTCGGGCAGCCACACGTGCATGGGCACGAATCCTGCCTTGGTTCCAAATCCAATCACGGCCAACAGAAACATCACTGCACCGACAGGGCCGGTGGTGGGGATATGGAAGTCGGCGAAGTCCATGGAGCCGCTGGCCTTGCCCAACAGCACAAACAAGGCCAGCAGAAAGGCCGTACCGATATGCGTGGCCACCAGGTAGATCCAGCCCGCCTTGACCACTTCTCCATGCTCGTGCTCGAACATCACCAGGAGAAACTATGCCAACGCCATCACCTCCCAGGCCACCAGGAACAGCACTGCGTTACGGCTGGTCACCACCACCAGCATGGCGGCCATCAAGAGGTGATAGAAGAACCACACGGAGCCCAAGTTCTTGTGCCCTTGGTAAGGCTGCAGGTAGCCCACGCCAAAGAGGGCTGCCAGGGATCCGATCAGGCCTATCACCAACACGAAGAAAGCCGACAGGCCATCGATCTGGAGGGAGATTGCCGCGCCGGGCATGGGCCATGGCAGGGAGAGTGCGGGTGTCACCTGACCCCGGAGGACCTGCCATCCGCATACCATCGCCAGGATGCCAGCGCCTAGACCGGTCAGGCCGCCGATCCAGCGCACCAAGGACGATCGCCGTGCTGCCAGAAGGCAGAACGCGCCGCCGATCGCCAGGAGTCCCAAGGCCCAAACCAAGGCTGCCATACCTACACCGTCCGGCCTCCGGATGGCACTTGGTCGGCTATGGTCTTATCCACATGCGCGGCCTGGCTCAGGATCTGTTCGCGAGAGGCCCTCTGTATGATGGCCGCATTGAACGGTCCATCGCGCAAACCATAGGCCAGTTTGGACAGGAGATTCAGGTGGGCCTTGATCGTGGGGCTGAGGATCGTAAACAGGGTGTGCACGGGCTTGCCGTCCAAGGCCATGAAGTCGATCTCGCTCTCCAGGAAGCACACTGAGATCATGGGCTTGGGGATGTGCATGACAATGGGGTTGCGGACGTGCGGTATGGCGATCCCATCTCCAACGCCCGTGGACCCCAACGATTCGCGGGCCAGGAGGACCTCCAGGAGAAAGCTCCGGTCCACCTCATCAGGCAAAGGGATCACCTCGACCACTGCGCGAAGGGCAGAGGATTTGTCCTGGCCGCCCACCCGGTAGTAGATGCCGCCTGCACGCAGGGCCTCCTCAAGACCCAGGATCGTGCCTGGGGTATCAGGCTCGACCAGCATCTTGGCAGAAAGGTCACCAAGAATAGAAGTTGTATGCCATCCATGAGAAAACGCATGAGATCAGGAAAGGGGCGCACAAGGTGGCAGGGGTCCAACGTCCACCGCGCAACGCAGCCCAACAGACAGCTCCGAGCAGCACTGCCGTGACCAGCCCGCCAATGAGAAACTCAAGCCAGTCTGTGAGTCTGCCGATTCCAACCGCCGAGTTGAATGCCATCGTGGGGACCAAGCCAGGAAGAATCGGCCACAGCTTGATCCACTGCCGGTGAGTGGATCACTTTGCCTTCCCATCACCGGTGAGTCGTGCCTCTGCGAGGTCCTTGGCCAGCTTTGCCTTTTCGATCTCAGCCTGGGTGGCCAGCCCCGCCTTGAATCTCGACTCCGCTTGCAGGAGTTGCTCCTGCGCGAATCCCAGTTTGGCCCGCAGGATTGCCGCGGTGTCCCCACTCAACTCCGCTTCCGCCAAATCCCTGGCGAGTTGCGCAGTCTTGACCTCGCTCAGGCTGGTCGTCCCGGCGTCATATCGCGCCTTGGCATGCAGGAGGTCCGCCTGCGCCTGCTGAAGCTTCAGCCTGGCGGCCTGCGAGGCAGAATTGCTGCCACCATCGGTAACGTTTCTTGCGATTACGGAAACCTCTCCGGGATCCTCGGTCTGACGGCCTTGAGCCGCTTGCCGCCCCTGGGAGGAAGTAGGTGCCTGCACCAGCTTGTAGCGAATGCCCACGCCACGTCTGGTGCTGTTGTCCACACCCTCGAACTGGTAAACGCCCATCGTATTGCTGCGTGTCCTGAAGGCATTGAAGGAGCCGAATCCATCGCGATAGCTGTGTCCAAAGCTGGAAGCGGGCACTTCATCTCGGACCAAATGAGCGGCGTCCTTTTTCGCGAACACCCCGATGACTTTTTCGGGCGAGATGGTTTCCCACTCATTGAGCTGACCGGCGAACCCCTCCTGCATCTCCAGCGTCATCATATCCCAGTTCTTCTCTCCCAGATGCAATAGGAGGTCCACGTCGCGAGCCTTGATCCATTGCTTTAGCTCAGGCGCGAGTTCTACAAAGGCGGGACCTTGATTCGGATGGAACGTCAACGGGAAAGGTGGTTTTAAGGACTGGCCCGTTTCCATGTCGAAGAACACCAAACCCTGGTTGTCGGTGTCCGGCGTTGCGATCACCCGCTCGATCACCGGGCCGAAGCGGGCAGTTGCTGACGAGTTATGACCAGACTCCTCGGTGGCGTCTACCATTGGCTGCTTTGCAGTTCCACGTTCT
>Ga0315287_10003688_pt1 | contig 14803 bp, 10 predicted proteins | sample YL17G11_0_MG_FD_205037 | JGI IMG/M metagenome (GOLD analysis project Ga0315287, IMG submission 205037) | Sediment microbial communities from Yellowstone Lake, YNP, Wyoming, USA - YL17G11_0 | ecosystem: Environmental > Aquatic > Freshwater > Lake > Sediment | place: USA: Wyoming | collected... | reverse complement strand
CCCTCTGGTCGGGCGCGCCGCGGGAACGCGCTGTCGCACCCTCACACCAGCTCGATCGCGGCCATCTCCGCCGAATCCCCGCGCCGGACCCGGGCCTCCGCCACCACCCGGCAGTAGCCGGACGCCCGGTCCGCGTACCGGGCGGGCGCCTCTTTGAAGAGGGCGGACACGATGTCCTTGTCGTACACAAAGGCGGCCGCCTGGCGGCGGGCATGCAGGGAGCCATCCTTCGCCAGGCCGATCATCTTGTCCACGTGCTTACGGATGGCCTTGGCCTTGGTCTGGGGAGAAAGAGAGAGAGAGAGAGAGCGAGAAGAGGAGAGGCGGTGTGTGTGCGTGTGCGTGAGGGAGGGAGGGAGATACGGGATGTGGGAGGGTCGGGCACGTTGCCCCGATCGGTGTTTTTTTTCTCTCCCCTCCTCTTCCCTTTTTCGTCTCCCCTTACCTTGGTCGTGGTGATGCGGCCGTGCCGCAGCACCTCCGTCACAAGCGTCCGGATGAGGGCTTTCCGCTGGTTAGCGGGCCGGTTCAGCTTGGGCATCTTCTTGCCGTGCCGCATGGCGACCCACTTGGCCCCATTCGTCGCCGTCGCAGTGGGCAGGCAGTCTGGGGGCGAGGTTGGGAAGACGCGAGTGGGGGGGGGGGGGGGAAGGGGGGGCACGGGCCGTGCGTGAGAGTGTTTTGTGTGTGGCACGCAGGGTAGCGCCGCCATGTTGGGCATCCCCAAGTGCTTGTGGGGGTGGCGCGGGAGGAAGGAGGGAGGGCGGTGGCGGGGGGCAGAGAGAGCGGGCGGCGCGAGCGGCGTGCGTCCAGTCGCCCCCCCCCCACCCACACGCCGCCCCGCTCAGGGGGAGGCTGGAACCCCCAGCAATGCACACGGCCCGACAGCCAGGGTATTCCTGCGTGCCCCCCACCCTGCGGCATGGGAGCCAGAGAAAGAGCCCGACGCCCCGAGGCCAGGCAGGCAGAGAGGGCGGCAATTGAGAGCCGGGGGGCCGCCGCCTGGCAGAGCCACACAGGCGGCGGCGGCGGCGGCTAGAAAACGCCGGCGCCGGCGCCGGGTTTGCGCCCTCGCCTCGCCCGTCGGCTCCCTGCGCCCCGCCCACCCGGGCATGGACCGCCAACCCCTCTCCACCCCGGGTGATACGGACACCGAAGCACGCTGCCCCACCACCACCACCCTCCCTCTAAAAAAACACAAAAAACTCCCCCCACGCACCCTCCACTCCCCGGCACGACGGCAGGCCCAGCGCCGGCACGGGCGCCCGAGAGACCGCCGCCCGAGGGGCCGAGATCAGGTTGGGCAGGGTGACCCGCAGGGAGGTCATGGAGAAGGACATGATGGCTGGGTGGGGTGGGAAGGCGTGTGCTGGGGGGACGCCGGCAAAGAGAAAGTGAGCAGTAGCGAGCGTTTTTCCTCTCATCTTTTTTCATTCGCCCGACCCAACAAGGCCCCGCGACCTTTCAAAAACGCGCCCGCCACCCAGCCGAGGGCCCGGCTCCCACACACCACACAGCCACCACCCATGATACGGACCCTCGGTGGTGCTCCCCCTTGCCCAGGCGCCCGGGCCCCACCGGGCCTGCCCCGCCCGCACACCGCGACGCAAAGCCGCGCCCGCATTCCAGCGGCGGCCCCCGACCACCAAAACACACCGGCCGGCCCCGACCCGCTCACCTCGCCGGGCGGCCCCGTCCCCGGCTTTGACGCGCCCGGCTCCCCCTTCCGCCTGGCCATCCTGGGGGATTTGCACCTGGACGAGCCCACCCGGCCGGCCTTTGATGAGGCGGCGGCCCAGCTGCGGGCCCTGCTGCTCGGGGGCGTGCCTGGCGAGGGCGGGGGGGGGGGGGGGGCAGCACCCACCCACGGCGACGCCGGCCCTGATGCCCCCCAGCCCCGCCTCCTCCAGCTCGGCGACCTGGGCGCCTCCTCCTTCTCGCCCGGTTCCTCGCCCTGCTTCGCCGCCGCCGCCGCCTTCCTGGACGCCCGCGTCGGCGTGCCGCGCGCCCTGGTCACCGGCAACCACGACTTGGAGGCGCCGTCCTTTGACCTGGCGGGCGACCTGGACGGGCCGCCCTCCGACGCGGCCAACCTGGCCGCCTGGCGGGCGGCCTTCGCCCAGCCGCACACCTGGGCGGCCACGCTCGGGCCCGCCCGGGTGCTGGGGCTGAGCACCTCCACCTGGCGGTCCAACGCCGCGTCCGTGCACGAGGTGCGGGTCGCGGCGGCCTGCCTGGACTGGCTGGAAGCGGAGGTCGCGGCCACCCCGCCCACCACGCCCATCATCATCGCCTCCCACGCCCCGCCCGCCGGGTGCGGCCTGCGCGTCGTCCAGGACGTCCACGTCCGCAACCGGTGCGCCTACCTGAACCACTCGGACCCGGGCGAGGCGGCCCGCTTCGTGGCGCTCGTGGAGCGGCACGCCAACATCTGCCTCTGGTTTTCGGGGCACTACCACCTCTCGCACCAGTACGCGACCTCCATCTCCGTCGTCAACGCCTGCGCCTTCGTTCAGGTGGGCGTCATCGGGCCGGCCTCCACCCGGGACGGGTACCGCCAGTCCCGCCTGCTGACGGGGGATGGGCGCGGCTTCAAACTGTTTTCGATCGACCACGGCGCGGGCGGCGTCGCCCGCCTGGACCTGGCCCGCGCCTGGGCCGACCCGTCCCCGCCCGCCCCGCGCCCCGTCCCGCGGGCGGAGCGCCTGGACGCGGGGGCGGCGGCCATGGGCTGGCTGACGTCGGAGGTGGAGTGCGAGATGCCCGGCGTCGAACCAGCCGGCTCGGAGAGTGATGAGGAGGGCGGCAGCGGCGGCGGCGGCGGCGGCGGCGGCGGCGGCGGCGGCGGCGGCGGCGGCGGCGGCGGCGGCGGCGGCGGGGGGGGGCGCGCCCCCTCCCCTCCCATCATTCGCCGGGCGTCGCCCGTCGTCTGGGTGGCGGCCGGCGGGGACGCCCTCCTCGCCTTCCAATCCCAGTGCGGCAGCGTCGTCGAGTACAGCATCGCCCTGCGGTCGCCGACGGGCATCGTGCTGGAGGGACTTCCCCCGTGGACCGACCTGGTGCTGGTGGGCGCGGACGGGGGCGACCTCCCCCCCGACGCCCGTGACCCGGGCGCCGCGGTCGCGGTGGAGGCGCGTGCCCGGGCGGGCGGGGCGGTGTTGGGGCGGGCGGAGCGCAATGCGGCGGGCTCGTTCTACCAGACGTTCCAGGTGAACAAGTGGCGGAAGAGGAAGCGGGCGGAGGGACAGGGCGGGAGAGAGGAGAAGCGGGCCGAGGAACACGCCGCATGAAAAAAAACAAAAACAAAACCACACTCTAGCCAGAGTTTCGTGGGGGTCGGCTGAGAGAGCTGTGTGAGTTCACTCTCCCTCTCCCTCCATGGACGGCGACGCCGATGACGACTGCGCCGCCCTCTGCGCTATGGAGCTGGAGGCCTTGGACGCCACGTACGGCGGCGGGGAGCTGGGCAGCGGCGTCGGCGCCGGAAATGGGGACGCCAGTGCGAGCGCCCCGCCCGCCCCGCCCTTCTTCACCCTCGTCCACCCCTCCCCACCCACCATCGCCGTCCACCTGACTCCGCGGGGCGTGGGCCCGGGCTCCTGTTTTTGCGAGGCGAGGCTGACCCTGGCCGCGCCGGAGGGTTACCCGGCCTGCTCCACGCCGGTGTCAGTCTCGCTCTCGCGGGTGCGGGGCCTGGGTGACGCGCGGCAGGGCGCCCTGCTGGCCGCGCTGGCATCCGAGGCCGCGGCCCTGGTGGGGGATGCGGCCCTGGGGACGCTCATCGAGGCGGGCCTGGACGGGGTGACGCGGCTGAACGCGCCAGAGGGGGCCTGCCCACTATGCCTCGACCCGCTGGTGGTGCGGCTGGGGGGAGGTGGTGGGGGTGAGGGCGGGAGCGCCGCACCTGCCCCCTCCGCGGGCGACCCGCCCAAGGGCCTGCTGAAGCTGGCATGCTACCACTGCCTGCACTTGTGAGTTCTGGGAGGGGGAGAGGGAGAGGGGAACAAAAATCAAAACATCGCCCTCTCCCTGCCGCCCCAACCCCCGCCCCCGCGCGCGCTCTTCAACCCCTCTCCCCACCTCTCCCTTCAACCCCACGGCAGGACCTGCGCCGCCCAGTGGTGGGCCCACGGCCGGGGCATCCAGCCCAAGCAGGAGCCGCCCGCCCTCGCCTGCCCCGTCTGCCGGGCCGACCCGGGCCCGCTCGCGCCCAGCGTCACCTCCCGCCTGGACGCCCTGGCAACAAGGGTGGTGGGGGCGGCGGAGGGCGGCAGCGGCGCGGCGCGCCATCGCCCCCCGCCCACCCCCTCCCCGCCCCCTCCCCTGCCGGCGCCCTCCCCCTCCCCCCGCTGGGGCCTCGACCCGCCGGCCGCCGCCCGCCTGCGCACCTTCCAGGCCTCATGCGCGGCGGGACTGGCGGCCCAGGCCTCGGTGGGGGGGCTGGTGGAGGCGTCGTGGGGCGTGTCGCTGGCGCAGCTGGCCGGGCGGGCGGCCGCGGGCGCGGCGCTGGCGCGGGAGGGCGGCGGGGGTGCTGGCGGGGGAGGGGGAGGGGGCGGCGGGGGGGCCGCGGCAGCCGGGCCGCCGCCCGCTGGCCCCGGCCTGTCGCCCACCCCTCCACCCAAGCCACCCAGGGGCGGGCGTGGGCGTGGGCGTGGGCGTGGGCGTGGGCGGGGTGGTGGCGGCGGCGGCGGCAGGCAGGGCTGTGGCAGTGGCGGTGGCGGGCATGGTTAGAGCAACAAAAAAATTACGACCCCCTCTCTCTCTCTTCTACACGTCTCTCTACGCCCACGGCGGCGGCAGCCGGAGCGCGGCTGCGGCGGCCGCATCCGCGAACACGTGCGCGGCCACCATGGCCCGCAGGTCGAGGGCCGCAAAGGCGGCGGTCATGGGGAGGAACAAAACGAGCGCGGCATGCATGTCGCGGCGGGCCGACGCGGCGCCCGGCGGGGGCAGGTGTGGTGGGAAGACGCGCTCCCAGAAGAGGGCGTGGATGAGGCCGCAGTACAGCGACAGCGCGGCCAGGCCGGCGAGGAAGGACGTGGTGCCGCCCGGCGCGCGCCCCGGCGGCGCGAGCACGCGCGCCGCCGCCGCGCCCGCGTCCCGCACGGCCCGGAACGCGAAGCTCTCCAGCAGGCCGTTGGCGCAGGCAAAGAGGGCGATGCCCGGCCAGGAACGCGCGGGCCGGGCGGTCGCGGACGCCCGGCCGACCGCCCGGAAATAAAAGGGTTGGGGCACGGCCGCGGCCAGGACGCCCAGGAGCGTTGCCCAGGGCGGGGAGGCGCGGGCGGGCGGCGGCGACGCGAGCTCGGCCCAGTAGCCTGCGCGCCAGGCTACGAGGGCGCAGGCCGCCCAGTAGAGGGCCATGGCGGGCCTTTGTGGGAGGGGAGGTAAGGGGGGTGGGTGGAGTGGTGAGGGCGTGCGCGTGCGTGACGAGGTGGAATGCATCCCTCTTTCTCTCCACCACCTCACCACGCTCCACGCTCACCACGCTCCCAACCCCCGGCCAGCTGATTTGCGGCCAGCCCGCGTTGTGACCATTGGCAAGCACGACACGGATGCGTGCAGAAGAGAGAAGGATAAAACGGGTAGAAAGAAAATGACTAAAACCTACCTGCCTCTAAGGCAGCACCAGCACTTGCTTTTTCGCCCTCCCCCCCGCCCGCAACGCTGCCAGCGCATCCCCCCACCGCTCCAGCGGCACCCGCTCCACGGGCGTCCCTAGCACCCCCCGCTGCAAGAGGTCCACCGCCCGGGCCAGGGTCGCCCCCCGGGCCGCCCGGGCGGCCGGGCCGGCCGCCGAGGTGGAGGCCGCCGGCCCAGACAGCCAGAAGCCACGGACGCGGAGGTCGTTGAAGATGAGGGGCCCGGCGGGGAGGGCGAGGGGGGCCCGGCCGAGGCCGCCGTACACGACGAGCGTGCCCCCCGGCGCCAGGGCGCGCGCGGCCGCCATGCCCGCCCCCCCGCCCACGCAGTCCAGGCCCAGGCAGGGCGGGGGGATGCCGGGCGGGGGCAGCGGGCCGGCCGGCCGCCCCGCCCGCCCGCCCCGCACCCCGGCCTCCGCCTCTGAGAGGACGCAGTCCGCGCCCAGGGCGGTCAGCGCGGCCTTGGCGGCGTCCAGGGCGGCGCCGTCGGGCCGGTCCCGGATGATGGAGATGGTCCTGACGCCCCGCGCCCGCGCCGCCTGGATCACCAGGCGGCCGACCGCGGTGGTGCCGCCCGTCTGGATGAGGGAGGCGCCGGGGGGTAGGGGCACGAAATCGTCCAGGAGGTGGAGGGCGGTAGGCGGGCTGCGTGGTGTGTGAACAAGGGAGAGAGAGAATGAGTGAACAGAGGGAGAAAAAGCGCGCAGCGGGTTGTTGTTTGTCTCTCTCCAGGCGCCCGCCCTCCTCCAGCTCTCTCTCGCTCGCATGTCACACACAAACACACACACACGTACTTGATGCAGAGCGTCGCCGCCTGGTCCAGGGTCAGGCCACCACCACCAGGGGGGGAGGCCCCGGCCGTGGTCGCCCCTCCATCCACCACCCTCACCCGCCACAGGGCCGCTGTCTCCACCTCGCCCACGCTCCGCCAGGTGCCCGCGCCGGGGGAGAGCGGCACCACGAAATCCCCAGGCGCCAGGGGCGGGTTGTGGGCGTCGCCGTCGTCCGGCCCGGCTGCCCCGACCGCCTCCACGACGCCCACGCCCTCATTCCCGGGCGTCGCGGGCGGGCGGCGGGCGCCCGGGTACGTCCCCTCAACCACGTTCACGTCGCTCCAGTTCACCGGCGCCAGCAGCCACCGTACCCGGGTGGTGCCTGGTGGTGGGGGTAGGGTGTGCGGGTGTTGGGGCACCAGGTCCAGGGCCGTCTCGGGCGGGCCGTGCGTTGCATAGACGAGCGCGGCCGGGCGGGCTGAGGCCAGGTTGATTTTGATGGGCGAGGAGGAGGAGGACGCCGCGCGCATGGCGGTGTTTGTTGCTGTGGCTGCTGCATCTGTAGTAGTGCCCCCGTCTGAGCACAGGCGGCGGGCCAAGAGGCGGGCCAGGTGGGAGGCGACGGCCCGCATATTTCAGAACAGGAAAAGAGAAGAATCGGTCGAGTGCCTGTTGGCCAGAGCGTCGTTCCTGTTTTTGGGCGGCGGCTCAGCATCGCTCCGCGCGCGCCTCCGCCCCGGCCCCATGGGCGCCACCACCACGCCCATGCCCTCTCAACGTGCCGTGCGTGTGGTTGCCTTGGCCTTCCTCGCCCGACTGGCGTCCGCGGCCCTCGCCACAGCCGCAGTTTCTGCCTTCTCCTCACTCGACGGCGCGGGGCCGTTGACCTTGACCAGCGGCCCACCCCCTCCCCCCTCCCTCGCGTCCAACCTCATCACCGCCCTCACCGCCTGGGATGGCGCGTTCTTTGGGCGGGCGTCTGTCCGTGGAGTAAGCGAGCACGACACCGCCTCCTGCGCGTTTGCGCCCTGGGCGGGCGGGGTCTCGGGCCGAGGGGCGGCCCTGCTGGCTGGAAAGGTGCTCCCCGTGTCACCGCTCACCGCCCCCGCCGCGGCGCTTGCGGCGTCTTGGGCCGCATTCCTCGGAGCGGCCGTGGCCCTGGATGCGGTGGGCGAGGCATACCTGCCCGGCGAGGGCAACAAAGGGAGCCGCACGCGGGGCACGCTGCTCTTCATTTTTTCCCCGGCGTCCGCCTTTGCGACCGGGCTCTACGCGGAATCCTGGCATGCCCTCGGGCTGACGTCCGGCCTGGTCCTCGCGTCGAGGGGCCGCCCCTGGGCGTCCGCGTGCGCCCTGGCCCTGGCGACCGCGTCCAGGTCGACGGGCGTGCTGGGTGCGGTGCTCTGGGCGCTGGCGACGCCGCCCGCCCCTTGCTCGACCACCGCCACCGCCACCACCAGGCGCGCCGCAGACCGGTGTGCCAGGGCCGCCCTCGCCGGCGCGCCCGCGCTCCTGTGGCAGGCCCACGCCTGGCTCACCTTTTGCGTGCGGGGGGACGGGTCCGGCGCGCCACCCTGGTGCGCCGCCCGCACCAGGCTCCTTGGCGGCCCTTTTGTGTTATCCATCCCGACCCCCCCCATTTTTGGCGTCCAGGCCCGGGATTGGGGTGTCGGTTTCGGCCGTTACTTCCGCCTCACCAACCTCCCCCACTACTTACTTGCCACCCCTGCCCTCGCCATTGCGTTGGGTGGCCTGGTTGGCGGCGGGCTGGCGGACCCGCCGGGCGGCGTGGGCGTGCCAGGTCAGTTTTCCATTTTTCGTTTTTTTCTCCCTCCTTTTTTTCAACCCCGAAGATAAGATCGATGACGATTCATTTTTTATTGTTTTAATTTTTGAGTTTGGCGCGCATTTAACGGGCCCATCAGTCACGGGCCTTTGCGCGCTGCATGACGTCAAATATTGGGTAATTCTGAGATCTTCCTACGACGCCGTGACGTCTTTTTTCCCTTTTTTCTTTTTTGGAGCGCAAGGATGGATGGGAGGGGGCTCCTCTCTCCCCACGCTCTCTAACAACGCACGCCCCCCCCCCTGAATCTTTCTCTCCTCAACCACAGCCTGGGCCATCCACGCCCACACGGCGGCCTTAGCTTTGCTTGTCCTGACGACCGCCCACGTCCAGATCACAACGCGGCTGCTCGCCCTGGGCGCGCCAGGGTGGGTGTGGGGCGCGGCGGCGGGGGCTGGGAAAGGAGGGTGGCTGCCCGTGCGCCTGCTTTGGCTATTCACGCTCGTGTACGCGAGCGTGGGGGGCTTACTGCACGCGACCTGGTACCCCTGGACGTGAGAGTAGACGACGATAGAGGAAAGTGAGAGGGGGTAGTGTTGCAAAAAACAGTTCTTATCAACATCCCACACGTTTTTTTATTCCAAACATCAACTCTTCATCTTTCAGTTGATGCCCATGACCTCCGTGTCAAAGATCAGGGTCGCCCCGCCCGGGATGAGCCCGCCCGCGCCCGCATCGCCGTAGCCCAGGGAGGGCGGGATCTGCAGCTTGCGCACCTCGCCCACGCACGCGCCCAGCAGGCCCTGGTCCCACCCTTTGATGACCTGGCCGGCGCCCAGGGTGAAGTCGAAGGGGGTGCCCCGGTCGCGGGAGGAGTCGAACTTGGTGCCGTCCGTGAGGGTGCCCTGGGATGAGGAAGGAATAGAGGAAAGGAGGAAAGGAGGGCAGCGGGTTTTGAGGGCAGGGTTTGGCGCATGGCGCCCCCCTCTCTCACGCCGACCCACGCCCCGCCACACACCACGGCCTCAGGGCATGGCGCCTGACTATCCCTCTCTGCCCACCCTGCTCACCGTGTAGTGGACGGAGATCTTGTCCCCGGCCTTGGCCTTCACCGTGCAGTCGGCGGGCTTGGACTGTGGTGAGTGTGTTGTTTGAGTTTGGGAGGGAGAAGTGTGTGTGTTTGTGTGTGAGCGTTCACGCCCACGCCCAGCGCCACAAGGAATGGTTGGCACGATTATATGACAGCCCATGAGAGCCGATTTGTCGCGAGCGGGGGTGGGTGCCGCCCCCCCCTGCAGCTTTTGAAAGGGGGAGGCGCTTTTTTTTTTTTTTTTTAATCGCCTCGCCTCTCTCCCTCACCTTGATCCCGATCTGCAGAGACGTCACGTCTCCCACAGCCGCCGCTACGGCTACCAGGCCAGTCAGGAAGACAAAAAGGACGCGCATGACGAAAATATTTTGCGACAGAGAGCGTCAGATGGAGGAAAGGGAATGCGAAAGTGTGCTCGACTCCCTGGAGTGCCTCGCCATCACACCACCACCACCTCTCAACTCCTCATCCTCTCACGTCTACAGCCTCGCCCTCCTCCCGCCCTCACCAACCTCCCCCACCAACTCCGCCCGCAGCACGCGGCGCATGACCTTGCCCGTCGCGGTGCGGGGCAGCCCCTGCGGGCGGAGGACGACGCGGTCCACCCGGAAGAGCGGGGAGAGGGCGCCCCGCAGGGCGGCCGTCCCCGCAGACGCCAGGGCGGCCGTGTCCAGTAGCGCAGCGGGCGAGGAGGCACCGGGCACCAGGACGAGGACCAGGGCGTCCGGCCCCCCGCCGGGCGAGGGCACCGCGACGGCCGCGAGGTCGGCCGCACTCGTAAAGCCGGCCCCCCCCCCTCGCAGCACCGCCCCTTCCAGTTCGACCGCCGCCACCTTGATGCCGCCCAAGTTCATGGCGTCATCCACCCGCCCCCGGGCCGCGTAGGCGCCGCCGGGCAGGCGGGCCAGGCCGTCACCGTGGCGGCGCAAGCGGACGGGGGGAGGGGGTGGGGAGGCGGGAGGGGGAGGGGCGGGGGCGAGGAGGAGGGGCATCCCAGCGTAGTACGCCCGCCCGTGGTCGCCCCCGCCCAGCAGTGCCTGTGACATGCCCAGGGCGGGCGGGATGAGGGCGACCTCTCCGACCGCAGGACCCGCCCCCGGGGCGTGGCGGGATTGGGGGGGAGGGGGAGGCGGGGGCGGGCGCCCGCCCCCCCCTCCGCCTCCATCCCGCAGCCACACGAAATCAGATCCCAGGGCGGGCCCCGCGAAGGTCGAGGGCACCCAGGGCGACAGGAGGTCGCCCGCCGCGTACCCGCCCGCCAGCTCGGTCCCGCCACACAGCTCCAGGACGGGCGAGTAGCGGGCGCGGGCGGCCAGCCAGAGCGAGTCGTCGGGGGCCGAGGCCTCCCCCGTCGACCCAAAGCAGCGGATGGCCCCCCAGTCGAGGCCGTCGACCGCGCCGCCCGCCCGCCAGGCCCGGACAAGGGAGGGCACAGTCCCCAGGCAGGTCACCCGGGCCGCCTGCACAAACTCGCAGAAGGGCCGGCCCGTGGGGGCGCCCTCGAAGAGGGCGAGCGCCGCGGAGTTGAGGAGCGCGCCGTACACGAGGAAGGGGCCCATCATCCACCCGAGCGAGGTCGGCCAGGCCAGCACGTCCCGCGGCCGCACGTCCAGGGACGCCCAGGCATCCACCCCGCACCGCAAGGGCGTGATGTGTGACCAGGGAATGGCTTTGGGCGTGCCGGTCGTGCCGGAAGAGAAGAGGACGTTTGAGACGACGGCCGCCGCGTCGGTCGCTGGGGGGACAAAGGGGCGGGTGGCGTCGCCCGCGCCGGGGGGGAGAGAGGCCAGGAGGGCGGCCCAGGGCGTGTCGGCCGGGTGTTGGAGGGGGATGCCATCGACGGAGGCGGGGGAGGGGGACGGGCGCGCGCCGGCGGTGCAGGCGGCGGGCGCGGGCGGGGGGAGGGGGCGGGGGGCCGCCCCCCCGTCCGAGGGCGACCCCCCGTCCGGCGCCCGGCCCAGGACCAACATCCGCGGGCGGGCGTACGGCGTCGGCGAGGAGGCCCCAGGGGACGCCCCACCGGCACACGCCGCCACCGCGTCCTCCACCGCCCGGGCCACGCGCGGGTAGAGCGGCAGGGCCCGCCCGCCCCGCAGGATGGCGGACGCTGTGAGGACCGCGACCGGGCGGGCGACGCGCAGGCGGGTCGCGATCTCGCCCGCCGTCAGCGATTCTGCGATGGACACGACGGCCGCCCCCGCCCAGACGATGCCCAGGTACACCGCCACGGCGGAGGGAGACAAAGGAAGGACGATGGCGACGGCGTCGCCCGGGCGGACGCCGGTGGCGAGCAGGGCGGCGGCCGCTGTCGCCGCCCGGCCCCGCAACTCTCCCAGGCGCCAGGTCATGACGGCCGCCGGCGCGGCCTCGCAGGCAAACGCGATGGCGGGGGCGTCATCGTCTCGCCCCGGTCCCGGCCCCAGCGCGACGGCCGCAATGTTGAGGCGGCCGCCCGGGAACCAGGCGCACCCGTCAGGGTCGCCGCCCCAATCCCCTCCAGGCGGCGGGGACAGCACCCGCCCGGGCGGGCGGGCCGCCCAGGCCACGCCCAGCGCCTCCAGCACGGGCGGCCAGAAGGCTTCCGGGTCGGCTCTGGAGGCGGCGTGGAGGGCCGCCAGCGTGCGCGCCCCACCAGTCAGCGCGTTCCCGGGCGGGCTGGCCAGGAACCGGCCCAAGTTGGTGGCGGCCGCGCCCGCGGCCGTCGGCACCCACCCCGGCGGCGGGCCCTGGCTGCCCTCATCCCATGCCGGCGGCGCGAATGTCGCACTATGCAGCAGCGTGTGCACGGGCCAGGGGTGGCGCGGGGCGAGGACCTCCTTGGACAAGCGGCGCCAGAGCTGTGTGTGCATGTGAACAAAAGGAGGAGAGGGAGAAAGTGGGTTGAGAGGGGGGGGGGGAAGGACGAGCGACAGGGACGAGGAGCATTCGCTTGCATTCTCCTCACCTCTGGCGCGCCCACCCCGCCGCTCGTCCTCAGCACGCCCACCACGCCTGCTACGATGGATGCGGCATCGGCTGGCAAGGCTCCGGCGGCGGTGAGGGTGTCGGGCGTGATGGTGTGGAGGGACATTTTGAGAGGCGCGCACACAGAGCGAGCGCCGTGCCCCGACAGAGGAATGGAAGAGAGAGAGGCTTTTGATGTTTTTTTTATCGTGGCAGTCACGATGTTTTATTCATTTACACATGAAAAGGCATGAGGGGGGAGGGAAGCCACACGCACGCGCGCGAACGAACGCACCAACGCCGGGAGGAAGGGGGCACTCGGGGGAGGAGGGAGCAAGAGAGAGCGCAGCCTGGGTTGAGGCGCACCGCCTCTCACTACCATCTCAGCTCACCCGCGCACCACCCCGACCACCCGCCGGGCACACACGCACAGCACGCACAGTTGGCAAGGCTCTCATTAAACAAGTTTTTTTGTCGGTCCGGCACCCGGCCGACCGCTGGCAGCAAACCAAGGGCAAAGCAAGGACACGCATCAAAAAGAAAAAAAATGAAGCGCGCGCTCACCGGTCCCCACGCACGCCGCCGCGGCCGGCCGAGCCGGGCCTGTAGAAGAAAGGCAAAGGCTGGTTGCGTGGGTATGGATGGGACCAGCCATACACGCACACACACACACACACGCACACGCACGGGCGGGGTCACGGAGGGTGCTGCTCAACCCTCACGCGAACCACCACCCAGGCGCGCGCGAGCGTGGTGGCCGGCAAAAAAAGGACAACAGGAGCACGGTTTTTTGTTTCTTCAAGTGGTTGTTGTCGTTCAAGCGACGGACACGTGGGGAGCGACCTCCGGCGCGGTCGGGTGGGCGTCGTCCATCATGCCCGTCTCGGTGTGGATGGACGGCTCGCGGGAGGCGTCGGCAATGGCGGCCTCGATGGCCACCTCCGGCACCACCTCCGGCGTCGCTTCCTTGTCCTCCGCCATCCCCTCCTCGACGGCGGCGACCTCCTCGGCGGCGGCGACCTCCTCGGCGGCGGGCGTCATCTCTTTGTCCTCCTCGACGTGGGTGGCCTCCTTGTCCTCGGCGACCATCTCCTCGGCGACGGGGGTGGCGTCCTTGGCGGCCTCGACCTCCTCGACCTCGACGGCGACCTCGACGGCGTCCTCAGTCGCGGGCGCATCCATCCCCTCCTCGGCGACGACCGCCGCCGCCCCCTCGATCGAGGCGACGTCCACCGTCTCCTCAGTGGCGACAGCGCCCTCCTCGACGGCGACCGGGGCGGCCTCCCCCTCCACAACAGTGGCCTCTTCCTCGACAAGAGCGGCCGCCACCGCCTCAACCATCATTGCCTCCTCGGCGGCCTCCTCGAGGACAATGGCAGCAGGTTTATCAGCGACAACAGCCTCTTCTTCGACAGCGTCAGCCATGGCGGGTACCTCCTCGACGGCGACAGCAGGCTCATCAGTGACAACAGCCTCGTCCTCGACGACGGCTTCAGTGACGACGGCGACCTCCTCAACAACAGCAGGGGTGTCGTCGTCCACAACGACAGCAGCGGCAGTCTCCACCTCGACCTCGACCACCGCCTCCTCCACAGCGGCGGGCGAGGCGGCTTCGGTGTGGTCCTCGATGACAGCGGGCGCGTCCGCGACAGCCTCGGGCTCCATGGCGGGCTCGTGGGTCATGTCACTGGAGTGGGGAGTGGAAGAGAGAGAGAGGGAAGAGGGGGGCGTGAGGCAAAGGCGCGGGGAAGCTGAGAGAAGGTGTGTCCGCGCGCCCGCTCTCGCTATTATCTTTTCGCGGCTCGCTTGTTTTCCGTCGCCGACAGGTACCGACTTTTGGGACACAAACCCTGCGCTTCCCACCCCGATCGCTCCACAAGAATCTAGAATATCTCCATTGTCACTCCCTGGTGGGCAATATAGGGCGGCGGCGGGGGCCGAACGGGGCGGCAGGTGGCCCTATGTCCACACGCGCGCCCGTGCCTGGGACAGGTAGGCGATTCGCGGCCTTTTTGTTCCTCCTTTTTTTTTCTCACCTTTCAACCGGGTGCTCGACGGCGACGTCGTGCGAGTCGACGACCTGCAAAGCGATAAAATGTGATGAGAAACCATTAGTGTGGGTGGCAGATGGGCGGAAGGGTGGGAAGGCGGGCGTGGAGTGGCGGGGAGAGCGGGCGCTTTTTTTTTGGGGGGGGGCGACTGCTGACCTCAGCGTGCGTGTTTTTTTATCATCGCCCGCACCGGGATACCCCTTGACGCCCCGCTTTCCGCCCGCCCAAACAAACCTTGGGGTCTTTGGTCTTGTTCAGAACCTTGCGGATGGTGTCCATGATGTGTGGAGATGGGGGCGGAGGAGGGTGGGGGGCGGCGGAGGGTGGAGGGTGCAGAGAGAGGAGAGGAGAGGGTTGGTGGAGATGGGGGAAATGAACAGCAGGCAACAATTTTTTCTCTCCTTTCTACAGAGGGCTGTTCTGGTGGGGGCGCAGGGAGACGCGCCCTCTGCGCGTGCGCTGCTGCCATGCTCCCCACTCGCAATAGCACCCTCTCCCGCTTCACCCGGCTCACCCGG
>Ga0315287_10003686_pt1 | contig 14808 bp, 14 predicted proteins | sample YL17G11_0_MG_FD_205037 | JGI IMG/M metagenome (GOLD analysis project Ga0315287, IMG submission 205037) | Sediment microbial communities from Yellowstone Lake, YNP, Wyoming, USA - YL17G11_0 | ecosystem: Environmental > Aquatic > Freshwater > Lake > Sediment | place: USA: Wyoming | collected... | reverse complement strand
GTGGATCCGGCCCGTCCCGGCGAAGACGTCGCCGACCACGGCCGCGCCGACGTGGTGATAGACGAAGCCGTCCACGTAGGCGTTGTTGGGGTTCCCGATGGGCCCGTAGTTGTAGATCATGCCCCTAGCCCCGTGGGCGGCCGCATTCTTGAGCTTATACTGGTGGAAGGAATAGGGCCGCCACTTCATGAACAGGTCGAGCGTTTTCTCGCCCGGCCCGACCGGCACCTCGGGATCCATGAGCACGATCTTGCCCTTGACGTCGACGCCCTTGTAGTCGTCGTAGCCGAGCTCGGGAGCGGTGACGCCGTAGCCGACGTAGACGACCTCGGCCGTAACCTCCCCCGACCCCGACGTCCCGCCGGGGATGAACTCGTCCTCGTACTTGTAGGATTTCTTGACGGTGCCGTTCTTCCCGTAGGGCATATGAAGGACGCACACGCCGCCCGGGTAGACGGTCGTATAAGGATTGGGAAAATCCTGCCGGTAGGTCCCGTTGTCGCCCGCCGGCTGGACACCCCACCCCTTGAGAAGGGACTCGACCCAAGCGCCGCAGGCCTCGTACTCCTTGGTTCCAGTCAATCTCCCGCCGAACTTCTCGGAGACGAGCTCCTTGACGTAGTCGTAAAGGGGTTGACTCTGGATGAGATGCATGGCCTCCAGGATCTTGGACTCGTCCGTGATTTGAGTTGCGGTTTGCTGGGAATTGAGGCTTAGCCCTGTGACCGCAAGAACTAAAATTACTGCCGGAATGAGTCGGCGGGAGATCTTCATGGTCCTTCCTCCTCGGTGATGGGATGGAGGGGTATTTTACGTTCGCGCCGGGTCTAAGTCAAAGGACCTCCGCGGCCGGAGTGCCCCTCCGGTTTGATTCGGACCGCCGAATCTGTTATTTTGTCGTTTGACACGATCACGCAGGAGGCTTCCATGACCCGAAACATTCTTCCCATTCTCGTCACCGCGAGTATCTTCCTCGCCGGAGTGGCCCTCGCCCAGACCACGGCCGCGAACCCCAAGGTCCTGTTCAAGACGACCAAGGGCGACATCACGATCGAGCTCTACCCGGCCAAGGCGCCCATCACCGTCAACAGCATCCTGGGCTACGTCAACGACAAATTCTACGACGGCTTGATCTTCCACCGGGTCATGCCCGGCTTCATGATCCAGACCGGCGGCCTGACAGCCGAGATGAGCCAGAAGTCCGGCAAGCCCGCCATCAAGAACGAAGCCGGCAACGGCCTCAAGAACACCCGTGGCACCGTGGCCATGGCCCGGACCGAGGTCGTCGACAGCGCCACCAGCCAGTTCTTCATCAATCTGAAGGACAACTCCTTCCTCAACCATACAGACGACACGTCCAAGGGCTTCGGCTACTGCGCCTTCGGCAAAGTCATCGCCGGAATGGACGTCGTCGACGCCATCGCCAAGGTCCCGACGGGCGACAAGCGCGGCCATCAGAACGTCCCCATCGAGCCGATCACCATCCTCTCGGCCACGGTCGTCGGCGGGAAGTAAGGTTTGTCGCGCCGGGCGGCGCTCGACGCCCCCCGCCGTCGTGAAAGCCGGAGACGGGCGTTGTTCGACACGATCTTCGCCTTCCTGCACTTGGGCGGCCTTTTTATCGCCGTCGCCTACGCGGTCGTGTCTCTCGTCCGGGGCAACACCTCCCGCTTCGCCCTCATCCTGGCCCTCCTCGTCCTCTACTACCTCTTCATTCTCCACCCCGCCGTAAAGAAAGAAATCAACCGGCGGAAGTCCCTCAAAAAATAGCGCCACTCTTGTGGCGACCGCTTGACCCAACGGCCGAGGGGCATGCTCCCGTTTGTAAGAAAAAGGGCACAGGGGCGCTGCCGGAGAAGGCCGCTGAATAAGGGCTGAGGGGGTCGTCGAAGCGAGCATAAGCGGTGATTTAGCCGGGCGGCGTGACGGATGAGGGCAGTTTCTGGGATAAAGAACGGGGACACGTACCGGAGGTACATGTCCCCGAACCCTGCCCCGCGGACGCTGCCCGGGCAGTGATGGGGGCCATGCAGAGCCCCCGTAGCGGAGGGGGACCCATCGGCTCGCCGATGGGGGAACCGCCGGGACTGGTTCCCGGGGGGCCGGGGGATATGCATGGCCCCCATCGCTGCCAAAACGGGTGGCGTCCCGCTCCCCGGCATTTACTTTTGGGGGGGAAGGGTCTATCATCTTCGGGTGAGAATCGCTAAAGAGGGTCTGCCTTTTATCCTCTCGTCTCTCGTCCTGACCCTCGCGTTTCTGGCGCAGGGCTGGTGGCCGCTTGCCCTCATCTTCTTTCTCCTCGCGGCCGTCTTCACCCTTTTCTTCCGCGACCCCGACCGGGTCCCGCCGCCGGGCGAGCATCTCCTCGTGTCGCCCGCGGACGGCGAGGTCCTCGGTATCGACGCCCTCCCCTCCCACCCCGACCTGGCCGGGCCCGTGAACAAGGTCACGATCTTTCTCTCCCTCTACGACGTCCATCTCGTCCGCTCGCCCCTCACGGCGACCGTCGTCCGCTCCGACTACCACCCCGGCAAGTTCCTGCCCGCCTACAAGCCCGAGGCCGGCACGCACAACGAATCGAACGCCCTCGTCCTCAAGGGCGGCGGAACGGATCTGGTCATGAAGATGATCGTCGGCGTCGCCGCCCGCCGCATCAAGTGCTTCGTCAAGGCCGGCACCTCCGTCGCCCGCGGGCAGAAGGTCGGACTGATGTACTTCGGGTCGCGGGTCGAGCTCACGCTGCCCCGTGACGCCGTCCTAAAAGTCGGACTTCACCAGAAGGTGAAGGCCGGCCAGACCGTCATCGCCGAGGTCCAGCCATGAAAGTCAAGAAACCGCCAAAGGGCCTTATGGTCCTGCCCAGCCTGTTTTCCCTGACCAACCTGTTCTTCGGCTTCATGAGCGTCCTCCTGACCTTCCAAGGGCGCTACAAGATGGCCGCGTTCCTGATCATCATCGCCGCGCTGATGGACGGGCTGGACGGGCTGGTCGCCCGGGCGACGCATACGCCGTCCGACTTCGGGGTCGAACTCGATTCCCTGGCCGACGCCGTCTCCTTCGGGCTGGCGACGTCGGTCCTCCTCTATTTCTGGGGCATGGAGATGGCCGGACCGCCGGCCGTTTTCTTCAGCTTCATCTTCCTGACGGCCGGCGTCCTCCGGCTGGCCCGCTACAACGTCCGCAGCCGGGTCCCCTCGGACCGGAAGCATTACCAGGGATTGACGGTGCCCTCGGCGGCCGTGTTCATGGCCGCGGTCGTCAATTTCCACCCCGGCCCGCTGGCCACGCGGCAATCCGGCTTCCTCGTGGCCGCCCTGACCCTCGTCGTTTCCCTGTGCATGGTCAGCACGTTCCCCTACCGGAATTTCGTCAAGACTTTCATCGGCCACCGGATCGACATCCGGACCGCCCTCTTCCTCGCCGTCTCGCTCTTCGGCGTGCTTTTCTACACGCGCATCTTCCTCCTCCTCTACTTCGGGCTGAACGTCCTCTCCGGCCCGACGGTCGCCCTCGTCCGGGCTTTCCGGAAGCAGCCCCGGAAAAAGTCGGAGCCTAAAGAAATCCCTTCCTAGGCGCGCCGAAAGGATGGGACGACTCAAGCTGACCATCGACCCGGGGGCAGGCCGCGGAAAACCGCGGAGACGGGTCAACGGGGCGCGCATCACCGCGGCCGCCCTCCTGCTCGTCGGCGCCGTCGTTGTCATCGTCTTCGCCATCCGCTTCTTCTTTCCGCCGGACGCCGCTGTCCCTCCCGAGCCCGAGCCGGCCGTCGCCGCGATCACGGCGCCACCTCCCCCCCCGGCCCTCGAGGAAGAGACGATCGCCATCCCGCCGCGCTCGACCCTGGCCGACCTGCTCAAGCGGCGCGGTTTCACCAACCGCGAGATCCACGACCTCAAGGACTCGGTCAAGCCCGTTTACGACCTGGGCAGGATCCGTGCGGGCCAGAAAATGCGCCTCGCGTCCCTCCCCGGCGGGCCCTGGAAAAAGCTCGAATACGATATCGACGAAACTCGCTTCCTCGTCGTCCGCAACGAGGCCGACGGGGTCAAGGCCGAAGTCAAGCTCGTCCCCTTCGAAGTCAGGCCGGCGTTCGCCTGGGGCGTCATCGAGGACAGTCTGATCGCGGCCCTGAACAAGGCCGGCGAGGAAGACAGCCTGGCCCTCGAACTCGTCGACCGCTGTTTCGGCTGGGACATCGACTTCAACACCGACCTTCGCAAGGGGGACTCCTTCCGCGTTTACGTCGAGAAAAAATACCTCGACGGCCGCTTCGCCGGGTACCGCGACATCCTGGCCGCCGAGTTCACGAACGACGGAAACGTCTTCCTGGCCTTCCGCTTCACCTACTCCGACACCCAGGCCTCCGACTATTTCGACGAGAACGGCGGCTCCCGGAGGAAGGATTTCCTGCGCTCACCCATCAAGTTCATGACGCCGCGGATCACCTCGCGCTTCTCCTCGAGCCGGCTCCATCCGATCTACAAGATCTACCGGCCTCACTACGGCGTCGACTACGCGGCCCCCATCGGGACGCCGGTCCAGGCCACGGCCGACGGGGATGTGACCTTCGCCGGGCGGGACGGCGCGGCGGGCAACACGGTCAAGATCCGGCACAAGAACCGCTACGAAACGATGTATCTCCACCTCAGCAGCTTCGGCCGGGGGGTCCGCAAAGGCGCCCAGCTCAAGGGAGGAGACATCGTCGGATACGTCGGCTCGTCGGGAGATTCGACCGGGCCCCACCTCGACTACCGGATCTACCATTACGGCAGTCCGGTCAATCCCCTGGGTCACAAGTTCAAGCCGGCCGACCCCCTGCGCAAGGAGTTCCTGGAAGTCTACAAAAAGGAGGTCGAGAGGCTCCGTCTCGCCCTCGAGGTGCCCCGGCTATCCCTGACGCTCTTCCCCAGCCTCAGTTTTTGATCTTCCCGCCTTCGCTTCCCTTGGATTCCCGGCCTTCCGAGCTGCCGGTGGTGCGGCCGGCCAGACCGGCCTCCGCGGAAGAACCGGCGGAGCCGGACGCGTCGAACGAACCCGAATAACCCGGACTGACCGACCGCGCCGGCCCGAAGCTGACGCCGTGCGATGTCAGGTGGGGGGCGAACCGAGGCGCGAGCTCCCGGTCTTTCGAGGATATCCCCAGCTCGGGACAGCGGACCTCGTTCCCCCGGCTGGAATATTCGATATGGACGCCCAGCTCGCGGGCGACCCGGAGGTCGGGGTTCCAATCGCGGAACCGGGCGACAGGACCGTCAGCCCGCCGGACCGGCGTCGCGGGGCGCTCGGGCACGAGCGGGGTGGTTAAGGGATTCCGATCTTCCCTGGGTTTTGCGGCCCGAACGTCCTGCCGTTGCGGGACCGGCGCCGGAGCTCCTGCGCCGCGGAAGGCCCGGATGGCCCCGTACTGAGGGTCGACCGGACGCCGGGCCATGCCGTTTTCCTTGGCCGGTGGCGCGCCGGATTTGGACACCTGGTCCCAGGTCAGGGCTTTCTCGTTGACAGCTCGGGCTTTCAAGTCACCCTTGTCGACGAAGACGAGATGCCGCGGGATCTCGCTCGCGGCATCCCGGATCCGGGCATCTCCACTCTGGAAGGCGGCGGTCACCCTCTTGAGGACGCCCTTGAGCTCCGAGGGAACGGGATAAGGCGTCGCGGCCGGCTGTTTGAGCAGGTCCTTGCGAACGACGGTCCGGCCGGGATTCGCGGCCATGCCCAGGCCGTCATTCACGTACGGCCAGTTGTAATACCATATACCGTCGAGGTAGGAGAAACCGGACATCCCGTAGCCATAGGGGCCGTACCCGCCCATCCAATCGTAAAGGCCCCACGGCCGCCAGCAGGCATACCCGAAATAGAAATCCCAAGTCGCCCAGGCCGAGGCGAACATCGAGCCGGGGAGCCAGACCCAACCGTGTTTCTTGTCCCACTGCCAGACGCCGAGGTGATACGGGATCCAGCCCCAAGGTTCCTGGGGCACCCAGAACATCTGTCCGCCGGAATAGGACCACTGCCCGTAGTAGTAGGGTTGCCAGCCCCCGGGATACATTCCGTTATTGAGAAAAGGACGCCAGACATAGCCATAGAATTCGTCCCAGAGCCATTCTCCGTACCTGCTGCCGTAGTTCTGGGCGAAGTAGAAGACGGCCGGGAGGAGTTTCTGGATGGGCTTGGGCAACGCGGTCAGGCCCTCGTGGAGGTCCTCGAAATGGGCGTTGACCTCTTTGTTCCAGAGGTCGAAGGCGGTGCCCTCGATGGAGGAAGCGAGCTGGAACTGATTGTCCTTCTGGACGATCAGCCGCTCGCCCTTCCTGACCGCCTGGTCATCGAGGAGTCTCTCGCTCGCGCCGAAGCGCATCTCGGTCTTTCCGTACTTCACCTGGGTTTCGCTCGAGCCGTCCTCGGCCGCGGTGATGAGGACGACCGAGTTGTGTTTCATCTTGACGGCCGCGTTGGGGGTCAGCACCTGGAATATCTCGCGGCGGTCATACTCCCTGTACATGATATAGATCCGGCCCTTGTCGAGGGCCAGGTTGGAGATCTGCTCGAGGCTGCTCAAGCTGCGGGCCAGGATCGTCTCGACCCGGACTGCGGTGTTGAAGTCGAGGCGGACGACCGTCCCCGTGTCGAACTGGATCTCGCAGCGCCGGTCGGCCGAGGTCCGGACCATGTCGCCGGGGCCGACGGGCAGGTTGAGAACGGCCTGTTCGGGAACCGATTGCCCCTCGCGCAGGACGACCGGGTCCGTCCCCTCGGGCGTCATCTCGATGTAGCTGATGTGGCCGAAATAGAAATCCTTCGGGCCGTTGACGACCTTGTAATGCTCGGCCGCCCATAGCCCGGATGACGCGACCAGAAAAACGATGCCTAAAATGACTTTTCGAAAACCCCCTCTTTTCATGGCCGTCTCCTCGCATTCAGGCGTTTCACATCATACATAATAGCATTTTTCGTGCCAATCGCTCTGCCTTGACGGCTCGTCCGCCCCGACCGTCGTTGTCCCCTCCCGGTGACAGCCCTAATTAGGGACTGTCCCCAATGGGGACTGTCCCTAATTAGGACAGTCCCTCTTTAGGGCAGTCCCCAATGGCCACCAATAGGGGCAGGTCATGTAGGGACAGCGCTCAAGGGGGACAGTCCCCGTTAGGGACAGTCCCCCTTGAAGGCAGTCCCTCTTTGGCTTCCCGTGCGTGGGACCGTTGAGATTGACAAGCACGGAGGGGGACCCCTACAATGGGCGCGGCAGGCCAGGAGACTTGTCAGGAGTGAGAATGCCGCGCCCGAAGTTCCGCAACCCCGTGCCCACCGTCGACATCATCATCGAAGTCATGGACGGCCGGAAAAGGCGGGGTATCGTCCTCATCGAGCGCAAGAACCCGCCGCCCGGCTGGGCCCTGCCCGGCGGCTTTGTCGATTACGGCGAGACGCTCGAGGAGGCGGCCGTCCGCGAGGCCCGCGAGGAGACATCGCTCGACGTCGAGCTCCTCGGCCAGTTCCACGCCTACTCCGACCCCGGACGCGACCCGCGTCTCCATACTGTTTCGACGGTATTCATCGCCCGGGCTAAGGGCGCGCCTAGGGCGGCCGACGACGCGCGGGCCGCGGAAGTCGTCAATCCCCGGGACCGGAGCTTGCCTTTGGCCTTCGACCATCGGAAGATCCTCGACGACTATATCGATTCCAAGAAAGGGCGATTCCCATGTCCGAACCCGACGAAAAGAACAAGCCGCGGGACGACAACGCCGACCTCGCCGAAGCCGCGCGCATCTTCGGCCCGTTCGAAGCGGACCTAATTAAAAACTTCCTCGAAAGCCACGGCATCGCTTGCGTCGTCCGCGGCCGGACGGCACCCTTCGTCTATCCGTTCACGGTCGACGGGCTGGCCGAGTTCAAGGTCATGGTCCAGGCAAAGGACCTGGAAAAGGCCAAGGACTTGCTGGCCGCCGTTCCCGCCGCGGACGAGGAAAACGGCTCGGGAAAAGCCGGCTGACCGCGTCCCCCGACCGACCCCCCCAACTCCTAGCCCTCTCCCTCTGATTTTGGGCCCCATATAGGGCCCCCATTTTTTAGTCTTTTTTGGGCTTTATTTGCTTGACTTTTGCTATTTTCTCTCATATATTTGGGAGGAAACGGGACAAATCGGGACGCAAATAGATGGCCAACGTTTTAATCGGCAGCTACACCGCGCGGCTGGACGCCTCCGGACGCATCAAAATTCCGGAGAAATTCCGCGAGGTCATCGAGCAGGTTTACGGCAAAGATCTCTTCGTCACCTCGCTGTCCGACGATTCGATCAAGATCTATCCCCTATCCGTTTGGCTCTCGATGACGGACCTCACGGCCGAGGGTGCCGTCCATCTTCGTCCCGACGTCCGCAAGTTCATGCTCCGCGTCAACAGGCATGGCTCGCGGCACGAACTCGATTCCAAGGGACGGGTCCTGATCAGCCAGGCCCTCAGAGAAAAGGCCAAGCTCCGGGACGAGGTCGAAGTCCTGGGTCTGTCGAACCATCTGGAGATCTGGAACAAGGACGTTCTCGACGGAACTCTCGAGGAGAAACCGCTCTCGGACGAGGATTTCGAGAGCATCGCCCGCCTCATCCCTCGAGGAAAGCCGGAATGACGGAGATAGGACACTGCCCGGTCCTGCCGACGGAAGTCCTTGAGTTCCTCGACGCGGGGCGAGAAGGGACTTATGTCGACTGCACGCTGGGCCTGGCGGGACATGCCGTCGCGATCCTGGAGAGGAATCCCCGTTCCAAACTGATCGGCCTGGACCGCGACGGGCAGTCCCTGGAGAAGGCCCGGGAGAGGCTCGCGGATTACGCCGGGAGGGTCAAGCTCTTCCACGCGGATTTCAAGTGCCTCCCCGAACTCGGCATCCCCTTCAAGAAAATCCGGGGGGTCCTCGTCGACCTGGGCATTTCGTCTTTCCAGCTGGATTCGCCGGAACGCGGTTTCAGCCACACCCACGAAGGTCCTTTGGACATGCGCATGGACCTGAGAAGCAAGACGACGGCCGGGAAGATCCTCCACACCTACCCGGAGCAGAAGCTGGCCGAGATCTTCGCCAAATACGGCGAGCTCGCCCAGACCCGGCGTCTGGCCCGGGAGGTCGTCCACCTGCGCAAGCTCGGCCGGCTCGAAACGACGGGCGACCTCAGGGTTCTCACCGAAGAGGTTTATCGCTGGCGCCCCCAGAGGGGACGGATCCACCCGGCGGCCAAGGCCTTCCAGGCGCTCCGCATCGAGGTCAACCAGGAGCTCGAGGGGCTCGGCCCGTTCATCGAGGAGACGGCGCGGCTCTCGATCCCGGGAACGCGCTTCGTCGCCATTTCTTTCCACTCGCTCGAAGACCGGATCGTCAAGCACACGTTCGCCGGCCTGGCCTCCTCGTCCGACCGCGCTCCCCTTCTTTCGATCCTGACCAAGAAACCGGTGATGGCCGGCGAGGAAGAGGTCGCCGCCAATTCCCGGTCCCGCTCGGCCAAGCTGCGGGCCGCGGAGAGGGTCTGAATGCTCCGCCGGAAATGGAGCCCGCGGGGGATCGCCCTGGGCGCCGCCCTCCTCGTCGCCGTCATCGGCACCCTGACCTTCTACGTCTGGTACCAGACGGAATCGGTCAAGCTCGGCATCGACATCGGCAAGAGCGAGGACAAGATCCGGGAGCTCGAGCAGGCCATCGAAACGCTCAAGCTGCGCAAGGCCGCCCTTCTCGACCCGGCGCGGGTCGAGAAGATCGCCCGGGAATCCCTGGGGCTGGTCGACCCCAAGGACGACGAGGTCATCTACGAGAAACAGGACACGTCACGTTGAGGCGCCGCCGATGAGGACCTTCTACGAGAGCGACATCCGGAAGCGGGCCCTGGTCCTGAGCTTCGTCCTGGCCGCCTGGGCGGCCGTCGTGGCCCTCCGGCTCGTCCAGATCCAGGTCTTCGGCCACGCCCGGTCCAAGACGGCCGTCCTCGACCAGAACCGGGACAAGATCACAATGGAGCCCCGGCGGGGGACGATCCTCGACCGCAACGGCGAGATTCTGGCCTGCAGCCTTCCCGCCGTGTCGGTCAATATCCGGCCGGTCGAAAAAGAAACGCCGACCGAAGAGCGGGCCAAGATTCGCGCCCTCCAGGGCCTTCTCGGCCTGTCTGAAAAAGAAGTTTCCACCATCCTGGGCCGGCTGAAAGACAACAGCTCCTTCACCTACGTGAAAAAGAAAATCTCCGAGGAGGAAGCGGCCCGAGTCATGGCCTTGAAGCTGCCGGGCGTCGAGTTCGAGCCGGCGACAAGGAGGCATTATCCCCTGCGGAGCCTGGCCGCGCACGTCCTCGGCGGCCTCAGTCTGACCGAAGACTCCAACAAGACCGGGGTCGAGGCCCGCTACGACGACGTCCTGAAGGGGGAAGAGGGCGCGAAGGTCGTCTACAAGGTCAGCGGCGGTCGCGATTATCAGACCCAGGTCATCAAATCGCCCGTCCCCGGCCGGGACCTCGTCCTGACGATCGACGCGACGATCCAGTACTACGCCGAGAAGGAACTCGCCCGGGCTGTGGCCGAACACGAAGCGGCGTGGGGCACGGTCATCGTCATGGAGCCGTTTTCGGGAGAGGTCCTGGCCCTGGCCAGCCTGCCCAGCTACGACGTCAACGATTATCCCGGCCCGAAGAACGCCTGGATGAACCGGGCCGTGCAGCTGAGCTACGAGCCCGGCTCGACGTTCAAGATCGTCACCGCGGCGGCCGTCCGGGAAAGGAACCGCGTCGGCTTCTCCGATTTCTTCGACTGCAGCGCCGGTTCCATCACGATCGGCGGCCTGACCATCCGCGACCACGAGCGCGTCGGCGTCCTGAGCTTTTCGAAGGTCCTCACCGAGTCCTCCAACGTCGGGACGGTGCTCTTCGCCCAGAAACTGACGATCGCCGAGTTCTGCGACACGATCAAAGCCTTCCGCTTCGGGACGAAGACCGGCATCGACCTGCCGCGCGAGGACTCCGGGATCGTCTATCCCCCCAAGGACTGGAACAAAAAAACGTCCCTGCCCCACGTCGCCATCGGCTACGAGGTCATGGCCACGCCGCTCCAGATCCTCGTGGCCATGAACGTCTTCGCCACGGGCGGCCTGCTCGTCCGGCCCCGGGTCGTCCGGCAGGGGCCGGAAACGGCGGAAGACGGTGAGGGGCCGGTCCGGGTCATCAGCGAGAAAACGGCCGCCGACCTGGTCGGGCGCGTCTTCGAAGGCGTCGTCGAAGAGGGCACGGCCAAGCTCGGCCGGCTCGACGGCTTCAGGATCGCCGGCAAGACCGGGACGGCCCAGAAGTACGACCGTGCCTCGAACACCTACAACTCGGGCAAATACACGGCCTCGTTCGTCGGCTTCGTCCCCGTCGAGAGGCCCCGGCTGGCCATGATCGTCGTCCTCGACGAACCCAAGGAGGGCTACTACGGCGGCCAGGTCTGCGCCCCGGTGTTCCGGGACATCGCCCGCCAGGCCCTGCGCTATCTCCGCGTCCCTCCGGAACGGCCGCTGCCCGCCCGCATCCTGACCGCGGGTATGGCGAAAGGCGAGAGGCCATGAAGCTCCGGGACCTCTTCCAGAACATCGACATCCTCGCCGGAGGCAGGCCGGGGAACGAAGAGATCTCCGGGATCGCCTACGACTCCAAGTCCGTCGGGCCCGGATTCCTTTTCGCGGCCCTGCGCGGCGCGGCCCGCAACGGCATGGACTTCGTGGCCGAGGCCGAGGCGAACGGCGCGGCGGCCGTCCTCTCGACCTGGCCCAAGCCCCCGACAAGCACGATGCCGTGGCTTCAGGTCGCCGACGCGCGCGAAGCGCTGGCCCTGGCCGCGGCCAATTTCTACGGGCACCCCTCCGACCGGATGAAGGTCGTCGGCGTCACCGGGACCAAGGGCAAGACGACGACCACCTACCTCCTCGAAGAGATCCTGCGCGCGGCCGGCGCCGTGCCCGGGGTCATCGGCACGATCGAATACCGGCGGCCGGGGTGGAAGGTCCCGGCGCCGCGGACGACCCCCGAGGCCCCCGACCTGCAGGCCATGCTCAGGGACATGCTCGACGCCGGCGTCACCCATTGCGTCATGGAAGTCTCCTCCCACGCCCTGGAACAGAAGAGGGTCTGGGACGTGAGCTACGACGTCGCCGTCTTCACCAACCTCAGCGGGGAGCACCAGGACTATCATCCATCCATGGAGGCCTACTTCGAGGCCAAGAAAAAACTCTTCTATCTCAACCACAAGAGAAGCACCTCCGTCGTCAATATGGACGACCCCTGGGGCCAGAAGCTCATCGCCGAATTGTCCATGAAGACCGTCACCTTCGGTCTCGAGCCCGCGGCCATCGTCCGGGCCCTGAAATACGCCATGTCCGAGGACGGCATCGACGCCCAGGTCTCCTACCCCGGCGGCGTGATGAGGGTCCAGTCGGCCCTCGTCGGCAGGCACAACCTCTACAACATCCTGGCCGCGGCGGCCGCGGCCCTGGCGCTCAACGTCGCCCCGGACGTCATCGGCAGAGGCATCGCCAGGCTCAAGGGCGTCCCGGGCCGCTTCGAGCGGGTCCCGAACGGCCGCGGCCTCCAAGTCGTCGTCGATTACGCCCACACGGACAACGCCCTCGAGCACATCCTCACGACGGCCCGCGAGTTCAAGCCGCGCCGGGTCATCCTCGTCTTCGGGGCCGGCGGCAACCGGGACAAGGAGAAACGGGAGCGGATGGGCCGGGTGGCCGCCCGCCTAGCGGACTGGACGATCTTGACCTCGGATAACCCGCGCTCCGAAGAGCCGATGGACATCATCGCCGCCATCGAAAAGGGCTTCGAGAAGGAAGCCGTCAAGACCTACGAGGTCGAGCCGGACCGGAGAAAGGCCATCGTCCTGGCCCTGGCCACGGCGAACAAGGGCGACATCGTCCTCATTGCCGGAAAGGGGCATGAGGATTACCAGATCTTCAAGGACCGGACCGTTCACTTCAGCGATATCGAAGTCGTCGAAGAGATACTCCGGGCGATGGAGGCCGTCTGAGCATGGCTAGGCTAAGGCTCGACGAGATCGCCCGGATCGCCGGCGGGACCATCCTGCAGGGCTCCCCCGCGCTGACCTTCGAAAGCTACGGCATCGACTCCCGGCTGGGCGCCGCGGGCGGGCTCTTCTTCGCCGTCATCGGGAAGAGAGACGGCCACGACTTCGTCGGCGCCGCGGCGGCCAGGGGCGCGGCGGGCGCCGTCGTCGCCCGTTCGGTCCCCCTCCCCGTCAAGGACTTCGGCCTCGTCCAGGTCGAGGATACGGTGGCCGCCCTCCAGGCGCTCGCCCGCGACGTCCTCGCCCGGCGGCCGGTCAAGGTCGTGGGCATCACCGGGAGCGTCGGCAAGACGACGACCAAGGAGTTCACGGCAGCCCTGCTCGCCGGCCGTTTCCGCGTCCTCAAGTCCGAGGGCAACTTCAACAACCACCTGGGACTGGCCCTCTCGCTCCTCCGGCTCCGGCCGGACGACGAAGCGGCCGTCCTCGAGATGGGCATGAGCGCCGCCGGAGAGCTGCGGACCCTGACCCGGATCGCCCCGCCCGACGTCGCCGTGATCACCAACGTCAGCCCGGTCCACCTCCAGTTCTTCAAGGGGCTGGACGACATCGCCCTGGCGAAGAAGGAGATCCTCGACGGGGCCGGGCCGGGCGCGACGGCCGTCCTCAACGGCGATGACCCTCTGGTCATGAAGATCGCCTCGGGCTTCGCCGGCCGGAGAGTGACCTTCGGCCGGACGCGGGGCTGCGACGTCCGGGCCGAACGGATCACGCCAAAGGGCTTCGCGGGCTTCAAAGTGCTCCTGCGTTATGGACAGCTCCCCATCCAGATCCCATTCCCCTTTCTCAACGAGGCCGCGGTAGCGGACCTCCTGGCCGCCGCGGCCGTTTCCTTCGCTCTCGGCCTCCGACTCGACGAGATCGTGCCGGGCCTCAAGTCTCTCAGGCCCACGGCCGGGCGGGGGTTGCTCGTCGAGGCCGCGGGCGGCGTCCGCGTATACGATGACTCCTACAACTCCAACCCCCACGCCCTCGAGGCCGCCCTGAGAAGCCTGGCCGCCCTCCCCGCCGCGCGGAAGGTCGCCGTCCTGGCCGACATGCTCGAGCTCGGTGAGGGCGAAAAGGAGTTCCACCGGCAGGCGGGCGAGGTCGCGGCCCACGCCGGCTGGGACGTCCTCGTCGCCGTCGGCCCCCTCGCCGCCCTGATCGCCGAGGGCGCGGCCGGGACGGGCATGAGCGCCGCCGCCATTCATCGTTTCATCGACGCCGCGGCCGCCGCGGCGGCGATCCCGCACCTGGTGCGGGATGGCGACCTCGTGCTGGTCAAGGGCTCGCGGGGGATGAGAACCGAAACGATCGTCGATAAGCTCAAGGCGAGAGGAAAGGAGTAGGCTGTGCTGTACTGGCTCCTCGTCCCCCTGCGCGACGAATTTTTCTTCTTCAATATCTTCCGTTACATCACCGTGCGCACGGCCCTGGCCGGGATCACTGCCCTCGTCCTGAGCTTCCTCCTCGGCCCCCGGCTGATCCGGCTCCTCCAAAGGCGTCAGATCGGACAGGAGATCAGGCCCGAAGGGCCCCAGTCCCACTATGCCAAGAAAGGGACGCCGTCCATGGGCGGCCTCCTGATCATCATCTGCACGCTCGTCCCGACGCTCGTCTGGGGAAAATTGGACAACATCTACGTCTGGGTCGCCGTCCTGTCCATGGTCCTCTTCGGCCTGGTCGGCCTCATCGACGACGTCCTCAAGGTCCGCAGGAAACGATCCCTGGG
>Ga0315287_10003685_pt1 | contig 14810 bp, 7 predicted proteins | sample YL17G11_0_MG_FD_205037 | JGI IMG/M metagenome (GOLD analysis project Ga0315287, IMG submission 205037) | Sediment microbial communities from Yellowstone Lake, YNP, Wyoming, USA - YL17G11_0 | ecosystem: Environmental > Aquatic > Freshwater > Lake > Sediment | place: USA: Wyoming | collected... | reverse complement strand
ATCCGGATCCTCGGGGGCGATGCGGAGGAAAGCGTTCAGTTGCTCCAGGGCTTTGGCAAAATCACCTTTGTTGAGATAAACAACTCCAAGCCTATAGAAGGGCTTCGGCCAGTCTTTTTTGATCGCCGCGGCGATTTCGAAATACTTGATCGCCTCATCGGTCTTCCCGTGGGAGAAATAGACCTCCGCGACATTATAGGCGGCGATCTCGTCGCCGGGCGAAAGTTCGAGGGCTTGGGCGAAATACTTCTGAACGGACTCGAGATCTCCCTTTTTCAAGGCGACTTCGCCCAGCCCGGAGAGCGCCCGCGTCGAGGTCTTGACGTCGCGGTTCAGCGAGCCGTGCGTCTGGATGATCTTGTCGAGGACACCCTGGAACTCGACAGCCGCCTTGTCGAGGTCCTCTTTCTTCAAATAAGCGACCCCGATATCGGTGCGGATCGAATAAATCTCCGGAAACTTGGCCAGAATCTCCTCAAAGACCTTGACGGCTTCGTCGTACTTGGCCTCATCGAAGAGCCGGCTCCCCGTATCGAACAGCTTCGAGGCCCCGTCGTCCTGGAGGAACGCCGCGACCCCGGTTTCCTTTTTCAGCGTCAGCGTCAGCGGAGGGTTGGGCACCAACTGGCGGACGTTGACGTTGGCCGAGTCGCTCTTGTAGCCTTTTTTTTGGGCCGTGATCCGCCAACTCCCCGTACCGAAACCAGCGAGGGTAAAACGGCCCTTCGCGTCCGACGTGCCTTCGATCTTGGCGTTGGGGATGGTCAGGCTCGCCGCCAGGAGCGAAGCGCCATCGATCGGCGATCCCGTATCGTCGACCACATTTCCCGTTAACCGGCCCCGACCCAGGCCCTCCTGGGCGGCCGAAAGAGAGGCGAACAATAGAAAATGGAATATGAGGACCAGGCTCGAATAACCGAATGCGCATTTTTCAGGACGAGAGATCATGAGTGCCTCCAATGGAAATATTTTACAAAAAGCCGGTTCATTTTTTGTCCTTGAGGGCCTCGTATCTTTTGCGGATCTCCGGCTGGGCCGGATCGAATTGGAGCGATTTTTCCCAAGCCGCCAGGGCCTCCTTGGGACGCCCCAGACTCTCTTGGCAATCGCCGACCGCGTTGAGGAGGACGATCCCGAGACCGAATTGCGAGAGCGCCCGCTCGAAGATCACCAGGGCCCCGGCCGAATCGCCGATCTTCCGGAGGGCCTGGCCGGTCAGCACAAAGGCGTCATAACTCGGCGGACGAGGCGGTTCGAGGAACGACGCAAGCAGGGGGGGGACGCGGGTCACTTCTCCCAAGCTCATGTAAGCCCGGGCTAAAACGAAGGCCAGGTCCGCATCCTCCGGCTTTTGGCGGAACGCCCGCTCGAGGCGCGGCTTGGCCTCGGCCGGGCGCTCGGCGTTGAGGAGTTGGGTCCCGATGATCTGGTCATAGACCGGGTCGGACAGCTCGGGCATGAGTTTGGAGAAATACCAGGGCCGGGGGACGGCCTCTTGTTGGGAGAGAGCGAAAGCTTCGGTTCCGGCAACGAGCTCCCGGCCCCCATCGATGACCGAAATCCGCAGGTCATAATAGGCCGGGGGAAAATCCGCCAGGGGGAATTCCTCGAGGACCAGTGGAAGCTCGGTGTATTCCGCCAGGGTCCGCTGCTTCTCCCGCCACGTCAGACCTTCCTTCATGAACGTGTACCGGATCAAGCCTCCGGCCTTTTGCTCCGACGTCAGGCCCAGGATCTGGAAGGCCGCCGCCAGCGTATCCTTCCGGGTGAAGACCCGGCCGGGTTGGCAGTAGACCTGAATCGGGCCGATTTGAAAGGGCTTGAGACGGGCTTTCCCGGGCTGGACCCGGGCCGTCTGGAATCCCAGGATGGGCGAGGTCATCTGCAGGGCCGGCGCGTCGCCGGGGACGATCAGCGTTATCTCGGTCGAGGTGAATTCCTTGGAGACTTCGTTCTTCATGAGAAGCGAGAGCCTATAGGTCCCCGGGATGAGCGGGAACATATCCTGGAGATTAAGCGGCTGGGCGTTGGCCATCTTGACCCGTGCCTCATCCATCGCCAGATCGACCGGTTTTTCGAATTGAAAGACCAGGCGTCCGTCCGGCGTCATCACCCGTCCGTTAAGCTGGAGTTTGGTCGAAAAACGGTTTTCATACGCGTTGAGGGACAGCCGCTTCGGCTCGATGACATAGTGGACGAAGTAGAGCCCGGACGGATCCTTGACGAGCTTGACCATCGAGGTGCTGTCCATGTAATTGGCCGTATACTCGACCTCGACGATATCTTTGTAATCGAGGAATTTCTGGGCGTATTTGGCGCTGAAATTGGTCTGCGGCACCGTTTCCACCTTCTGGATCAAAACGTCCGAGGCCAGCGAAGGCCGGTCCATCATGGATACGCTTTCACCAGGAATGAGACTCAGGGAATACTCCGCAAGCTGGGGTTGGGACTCTTTGAGCTGATCGAAGGCGGCCACGTAATTCGTGGGGTCGCCGGTGTAAGTCGGCATGAGGGCCTGCGGACCGTTCCTGGCAGGGCTGTACAGGATGAAGTCCCCGATCCCGTCCTTCTGGAAAAAGAGCAGGTTGAAGCCCGGCGGTAGACCGTCGGCCTCTCTTCCCTGGTAAAACCACACCTCGCTCCCGTAGTTGGTGGATGAAGTCTCGTAGCGTTCGATCGTATTGGGCTCGCCCAGAATAATGTAGACACGCCCCCGGTCCGTCCTCCAGCCTGCCTTGGCCGCCGTCCGACCGTAATATTTATTGGCGTGACTGATCCGCTTATAGTGCTCCGTCTTGAATTCGTTGTCCTGCGTGGCAGGGGTCGGGTCCCGCTGCTTCCAAAAGGCTTCCATAAACTGGTCTCGCTCCCGATCCGATTGAAGTTTCAAGAAGACTTCCCTCTCCTTGGGGTGGATGATGTAGACGACCTCCTCCTCCAGCAACTTCTTGTATTGGGGAGGAAGTTCGGCTTTCTTAACCTGACCGGCACCCACCGGATCGACGACAATAAAGGCGAAAAGAAAAAGGGCAACGATTCTTCTCATAAAGCGACTCCTGACCACAAAAAAACAACACAATAGCCGCCTGTAGATCCTAAACCTATCCATGAATAAATTCAAGACGGCGCGGCGCCAGACTGTGTTCTATCTTGAGGAAATGGACAAAGCTGGACGCCTTGGCCTCCGTTTCGGTCAGACGATTATTCCGGAAGGCTTCACCCCGCAGCAAATTGAAGACCCACAATCGCGAAAACAGCTGTATTGACAAGGGTTTTAAATTGAACAGCCATGATATTGCTTAATTGATTAGCCTTGGCTATAATAAGGTCCGAGAAGTTCGGGAATGGTCATCTGTCAGACCTTTACGGACTCCACGGGCCGCCCCGTGATTTCCCTCGTCCTGTATAAAATCCAGTTTATAATCCCAAAAAAGGAGAAGGTATGAAAAGGAATCGTCTGTTCAAAATCGCGGTTTTTATCCTGATCCTGGTTTTCCTGCCTGGCGCTCTGCCAGCGCAAGGGACACGGGCGGATTATGAACGGGCCGTCCAACTCCAGGATAAAGTCAAAGGCTTGGCCCTCAACATCATGGACAGGGTCATCTGGATTGAGAAAACGAGCCGGTTTTGCTACCGGAAAACGGTCAAGGAAGGATTTGAATTCGAACTGGTGGACGCGGAAAAACTCTCTAAACAGCCGGCTTTCGACCATGGAAAACTGGCGGCCTCCCTCTCCACGGCGGCGGGTGAGAAGTACACCGCTCTGAATCTTCCTTTCACCACAGTCACTTTTATCGACAATGAGCGGGCGATTGAGTTTGAGTTCGGCGATTGGAAATGGAAGTGCGACCTCGGTAATTACGCCTGCACGAAAACCGGCCCGGCCTCACGCAGGCGGGGCACGCCGTTTGCCCCCCCTCCGTCCCCTCCCCAGGAACCCAAGGCTTCCCCCGACGGCAAATGGGAGGCTTTTATCAAAAATTATAATGTTTATCTGAGGTCAAAAGACAAGAAAGAGGAGTTTCCCCTCAGCTTTGAAGGCACGGAGGGAGATTATTACGCCCTCCAGTCTCTCAGCTGGGCGCCGGATTCGAAGAAGCTAGCCGCTTACCGAATCCTGCCTGGCTATCGGCGCAAGATCCAATACGTGGAATCATCTCCGGCGGACCAGGTCCAGCCCAAATATTACACCCTCGAATACATGAAACCTGGAGATCCGCTTGACATCTGCCAGCCTGCGTTGTTCCATGTCGACACGAAAAAACAATTCATCATCGACAAGAGCCTCTATCCCAACGCCTATATTACAAACACGACATTCAATACGAGCTTTTCCATGCCCGACGCAGCCTGGCGCAAAGACAGCCGAGCCTTCACCTTTGAATACAACCAGCGGGGGCACCAGGCGTACCGGATCATCGAGGTGGACGGCGCGACCGGACAGGCCCGTGCCCTGGTCAATGAAGAAAGCCGAACTTTCTTTGCCTATTACGGCAAGTTGTATCGTTATCACGTCCAGGACGGAAAGGAAATCATCTGGATGTCGGAGCGGGACGGCTGGAACCATCTTTTCCTTTATGACGGCGCCACCGGCAAAGTAAAAAATCAAATCACCAAAGGCGAATGGGTGGTGCGCGGGGTGGAAAAAGTCGACGAGGAGAACCGCCAGATCTATTTCCGGGCGAGCGGCATGAATCCGGGAAAAGACCCCTACCTCATCCATGTCTACCGGATCAACTTCGACGGCACCGGTCTTATGCCGCTGACCGAGACGGATGCCAATCACACGGTCAGCTTGTCCTCGGATTCAAAATACTATGTCGACACCTGGTCGAGGGTGGACCTTTCCCCGGTCTCCGAGCTTCGCCGCACGGCGGACAGGAAAATCCTGATGGAGGTCGAGCGCGCCGATATCCAGGAACTGCTCAAATCCGGCTATCGAATGCCGGAAGTCTTCGTCGCCAAAGGGCGGGACAGCCGGACGGATATCTGGGGGATCATCATCCGGCCGATGAAATTCAACCCTTCCCGAAAGTATCCGGTGATCGAGTATATCTACGCCGGCCCCCATGATTCCTTCGTCCCGAAAACATTCAGCGCATATCAATCGATGCAGTCCCTGGCCGAGCTCGGATTCATCGTCGTCCAGTGCGACGGCATGGGCACATCCAACCGGTCCAAGGCGTTCCACGACGTCTGCTGGGAGAACATCGCCGACGCCGGCTTCCCGGATAGGATCTTGTGGCATAAAGCCGTGGCGGCGAAATATCCTTACTGCGATATCTCCAAAGTGGGCATCTATGGCCACTCGGCCGGAGGTCAAAATACATTGACCGCGCTGCTCTTCCATCCGGAGTTCTACAAGGTTGGCGTCTCGTCCTGCGGCTGCCATGACAACCGCATGGATAAAATCTCCTGGAATGAACAGTGGATGGGCTGGCCCCTCAGCCCCGAATATGCCGCTTCTTCGAATGTGGACAACGCGTGGAAACTCCAGGGAAAGCTCCTGCTTTCGGTCGGCGAGTTGGACACGAACGTTGACCCGGCCTCGACGATGCAAGTCGTCAACGCCCTAATCAAAGCCAACAAGACGTTCGATCTGATCGTTCTTCCCGGCCAGGGACATAGCACGGGCGGCGCCTACGGCGACCGCAAGCGCTATGATTTCTTTGTCCACCACTTGCTCGGCGTCGAGCCGCCGGACTGGAACAGGATCGAGCCCGGACCGGAAAAGAAATAAAACCAGGAGATCCTACTTCTTATCCGGCCTCTTCTCTGAGCCGAGAATCGCCGCCGGTGTTTGCAAACTCACGAGGAACGATCCCGCATCCTTCACTTGACCTTGGACAAGCACCGCCGGATAAGGCTCCCGCCCCGGCGCGTGCGCGGCGACCGATATCCAAGTGTGCGCTTTCACCGTCCATCGTGCGCCTACGCTGCGCTCCTGGGGAAGATCCGCGATGCTGACCATGCCATACGAAGGATTGAACACCACGTCCAGGTATTCAAAGGCGGTGCTTCCCGAGGGTACGGTGGGGGCGTCCACGACGATCTTCCATTTGCCTGCAGCCGGATTCTGCACGATGACGGACTCTTCTCCCACCGGATCTCCGTCCATTCCCCCGGCTTGGACTTTCTCGCCGGTGCCGTCGAAAACAGACACATCGATATCGGCGCCGGGATCCGACAACCTGAATGCTCGCGCGACAAAGGCTGTCGATCCAGGCAATACCTCCACCTCGAACACCTGCTGTTCTTTCTCGCGGATCGTGTGGCGCTCTCGACGCGCGCTGCCGACCGGGACACTGGCTACGCTCCCCGTAAACGCCGCCATCCGGTTCGTAATGGACAGGTCCTTGGTTGCCCCGCCCGAAACCGCGCCCGGCTGCGAAAGGTAGACTTCCCCGTCCGCGACGGTCACCTCGGCGGCGAGCGCCGAGACCGTTAGCGTCGCCGTCGTCGGCGGCACGGGCTCGGATTTCTCTGCCTGTTGCCAGTCGAAAGTCCGCGTATCCTCAATATCCGTGAGTCTCACTTCCCATACTCCGGGCATGGGTTCGGCGACGACAAACGTCGCCTTTTCCCCCCCGCTTCCCTGGCTTCCTCCGCCTCCCCTCCCGCTCCTGGCCGCCACGAGGCGCGTGCCGGGCGCCGTGCGGGTATCGGGGCGAACGACTGTGAGCGCGACGATCCGCTTCGGCGTATCCAGGTCGATCCTGAGCGCCGTCGATCCCTCCGGGACGCGATAAAAGAAACTCCGCATCCCGGGGCGAGGGACTTCCGTTTTCGTCTCGATGGTGAAGTTGTTCGACGCCGTGAGCGGCTCGGCGGCCACCACCGTGGTAAGCATCCGGTAGGCGTGTCCCGGGATGCTCGCATGATCGAGCGTAAGGAGGGCGGTATGCGCGCCGGGCGCGCGCGGTTCAATAGTAACGGTGATCGGAACCGGCGCGTTGAGCGGCAGCGTAACCGAGGGCGGCGCTGAAAACGTGCTGTCGTCGTTCCCAGTCCAGCTCAGGGCAAAGGTCATCGGCTCCTTCGGCCCCGAGGTGCGCGTGAAAGTGAGGATACGCTCTCCGTGGTCGCCGGAGGTCCAGCCATCGCGCTCATAGAGCCCGACTCCTTCATGGGGCGTCGGCAGCAGCCGGCTGTACGCGTGTCGCACCGGCGCGCGGCTGGTCAGGGTGACCGGATCACCCGCCTTGTCCAACGCCTTAAGAATCTCCCATGCGCCGGCGACATTCACGACCCCATTCCCCTGTTTATACGCGGGCAGGTGCGGAACGTAGCGGGCCGACATTGTGATCGCGTGCTTGATCCGGAACGCGTCGTAGGTCACCCCCGCCTGCTTCGCGGCGCTGATCAGCAGCCCCACGGCTGCTGCGGCCGTGGGAGTGGCGGTCGACGTCCCCCCTGCGATGGTGTAGCCCGGGGGCAGTTGAAATAGCCCGGGAATTGCCCCCCCCCGATCGAACCCGCGGGCCGTGCTGACATAATTCGACGGGGATATCACGTCGGGCTTGAGCGCTCCGTCGCCCATCGGGCCATACCCGCCGGTGATGAGCAGATTGTCTTGATGCTCGACCCGGACTCCATGGTTGGTGAAAAAGTTATCCCCACTCTCGTGCCCCCCGATGCCGATCGCACCGCGGGCCAGCACAAAATCGTCTATTCCGCCGAGAATGGGGTAGTTGTGGGTGGGGACAATGAGCGGTTTTTTATATTTCTCGATGAGCCGGCCGTAAATCACGGTCGGCACCTGGCGCCCGTCGCGCAGGAGATACGATCGCGTGATCAGGGAACTCTGCTCGAGGAAAACGACATCCACGAGCGGATTCTTGAAGGCCCGGATCACCGCCTCGGTCTGCCCGTACGCCGCCCCGCCCTCGGAAATGCTCGCCAGCCGTGCTCCGGGGGCCACGCCGTCGAAGCGGCCGGCCGTCCCTCGACTTGCGACCGCAGCTCCGATGACAAGGGACGGGTGACTGCCGATGCCAAAGTTCAGCCCCACAAGTTTTTTGGCCCGGTTGATCTGGACGCCGAAGGCCACGGACTCGCGAATAGGAGTCTCAGGTTTATCCTTGCCCAATATGCCGAACTCCGGTCGGACGCTGAAGTCCGTGAGCGCCTTTTCATTCAAAAAGCTTTCGTCCTGGTTGGTGTCGACCCAGACTTCGTTTGTCCCCTCGTCCCAGAGCACGGCAAAGAGCCGGCTGGAGCCGGACGGGTTCCCATCACGGTTAAGGTCCTTGTCCATGCGTTCGCCGGAGACCGAGTCGAACTTGATCTCGTCGAGCATTCCGATGCGGAACGTGCCGGCACGCGGCGCTGTATAGGTCTTGCCTTGATAGGCGAGCCGACCGTCCGCTGCCACCGCCGTATACGCCATCCGGATCCAGCGGCCGTCGTCTTCCTCCTCAGCATCGATGGCGGTCTCGAAGACGACAATTTTTGGCGTTGGCTTGCCGTCGAGCGTTAGGGCCGCCTGCAGCTCGGGCAGAAGAGGGTCGGGATTGTTGTCAATCAAGGCGATCGTCACTCCACGGCCGTCAAAAGTCGGGTTCGCTTTTCTGAACTCCGCAGCGCCTATGTCGGCGAGCGGACTGTACCGGTTCGTAAGCGGATAATTGGAGAGCATCGGAGGCCACACCGGCTTCGGGCTGTCCTGCGGCGCAGTCGGCAAAGCGCCGGAGGAGGGAAGAAAAGCCGCCCCGCCGCCGCCCACGTCGACCGACCCAAATACCCGTGATCCCCGGGAAATGGAGACGTCGAGGCTGTGGACCAAAGCATGGCCGGCCAGCTGCTCCACGTGATCCACCGGCACACGCCCCCGGAGATAGTCGACATCGTCGTCCCGGAACTGAACGGTTCCGCCGAGAGATGTGATTGTGTTCGCTACGCTTGCGTTCGCCCCGGGCATCGAGGCGATGACCAAAAGGACATCACGCTCACCCCGAGCTCGCGCTGCGGCCACTTCGCCGCGCGAGTCCTTGAACAGGAACGGACGGCGCGGCACCTGGGCGAAGACTCCAGGCGCTGCGATAATTCCCAGGACCGCTAGAAAACATCGCCAGTGCCTCATCCCGTCGCCTCGGTGAATTGTAAAGAGATTCATGGTGTAACCTCCATCATAAAGCGGTTGGGTTTATATATTTTTTAGCATGACGGGAGAGATGACCAGCCCTTCCACCACGGCCGCAGATGTCTCGCCCCAAGCCCGGAATTAACGATGCCCACTTAAAGGGATCGTATCGCCGAATGAGCATTGATGTCAAGAGCAGGCGACATTTCAGGGATCCAGATTCGCGCGATGGAGATTCTGCGTCTATGACTAAGGATTCGATGAATAGGCCGTCGCGGGTATCATAGTCCGAAATCCGCCGCACGTTACCTAAAGACCAGGCTCTTTGTCAATCGCTCGGCTCCGGTCGCGTTCATCACGGTGATCAGAAGGGTGTTATGGCCCGGGCTCAGCCGCCCGAGCGCTTCTTTTCCCTGGACGAACACCGGAATCTCCATGACATAGGCCGTGCCGGCTTTGCTCAAGATCTCCGACTCGTCAAACCGGAGGTCGAACCTCTTTTGGGAATTCCAAACCATCGTCTTACGCTCGTCCAACAGCTCGGCGGCGACGTCGAGCGTCGTGAAAAACGCCGGCCCTTCGGATTTGTACCAGATCCGGTCATGGATGATCTCGACGACGATCGTGGCTTCGAGACGGTCCGAGCCGCGCGTCTTGACGTCGATCCGGGCGCGGAAATCGAATATTTTTTTATCCATCCGGTACGTCAGTTGAGCCTCCGCCTGAGCTCTGTTGAGTTCCTGCATGTACAACAGGTTCAGTTCCCGCAGTTCGGTCAGGTCATAGGTCACGAGCTTGAAGTCTCCCGTGCACGTCCGGTCGTCGAACACAACCGGAAAATTCCCGTAGTTCCATATTTCCCGACACCGCCCGTCGGTCTCCAAACCCATCCGCTCCGTGATCCGGTCGATCGGAAAGCCAAAGAGGATCAGGATCCGGCCGCGGTCGGTCAGCCAGCCCGGGCGGCCTTCGCTGAGGAACGTTTTGTCGGCTTCGTCGATCCGGTGGAAGTATTCGATTTTGAACTCGTTCTCTTCCGTGTCCGGGTCCGGATCGCGCCGTTTCCAGAATTCGTCGATGAATTCCGGTTTAGCGGAATCGGGCATCTCGAGAAAGACCTTCCGTTCTTCGCGGGTGATGATATAGCGGGTCTTGCTCAGAAAATCAGAGTTGACGGGGCCGAGCGACCGCTCCAAGCGATAGAGTTGGCAGGCCGATGTTCCAGAGGCGATGAGGACGAGCGCCCCGACAGCCCTTCGCCATCTCCTTTTTTTCATTTTTTCCCTTTGAGAGTTTTGATTTTCTTCCTGAGGTCCGGCTGATGGGAAATGGTTCCAAGAGACGACTCCAAATAAAAAAAGAGGGTTTGACCGCCCTCCCAAGCGGCCAAACCCTCTCGCGGTGCTCTAGGTTTGCTTAGAACCTGAAGCGGAAGGAGAACTTGAAGATTCTCTGGTTCGCGCTCGAGCCCGTCGCTTTGCCGTAATAGGCGTTCTTGACAAAGGATCCTTGGTTTGTGTTTTCCGCGGTCGGCTGCCAGTTGCCGCCAGGATTGTAGGTGATTGACAGCATGCGATAGCCGAAAAGATTGAACACATCGACGAAAAAGCCAATCTTTGTCGTCTGACCGAGCGAGAACTCCTTCTCGAGTCTGAAATCCACCCAGGTCTCGTCCGGAGTCGTTCTGAGGCCCTGCTTTTCAACATTGATGGAGTAGCTATAGAGCTGAGCGTTATTGTCCTTGGCCCATTGAGCCGGCGGGTAGACGGTGACAGTCCTATTAAAAGGGGCGCCGGCGTAATGCCTGGCCGAGAAGGACATCATGACATCCCAAGGCAACTGGAACGCGCCATATAACTTGAGGACGTAAAGCCGGTCGTCCGAGAAGGAACCATCTCTGTTCACCCACCAGTTGGCCTGGTTATAGGCGGAACTGTAGCCCCAGACGTCTCCGTAACTGCCGCTGTTATTGCCCGTGGTACTCGAAAGGACAAGCGAACCGCCCAGCGCCCAACCGTTAGACATCCGCTTGTCGAAGGTGAACTCGAGTCCGTAATACTTCCGTTTGGCTTCGGGTATGTTCATGAAGCGCCTGAACGGCAGGGGCGCGTTCTTGGACATGAAATACATTGTGACTTCCTGCTCAGGATAGTCGTCAATCTTGGGAACGATCGTTTTGAAGGGAATCCACCAATCGGGAGCCTGTTCGTAAGTGTACCAGTTTCTGCCGGTGGCCGGGTCCCAATAAGCGGCGTTGACCGTGTTTGTCTTGTTCTTATAGATGAGTTGCATCCCCGCGCTGAAATTCGTGGCCAACTCATGGACGATGCCCAGGGTGTATTCCCAGTACATAGGCGATTTCGTCCCCGTGGAATCAACGGTCTTGGTGAAGAAAGCGGGGTCCATTTCCGCCGGGTTTTTGGAGATGGCATAGTACTTGTAATCGTCGATCCCCGGCATATCCTGGTCGCCGTTGCCGTTAAGGTCCCACCAGTTGAAGGCGATGCTCCACTCACGGAAGGGGTGCGACGTGTCGAAATACATGGTCGACATGAAGTCGGAATACACGGAGAAGCTTCCCTTGACCGCGGTCTTACCCGTGCCGAAGAGATCATAGACAAAGCCGAACCTCGGAGAGAAAGCGCCCCAGCTTAGGGCCGGGTCCCAAGAGTCAATGCTCATGGCGCCCAAGGCGTTAAAACCGAAGAGCGGAGTCAAAGCATAGGCTCCGATGGCTTCGGCCAGGGGAGAGGAGGCTTTCTTGCTGACGGCCGGGAAGTAGCCGTTATAATAATCGTACCGGACTCCCAGGTTGACGGTGAGCCTGTTCCGGATATTGAACGAATCCTGGACGAAGCCCCCGAGCCTGAGCATATTGCCCTGGGAGTAAGAATCGCCGTCGGTGGGAGCGCAGAAGCGGATGTTTAGATAGCCGTCTCCGAATGTTGGGTGAGGCCCCGTCAGCCCGTAGACCTGTCTGAAATAATACGGGCTGTTATTATACCAGGTGATGTCGCGGGGGTCTTGCCTGAACCATGGCCATTTGTAAAAGATGAACTGATAGAGCAAACCCGCCTTGAACTCGTGATTCCCGCCGAACAGGTCGTTCACGAAACTCGTGGCGTTAAGCATCCCCTGGATGTTGTTGGTGAAAGAATGGCGCAGACGGCCGGGGGCGCCCCAGGTGTATCCCGTATAGGCGTCGTATATCTGAGGATTGTTCTCCGAGCCAGCCGGCGGGGTGATCCAGTCGGTCGTCGGGGACATGCCGACCCTTAAATCCAGGAAAAAGTCCTTGGTAAGGAACCAGGTGAGGGCGGTGTTGAATTTCCACCTGACGTCCCGGTATTCGGAAATGGCGGTCGGAACGGTCCGCGTTCCCCCGTTCTTCGGGTCGATCCTTTTCACGTACGAGGCAAACACGTTGCCCCGGAGGTTTTCCGATAACATGAAGGACAATTTTGCCATGCCCTTGAGGTAGTTCTGCCAGTTATCGTAAATACCATATTGTACCCCGGCGATCGTGGTCGGGATGAACGGACTGTGCCTGGCGATTCTCCAGAAGCCAAGATCCGAGAAGAACCACAGCCGGTCCTTGAAAATCGGCCCGCTGAGTTGGAACGTGGGTTCGACGTCGTAGATATTGATCGCCGGTTGGGCGAGACCCAGCGATTTGTAGTATTCCTTGGCGAATAGGAATTGGCTCAGGTTTTCGTTGGTGTAATAGGTCTGGAGTTGGCCGTGGAGGACGTTGCTGCCGGATTTCGTGATGACGTTGATCAGGCCGCCGCCGGGAACCGTGTCCTCGGCCGGAATGCCCGCGGTCATGACCTCTATTTCTTCCATCGAATCATACCCGATCTCGCCGAACCATATCCCGTAGTCCGCCGCCCAGTTGACGTTCACTCCATCGACGTCGAATGTCTGGGAGATCCCCGTTCCTCCGTGGACGATGTACTCCGAGCTCGTGCCGCCCACAGTGCCCGCCGGCAAAGCGCCGGGCGCCAGGGCGATGGCGGCGAACACGTTCCGGTTGAGAGGAAGGCTTTGCATCGTGGTGACATCCAGGATAATGGTTGTCTTGTTGGTCTTGATATCCACCATGGGGGATCGCGCAACGACCGTGATCTGCTCTTGAATATTCGGCGGCTTCATCGCGAAATTCAAGGTCAGTGTTACTCCGACATGGACGATAAGGCCCTCGTTTTTAAAAGGCTGGAACCCCGCGAGTTGCGCTGTCAATGTAAAGGTGCCTGGGGGAAGACCTCGGGCCGTAAAAGTACCATCGGGCCGCGATACGGCCGTGATTGTTCCTTGAAGGGAGGGCCCCTCCAAGACAATGTTCACCCCCGGAAGAGGCAGGCCCCCTTCATCGGTGACCACTCCCTCGACGGTCCCGGATCTCTTTGAGAGCTGGGCGTTGAGAAGTGTGACGAAAGAAAGGACAACGACGACCGCAATGAAACTTTTTTTGAGCTCCACTTTTTCCTCCTTCCAGCTAAAAAATCAGGATCTTTGACAAGACTGTTGGATGGAATTTGGCCCCAGAGCAAACACACACCACTCCCTTTTTCTTGTTGGCGGTGTGAACAAAGCAAACAAGCGCGACGCCATGCTTTTCACTTGTTTTTATCTTATAGAGAGTTAAATCATCTTGTCAAGTATTTATTTCTTTTTATTTTTTTAGGACTTTCCCCGTTTTTTTCCTGTTCCAGAACCCAAACATGTCCTTGACGGCTTTTCAAGCCCTGAACTATACTCACCCCGGTTCGGACAATGAGCCGGAGATAAAAATGGAGGAGTTCGCCATGCCGAAAGCCAATATCATTTCGCGTCTCAGCCTGTTGAGTCTCGTCCTGTTGGGTTCCACCGCGCTCCTCTTCCCGGCGACTCATCCTCTGCCGGCCGGCGCGCCCGCCGCCGCCAAGATTCCCGCGGAAGCGGAATCCCAGCTGCGCGCGGTCTATGAGCGCAATGAGTTCAACGCCAGGTCCATCCGCGCGGTTTGGCTGAAAGACGGATCAGGCTACACGGTCCTGGAAGCCCCTCCCGGCGCGAGCAACAGGGACGTCGTCCGCTATGCGGCGGCCTCCGGCGAGCGCACCGTCCTGGCCTCCTCCTCCCAACTCACCCCGCCGAGCGGCAAATCGCCCCTTCCCATCGAAGCCTACGCAATTTCGCCGGACAGCCGCCTCATCCTCGTCGAGACGAACGGCCGCAGCGACGGAGAAAGTGACCGCCGGATCGCCGACCTCTGGGTGCTCGACCGGCAATCAGGGGCCTTGCGCAAGCTCGTCGAAGGCATCAATCCCGGGCTCGCTCGCAATCCCTTCTCTCCCGATGGATGGAGAATCCTGTGCGTCGTGCAGGGCAACTCGACGATCTGCGACCTGGGCAACGGCGGCCGGATGATCCCCCTGACGACGGACGGCGTCGCGGGAACGATCGTGAACGGCGGCGCGAGCTGGAGCCCGGACGGACGGTCCGTCGCTTATGTGCAGACCGATTCCTCAGCCGTCAGGCAGCGGCCGATGCTCGAACCCACCGATCCGTCGTATCCGAAGGTCAAATACATTCGTTTCGCCCGGGTGGGCACGACGATCCCGGCCCTCCGCGTGGGCGTCGTCTCCGCGGACGGGGGCGCGACGCGCTGGCTCCCGATTCCCCCCGCTCCATCCGGATTCTATCTTGGCGAGGTGAGCTGGGCGGGCAATTCCGAGGAGTTGCT
>Ga0315287_10003684_pt1 | contig 14810 bp, 9 predicted proteins | sample YL17G11_0_MG_FD_205037 | JGI IMG/M metagenome (GOLD analysis project Ga0315287, IMG submission 205037) | Sediment microbial communities from Yellowstone Lake, YNP, Wyoming, USA - YL17G11_0 | ecosystem: Environmental > Aquatic > Freshwater > Lake > Sediment | place: USA: Wyoming | collected... | reverse complement strand
ACGCGGTTTCGATGTCCGGGAAGGTCATCAACGCGCTGGCTTTGTGCGGGTGCTCCGGCACGGTGACATACGTAATCTCCGCAATAAAACCGAGTGTCCCCTCGGAACCGATCATCAGATGCTGGATAATCTCGAACGGATCTTCGAAGTCTACGAGTGCATTGAGACTGTATCCGGTGGTGTTTTTCATGGAAAACTTCCGCCGGATCCGCTCGGCAAGGGGGGTGTTTACTCTTACGCGTCTTGACAGGGTGTCGATCCGGTTCAACATCTCGCCATGGGATTGGGCGAAGGCCGTCCGGCTGGTCGTGTCCCCCGTGTCCAGTACACACCCGTCGGCAAAAATGATTCGCATCGAGGCGAGTGTTCTGTAGCTGTTCTGAGCCGTCCCGCAGCACATACCGCTGGCATTGTTTGCAGCAATTCCGCCGATCATTGCGGCATTGATAGAAGCCGGGTCCGGGCCGATCTTCTTTCCGTGTGGTGCAAGATACAGATTGGCGTGACTCCCGATGACCCCCGGTTGCAGGGTGATCCGCGATGCGTCGCCATTGATCGACCACCGGTTCCAGGACGGTCCCAGCATCACCAGGAGCGAATCAGAAACAGCCTGACCCGAAAGGCTCGTTCCGGCCCCGCGGAAGGTCAGAGGCAGCTTCCGGGCCCGGGCTTCCCGGAGAACCACGAGCAACTCCTCCTCTGACTCCACTCTGGCCACCAGCTTGGGTATAAGGCGGTAGAAGCTCGCATCGGTTCCATAGGCGAGCGTGCGAAGGTCGTCGTGGATAAGCCGGGATTCAGGAATAACTGCAGAAAGCGCTTCCTTGAGCGATTGAAATGGAGCGGAGAGCATCTGATCTTCCTTGGTGGGAGGGACGCAGCAATATAGTGAAATTTCGTATATTGTGGAACCGTTCCTCTCTGCGCCGGTGTTTTTGTCGTATCAAGGTGCAGTCGCAAAGCCTGAGCACATTTGCGCCAGGAGCGCCGCCTGCCCGTTTACCCGGCGGTAAGGGTGTGTAGCCGGGATCCCGTTAAGCAGATTACTCACGTCTCTATCAAATATGAATCGCCCGATCATCTTTTCTGTTTTTGCTGCATTTCTCGCCCTTGCTGCTGCGGACGTCACGGCCCAGCAACCTGCGGGCGCGATTGCCGGGCGCGTGACGATCGATGCTCAACAACCGGCCCCCGGAGCAAATGTCGTTCTGCTGGATACACGCCTCGGTGCATCGACCTATGAGGATGGTACGTTCCTTATCGCTTCCGTCCCGCCCGGCAGATACAAACTGCAGGTCAGGCTTGTGGGATACGACCAGGGTGAGATCTCTATCGTTACCGTTTCTTCCGGCGATACCGTGCGCATCAACGTGGCGCTCCGCCAGTCCGCCGTTGAAATGAATCCGGTGGTGGTGACAGGCACGCGTCGCCAGGCTGCAGAAGATACCAGATCCAGCGTGAGTTCGATCTCTCCCCGGGAATCCAAGTTCCTACCCGGGGCGGCGGAGGATGTCCTGCGATCGCTGCAGGCCCTTCCCGGTGTGACAAGCGTTTCCGATTTCTCGTCCCAGCTGGTCGTCCGGGGTTCCGGTCCCGATCAAAACCTGATTATGATTGACGATTTTGAAGTTCTGAATCCCTACCGCCTGTACGGATTCGTGTCGATGTTTAATCCGGAGACCGTAAGCGACATCAGCCTGCAGACCGGTGGCTTTGCCGCTCTCTACGGCGATCGCCTCTCCGCGGTCCTGGATGTCCGCAATCGGGAGGGAAGGTCTGATGTGCCGGTCGCCGGAAAGATCAACATCAGCCTCACCAACATGAATCTGATCTTCGAGGGAGGATTGCCGTTCAGCTCGGGTTCGTACATCTTCTCCGCCCGGCGCACATACTACGATCTGATCCTCGGCCCCGTGCTGACCTCCGCTAAAATATTGCAGGGGGACGTGGCGCTGCCGAACTTCCGGGACTTCCAGGGGAAAATTGCTCTGCCCCTCGGAGGGTCCCATAAGCTGCTTCTGAACGCGTTCACCTCGCGTGATGGGGTTGATCTTGTTTCCGGGGCAGAACGGAACAGACCTGATAGCGTGAACCTTCTGGACGTCTCGCTGAACACGCTGGTCGGAGCCACATGGCAGTTTAATCCCGCAAAGAACCTGATCGCGCAGACGCAGTTGTCGTGGTACAGAAACAAGGGTACGGGGGAGTTTGACGGCACATTTGTTGATCCGTCGCAGAATAACGGGGATCTCCAGCGCGCTGATACACTCGGCATCCGGTTCGTGAAATTCGGCGTGACATACGATTTCATATATGAGAAGTTCTCGCTCGGGCATCGGCTGTCGTGGAATACCGGTGTGAACACGATCGAGACGGGATTCGGGATTGATCGGTTGCGCACGGACTATATCCGGTACTTCGAAATCGACCAGGTGTTCAAGGATTTCCTGCGCGCCCGCGGGCAGGTCATTCCGACCGATGCCACGGAATCGGTCTGGTACACGCGGTACAATGTGTATCTGCAGGACCGTATCGCCCTCGGCGAGCGGCTCTTCGTTCAGCCCGGCATCCGCCTCGATGTCTACCCGTCACTGCGTGAACAGATGTATCTTTCCCCACGCGTCAATGTCTCCTATAAGCTGGATGATCTGTCTACACTTCGTGCCGCCTACGGGACCTACTACCAGTCTCCGGGGATGGAAAAACAGGATTTCCGGAATCGCCTCCTCTTTTCGGAAAGCGCCTTCTCGACGATTGTCGCGGAACATGCACACCATTTCGTGGTGGGCTATGACCGGATGGTGACGCCGGAATGGCAGTTCAAAGTGGAATCATACTACAAGGATTTCAATGAAAACATCGAGCCCGAAAAACTGCAGGGATCGGCATGGCTGGTGGAACAGACAGGAAAGGATGTTTTTTCCCGTGCAGGCTGGACGGCGCCCGTTGCCGTGCAAGGGGATTCTCTCACGCCATGGCCGGTGAATGACGGCACGGGCTTCAGCTATGGTTTCGAATTGATGTTCCAGAAAATCCGCACCCTCCCGGGCGATCCGTTTACGGGATGGATAAGTTACGCACTCTCGTATGCGGAGCGGGAACGGGACGGGATCCGGTCACCCTTTATGTTTGACCAGCGGCATGCGGTGAATGTCGTCGGCAACTACCGTTTTGCCGAACGCTGGGATGTTGGCCTGCGCTTCACACTCCGCTCCGGCCGGCCGTTTATTCGCGCTTTGGACGTGAAGCCGCGGGTGGTTTTCCAGAAGGTGAACGGTGTGGATGTGCCGGTGGTCCAGATCGACCCGAACGGCAGAGTGATCCTGGATCCGTTATACGAACAGTATACACTGACCGGCCGCCTCAACCTCTATCATTCTCTGGATATCCGTCTCACCACCTATCCGCAATGGTGGGGCTTGCAATGGTCGTTCTATCTCGATGTGCAGAATGTCTATAACCGCGACAACCAGCAACAGATGCGGTATTTTGTAGGTGACCGGGGGACTCTGGAGGAACGGCCGGTGTACGGCATCCCGATCTTTCCATCGCTCGGCATGAGTCTGATCTTCTGAAGCCGTTGAGGTTGTTTCTTCGGAGGGTTGGGTGTACATTGACTCATTCCGGGGCAACCAGCCCGGTTGACAGGCTCGTCGGTGTGGATGAGTTGCCACGGTCCCGCAAGGCGGGACTCCTCCGGGATGCCCGGGCAGGAAGTAGCAGGGGCACTTGCACACCGGAAAACCGAAGGAACGACTTTTGGAGTACACTGTGTGAATCCGCCAACCGGCCCGGCAAACCCTTCGCGCAAACTCGCGCTGATCCTCCTTCTCCTTATCCTCCTGCCGCTTCTGTTCTATTCGGGGTACGAAATCAACTCGTTATCAGCGGGCGAAGAGGTCATGCGGGAAATGTACCGGCGGCAGCTGGACGTGATCCTCTTCTCGCTGAACCAACACGCCTGGGATGTAAGCTCTCACTGGGCCGCACAGCTCGACCTGGCATTAACCGGGGGGCCGCCGGAGAGGCAGGATGCAGTGAATGCTTTTCTCGCCCGGACGCCCGCCCTGGAGTCGGTCGCGCTCTTTGATACCACGTTGCAGCGGTGCACCATGTACCGCCGGGAGAGGATGGGAACGTCTTTGTCGGAAGCGGAACTGCGCCGCATGCTTGCGCCCGGTGAAGAACGCCTTGGGGCGTTGTTGCGTTTCCAGCGGATAGACTACCGCAAACTTGAACCGTTTATCGGTGCCGATACGGCCGGGGGGGATGGGACTATTGTCCTTGTATTTGCGGCTTCGGGTCGGGAGGGAGATTTGGAATTCGCTGCCATGCTCTTCCGCGAGCAGGGCTTCATCAAGCGCGTGTATGCCCCGAAACTTTCCGAGGTTGGCTCCAGCGAGTTCGTCATCACGATCTTCAAAAAGGGGGGTCGGGAGCCGGTCGTCTCCTCAGGCGACGCACCCGAAGGATCTGCGTTTCAGCGGCGTGATCTCTGGCTCTTCCCCGGCCACGAGATCGGCATCACCCTTCGCGGGTCAACAGTGGATGAGGCCGTGCGCGCGCGGTTCCGGCGCAGCCTGTTTCTCATTGTCCTGCTCGATCTCCTTCTGCTTGCCGGCGCGGTGATCGTCTATCGCAACGTGCGCGCCCAGACCGAGCTGGCACGCGCGAAATCCTCCTTTGTCTCTAATGTCTCCCATGAGTTGCGGACGCCACTCGCACTGATCCGCATGTTTGCGGAAACGCTGTCTATGGGACGCCTGAAGGGCGAAGAGAAAAAGCAAGAGTACTACGACACAATTGTCCGCGAGTCCGAACGGCTGACCCATCTCGTGAACAACATCCTCAGCTTTTCGCGGATGGAGGCCGGGAGGAAGGAATACCGGAAGCTTCCGGCGGACCTGAACGATATTGTGCGCGGGGTCCTGGAAACATACACGCACCATTTGCAGCGCCAGGGCTTTTCTCTCTCAACGGCCTATTGCAGCGAGCCCCTTGTGTCTCCGGTCGATCGCGAGGCGGTTGCCGAAGCACTTATTAATCTGCTGGACAATGCCATGAAGTACAGCAAGGACCGGAAGGTGATTACCGTCCGTACACAGCGTGTCGCCGGCGAGTTGGGGGTGGAAGTCCAGGATCAAGGGATCGGCATTGCCCGTGAACATCACCAGAGGATATTCGAAACGTTTTACCGGGTGCCGAGCGGACTGGTGCACGACACAAAGGGAAGCGGATTGGGGCTATCGCTCGTCAAACACATTATGGATGCCCACGGCGGGCGGGTTGATGTGGAAAGTGCAGCCGGGAACGGCAGTACCTTCCGCCTGGTCTTCCCGGATCGTCCGGTTGAAACCTCGCACGGTTAAGGAATACAACAACCATGGCGCGTGTACTGATCATTGAAGACGAACCTGCAATGCAGGCGGGGCTCCGCGACAACCTCGAAGTGGAAGGGTATGACGTGGAGGTGGCAGGGGATGGTCGCACCGGACTCGAGAAGATGACCGAACAGGAACACGATCTGGTGATTCTGGATGTGATGTTACCGCGACTCTCGGGATTTGATGTTCTGAAACAGGCGCGCGCAAAAGGAGTAAAATCGCCGGTGATCATGCTCACGGCCAAGGGTGAGGAGATCGACAAGGTGCTGGGATTGGAGCTCGGTGCGGATGACTATATCACAAAACCGTTCAGCCTGCGCGAGTTGCTGGCCCGTGTGAAGGCGGTCTTGCGGCGTGCCGAAGGGAGCGGCCCGGCGGTCAGCAAACTCAGAATCGGCGCGGTGGATATTGATTTCGGTTCATACTCGGCCGTAAAGAATGGAACCGCAGTGCTGATGACACCGAAAGAATTCGATGTGTTGAAGTTCCTCTGCGAACACCGCAACCAGACGGTTACCCGCGACCTCCTGCTGACCGGTGTATGGGGGTATGATGAGTCGATAAGCACGCGGACCGTTGACAATTTCATCCTGCGCCTCAGGCAAAAACTGGAAGACGATCCGGCCCATCCGCGGATCATCCTGACCATCCACGGGGCAGGTTACAAGCTCGTGGTGTAGAACCCGGTGGTGCCCGGCCGTGACATTTCATGACAAACGTTTACACTGCTGAGACATCCTTGATACATGGGGTGCGTATCTTCTAACAGAGATCAGGGTTGTACCTGACGACGAACGAAGATCGCACAAGATACGCTCACTACCCAACACAAGGAGGTCCGGTCATGAAAAAGCAGATGATAGCCCTGACAATTGCAACGGCCTTGATGGCCGCAGCAACGGTAGCGCAGCCGGCGTACTTCTCCGGCCGCGAGAGTCACCGCTCCGCAAACCTGGATAAGGCTGCGCAGCGATACGCCGAATGCCTCGAATCCTGCAACACCGGTGTGATCGAATCGGCGCTGGCTCATGCCATTCAGATGAAGCTGTATGCGCCCGAAAAGGGATTTGATGTGTTGTGGCAGAAGATCAACTCGTTGTCCGTGAACGGCTGCAACCCGTCGATCCGCTACAAGGCATACCTCGCAAGCCTTGTGTACGGCGATCCGGAGTTGTTCAAACTGGAGCAAGGACAGAAGTTCGACAGCGCTGAGAATCTCTTCAATTCGGTTTCCACCCGGCTGCAGGTTACGCTTCTCGGTTCCCATGATCGCAAATATGTCCGCCCGGAGTGATACAACAATGCCCAGCACGCTGACAGGGAGCACGTTCCTCCGCCGAATCCTCCTTTTTGGGCCCGTCCTGGCTCTTTTGACCGGGGCGGGCACACGTGTGGATGCACAGGACATGAGGAAACTCCTGGATCTCAACGGTTCCTGGAAGTTTGAGCTGGGGGACGACGCAGGGTGGGCAGAACCTGGTTATGACGACAAAAGGTGGGCAACGGTAAAGGTTCCGGGGGCTTGGGAAGACCAGGGGTTCCCCGGATATGACGGCTTCGCCTGGTACAGGAAGAGGGTCCAGATCCCCCCTGAATGGCGCACCAAAAGGCTCTATCTGGGTCTTGGTGCAATCGACGACGCGGATGAGGTTTTTGTGAACGGGCATTTTGTGGGTTTTTCAGGCCAGATGCCCCCGAACTACGTCACCGCGTACAATACGTGGCGACACTATCCTCTTTCTCAAGCGGTCCTTGATCCGGACGGGGAGATTGTCATCGCCGTACGCGTTTATGATGATGAGCTGGGAGGGGGTATCACGAGTGGAGAACCGGGCATTTACGAGGCCATAAATCCGCTGCCGGTGGATCAATCGCTTGAAGGAAAGTGGAAATTCCGCAAAGGGGACGATCTTCAGTGGAAGGACCCTGGATTTGATGATAGAAGCTGGGTGGAAGTGAATGTGGCGGCATACTGGGAGACACAGGGTTTCAAAGGATATGATGGCCCGGCGTGGTACCGCCTGCGATGCAAGCCGAACGCCCGACTTGCGGACCAGAGGTTGATGTTGTCCGTGGGAAAGATCGATGATTTTGATGAGGTATACCTCAACGGCCAGAGGATCGGCCGGACAGGGTATATCTCCGCCAAGGGCGAGGGTGACGGGGGAGGGGATGATTATGCTAAGTGGAGAGTGTATGCAATTCCTCCAGGTCTGCTGCATGCGGAGGAACAAAATGTGATTGCTGTGCGTGTTTTTGACAGGTACATGCATGGGGGGATATATGAGGGGCCGATCGGACTTGTCACCCGTGAAAAATTCCTTGCCTGGTCGCCTGCACCAGAACAGGTAGGGTCCTTCAGCAACTTCCGCAAATTCCTCGATTGGCTGTTCAAGTAGCCTGAGCCTCGGCCTGAGGCTCACGCTGAGGCTTTTGTGCCACCGTGCCACACGTGCCTCCGCCCGCGCAACGTTTCTGCTCACCGTTTCTTCACTAAAATGTAGGAGAATTAATGAAACTTCGTATAACTGTGTCCGTACAATGACTATGAGTCAGTAAATGCGTTAATGTAAATTTAATGTTGTGAGGTATTGACAAACGCATTCTCTGACATTATATTACAGTCAAATCATTGACTGACAGTCATTAAATTAACGGTGATCAAGTGGGAATCTCAGAGAGAAAAGAACGTGAAAAAGAAGCACGGCGTGATAAGATTGTCTCTGCCGCTGAGAGGGTTTTTCTGGAAAAGGGCGTTATGAACACCACAGTGGATGAGATCGCCGAGGCATGTGAGCTTAGCAAGGGCACACTCTATCTCTACTATTGTTGCAAGGAGGACCTGATTGTTGCTGTCTCCATGCGTGGCATGGATGTTATGAACGACCTGTTCAGGGAAGCCATCTCCACGGGCGAACCTACCATCAAGCTCATTGAAAACTTGGGTGAAGCCTACTACTCCTTTTTCAAGAACCACCGTATGTATTTCCGACTGCTCTACTTCTTTGAGTCTCCTCAATTCCACACGCAGGTGTCGGCCGGGATGAAGGAAATGTGCATCATCCATGAACGTAAGACATGGGACATCATCACGGATCTGATCAAGGGGGGAATCCAGGAAGGGATGATCCACAAAGATCTGGATCCGCTCGAGGTGGCCATTATGCTCTGGTCGAACTCCAATGGGTTTCTTCGACTTCTTGACAGGGACAATACGTACTGGGAAGAAGCCATGGGAATAAACCTGGAGCGAACGCTCCGCCGGTCGAACGCCCTGCTCGTGGAAGCAATGATGACGGAAAAAGCGTTGCAGATATATCCGCGGGTTATCGGCGAACATCCGGTACCCCGGAAGGACTCTTGAAACCAACATGGATCAGCGTTGTATTGCGATGAGGAAAGCGATGAACAGGTTTGTTGTTATGGCCGGGCTCTGCCTCGCGGCAACGATCACGATGGCGCAGGAGCACCTCACACTCGACGGGGCGGTGGCAACCGCTCTTGAGCGGAATCAGCTGCTGCGCGGATCGGCCTACGACCGGGACGCCGCGCAATGGGGGAAACTCAATGCGGTCACCAATTTCCTCCCCAAGGTCGAGCTCTCAGCCGGCCTGACACGGATTGATGACGCGTCGTTGCAGCGCGCAAATGCGGCAATCGACTTCATCACAGAGGCGGCAGGCGCCATCGGTATTCCCCCCTCGTCGCTCAGCGAGATCAAACCGTTTGCCTACCGTGAGACCTTCGCCGCCGACGTGACGGTGGTACAGCCTATTTACAATGGTGGCGCCGAAATCGTTGGACTTGAGGCGGCCAATGCCACGAGAGACAAGTCGGAGTATTCCTACCTTGACATGGAACAGGATGTCATTGCGCGCGTCAGGACGACCTACTACAACGTCATCAAGGCGGAAGCAATTGTGGCGCTCGCGAAGGATGCGGTCGGACGGACAACGAGCCATCTGGAGACCACGCGCCGGCGCGCAGAGGTTGGTCAGCGCACGCGCACCGACGTGCTCCGATGGGAAGTGCAGCTTGCATCCGATGAGGGCAATCTTGTCAACGCGGAGAACGGCCTGGCGGCATCGTTTCTCCAGCTGAATGAAGTGATGGGTGTGGACCTTCAAACGCGCTATGTGCTGGAAAACCCGGTGCCGGCGGATTCAGTGATTCCCCTGTCCCCCACGTGGCTTGCCCTCCACGCACTGGCCGGATCCGTTCCCGGTTCGGGTGCTGACGTGATTTCTCCGGAGCTACTTGCCAATCACCCGTCCATGCAGGTGATGGAAACAAATCTCCGCCTGGCCGACGCCGGCGTCTCTCAATCGTGGGTCAACTTCAAACCGCGCATCAATTTCGCCTTCCAGTACGGCTGGGAGAAGAACAATACCATTGCGCTGGATGGGATTACCCCGTGGGCCATCGCGCTCCAGGTCAAATATCCCATTTTCAGCAGCTTTGCCGACTACACGAATGTCCAGAAAGCGAAGGCGGAATACAGCAGTACGGAGACGCATGTTGAAAAGTACCGCCGCATGCTCCAGCTTCAGGCCACAACCGCCGAACTCGGGTTGCAGTCGGCCCGCAAGCGCATCGATATCGCCCGCAAGGCCCAGGATGAGGCCCGCCAGATCCTGGCCTCGTTGACACGCCGCTATGAAGCCGGTGGAGCGTCCAACGTCGAGGTTATCGATGTGCAGACTGCATACACATCAGCCCGCGCGAATTATATCACCGCTGTCTACGATTATTACATCGCCGATCTCCAGCTTGCACGGGCGACCGGCATGATCAAACAGTAGAGGAGGGCGAACCCGTGAAACTGAATCTTTCCACACCGCACACACTGAACATGAAAAAGATACACAAGACGTATCTCTTCATTGGCCTCACTGTTGTTCTTGTTGCCGTCGCGCTGACGGCGTTCACGTCACACTCCAGCCAGGCCGATGCGGCGAAAACAACAGTCCGCCCTGTGGCAGTCGAAGTGACACGCGTTACGCCGGCGGATGTTGCAGACCTTGTCACCGGAGTTGGCACGGTGACTGCCATGAAGGATGTGATCGTAAGTTCCGAGACCGCAGGCCGTGTAACCGCAGTACGCGTGAAGGTTGGCGACCTGGTCCGCCGGGGGCAGACCATGATTGAAGTTGACGCGGAGCTCAAACAGGTGTCAGTCGATCAGGCGCGGGCCCAGGTGCAGGCGGCGCAGACGAATCTGGCGAAAACGCGGAAAGACTATGAACGGGCTGACAAGTTGTTCAAGTCGCAAGACGTGGCCGATGTTGAGCTGCAGGGGTACCGGCTGGCATTCTCCGCCGCGGAAGCACAGGAAAAGTCGGCGGACGCGGTCTTACGGCTTGCCGAACGTCAGCTCAGTGACACGCGTATTACGGCGCCGATCACGGGCGCCATTGCCTCACGCCGCATCGAGGTAGGAGAGATGGCGGTTCCGGGGCGGGAGGTGGCGAATATTGTGGATATTTCCTCCGTGAAGGTGAAGCTCAGCGTCGCAGAAGAAGAAATCGGCAAGCTTCGCGGCGGACAGAAGGCAACTCTCCGGCTGGATGCTCATCCGAACGAGTTGTTCGAAGGGACGGTGTACACCATCGGTGCAAAATCGGAATCCCCGAATGGACATACCTATCCGGTGGAAGTCCTGGTGCGAAACCGCGGCGCCAATATACTGAAGGCGGGTATGTATGCCCGGGTCGACATTCTTGCAAGCATTGCCGCACAGGCTCTGAATGTCTCGAAGGAATCGATCGTGGAAACAGGAGGAAAGCCCGCTGTCTTCGTGGCCGAAAACGGGGTTGCGCGCATTCGTCCCATCACGCTCGGCATTCGGGGGGCCGAACAGTACCAGGTACTGGACGGCCTCAAGGCTGGAGAGTTGGTCATCTCCTTCGGGCAGAAGGGTATCAAAGACGGCGCAGCTGTGCAGTACGAAAACCAGTAGACTCAATCGGACAAACGGATCATGAAACTCACAGAAGTTGCGATACGCCGCCCGGCATTCATGACGATGGTCTTTGTGGCCCTTGGCGTGCTGGGGATTTTCGGGTACTCCCGTATGGGAGTGGATCTTCTTCCCAAGATGGATTGGCCGATCGTCTCGATCGTCACGATTTATCCGGGCGCCGGACCCAAGGAAGTAGAGTCCCTCGTCTCCAAGCCGATTGAGGAAGCGGTCAGCGGCGTGAACAAACTGGACAACGTCCGTTCGTACTCGTACGAAGGCGTCTCCGTGGTGCTTGCACAATTTAACTTCAGCGCCAGTGTCGATGAGGTAACCAACGACGTGCAGCGCGTCGTGGAACAAGCCCGGTCGAAGCTGCCGGATGACGCAAAGGCTCCGAAAATCTCCAAATCGGATCTGAATGCTTTTCCGATTCTGCGTGTTTCATTGACCGGACAGATGCAGCCGCGGAATCTGTATCAATTTACGAAAGACCGCATCAAGACCCGTCTGGAACAGGTGGAAGGCGTGTCTGCAGTGACTATTGTGGGCGGTCAGGAACGGGAAATCAGGATTGAGGTGGACAACCGGAAGCTGAATGCCTACGGCATTTCGATCCTGCAGGTATCGCAGGCAATGGGGCGCGAAAACCTGGACTTCCCGACGGGAAAGATTGACGAACAACTCAACCAGTACATCGTGCGTCTTGCCGGCAAATTCAAGAGCCTCGATGAAATCCGCAATACAGTCGTTGCCGGCACACCTACCGGCGTCGTCTATCTGAAAGACATCGCCAGCGTCGTCGACGGCACACGCGAGAACTTTACGCTCAGCCGCCTGAACGGTCAGAACTCGATCGCACTCACGATTCAGAAACAATCCGATGCCAATTCGGTAAAGACCAGCGACCGTTTACGTCTGGCCATGAAGAATCTGGAAACGGAGAACGGCGGGCGGATTTCCTTCACGGTAGCACAGGACATAACAGACTTTACACGGAATTCCCTTTCGGAAGTGCAGCGGGACCTCTTTCTTGCGATCCTCATGGTCGCCATTGTCCTGTTCTTCTTCCTCCATAATGCCCGGAACTCGTTGATTGTGCTCCTTTCCATCCCGACGTCGTTGATTACCACTTTCTTTTTTATGTACCTGTTCGGGTACACGCTCAATCTGATGTCGTTGATGGCTCTGGCGCTGGTGATCGGCATCCTGGTGGACGATTCCATTGTGGTGCTTGAAAACATACACCGCCACCTCGAACACGGGGAGGAGCCGGAGAAGGCTGCTGTTGACGGCCGGAGCGAGATCGGTTTTGCGGCGATCGCCATCACCCTTGTGGATGTGGTGGTATTTCTGCCGATCTCGATGGTTGGTGGACTTGTGGGACGTATCTTCAGTGAGTTCGGTATTACGATTGTCGTCTCGACATTGTTGTCGTTGTTCGTCTCCTTCACCCTTACCCCGATGCTGGCCGCCAAATGGTCCCGTCTGGTCCGGCAGACCCGCGCGACCGCAACCGGCCGGCTCATCCTGCGGTTCGAAGAGTTGCAGGAACGTCTGGGGGATGCCTATCGGCGCCTGCTTGCCTGGGCGCTCGATCACCGGAAAACCATTGTTGCGATAAGCGGCGGAATGCTCGTGCTGAGTCTGGCGCTCGTGCCGCTCGGTTTTGTCGGAACGGAGTTTATGACGGATTCGGACCGCGGGGAGTTTGCCGTTAATCTGGACATGCCCCTGGGGACAACGATGGAGAAGACCGATCAGGCGATTGCGCGTGTCGAGAAGATCGTCGCCGGGATGCCTGAGGTGGAACGGTATCTTTCCACCATCGGGAAGCAACAATCCCAGTGGAAAAACGCGGAACAGTCGAACCTCGGACAGGTGCAGATCAAGTTGACGGACAAGCGGAAGCGTAGCCGTTCCACACAGGCGGTGATGCTGGCGATCAAAGATCAGGCGGAGGCAATTCCCGGTTTGAAGACCAGCTTCAATACCATCAGTATGTGGGGAGCCGCAAACATGTCGCCGGTACAAATCGAGATTCTCGGTTCAAATCTGGCCGATGTCGTCCGCTTCTCAGAAACCGTCAGCGGGATTGTTGCGCGGACCAGAGGTACAGCCGATGTGACCACCTCGTGGGAGGAAGGAAAGCCCGAAGTAAAGATCGAAGTGGACCGCGACAAGACGGCACGGATGGGATTGACGTTGGCGGAGGTGGGGCTCGCCGCGCGAACAGCCATCGAAGGCGATATCCCCACCAAGTACCAGGAGGGGGATACAGAATACGATCTCCGCGTCGTCTTGAACAAGTCAAGCCGTACAAAAGCGCAGGATGTCGGCGGTATCACGCTTGTGAATCACTCTGGTCAGCCGGTGCAGCTCCGTCAGATCGCCAGCGTCACGTTTGGCAAGGGACCATCAGAGATTCAGCGGAAGGATCGCGAGCGACTGGTGACGGTGGCGGCGAACCTCTCCGGCGAAGTGCCGCTCGGACAGGTGACGGCCGAGATCGAACAGGCCGTCGCCGGGGCGGGGGTTCCCCCGGGTATCCAGGTGTTCTTTGGCGGTGACAGTGAAAACATGAGGGATATGTTCAGCGATATGACCATCGCTTTGAGTATGGCCATTCTCTTTGTCTATATCATCATGGTGAGTTTGTTTGAATCCTATATCCACCCGCTGACGATCATGTTCTCGCTACCCGTGGCCATGGTGGGAGCGCTGGGCGGACTCGCACTCACAGGGACGACGCTGAGCATGTTCAGCATGATCGGCATCATCATGTTAATGGGACTGGTGACAAAGAATGCGATTCTGCTTGTGGATTTCACCAACACACTTCGTGCCCGCGGTCTGATGATGCGTGATGCCCTGTTGGAAGCAGGCAAGACGCGTTTGCGACCCATCGTTATGACGACCGCCACTATGATCTTCGGCATGATGCCGCTGGCTCTGGCGCTGGGGGCTGGTTCGGAGATGCGGCAGGGGATGGCCATCGTCGTGATCGGCGGATTGACCAGCTCGACGCTGTTGACCCTCGTGTTGATACCGGTCATCTATACGTACGTGGACGCCCTTCGCCAACGTGTCCCGGCGCTCTTCAAACGCGTCAGCTGGGCCGCGCGAATGCCGTTCAAGAAGCGGCCCGTTGAAATATTGACCGGCGGGCGGTCTCAATAGTGCCGCCCGGACGTTCAATTGTCGCAAGGTCTTGAGGAACGCGCCGGGTAGAGCGGGCTCTCTGCTCTGTTGTCCATGAGACATGGTAGTTTGAGGGGCACGGGGAACCGCTCGCCCCAATGCCGCCTACGGGGTCAGCGTCACGCCAATCCACCACTGGAATTGCTCGAGTTCCGATCCGTCAAAACCGTCTCTGAATCGCGGAACCACGAGCAGTTGAATATGCAGCATCTCCGCCGGTGATATCTTCAACCCTGCAAGAAACATGGTCTGTATATCGCTCACCT
>Ga0315287_10003683_pt1 | contig 14812 bp, 10 predicted proteins | sample YL17G11_0_MG_FD_205037 | JGI IMG/M metagenome (GOLD analysis project Ga0315287, IMG submission 205037) | Sediment microbial communities from Yellowstone Lake, YNP, Wyoming, USA - YL17G11_0 | ecosystem: Environmental > Aquatic > Freshwater > Lake > Sediment | place: USA: Wyoming | collected... | reverse complement strand
AGCCCGCGCCTGGACGCTCGAGATGTCCGCACCAGTTCCCGGGTAGGTCCTGGCCAGCACGACCTGGCCATCCGCTCGCTCTACCTTGACGGCGAACTGGAACTCGTTCCCGCTGCGTGACACGCCTGGCCTGACGATCATCGTCACGCCCAGTTCCCGGGCGCTCTTGCGGGCGTCGCCGGACGGCGCGAAATACGCCGCAGTGTCGGGCTTGGAGAGCAGGGTCACGGCCGATAGGCCCTCGAGCGCCGCCATCAGCGACTCCGAGAACCCGACCCCGGCGGCCGCCGTCGCGGGGCCGTCCGAGCCCGCTGGCGGCGGGATTACCGCCACGTACTGCGCGCTCGCCGCCGGCACGTCCCCGCGGCCGACCCAGAGCACGTAGGCCGACGCCAGGAGGCTCGCCGCCACCGTCAGCGCACCGGCGACATACCCGACCCGGCGCCATCTCGAACGCGGCGCTTCGGGCGCGCCCATCAGGTCCACGCTCCAGCCGCCCGACGAACCTCGGCTCCCTCCGGCGCCGCACTCCAACGCGGCCCGCCTCAGATCCTCCCCCATCAGTGACGCCGATTGGTAGCGTCCGGCCACCTCCTTGCACATCGCCTTCGCGACGATGGCACTCACGATCAGCGGAACGGAGCCGTTGACAGCGGCAACGAGCGGCGTCGGTTTCGACAGGATCTGGTAGACGACCTCGGGCGTTGTCGGCGCTGCATAGGGCCGACGTCCTGTCAGCAACTCGAACAACGTGGCACCCAGGCTGTAGATATCGCCCACCGGCGTGGCGGGCTGGCCCGCCAGTTGCTGTGGTGCCATATACGCGGGTGTGCCCGCCACCGCCCCCGCGCGGGAATGCGTCGCCTCGCGGGTTGGCGTGTCAGAGGCCGCCAACTCCTGCTCGACGTCATGGATCCGCGCGAGCCCGAAGTCGAGCACTTTGACGGTCCCGTCTGGCGTCAGCACGACGTTCGAGGGCTTCAGATCCCGGTGGATGACCCCCGCTGCATGTGCGCTCGCAAGGGCATCGGCGAGCTGTGTGCCTATCTGCAGCGCCTGGGTGTACGGCATCGGTCCGCGCGCCGCAATGCGCGCCAACGTCTCGCCTTGCGCGTACTCCATCACGATGCACGGGTGCGCGTCATTGTCGAGGATGTCGTAGATCGCCGCGATGTTGGGGTGCGTGATCTGGGCGGCTGCCCGCGCCTCGCGAAGGAGGCGCTCGCGCGCGTGTGGAACGTCCAGAGAGGGATCGGACAGGTACTTGAGCGCGACCTTGCGATTCAGGCGGGTGTCGACCGCAAGGTAGACTTCACCCATACCTCCGGCGCCCAGCCGTTCGACGACGCGATACGGGCCGATGGACGCATCCTGCATGCTCCCCCTGGGGGGCGACCGGGGCGACGCGACGAGGTCAGGTTGGCGTAAGAGTAGCGCCCACATGGCGCGCTGTCAACGCCCTGTCAACGCCGCCACCGGCGCGCTTGACAATTGCCGTCGAACCAGTCAGCGTAAGCGACATACTTACAATTGCTCGTTGTCGCAGCCCGTTCACCGCCAGACAGCGCCCGGAGTCCGGCGCGGACGGCGCCTGCGTCCGGGCACACCGCCCCCCGGGAGGAGGGCTATCATGCAGACACCCCTGAGACACCCGCTTGTCGCACTCGCCCTGCTCGCCATTGGCGTGACCAGCGCGTTCGGCCAGGCGCTCCCGACGACGCAACCGACACTCCTGCAGATCGTCAGGGAGCAAGTCAAGACCGGCCACGCCGCGGCTCACGTCAAGACGGAATCGGGCTGGCCGGCCGCGTACGCGACGGTCAAATCGCCGGACACCTACCTGGCCTTGTCCTCGATGACCGGGCCGCAGGTCGTGTGGTTCCTCAGCCCATGGGATTCCTACACGGCCTGGGGCAAGTCGACGCAGCGCGATGAGGCGAACGCCGCGCTGTCGGCGGAGCTCGAACGCCTGTCGGCGGCGGATGCGGAGCACGTCGAAGCCCTGCCCACGCTGGAGGCGATAGCCCGGCCCGATCTCAGCCACGGAACGTACCCAGACCTCAACAAGCAGCGATTCTGGGAAATCACGGTGATGCGAGTGAGGCCGGGGCACGACGATCAGTTCGCCGCCGCCGCGAAGACCTACAAGGCGATGGCCAGCCGCGCGATGCCGAATGCGCGCTGGCGGGTCTATCAGATTACGGCAGGCATGCCCGGTTCGACCTACCTCCTCTTCTCCTCTGTTGACGCCTTCGGACAGTTCGACGCGATGATGGCCGAAGGCATGGGCGCCGAGAAGGCGATGACTCCCGCGGAGCGAGATCTCTTCCAGAAGTTCGACACGGAGGCATTGATCAGCGCGGAGACCAACCGTTACCGACTCGATCCGGCCATGAGCTACGTGTCGGCCGAGACCAGGGCCGCCGACCCGGCGTTCTGGGGGAAGAAGTAGCGCCAGAGGGGGGCAGGGCCTGGCCGCCCTGCCCCGCCAGGCTCTTCAAACGTCAAGGCCTCGCCTGAGGCCGGTACGCCGGGCCCGGGAATGCGAACACGACCCGCCCCGCCGCAGGATTGATGAGTAGCGCGAACGCAATCCACAGCGAGATGGCCCCGAGCGCGACGGTGCAGATGCCGACGAGCGGGCCGAGCCAGCCGCCCCCGCCGAGGTGTCGAGCGATTCTGGCGAGGTACAGCACGTCGATGTCGATCAGAAACACCATCAGGAGCGACGAGAAGAAACCGAACCCGTAGGTGAAGGCCAGGAACACGATCAGGAAGCAGACGTCGACGGCGAACAGCACCGTGGCATCGGCCACCTGGCCCCGAGAGAGCCCGTCCAGCACCCACCAGTTGATCACCCAGTTGAAGGCAAACGACGTGAACAGGGTTCCGCCATAGAGGTTCCTGTTCACCAGGTTGCCGAGCCCCGCGACGAGTTGCCCGCCGGCGCCGAAGAGCAGGCAGAAGATCGCCGCTGTCTTCAGCCCGGCCGGCGTGAGGCTCACGCCGAACGCGATCGGCACGAGCGCGGCGCATCCAATGGCGAGGCAGATCAGCCCGATCGGAGTCGGATCGGCAATGGGAGGGGCGGGCGTCGCGGTACCGGGTTCGGCGTGACTGGTCATGATGTCTCCTGGTAAGGACTCCGCAAAGTAACGTTCGATCCGAGATCCCGGGCCAGCATTATAGCGGTTAGCGTTGGGATGGATGGCTGTCCGCCCCCCTCTTTCTGGTGTCTCATTTCGACATCCCCTACGTTCCGCGTTGCGTCCCCGGCGCACGTCGCGCGTCGGGGGTACGCGGGTATCTGTTGGTGCCGCAGGCCTTAGGCGCGAAGATCGCTCGTCGGGTCGGCTGTCACGCATCCTGGATCCCCGCTTGCACAAGGTGGAGACAGCAGAAGGAGGATCAGTATGACTCCGCAGAGACAGTTGAGCGTGGCCGTCGCCACCCTCGTCGTCATCGCTCTCGCGCCTGGACTGACCAGCGCGGGCCCGCTGATTCTCAATGGCGACTTCAGCCTTGGGTATAACGGCTTCGCCAGCAACTACGTCTACCGGTCGTCGGATACGCTTCCCAACTACAGGCTGATGTACCCGGAAGGTACCTTCACCGTGGGCACCGACCCGAGCCAGGTCCACGGCCTCTGGGCCAGCTTCGGCGATCACACGACCGGCGACGGCGGCATGATGATCGTCAACGGCAACCGCGCCGCTGACGTGCTGGTCTGGTCGTCGACGGTCGAGGTGGCGGCCGACACGAACTACGACTTCTCAGCGTGGGTGGCGTCCGTCTACCCCGCCAGCCCAGCCAGCCTTGCCTTCAGCATCAACGGTATCCTGTTGGACGCGCCCTTTGGGGCTTCTTCAACGACAGGGCTGTGGCGGCAGTTCGCTAACGGCTGGTACTCGGGAACCAATAGGACCGCGGTGCTGTCAATCGTCAACCAGAATATCGAGTGGTGGGGCAACGACTTCGCACTCGACGACATCATGCTGAATGCGATCGCGCCAATCGAGCCGTTGTCATTTGACGCGTCCGACTTCACCGAGGAGCCGGCCGCCGTGCCCGAGCCCGGATCATCCCTGCTGTTGTTCGGATCCGGACTGGCGGCATTGGCCGGGGTCCGCAAGAGCCGGAAGAGATGAGCCCAGCACCGGCCACACTGGCCGTCAGTCTTCAGGCGCTTCGCCCGCCGGCGCCATCTTGACCAGCCTGGGATCGAAGCGGGCGACGATGTCCACCAGGCTCTTCTGCGCGGCCATGACCGTCTCGATGTCCTTGTACGCCATCGGCACCTCATCGAGTCCCGCCGACAGCAGCGTGACGCCGCGCTCCTCCAGGACCCGCCGGGCGTCCGCCCAGGTGAACGTCTGCTTCGCGCGGGTGCGGCTCATCCGCCGGCCCGCTCCGTGCGACGCCGAGCGGAGCGACGCCGGGTCGCCTTTTCCCCGCACGACGTAGCCGGGTGCCGCCATCGACCCCGGGATGATGCCGAGCACGCCCTGGCCCGCCGGCGTCGCGCCCTTGCGATGCACGATGACGTCGCGCTCCGACCCGTCCGGCAGCTGATGACGCTCCCGCCACGCGAAGTTGTGGTGGTTCTCGACGTCGAGCCGTACGCCGGCGCCGAGCGCGCGCGCCACGTGCCGGTGGATCAGTTCGTGGTTCGCGGCGGCGTAGACACCCATCAATTCCATCGCCGCCCAGTACTCCTGACCCGCCTCCGAAGACAGGTCGAGCCACGCGAGATTGCCGAGCGCGTGCGGCAGTTCCTGGTGAAGCTCGCGCGCTACCTTGCTGTAGTGCTGCGCGACCGTTGCCCCCGATCCGCGACTCCCCGAATGGCTGAGCAGCGCGAGGTACTCCCCCGGCGGGAGATCGCCCACCGTTTCGAACACCTTCAGCGTGCCGAACTCGACGAAGTGGTTGCCACTGCCGCTCGTGCCGAGCTGGCGCCAGGCCTTGTCCTTGAGCCGCCGGGTGACGACCGTAACCGACCAGTTAGCGTCCATCACGGCGTGGTCGCGGCGGTCGGAGAACGCGGCGCCCACGCCAAAGCGCGTCTCCTTCTCGATGGCTCGCGTCAGTTCGTGCTGCGCCGTCGTGAGCGCGGAGGCCGAAAGGTCCAGCACGGTCATCTTCATCCGGCAGGCGATGTCCACGCCGACTGCGTAGGGGATCACGGCCCCATCGGTGGCGAGGACGCCGCCGATGGGGAGGCCATACCCCTGGTGCGCATCCGGCATCAACGCGCCGGCCACAGCGACCGGCAGCCGGCACGCGTTGTCCATCTGCTGGAGCGCACCCGGCTCGAGGTCCTCGCCGTACACCCGGCAGGGCGCGTCGGTACCCATCACAGAGTCAGCCCGAGCACGCGGTCTCCACCGGCGTGTGCGAATGTCAGCCGTGCGCCGCGGTGCCGGGTGTCAGCCTCGCGGAGGGCCGCCACGAATCCCGCGTCGCCTCTGAGGGAGTCGAGCCAGGGATCTCGCGCGATGGCTGGATAGCAGAAGAACCCGTATTCGACTGCGCGACCGACCAGCGACGTGGCCTTCTGCCGCTCACCAAGACGGGCGAGGATCCTCCCAAGATAAAAAAGCGTCTCGGGATCCTTGAGTTTCGACGCCAGGACCGCCTCGGCCGCCGCCAGACTCTCCTCGTGCCGGCCTTCGAGCAGTGCCCGCCCGCACTGAAGGAGGTCGCCATATGTGGTCTGCAGTTTCGCGAGGGCGCGAAAGTTGTCGACCGCTTCTGCCTCCCTGCCGAGCATGGCGAGCGCCAGGTTCCGGACGTTGGGAGTGGCATTGATATCTTCGGCGAGGACCTGCGCGTAGTCACCGAGCATGAAGTAGGTTTGGCCGACGCTCGTTGCGACACCGGGATCCAACCGCCGAGCTTGACGGTGGGCAGCCACCGAGGCTTCGAGCAACCCGCAGAAGCGGCACGCGTGCACGAGACCGGCAAACAGCTCGGGGTCCGCTCCCCGTGCTTTCGCGCGCTCGATCAGCCGGAGCATGGCGTCTTCGGCCCGGCCGAGATCGACCTCGAGCTGGGCGTACAGATTGTGCGCAATGGACAGGTCCGGATGGATGTCGAGCGCTCGCTTGAATGCCGCTTCGGCCTTCGCCAGATTCGTCTCGGATCCTGCGCGTCCCCACTTCCCGGTGACCCGGTAGATCCGCCCGATGCGGGCCCAGGCCGGTGCGTAGTGCGGGTCTTCCTCGAGGCATTGCAGGTACAGATCGCGGGCCACCGCCCAGCTGCCGGGATCAAGCGCGGTCGCCGCCTGGCTGGCCTGGTTGGCGCGCAAGTAGAACTCGTACGCCTTCGCGCTGGCCGGCACGTCATGTTTGAGCAGCCGGCGCTCCCGCGCCGTCAGCGACAGCGACAGGGAGTCCACGATGCCCTGCACGACCTCGTTCTGGAGCTGGAAGAGATCCTGCAGCGACACCTGCGGCGCGTGCGACCACAGCAGCGTGCCGCTCGGCGTTTCGATGAGCTGCGTGGTGACCTGTACCCGATTGCCCGCGCGAACCAGGCTGCCGGTCAGCACGACATCCACGTCGGCTTCCCGAGCGATCCGGTTGAGGTCCAGCACGTCTCCCGCGTGGCGCGCCCCGGCCGCCGTGGGTCGCACGACGAGCGACTGCAATCCCGCGAGCGCGTTGCCCACCGCGTCCGGAATGCTGAAGGCCAGAAAGTCGGTGTCCGGATCGGAACGCAGCACGCGGAACGGCAGAATGATCAGGCGCGTGATCGCGCGCGCCGCGATAGCTTCGCCGGCATCATCGCGCGCGCGCTCCGCCTCGAGCTCGTGCGCCATCGCGGCGGCGTTCGGCTCGGCGATCGTCTTGATCGCCAGCGCGCGGTCCAGCTCGTCGTCGCGAGCTTCGTAGACCACGCCCATGCCCCCCTGACCGAGCTGACGGACGATGCGGTACCGGCCAATCGAATCGGGAAGGGCCACGGCAGTCTGGGCTCGTGGGTGCTATCGGCCCGGATCGTCGCCGGACGGCCCGTATATAGAGGGGACCTTGCCGCCCATCGGGCGGATGTAGGTGCTCAGTTGTCCCCGGTGGTGAATCGCATCGAAAAAGAGGTACCAAAGGAATTGGCCGAGCGGAGGCTGCTGCATCAGCTCGCCCTCGACCAGGAACTGCACCGGGCGTTGCCAGGCTTCCTGATCGACCGTCGCCGCCCGCTCGCTCAGAGCCCTGTAGCTTCGTTGAAAGTCCGACACGATCTGTGTGGCGTCACCTGGAGGGGGTTGGTGCCGCCAGTCGAGGCGTCCCGAGTCGATCAGGTCGCAGCAGGCGCGCATTTCGCTGGCCAAGGTCCAGACGAGCTCGCGCGCGGAGGGGGAGCGCTCGTGCGGCCGGTAATCGAAGTGGTCTTTGGGCAGCGCATCCAGCACCCGTTGGAACGCACCAGATTCCGCCTCGCGGCGGTCGAGGAAACACTCGCGTTCGGTCATGGGGACCTCCTTTGCGACGCTGAGCGTATGCCCGCCCCGCGGGTACCGCGCCGATTCTGCTGCACGTACAGTGTCGGGACCGGCGGGTCAAGGCCAAGACGCAGCGCCGAACGACCGAGCGAACAGTTCTTCAATCGCCCGCATGCCGTTGGCCTCCAGCGTGCGCGTGCCGGTTCCCGTGAAGTGCGAGTGCGTGATCACCGGGCCAACTTCTGCGGCGTGCGTCCGCCACTCCCCGTCCGCCCAGGTGAACCATCCATCTTTCGCCTGATCGAACACCTGCAGCGGCTTGTTGCAGAGCTTGGCGAACTCCGCGCCCCACCCGGTGCCGCCGCGCACCGTGCCGTCATCCAGAATCGTGCCGATGACGTAAATCTCCTGGCCGTTGTTCACCTGGTACCACAATGTCTGCAGCACTCTTCGAATCGTCGGAGCGTCCGTGTAACGCCGATGCATCAGGCGCGACACATACTCGAGGCTGACGTCGCCCACCTGAAGCTCGTCGTGGTTCAGCACCCGAACGCCGCGACCACGTTGGATCGTGTGCCCGCCGAACGTGAAGTTCACCTCTTCGACACCGAACCGCTCGGCGCAGACGCCGAACGCGGACTCGGCGCCCTTCGCTCCGCCGCTAAACAGGGTGCATTCGCCAGGCTTCATGTGTCGGTCTCCACCGGTTCGTCGATCATAACATCCACGCTGACCACCCGGCGAATGGACCGAATCGTCGTCGTCGCTTGCCTCGAGAGCCGCGGATCATCTGCGTGGGGCCGAGGGTAATTCGGCCCTGGTCGATGATATTGTGACGGCCCACCCCGTCAATCCGGCAGTCCAGTCCCCGAGCACGCGCACACGCACGCCGCCCGAGATGAAGGCCAGAAAGCGAAAGGGCACCGCTGAAGGTGCCCTTTCTTGACTTCCGCTGCAGATGTGCCGCAAGCGGGGAGGCGATGTGTACCAGCGTCCGGTAGTGTGCGAGCGCGCCGCAATGCGGACAGGCGACAGTCTGATTGGGACCAAGTTTCATGTGAACTCCATCCGGCGGCAAACCCAACCGGTTCTATGTCTGAGCTACCCCGCCACAAGGTGCTTCTACCTCACCGCCGAGCTATCTACGTGTGTAGCCCTGGGCTTTCATCACTGACTTCTTCCCGCTCTTGCCGCACTTGCCCACGGAAATCACCACCGTTCACGTGTCCGGGCACTCGGCCCGGGTTACCACCTTGTTGCTGCTCCGGCAGTAGATAAGCATCTGGCTGCGCCACGGCTGGGGCGCCGGGACAGCCGGAGTGTAGAATCTCGGCATCGGAACTGGCGTGTACACGGGCGGTATCAGCCCCGGCGTCGGGACCCGGTAGGGCTTGTAGCCCATATACTCGATGCCTGCAGCGAGGCGTGCCTGTGTACACTCGAACGTGTGGCATACTGTGGGGTCACTGTCGTACAGCTTCTTCTTGGTCACGGGCGACAGGTTCAGCCACGCCCCAATGTCGTAGTACCACGGATGTGGCGTTGGTCCCATGTTGTAGCTGTACGGGTTGTACGGCGGCGGGGGCGTTGGTGGCGGTGTCTGCCCGAGGGGTCATAATGGGCCCCGTGTCTGGGCCGTCCGCTGCTCTGGGCCTCCGGCCCCGAGCCGTCCGATCACCGGCGTTCCGTCAACGCGGCCTGGCAGTCCCGGCTAATGCTATCGTTTCGCCAGCGCAGCGGGCGTGGCCTTTCCTGCGCGCGGTCGGATGGACCGATGCGACGCTTGTCGCTGGGCTCACGCCCGTGAAGGGGGTCCGCCTCGCCGAGTTCGCACGGCGCTCAACGCCGTGTATGAGGCGGCTGGCCGCGCCGCGCCGATCTACAGCGACCCTGCCATCGTCATCGGCCACACCCTGACCACGGCGACGCATGTTGCCTAGTTGCGAGCAGCGGTCGCCGCACTCTGGTGATGCGGGCAGCGGCTCGCGAACGGCACCACACAGATGAGTGCCAGCGGTACGTGCGCCTCACCACAACTCGTTGATGGCCGCGCGAAGTTCCGTGATGTGCGCCGCCTTCACGACGGTGCCGGCCACGGCGATCGTGGCGTCGGTGTAGGTGGGCGGCGTGCGGCCCGCGGCGACGTAGACGGCGTTGAGCGCGGTCCGCAGGTCCGTCACGTGCACCGCCTTGACCCCCGTGCTGCCCGCCGCGAGCGAGTTGTCGGTCCACGCGAATGCCCCCAGGCCGTAGCGGAGGCGCAGCATATCGATCGCCGTCCGCAGCTCCGTAATGTGCTCGGCCTTGACGATCGACACCCTAGCCGTTAGCGGATCGTCCGTGTAGTGCGGCGTCAAGCGGCTGACCGACACGACGACATTCGACCCCGACAGGCTCGCTGCCGCGACGCGGAACTGGTACGTGCTGTTCGTGTACGTCTGGCCGGCGGTCCACTGCGCGTTGAAGAGCGCGTAGTTGGGCAACACCCGACCGCCCTGGTTGCAGGCCACCGAGTCGTAGTCGCCGGGAGTGGCATCGATGGGCACGGCCCACCCCGATTGCGAGTTGAAGAAGCAGCTGCCGCCGACGGCAGGGCGGTTCATCCTGACCTCATGGATGATGATGCCCTCGCCATAGATGCCATTGTCGAACTGCGTGCTCGCCCCGCCGCCCTTCACCCGCGCTTCGACCGTAAAGAAGTGCGCGGTGCTGCCGCCATTGCCCGTGCACGGCTCTCCTGGCAGGCAGATCTTGATCATCTTGGCGCCGGCGCCCACGGGCAGCGCCCCGCCTTCGAGCGTGACGTTGGCCGTGGTGGTGGTATCGGTCGCCACGACGTTTGCGTCCGGGAGCCAGCCCAGGTGATACCGGTGCGGCATGATGAAGCCGTCACCGGGCTCCGTGCAGTAGATGGTCGACGTCGTCCCCCCGTTGTTGATCGACGAATATGTGCCGCACGCCTGTGTCGTGGCGGACACCGAGCCGCGTCTGCTCATCATGTCCCAGGGACTGTCGTACGCGTAGTAGACCCAGCCCGAATGCGGCAGGCCGATACTGTGCCCCATCTCGTGCACGTAGGTGCCCGTCTCCTGCCCCCAGGGCGGCTCCCAGGTCGCGCCGTACGATTTCATGCTCACGGCATCGTAGTAGCCGCCCCCCCAGGCGCAGCAGTCCAGGTCGTTACTCAGCACGAAATTGATGTTGTCGTAGTTGGCAAAGTTGATGCCCTGGGCCCGCCCGAGCGTCATCGCGTCGGCGGACAACTCGTTGAGATTGGCGCACGCGCCGCTCCACCCGCAGTTGGCGTAGTAGCTCTTGGGTTGCGGCAGGGTCATCCATCCGCCCGCCGCGCCGACGCCGCCCACTCCGCCCGCGTCCGCGTTCCAGGAGAACAGGCTGTTCGACGTCTTCGTATAGAACGCGTTGATCGTGCTCGGAAACGGGGCGCCAGGCGGCGGGGTGCCCGGGTTGGCGAGATCGGTGTAGAAGCTACCGGCCTGCGGCACGGCCGAGTCGTTCGAGAACTTCACGAGCAGGAAGATCACGCGCTTGGTCCCGGAGACCAGGTTCGTAGTCGCGACGTCCGACGGCGCGGCCAGGCGGGAGATGATCCCGTCCACCAGGATCACGTCGGTCGGCGCGGCGCCGGTCGCGGCGGCCAGCCCCGACACCAGCCGCCCGGAGACCGTCACGGGCTTGCCGGAGTAGGACACCGCCTGGTTCCGCAGCTCGTCCGAGAGCCGAAGCGGGATGTGCCGGCCGTCCGGCATGCCCAGCGAGTAGCGGATGTCGCTGGCGCGGCCCAAGACGGGGTGGGGATCGCCCCAGACGACCTCGAGTCCCCCATCGAACACCTGCGCCTGCCCAATCACCTGCCGGCGGGCAAGGAGCGGCGTCTCCATCTCCCAGTCGATCACGAGGAGTGCCGCAATCGCCACTCCTACGACTAGCTTCGTCGCTCTCCAGCTACGCATCTGCCCCCTCCAGCTCCAGTTGAGGGATCGCGGCCCCGGTGGGATGAACGAAAACAACAGAGACGTCTCGCAAGCGAACTCCGCGTGAGTGTGGCGGGGGATGTTACCCAAGGGGCAGCGCGCTGCAGTGGCCGCCGCACGTCCACTTACAGCGCCTCGCCCTGGGTCCGTTCGCCCGGCTCCCGACGATAGGAAACGTTATCGGACCCCGCCGGCGCCCCCCCCGGGATGGTAGCCCGGGCACAAACGGTAGCCGCCCGGGCACAGCTGATTCTGACCGCTGCGGCCGGGTTGTCAAGGGCAGTCGCACGGCAGTCGCGCGGATCGCGCCTCAGCTGCGGAGCGTGCGGCTCTTGCGGGCATCGCCCCACGGCGATCGGGCGCACCTCAGGCCAGGCGGCACCGGCGCACGCTGGTCACGCCCATGGGTTGAACACAGCGATGTCGGTGGCCTGGTTGAGCGGTGAAGGTTGCGGTCGAGAACGGCAAGTCTTTCCTCATCGGCGAAGACGGTAAAGAATACGAGCTGTCCGTGACGAAGAAGGTCAAGAAGGTCCAGTAGCGGCCGCGACCTGTGCACCCATTGACGGCGTCAGCATCAGTCGTGCCCAGATGGGGCAGCCCGATAGGTACACAGGGAGTGCGCAGGACCGACGCCCTTGGCAGCTGAGTACTCGGGGGCGGCCTGGGCACCACGCCTTCGGAAGACGACTTCCTCTTCGTACAGCGATTGCAGCTGCGTCTATTCCCAGAAGCGCCTGATGTTTCGGAAGCAGAGACGGTCGCGGGAATCCGCAACCAGATTCGTACTCTAGCGCCTGATTACCAGTGGCCAATGTCGCCGGACGACCTCCAAGGCTAGCGGGGGCGACACAACCACCGCCCAACGGACCCGTTGTTCTTCGAGCCGCTGCTCGACCGCAACAAAGAGGGGGTCTATCACGGGACCGGCGGATACGGCGAGCGGGATGCGTGGCTGGAGACGTGGTGAGGCTGACCAATCCCCCGATTTTGGCTGACGGATGGCTGACGGGGGGAATTTGTCGGGGGTGGTCGGCAGACCGGCTATTCGACCGAGCATCAGGTCCCACCCGACCCCGGCGATTATGCTCAGTTTATGCTCAACCCGACACAACAAGGCACCAGGAGGCACCACGGCAAACTACATGCCGAAATCGTACAAAAGAAAAGGCCAGCGAAAACTGGCCGATTCTCGGGAATTGTGGTCGGGGCGAAAGGATTTGAACCTTCGACCCCTCGGTCCCGAACCGAGTGCTCTACCAGGCTGAGCCACGCCCCGACGTTCCGATCATCTTACCGCACACGACGGTGCTTTCGGAAGTCATTTCCGGCTGGGCCTTCGACGACCCGGGGACTGCCCGCCCTCAACGCCGTCGATGGGAAGCCGTCGGACTGCGACGGGCTTCGACTTCAGGAGCCGACCCAAGAGTGCGAGGGCGTCGTGGGCGGTCAGGTCGGGCTGCAAGGGCGTCACCGAGATGTAGCCGTCCCGTACGGCCTGATAGTCGGACCGGTCGTGCGCCTCCCACTCGTCCTGCGCCTCGTCCATCCAGTAGTACGCCCGATGCTTCGGGTCCACCCGCTCGGAGACCGACGTCACGTGGTTGCGCTTCGCCTGGACGGTCACCTTGAAGCCGTGCGTCACGCGCTTCGGCACGTTGATGTTCAGAAACGTCCGCGACGGAAGGCCCTTCCTCAGCACGATCTCGGCGATACGCGCCGCGGCCCGGGCGGCGTCGGTGAAGTCCATCTTCTCGCGCGTGCGCTTCAGCGACACGGCAATGCTCGGCACGCCCAGCAGCGCGCCTTCCAGCGCTCCCGACACGGTCCCGGAGTAGGTCACATCGTCGCCGAGGTTCCACCCCTTGTTGATGCCGGACACCACGAGGTCGGGCAGGCCCTTGAGCACGATCGCGACGCCAATATTCACGCAATCGGTGGGCGTGCCATCCACGGCGTAGCGGCGCTCGTCCAATCGCTCGAGGCGCAGCGGATAGTGCAACGTGAGGGCGTGGCCGACGGCGCTCGCCTCTTTTGCGGGCGCCACCACGATAACCTCTCCGAGGGACTCGAGAGCCGCGGCGAGAGCGGCCAGGCCCTCGGACGTGACTCCATCATCATTGGTAACGAGAATTCTCTTCATGGGAACTATTCATTATAGACGAGGAACGGACGGGGTGCCTTCGGCCGATTGCCGGGTCTGAAGACTCGGCCTCCACCTGAACAAGGATATGCCTGCGGCCACCCGGAGGCGGAAGCTCCGCGGCTACGAGGACTTGCTCGGACAGCTCAAGCGGAGGCGCGACAGCAACGCGGCCGACACGAGAGCCAGGGCCGCTCCAACGGCGAACGCCGCCGGCGCGCCCGCCAGCTTCCAGATGAGGCCGAACAGCAGACTGGCGGCCAGGGCCCCGATTCCGATCACGGCGTGGTACGCGCCGAACGCGGTCCCCCTGGCTTCGACCGGCGCGAAGTCGGCCACCACGGCCTTTTCGACGCCCTCGGTCAGACCGTAGTACACGCCGTAGACAAGAAACAGCGCCACCAGGGCGGGCTGGCTGGTGGCCATGGCGAACCCGCCGTACACCGCCGCGTACACCAGCCATCCTGTCGCGATGATTCCTCGCCGGCTGAGCCTGTCCGAGAGGTGCCCGCCGATCGGAGACACGGTGGCCTTCACGACGTGCAGGGCTGCCCACGCGATGGGAATCCAGGCCGCCCCGACGCCGACGTCGCTCAGCCGGAGGAGCAGGAACGCGTCGGTGGAGTTCCCGAGACTGAACAGGAGCACGACGCCGAGGTAACGATAGAAGCCGCTGCCGAGACCGGGGGTGACTGCAGGCTGCCTCGCAGGACTGAAGTCCTGCGCCACGACGAAACCGCCCGCACTGCGGTCCTGCGCCACGACGGCACCGCCCGCGCTGCGGTCCTGCGCCACGGCAGGGGACGGACCAGCCATCTCCGGCACCGGCAACAGCATCAGCACGGCAATGACGCCCGGAATCAGCGTCAACGCAAACAGCGTTCGGTAGTGCTCGGGATAACACCATAGAAACAGGCTGGCCAGCAGCGGCCCCACCACCGCGCCGGCGTGATCCATCGAACGGTGCAGACCGAACACGTATCCGCGCGTGGACGGCTCGGCCCAGGCGGCGAGCAACGCGTCTCGTGGCGCGGTTCGGATGCCCTTCCCCACCCGGTCCGCCAGCCGCACCATCAGCACCTGCGGCCACGACGATGCCAGCGCCACGAGCGGGCGCGCGGCCGTGGATACGCTGTAGCCCACGATGACGAAGGGCTTGCGCGATCGCCAGTGATCGGAGATCCGGCCCGAGACAATCTTCAGCAGGCTGTTGAGGGCTTCGGCAGC
>Ga0315287_10003682_pt1 | contig 14813 bp, 7 predicted proteins | sample YL17G11_0_MG_FD_205037 | JGI IMG/M metagenome (GOLD analysis project Ga0315287, IMG submission 205037) | Sediment microbial communities from Yellowstone Lake, YNP, Wyoming, USA - YL17G11_0 | ecosystem: Environmental > Aquatic > Freshwater > Lake > Sediment | place: USA: Wyoming | collected... | reverse complement strand
CTAGGCCTGTACAACCTATGGGTAAAGACATTGGATTTTTGCCCGGAACGCTTGAAGAAAAGATGGAGCCATGGATTGCACCTATTCGTGATAACATTAACTTTTTGATGAGTTCGCGTAAGCAACCAGGAAGAGGTCGACCAGACACTATTTCAAAAAAGAATGGTGACGAGTATTTGTCATTGATGCAAGAACGTGGATTGATAGAAATTGAAGCGATTACGTTCATTAGAGGTCGTTCAATTCCTAATGCGTTTATGATTATCGATGAAGCACAAAATTTGTCAGTTCACGAGCTAAAAACAATTATTACTCGTGTGGGCGAAGGAACAAAAATAGTTCTGACTGGTGACCTCGACCAAATTGACAATGTTCATGTTGATGCATATTCAAATGGTCTTACATATGCCGTTGAAAAATTCAAAGAATATCCAATCGCAGGACACGTTACGCTACAAAAGGGCGAAAGATCAGAACTTGCAACACTTGCAAGCAAGATTCTTTAACGAATTAAAGATTGTGTATTATGCAATCTTGTTAAATAACTCGATATTGCCATGGCCTGACTTTCACGGTAGATGTATATTTGTATTTACCATGTCAGGAATTCTAGATAGCAAAACCCGCGCACTTGATACTATCATAACGCTTGAAGGTCGAAAACAACTTTCAAGAGGTGGGATTGATATCAAGTACGTAACGTTTTCTGACGGAGCAACATTTTATCAAGCTGACATAGTCAGTGGTTCAGCAGACGCAACGACAAGAATATATCTTGAAACATCGCATTTGCCACAAGATCATGTAACATTTCTATCAGACGAATCTGGTCGATTGAATTCAGACTTGGGTATAATTGCTGGGCAGATAAATCACATTGAAATACCGACCGGCACAACAACTGAAACTTCAACTACACTAACTGGTACAGATCTAGAAGCGTATTTTGAAGACACACTGTTGCCTTCGCAGGTAGAAAATTTTCAAAAACATCGTGCAATTGCAACTCGTGATACAATTTTTGATGATGATGGATTTGCATTGGGTCCAAATGCAATTACATTTGTAATGAACAATGAAAAACCGATTACAAATTCAAAGAATTTTATCGCTAACATCAATCATCTTGAGAACATATTTTCTGACCCGCGGCTTTCGAATGTTACAAATTTCAAATATCTTCCACCTGTCAACAATAACAACAACGATCCGACACCTCTTGGCGATTATGTGCCGTTTGGTCAAACTAAGTCGGGGCCAATATCGTTTCAAGATATTATTTCAGAACATGATGAATTTGCCAAAATAGGGTATGCAAAAACAATAAATTTCGAACCATCATCCAGAGACAACAATTTGGTAATGCAACCGTTTGAAATCACAAACGAAACGCTTTCAAAACTTGACGTTATTGACTTTGGAAAAAGTTATGTGCCTCCTAGTACGTCGACAAGCCTTAAAACTAGTGCTATTCCGGGGAATACTTATCATACGTTTTTTATTGGGAAGCTTTTTGTAAAGCCAGAAACCAATACACATACGTACATTCATCTATTTACTCTGATCTTTGGGTGATTAAACATGTATTATCGAATTGAAAGACGCAACAATCTTCTACAAATATCTGAAAACTATGCATCGCTTGTTAAGGAACACAGTGATGGTTCGCTGACTTTTGAATTTAGATACAATGTTTCTCAAAGCGCCATAATTTTGAAAAAAGCTGTTACTGTTGATGTTTCAATTATTACGAGAACTATGAAAAAACGTTCTATTGTTCCTGCAGACCAAGTTGGAAACATCAATCCTAAAGTTGTTATTAACAATATTTTGTCAGATTTTTCAGCTGCTAAAAGTGTTCAGAAAAGTGCTGGCAATTTTGTTATAGCGTCACAAAAAAGTGACATATCATCAAAAATAAATAATGACGCTATAGGTGATCTACAACGTGGCATTTCACCAAAAAATGTACAGCAACTATACAAGTCAAATCTAAAGCAAGTGTCCGCTGGTTCGCTTCGCGAAGCTAACGAAGTTAAACCACTACTTTCTGTTCAAGATTTGAAAGTTGATGATGTTGATGAAAAAATGTTGATGTCATCTCAAGAAAATACAAAAAAACTAAGTCATGATTTGATTCTTCGTAGAGGTATTGATCCATCGATTATTTCAACTATCACTCCCAAATTGACACATGCAGAAGATTCATTTAAGGGAACACTGCGAAAGTCAACTAGTTCTGAACAAGATACAGGAACTTTGATGAGACTGCATGATCACGTGATATTGAACAACACCATTCCTAATACCACATTTTCGTCAAGTGATATAAGTGATCAAAAGCTAATTAGCGTTGTCGTCAATGAAGCAGTTGATAACATTGATATGGTTGTTTTGGTAACGTTTCTGCCACCAAAACAAGACAAAAAGACAAAAAATACGTCTGATGTATTTGTAAAATTCCAACTTCTAGATCCAAATACTGGCTCATCTATAGATACGGTAACAAAACAACTGGATATATCAAGACACGTTAATTTGTTCAGAACACCAACGATTTCACCAGTTGTAAAACAAGCTAGATCAGATAATGCATCAAGAGCCAATATTGAAATTAGGCAAGTTTCAGAGTCTGCAAATGAAGTTCGAGTGTATAAAAAAAATCTTTATACTTCTGATATACACATAGACGATTACAAGCTAATTGGTGTATATCCTTGTACGTATTCAAAACCAGCATTTGTGCAAGTTGATTTGCCAATAAATAGTGCTGCAATTTACAGAGTTATTCCTTCTAGTTCTGGTATTCTTGGTAATTGTTTTTCAAGTATTGTTTTGAAACCAAAAAAATACACACCTGTAAGAGCGCTCGCACTTACTTCAAAGATCGTTGATGCAGGTATTTTGGTTGAAGCAAGAAAATTGCCCCCAGACGTTATATCGATTCAAATTTTGCAACGAAATCTTACAATACATGAAAAAGAATTTACACCAGTTGGAACACCTATTCTTATTGATGACGTTGCAAGAAGTTCTGATCATTTGTCATATGTTTTCGAAAAAGCAAATCATGGTTACATATATGAATTTGCTGTAAAATTGTATCATAGTGACGGTGTTCAAGTAGTTACTGCAACTGAAATAATTGAATATATTGCAGCGACGCCTGGAAAAGTTGTTGTTAACATTCTTGACGTTAGTGTTAGTCATGATAAAATTCCTAACGTTATATTTTCAGTAGACGTCGCGCAAACTGAAAATAATCTAGATATTATCAAAGCGATTCTTGAAACACAGGGGAATAAAAGTTATTTCGAAACAGACATTGAAAAACAACGTAGCCAGCTTAAATCATTGTTGGCATATTCTGTACAAAGAATTGATTTGTCGACGGGCGATCGTGAAAATATGGGAACATTGACTACGTCTAATTTTTCTGATATCGATGTAGGAAAAATATCTGGTGTTCAAAATCTAAAATATGGTCATGCTTATCGTTACGTCGTAACAGCAGTCGCACGTAATACAGAAACAACGTTTGATTCATTTGTTAAAATTACAAAAGATCCATTTACTAAAAAAACATATCAATTTAGTCCTGCTAAATTTTTGCATCCTATGGCATTGTCACGAGGTGTTCTTAATACACCAGCAGGAATAAAATCACTTTATTCGAAATCAACGATGGATCATGGAGTTCTTGGTTCTTCAGCTGAACTAGAAATTAAATTTGATGCTTCAGGTATACAAATAATTGAAGCTGTTGTCAGTAGATTTGATTATTATCATAATGTGATTACTTGGAAGTATCAAGGCGATGCTTCATCTGTTGATCATTTCATAATAATGAAGGAAATTAATGGGTCAAAAGTAGTTCTTGGTACCGCACATAATTCATTTACACATGGTACTGCATCATGGTTGCACCTGCTTTCACAGCGTGATAATGGTGAAATAAAATACGTTATAACGCCTGTTCTAAGTGATTTTAATCATGGTAGTTCAAAATACACAAACTCTTTTCTTGTTGAGAATTTATGATTAATACATTCACTATCGGTAGTATTTCGTCTGATGCTAATAACCCTATTGCAACAGGTGACATTGAAGCACAGTCGAAACCAAAACCTAAAGGTACTAGTGGAACAAAAGTTGGAAGTCTTTCGTCTGAGGCTAAACCTGCGTCCGAAGCAGCACAAGATCTATTCAATCAACATGATAATGCTGGTTCTGGTGGTCAAAATACATATGAAGTAACACCAGGCACACCTCCTGCTACTATTCTTCCAAATTTTCAAATTTCGTCTGATCCTACTATTTCTTTGCCAACATCATCTGATGAACTTTCTATTTCATCAAAAAAGTTTGGTCCATATGAATCGCTTAGTGGAATCTCAAAAGAACGTCCTGAAATTATCATGATGACAAATTTTCAGCCGCTTTATAAACCTGAGTCTGCAACTGATTCAGCATCATCCGCGGCATATAAAGAAAATTCAAGAGATTCTACAAAGGCTGGTTTTTATTTTGATGATCAATGTTTTGTTCGTACGCTTCGTGATGAAAACATAAAAACATTGTTGAACAAAATAGCAATTGCGTATCCTTTCTTTAGTAATATCATCGAAAGGAAAACAAGTGAATTTAACCAAACGATGGGTCAGCTTGGTATTTCAGCTCATTATTTGTGGAATCTAATGAGAATTCTTGAAAGAATTAAGCAACAGTTTGATATTCGTGATGATATGCACGTTGTTGATCCTCTTGAAATACTAAAACGACACTCATCAACGTACAGTTCAACACAAGGCCAATCAACACTAAAGTATCAAACTGAAACTATTAACTCAGCATTTCCAGAACGATATGATATTGCATATGTGCTAAGCAGATTTGGATTTTCAGAGGAAAATACAAAAAGCGTATATACGTCGACCAAGATTTGGTTGCAAATGCTTTATGAACTAAAACAAGTTCTAAGAACACATTCTCTTGAATTTCTAGAAATTGACACTTCGAAACAACGAATTGATACAAGCCCCGTTAGGCTTACAAAAACGCCTGAAATTAAAAGATTTGAATATGCTGCAATATATCCTGGTGATCTTCCTTTTTTGTCACAACTAAAGGACATTGTGCCATCACAGGTTTCTGTGGTTTCAAATATTATTAGCGATACGTACAATTCAATTTATGAAAATGTTCATTTCAAAAGTGAAGAAATAAGAATTGCTGCGTTGGTTAACTTGGTATCGAAAGAATATCGTTATTCTCGAGGCCTGTCAAATACAGGAGTGCAAGAAACACTTTCAACTCAATATCAATTTGGAGTTTCAGTTGGAGGAAGTAACAATCAACAAGTATTTGATGCTATCGTCGGCAAATTTGGGAATTCAATTATTGATGTTCCTGCAACAAACACAAATTCTCTTGCCGGGATTGCACAACAACAACCAGGCGATGATGTCGTTATTTTGCCATTTGAGTCTCGCTATATAGAAAATGATGAAAATACATTCACGCCCGGCAGCGCATATTATGTTGATCATACTCTTGTAACTGACGGAAATAATTTTAACACGTCCAGACTTACTGTTCTGCAGGAAACCATAAGAAAAGCATACAAAAATTTCAATACAATCGTTGATGGATTGAATCTTCTAAGCGCGGAATATGTTAGTGATTCACAGTTGATATCAGAAAATTATGAAACGATTATAAGCAATCCACGACAATTCTTTAATGATCTAAGAAGCACGTTTATGTCGGAAGACGAAGTTCACGAGGTTGTCAAAGAAGATATATTTCTTCCAATTTTGTCTGCGGCATATAACAACACAAGACTTAGATCTTTGTTGCTGCTATATTATGTTACAAAAATATCCAGAAAATACATTGTCAATATTCCTTCATACAATAGCTCATCTAATCAAGATAACACTGCGGCGACGAGTAAAATAATTGAAGACATTGTCGATGAACTGCTTGTGTCGGCAAAACAATCGATGACGTCTATTAAACCCAAAGAAAATACGTCAAAAAAACAATCAGACAATTTTGACAACAGTATCAAAATTGAATCTATCAAAGCCGCTTTGAATTCTGAAGACTCTAGGCTTTATTTGATTATCAAACAAAAATTGAGCAGGATTGTTGCTGCCTTTAGAATAGATAGCAACGCAATATCATCTGGTAAGACTTTGTATGGTGGTCATCCTGACACCATGATATTGATGACTATATTCGACATAATTGTTTCAATGGTTTATAACTACGGAAATAGAAGTATTACTGGAAGGCACACCGTCGCTGGTAGTACATCACTAGTAATTGATAAAAGAGACCAAATCCACTCTTATTCAGTCAGAGAAATAGACGGACGTCTTGCTAAAGAAACTGTCAATTCACAGTTGGCAATTTTTGCTGTACTAAATACATTTTACAAATTGACAAAATCAATTGACAACGTTGTCAATTACATCGACAGCGAACAATCATTGCTACAATTGAGAGAAATCACAAACTTGATTGGGGATCCAATCCTTTTGCCGATGTTGTTTTCAGAACAACAAATTAATCTATTCGCAGCAACAATTGCTGATATGTCATTGACACTAAAAGCGGGAGAACAAGCTCAGGGTGCCGTTCCAAATCTAGATGATTCAATTATCACAGTAAAAACAAAAAATGCAATCGATGCAGTAATGAAGCTCCCAGAATTTTCTTCTAAAGCTGCGTTGTCAAATAAAATTCTGACGATTGGCGTACCTCTTGGATTCTCTAGAAATCTACAACAAAAAGTTAGTCTTTCAAGTCTTAAAAAAGACTCGTTTGACACAAGACAAAAAGACGTCGTTGAACTATCGGTTTACAAAGTCGACTTGCTAAACCCTAGCATTATATATTTTCCTCAAAAATTCTTGTTTGAATTGTCAAGATTTCCCGTCAGACATGATAGTCTTGTTAGAGACTTTGAATCAAAAACGTTGAGAGGTATTGTTAGCAACTTTCCAACAAGAGATTATCAACAAATATTTTCTGAAGGTGGATCATCAGTTCAATATTCAAATTCTGCATCGACTGAGTCGGTCGCATTTACTGGTGAATCATATTCGTTCCTTAAGAATTCTCAAAAGATCTCATTGTATAACAATCATATTATGAGTTATTTTTTGGAAACATACGTAAAGGTCATGACAGGAATAACAACTGCTGACTACAATTTTAATCTTGTAGAACAACCACCTGCAATCGATAAAAAATTCACTGAAATAGTTGTGAATCACCAAGTGAATACAATTGTGGCAGTTCAACAACTCGGTCAACCAGAAGTTGTTAATTTGGGACAACAGAATTATAATCCGAATAAGAAAAAATCAAGCAGCGGGAAACTATTTACATCGATTGATTTTCTTGGTGATGGCTATGATGGAACTGCTGGGTCAAAACTAGTTGAAGATAATGGAAACAGCGGATCAGGGTCAGGTTCTGGCTTTCAAAAATCAGTAGCTGTCAGTTCGTACACAGCTGAGCCTACAACTTCACCTCCACCTCCAATCAAAACAGAAGAAGCAATCGATCAAATATCACCAGCAAATGAAAAAGTGGCACTTCATACGTTTGGTGTAATTAGTGAACTAAATAATTCTGTAACTCCCTTGTCAAATCCACAACTAACAGCAAAAAGACTCATAAGCCCTAAACAATTTGATCGTGTTTTTAATGTCATAATCAATCCTTTCAATTTTCAAATTGATGTAAAAGCAACTAGTTCAACACCTCATGGACAACAGGCACTAGAACTAATGCTTAAAAAGGGTGATATCGTCGACACAACAAGTCAAACATCAACAAATAGCGTTATTAATAATGAATCGTATTCTTCTAGGCCTCGATCATCATCTGATGGTGACATATCATTTGAAAAATACATCGTTTCATTTAGTACCTTTGGAGAAATAGAAGTTTAATGTCAACATCACTACCATCAAAAACAGTTTTTGCTGTAGACGTACCTGAAGTCAAAAATTTCACTGTAAGTTTTCGTTATAACTTTTTTACGCCTGATGAAAAAGTTAATGAAAATAGTGCAATACCGATTAAATTTTTGGCTAGATCGTCTGGTGAAACTGACTCTCAAACCATTCAATTTTTTGAATCTCGTGTTCCGCGGCACGTTATTTTTAATTGGGGGAAACCTCGCATTAGTGATGTTGGAAATGCAATCAGTCAAAGTGACGTCAATAAAATGGCACACCCGAGGTCGAGACAAACAATCATATCTGACAACTATTCAAAAATAATTTCTGAAGATCACTTTTCAGCACTAACGTTTGTGTCTGTTAATTTTCATGATGGTGACATGGAAGAAAAAGTATATTCAATGGTCGCTGGAAGTTGTTTGCAAAGATCACTAGGTGATGGAAACGATGGAATTGTAAATCCAGTAACGGCAAAAAATATTTCACTTGAATCTGAAAGTATCGATCCTAGTCAAGTGTCTAGAGCTATGTCATCACAGAATGCTGCGTATGGCGCATCATATTATGACACCCGATTTAATAAACCCTCAAGTCAAGCAGAAGGTAGAACACCCACTTTTAATACGTACTATGATCATCTTAAAGATGTTTATGTTAACGTACAAATAAATTCAAAGTTCTTTCACGATATTACAAAAAGAAGCATCAATGATCCTCATTCTCCTTTTTCAAAAAATCTTAAAGAACTAGTTAAAAGTAGCAAAAAAATATCACTTGCAGCTAATCAACGACTAGGCCAAGGTATTCATGAAAATGAATTCAAAAGTATTGTGCCATACATCGACGTAAAAGTCAGTAAAGTTGCACATCACGAAGAAAGAAAACCTGCAGAAATAGTAGGTTACATTATTGATAAGTTTGAAATAACTGGCGAAAACGGCATTAAACAATTGCCTTCAATCATAATTGAAAATCCTGAAGGAAGTCTAGCACTAGACTCTAGCGTAAAATACGGTCAACGATACTGTTATGCAATTAGAACGATCGCCAAATTTTATCTACCTGCTATTGATTCTGACACAGGTGATGTTGCAACAATCCAGGTCTTGATTAGTTCAAAGCCAGTCAAACAATATGTAACAATTGTTGATAATACCGCACCGCCAGTACCAACTGATATCAATTTTACGTGGGACTACGAAGTCGACAAGTTGCTTATTCACTGGACGTTTCCGCCAAATCATCAGCGTGACATTAAGCGTTTTCAAGTTTTTCGTCGAGCTACAATTAACGATTCATTTGAACTCATCAAAGAATATGATTTCGACGATTCTGCAATTCGTGCAATTCCACTAGAACGTCCAAATCCATCTGTTGTAAAACGTGTAAGATCACCAGTTACATTTTATATAGACGATGACTTTAAGAAAAATTCAAAGTACATATACACAATTTGTAGCATTGATGCCCACGGTCTGACATCAAATTATGGTGCACAGTTCGAACTAACATTTGATATATTCAAAAATCAACTGTCGAAAAGTCTTGTTAGTCACAGTGGCGCACCCAAGCAATATCCAAACTTGTATCTGCCAGGTGCTGGATTTGTAGATGTCATCAGAGTTGGTGGAGAATTCTCCAAAAAAGCAACTTTGTATTTCACACCAGAGTATTATCAACTTGAAGATGACAACAATAAAGCTACTCGTATTTTGACTACAAATAAAACAAAGGGTTATTATAAGTTCAATTTCATAAATACTGACAATCAACAAGCCAGTTCTTTGACGATCAATATTGATGATCAAGTAAATGTGGGAACAATAAAGAAAAAATATTATCCCGCAAAAGATGCGCCTACAGCAAAAAGGAATCCTCCTGGAAAGCTCGGACCAGAAAATACGCCGGCGACACAAAATTCAACTGTCAACAATAACAACGGATTTACTAAAGACTTAATAAGTGATACGATATAAATGAACATTATGTCTCATTGTATTAAGTGACAGGGAACAAGATTTACGTGTTGCAATACATAAGAACAAGCAGTATGAATAATTTTGTTTCACAACATGACATGCAGACCGGTAAGACCGGGAGAATTGGATTACAGTAAAATATGGGATGGCTTGATCACTCAACAAATAACATTATTCTTGATGCAGTTTTGACTGACGTCGGTAGACAATTTTTGGCCCGCAATGATGGTAGTTTTTCAATTCACAAATTTGGTCTTGGCGACGACGAAGTAAATTATTCAGTTATTGCTACATACGGTAGAACTGTAGGCCGCGAAAAAATTGAAAAAAATACACCAATTTTTGAAGCGCTAACAAATCAAAGTCATTCACAAAAATACAAGCTTATAAGCGTATCAAATCCAAATCTGTTGAGACTTCCTTCGTTGAGTTTGTCAGGAGATGCTCAAGTTGATGGTACTACTGGTACCGTAACGTTGGGACGAAATCAAACAAAAACTGCAAGAACAACACTTGAACAAATAATTCAAAATGAAACATCAATTGATGTTGAACTTCGTGATCAAACATTTATCGTCGAAGTTCCTAACTTGTTTTGTCAAGTTCTTAGAAATACACCTGAGCACATCGATGGTCAACAAAAAGCTACGTACATCTTGACAAGATCGCCATCTGAAAATTCTTATGGTGGTTCATCTGTTCAATTTACTTTGTCAGTTAAGTCGCTTACAGACGCATTGTTTTCTGTATATGGAACTACTGCTAACAAGGCAAGAATTAAAACGTACATAAAAGTTACTGGCGTTCAATCTGGTGCCGTTAAAGACATCACAGTTATTATTGACAAGAATCTTTTATGTTTATCAATAAAGAATTGAGGGTATTAAAATCGCCATATTTAAAGAAATTCTCCCAAGTGATATTAAGACAGCAAGAAGTTTTCTTAATCAACTGATTGATGTTATTCAAGAAGACATAAGTGGTTCAACGTCTAGAAGAAAATACCAAGTGTTTGTAACAGGTGGTATTGGACCTGGTGTGACTAGTTCGTTGTTTCAAACTGTGTATGATCAAGACTTTACACTGCAAACAGCAAATCCAATTTTCGATATGACTGTTGGAATTATGCCAAATAGCGACATTGTTGATTCTAGTGCTACTGGACTCGATGCTGCAGGAAAACAATTGTTTCCTAGTTCGTCTTTGATGATGCGTGAAAAAATTGATATCTATAAACAGTTTGCTCAATCACTTCTAGGTGACTCTTCATTGACGTTTAAAGCACCTGTTGATTCAACAGGCGTTAGTGATGAAATTCAAGCTGGTGTATTTATTGCATTCAAGCGATTGTTTTCAAGAGATCAGATTAAACGTGAATCATTTGCAATGAGATTTTTTCAGTCTGCATCATTTGTTTCTGCAAAGGGAGCAGGCTCTATTGATACTCCTCCCGAAGCAAATTCTCTTAGTGCAAATTACGGTAGAACAAATCTTAATATTACGTCTATAAGTGGATCTGCAATTTATACTGACATTGGTGCATCAACAAACAAATTGTCGACCTTCGGAGGTCAGGTTGGGAACGTTGTTGACAGTGCTGATACCAATAGAACTGTCGGATTGATGTTTTATGATCGTGGAATTTTGGTTCTTGATATGGCAAAGGTTGTGTCTGGTTCACAATTTATGTCAGGAACTATCGACGCTATGTCGCCACTTGGAACCACAATACTAGGTGGTGATCATACAGAAACCGATCTTAAGGCCAAATTTATTCCTGATTTTGTTGTGTCAGCGTCGATTGACAACATCATAGATCACATAGCGGCATGCAGATTTAGTTCTGGTTCTCAATCTGCTATGACGTTTCAAAATGTTACGAATATTAATTCTACTCTAATATTCTGTAGAGCTTCGGCTGATGAGTTCAACTATTCATCTAATCCAACGTTTACTGATACAGAAAATAGAATCGTCGTTATTGATTCTGGTCAAGAAGACACACAACAATCATTTACATTCATTACTTCTGTTGGTTTGTATGATGCAAATGATAATCTTCTTGCTGTAGCAAAAGTCTCGAGGCCTGTTGAAAAATCAAGCGAAAGAGATCTTACGCTAAGAGTCCGTTTGGATTTTTTATGCTGCCATGATATGCAGGTGCTAGACGCCTGCATTTAATCATAAAGTTCGAACAGACTTATATGTCAATATTCAAGGTTAATCAAGACGATCAAGAATCATTTACAATCGTTACCAATCCATTTCGAACGTTCGTAACAAGTTCAATGGGTGCGACTGGTTCTGTTTATGTTTTTGCAAGAAGAAGTTCCATGGAAAAAAACATGGCACCTTCGCCGGCATTTATTGATGCAACACATGATGACGCAGATCTAAATTCTTTGCTACGTGATGTTCAACAATCTGGACGCGTTGCTAGAACCGGACTAGATCCTGTTCTGACGAGTAAATTTCATTCAATGCTAGAGCAATTTCTAGACAAAGTTGATTCTCAGGGCGTTTCTGCAAGAAAATACAAAGCTCTTAACGTTATAAGGTTTACGCCAACTGTTAGTTTTACTTCGAATACGCTTCGTAAATTGAACGTAAAAGAAGTAATGATGCCGTATTATCGTGCCGAATATCAATCAGCACATTGGGCATACACCAATTATAACTGTCTTAACTTTTTTACTGCATCAACAGTTCCAACAAGCTCTGTTTTGTTGTATCCTAACGTTGAAACTTCAATACTTCATGAAGGATATGTTTCCGGAACATATGCATTGTCAGGAGCATTCTCATTCGATTTTCATATAAATCCAAGATATCAAACAGATAAACACGACGGCACATTTAAAGCAGGTACCCTCCTACACCTTTCATCCAGTTATGCTGTTTCTCTTGTAACTGGCTCTTCAAAAGACGAAAATGGAAGACCTCTTGGATATCGAATACAATTGCAATTGAGTCATAGTGCCGATGTTCCTCCATCACAAGCGTTGGCAACAGGTATTTATCCACAAGATCTTACATTTTTGTCAGATGATAATTCACTTTGGTGGAATCACTGGCATCACGTTGTTATTAGGTGGGGGACAAATCTTGTAAATGATGGTACGGGAAGTTTTAACATAGACAGCGTCGACCGTGGAACATTTGTTGTTCCTTCTGGAACTGTGTCACCAAGACTGTTCACGATTGGTGGTGTCTCAGAACCTGAAATGCTTTGTGTTGGTAATTTTTATGAAGGTAAAAATACAGGCGTTACGTCACAAGCATATTTTTTCGCAAATAATCCTGCCGAACGTGACGGTCTAACACAACTTATTAATGATATTCCTGGTGCAGAAGAGCCAACTGCATACCAATTTAATCATCCCCTTAATGCCGAAGTTCATGACGTATCGATAAAACGATATTACATGTCAGATGTTGATATTGAATACTCAGCGTCTGTTGGTCCTAAGTCAATTGACACAAATGCAATTTCATTTTATCTTCCCCCATTTTTTGTTGAAGAATCACCGTTCCGCAAATTTGTAAGTGACTATGGTGGAATTCTTCAAACGCCATTTTTTGAAGTCGACGGCACAACTAATACACCGTTTAACGTTGCAATGTCATTTGGTGTCGATGGTCATTACATCAACATTGAAAATTATCTTAAAGATTTTGCTTCAAATGTATTTCCTCGTGTTCATCATATGACAGGAACTGCTGCACAACATACAACAACGGCCAGAGCCGCAAATGAATTTTTGTATGATGATCCATTTGTCAGACGTCGTAATACGCTAATAATGCCTTGTGATGACGGCTTGTTTATTCCTAGTTACGAATTGCTTGCGTCTGAAAGTCTTCGAACAAGAATGATTGGCGATGACAACGTCGAAGATTTGAGCCTTGTTCATCTAGACAACTTGCTTAAACCATCAACGCTTCTTTTTGGAACATCATTTGATGCCGTCGAAGGTGTACGGGCAGCTTCTGCAAGTGACTTTATTAACGAATCGATTGGATTCACACCAGAAAGTCCCGGAGCAGAACCTGGGCGCGCGTACATTGGTTTTATTCGTAGTGTCGCCGCGGCAGTCGCCGCGGCAGCTACAGTCCCAGGCGTTGAAGACGGCGCGCCTCTAACAATCTACAATAGAACTCGTGATCCATCATCTAATCAAATTACGTTTTTTGACATAAGCAATCTTTATTACGGAAAACGAATTCTACCTGGTTCGCTTGTTATTACTGACAGCAGTATTACCGGGTCTTCGGGTGCAATGAGCATTACGTTGAAAGATGATAAGTGGGGAAATATTTATCGTGCAGATTGTTTGACGTCTGCATCAACATGGAATTCTGTTGGAAATATATTTTATGATGAGGGAATCATTGCTATTTTGAATCCTCACCTGTACTTCTACGGAAAAGACGGATATGAAATAAGTTTCCGCGGAGAACAAAATATTCATACGTTGAAGCTAGAAGTTGTTGCACCTGCAAATAAACTAAACAATAGCATGAATCCAAATTTTATTGATCTACCAGCAACTGGTGTTAAAACAGACGATAATCAAAAGTATGTTTACATTACTGGACTGAATTTCCACGATGAAAATCTAAACGTTGTTGCAAAGACTCAGTTGGCACAGCCGATAGTTAAACGTCACGGTGACAGAATTCTGTTTAAAGTCACAATAGACGTTTAACATATAATTAAGATTGCATGCCTGCCAATACTGTCTCAGACGCTGTCAATCGAAAACTAGCACTTGCTATAACAAAACTAGACTCAGTTCAAACGGTGTATACACTATATGATGCTGGCAGATTTCGTGAACATATTAAAAAA
>Ga0315287_10003681_pt1 | contig 14814 bp, 9 predicted proteins | sample YL17G11_0_MG_FD_205037 | JGI IMG/M metagenome (GOLD analysis project Ga0315287, IMG submission 205037) | Sediment microbial communities from Yellowstone Lake, YNP, Wyoming, USA - YL17G11_0 | ecosystem: Environmental > Aquatic > Freshwater > Lake > Sediment | place: USA: Wyoming | collected... | reverse complement strand
CAGGGTCAGACATCTTTTACGGTGGCGCCGTGCGGTGCCCGGCGGGTAAATCGTACCGATGCGCCGGCCAGTCTGAACCAATTCACACTTCCAATCAACGGTCGTTCATTGTTTACGCGTCGTCTTAATGTGCTCTATAACTGCCGCGAAGCTCCTATAACGTCCAGCCAGGGGAGCCTTATTACGCAGCATTCTCGATCACCCAGTTGCGAAATGCGTCTCGTACACCCCGCTTATTTTGTCAATACCAAGAACTTCCTTGTTTTCCCCTGACGACGGCATGATCGGAAATGTATACTGGACGCTGACTTGGGGATAATCATAGCCGATTCTCTGAATGAATGATTTCAGGAAAGCTCTCTGCTCGAAGTATTCACCCTCCAAAAGCAATGCCTTCAGATCGGCGACATACCTTTTCAATTGGGCCATGTTCAGGGTAATCGGCCCTCTCTGAGACGTTCGGCTAATGTTGATCCTCGGCGACAGGTCCGCCGGTGAAATACTTCCTTCCTCAAGAGCGTCATATAACTTGTCAAGCCGTCTCTCCCGATTTTCCAGTTGTCTGTCCAGCTCCCTCAATTACCTATCGTTGGAGGAATGCAGTTTTGTAATTTCGGCATTTGTGAGTCTCAATAGCTCGATAAGATTTTCCTCCGTCAGGACATGCTCCTTTAGTTTATCAACGACCGCCTTTTCAATATTGACGCAGTTGATCGGTCTACAAGAGCACGCGGAATCGCTGATTCGGATGCGACTATAACAGCCATAATACCTGTATCTGCCAGATTTTGCGGCCCCGCCAAGCATCGCTTTGCCGCATTTGTCACAGTAGAGCAGACCGCTTAGCACATAATTACTGCTGACTCGGCGTGGATGAACGCTCGGGAATGCCCTGGCTGATATCAGCTTTTGGGCGGCGGCGTATGTCTGCCGATCGATTATTTCCGGATGATGATTCTTAATGACAACTTGCTTCTCACCGCGTCGCAGTCTCCTTTGATGCGGCCAGACAAAATCGCCGGTATACATCTGATTCTTGAGGGCATAAAGAACCGTGGCTTTTGTCCAGAAATGCCCGGACCTGGTCTTGACGCATTCATCGTTTAATGCTCGGGCGATTTCCTTGGCCCCATTGCCTGCCAGGCACAAATTAAACATCCTCTTGACGACAGGGGCGAAGTCATCATCTACGACCAATGCCTTTCTCTTGGTCCTGTCATCATCGGTTACACGGAGTTTATATCCGGTCGGTACGGTTCCACCAGGGAAGAACCCCCTGCTGGCTGCCTCACGAAGTCCTTTACGAGCCTCTTGTGAAAGATTCGCCGAATAGAACTCATCAATGACCTCGATCACACCTTCAAGCAGAAGCCCTGCTGGGGAGTCGTCAACCTGCTCATTGATCGACGTCACCTGGATACCATGCTTTCGCAGGATTGATTTGTAGATGACTGAATCTTCTCTGTTCCGAGCGAAGCGTGAAAGTTTCCATACCAGGACGGCATCGAACAGTTTCGTCTTACTTTTCGCGAGAGCAATCATTTCCTGAAAAGCCGGCCGGTCGGCCGTCCGGGCGCTTTCCGCCTCATCAATGAATTCCCGAACGATGTCATAGCCGTGGCTGGCCGCATAATTCCGGAGCGCCTTGAGCTGGGCCGAGATCGAAAGGTCCTTCTCGGCCTGCTTTTCGGAGGATACTCTTGCATATAGCACTGCTCTCATTGTTTCACCCTAAAGCTTGGAACGATTCCTCAATGACAATTGGTGATGTCGCCATCAGCTGAGGCCTGAGCTTGAAGGAATCCTCTTCTGGAACAGCAATCACGATGATTTTGGCCACACTCCCCCTCCATATTACCGGGCGGATGATGACCGAAAGAGAATACTTGTCCCAGAAATCGAGCCATGTCAGCCTTTGGATAAAGACTGCATGCTGATGATCAGACGCGGTTTTCAGGGCCTTCCCCCATTACTTCACCTTTCGGTAACATTGAATGTGAGGCAATTCGGTCATACGATTTCTGCAGATTTTTCTTGACACGGAAGACGGGACGGCTTATTTTAATGATGGATTCACTGGAATCTATAGGCATTGATTACGCTGAGAATCTCAAATGGCTGTGCGCGGGAAGTATACTGCAAAACCGTGCGGTGGGCATTAAAGGCGGTATAGTTCTCGTCGCGTCAGGAGGGCGTTGTGCATATCGTTCCGAACGGTTCGGGGATTGCAGTGCGTCGCATGGCGATGGTGGTAATCGTGGTTTGGGGGGCTATCTTTATTGAGGGTTCAGCTGCCATGGAACAGGAGAGGTCGTTTCAGTTTGAAGGCGTGCGGTCGATTACGGTCTCAGCCGTCGTCGGGAATATCCTGATACGCCAGGGGGATCAACCGCTTTGTCTCGTAGATTTCAAGAATGAGTTGAAACAGCCGGCAATGCAACCTCCCATGGTCGAGTTCGAGGCGGGAGAACTGCGGATAACCGAAATCGTGGGCGACGGTCGGCAAGAAGGTTCAACCCATTGGGTCATAACCCTTCCCGACACCGTGAATGTGGATCGCATTGACTGCACGACCATCAACGGTGAAATAGCCGTTAAGGGGAATGGCTTATCAATGCGGGCAGAAGTTCCAGACACGACGTTGACCGGCAGGTTACGCACGAGAGAGCTTAGGCTTGTGACGCGAAGCAGCGGTCGCGTAAGCGTCAAAGGCGTTCAGGCGGAAAGCATGGAGATAACGACCGCGATGGCGTCAATCATGCTTGACGCGTGCATAATCGACCGGAGAGCGGTGCTGGCGACAGTCGAAGGCAATGTCAAAGTCTCGCTGCCGTACCTCCCGCGCGAGAGATTCGAGGCATCATCCACGACCGGCACGGTTGAGCTGTCCGTGCCCGAATTCGGCGCCCACTTCACCCTGTTGATCCGCAATTATCAGGGTAAAGGAACCGTACAAAGCCCATTCCCGTGCACGGAAAAGCCGGAACCGCAGTATGACAAGAGCGATATCTACCGGACTGAACAGTGTCTTGTAAAACGAGGTGAAGGTGGGCCTGATGTCAGGCTATCAACCGGAACGGGAAAGGTCATACTCAGGACCAAGAACGACACCGACGGTCGATAAGCCAGCCCGCGTGCGAACAGACTAAAGTGTCCATAGGTGTAAGGAGGGTCAATGTCCAAGGGATTGAAACCATCGTACTATACCTATCTTTTCGATCTCGAAGACGGCTCGCAAATGGCGTTCAACGCCATGTCGGGTGCGTTTGTCAAGATCAGCAATGACAATTATGATTCGGTGTACCGGATTCTGACCAAGCCACAGGAATTTAGTGCGCGCGACGAGAACGAAAAAGGGCTGTTGGAATCGGCCATACGAGGCCGCTTTGTTGTGGACGAGGACTTGGATGAGTTCCAGCTGCTGAAGTTCCGATCCAACGTGGGACGATACTCCACTGAATTGCTGCACCTGACTATAATGCCCACACTCGACTGCAACTTCGTTTGCCCGTATTGCTACGAGAACCCTGAAAAGGGCAAAATGCAGCAGGCCGAGCAGGACGCCCTTTGTCGCTGGGTGGATGAGAAGTTGATTTCCGCCCGGGTGATGGAAGTGGCCTGGTTCGGCGGAGAACCGCTTTTAGCCGTTGATGTTATGCGCAATCTGACGAGCCGGTTCAAGGAAATGTGCGAGGATCACAGCGTCGAATTCAAAGCCGGATTGACCACCAATGCGTTCTACCTCATTCCAAAAATCGTTGACGATCTCAAAGACCTCGGTATCACCTTCTGCCAGGTGACCCTGGATGGGCCGCCGGAGGAACATGATCGGCGGCGCAAACTGCGAAACGGCAAAGGATCGTTCAAACGGATTATCGACAATCTGGTATACCTGTGCGAGAATACCGAGGAGGTCTTTGTCACCCTGCGGGTGAACTTCGATATCGATAGCTTTGAGAAAATACCGGAGTTATTCCCGCACATTCCCGACGCGGTCAGGATGAAGTCGCAGATCTACTTCAGGCAGGTTCATCCGCCGCCACAATGGTGGGACGCCACGGCACCCACAAAAGTGTCGTCAGTACCACGGAACGTAACCTCGATCGACACCATCAATCTGCAAAAGATGGCGCAGGATCAGGGGTTCATGCTATTCATGATCAGCCATACTCTCAAGGCGGGGTATTGTGAAGCGGATTTCTTGAATCACTACGTCATTGATCCCAAGAACAACCTCCATGCGTGCACCGTCGCGTTCGACGAGGAACACCGCGTAGGATATATCACCCCGGAGGGACAGGCCGTCATGAACACGCCCATGATGGCAACGTGGCTGATGCGGGAAAGCTTGGACAAGGGCAACTGCCGGTGGTGCAAAATCCTGCCCCTGTGCATGGGTGGGTGCGCGTTCAATACCCTGTGCCACAAGGGGAAGGCGGTCTGCTCGACGGTAAGCGATGATCGCACCATTGTCGAGAATCTCCGGATGCTTCACAGAAATCTTATCGTGGGCGAATCCAGAAAGCATCTGGTGAAGCTTCCGGAGGGAGCTCGCCGGCGCAAGGTGGGATTGATCGACGGATGACGTGACGAATCCAGCCGGCTATTGACATAGTGGAACCGATCTTTCGGGGTCATGAGTCCAATGACTCCCGACGCTGAAATCGGCGAATGGCTGGATTGCAGGAGGGACCCGTAGAGACAGGCGAACCCGAATTCAAGGGAGAAGGGAGGTGAGTGTATATGGAGTTCATGATTCAACCCATGGAATTGGCCAATGAACACAGTGGAGTGGCGATTAACATCATCGCGTGCAATGTCCCCTGCAACAACACGGGGAACTGCGCGGCAGGGTGTTCCTGCCCCATCCAGTTATAATCGGCGCAGGCAACACGGCATCTTGTTGCATATCGTTTTGATCGGGTGATTATGCTTCCTGTGTCTGTGGTATCCCCCCTGCCAATGGGGAGTGTTGAAAAAGTGGATTTCGTCACTGCGAGGAGCGCGAAGCGCGACATGGCAGTCTGGAAGCTCTTGCAATGTATGCCCTCAGATCGCCACCGCCGCCTTCGGCGGCTTCGTGATGACGGCAGCAGGGGGTTTATCAACACGCCCCAATGGCAGGGAGGGTCCGGAGTATCGGAGAATAAGACGCCGGCTGTAGCAACAGGTATTCGCGGTGATCGGCAAAGTGAAGACAGGGGGGCGGGAAAGGCTTCGTAACGATGGTGGCGTCGAGGGCCTGCAAATCGGAAGCAGATAAATAAGAGTGTCAAAACGGGAGCCCGCAGAGGCAGGGGAGCCCGGATTCAAGGGAGAAGGGAGGTGATTGTATGGAGTTTATGATTCAACCCATGGAGTTGTCCAGCGAGCTCAACGGCCTGGGGATTAACGTCATCGCCTGCAATGTCCCCTGCAACAACACGGGGAACTGCGTAAAGGGATGTTCCTGCCCCATCCAGTCATAATTGGCTTAGGCGACGCGGCATTTTGTAGCATATCATTCCGATCGGGCGGTTATATGTTCTGTCTCTGCGGGATTCCCCTGCTGATGGCAGGGATGGTTTGGAGAAAGACACTTCGATAGTGGCAACAGGCATTCATAGTGATCGGGAAAGTGAGGCAAGCGAGTCGAAAAAGGCTTCGTGACAACGGTGACGTCGAGGGCCTGCAAATCAGAAGCAGATGAATAAGAGCGTCAAAACGGAAGACCGCAGAGGCAGGCGAGCCCAGGTTCAAGGAAGAAGGGAGGTGATTGTATGGAGTTTATGATTCAACCCATGGAGTTGTCCAGCGAGCTCAACGGCCTGGGGATTAACGTCATCGCCTGCAATGTCCCCTGCAACAACACGGGGAATTGCGTGGCGGGATGTGCCTGCCCCATTAAGGTAATAGAGATTTGATAGACGCCCATTTCGGTATTCTCCGGTTATTAGCGCTGATTGGGTGACAATACGTCCTGTCTCTGCGGCTTTTCCGCCGGCCGCCGGAGCCTGGCCCGGTGGTTGACCGCCGTATCCGCGGTCGCCTTTTTCCTTGGAGGGGACGGAGGCACGGAATCGGTTTCGCGGATAGCGCTCAAGTGCGGCTTCGAGGTAATGCGGGTGCAGACGCGTAGGGAACAACAGGGCTGGATATAATGCAACACCGGCGATGCCCTGCGCGGCAGTGGGGTGCCGGTGTGACGAACGTGATCACCGGGACCGACCGGGTAAGGGCAAAATGCGTTGATACCCGTCGGGCCCGTTTTTGAGGCGCAGATTGGGGTCACCAGGACAAAAGAACTCATTGACATTTCAGCCGGAAATTGTCATGTTAAGGCTGGACCACGGCATTTCAATAGGCGTCTGCATTCATTAATAGTGGGGACCGATGATGGATACGTCAGATCGCACTCCAAGGCAGAACCTGCGGGATCTCCTACCATATTTGCTGCGATACAAGGGTTTGGGGGCGCTGGCTGCAATCGCGATGGCTGTCTCAGTCCTTCTCCAGCTCCCGCTGCCATTCCTGACCATGTACATGATTGATCATCTCATTGATCCCAAGAAACTCCATCTGCTGGGTATGATATCCATGGCATTGGTAGGCATTCTGATTCTGCGGACGCTGTCGTCGCTTCTTGAGAAATATTTGCTCACGAAGTTCCGACTCCAGGTTGTGTACGATTTGAAACAGCGTCTCTACGAGCACCTTCTGCGAATGTCGCTGGACTTTTGCCATAAGCGGCAGACAGGCTACTTGATCACCCGCGTCAGCGGCGACGTGGAAGGCGTCCAGGGGTTGTTTGCCGACACGTTTCTCATGGTTGTCCGCAACGTCCTGACCTTTGCGGTAGGGGCCGTCATGGTATTTTGGCTGAACCCCAAGCTGGGTACTATGGCGATGTTGCTGCTTCCGTTTTATCTGGTGTCACTGTTGGCGTTCAACAAGCGCGTGCGCGCGTATGCCGATGAAAGCCGGGAAGCCTACGCCAACGTCTTCCGGTTCCTCCAGGAACACATCTCGGGTATTGCCGTGATCAAGGCCTTCGTGGCCGAGGGACGCGACACCCTGGATATGCTGAAAACTCTCAAGTTCGCCCTCAACAAGGAATATATCTGGGTCATGTTGGGTCATGTGGCCATGCTTGCGGCCGGTATCATCAGTTCGCTGGGCCCGATCCTGCTGCTCTGGATCGGTATCGTGGAAATAGTCAATGGTCGACTGACGATCGGCGGGTTGATTGCGTGCAATTCCTTCCTGGTGTATCTCTTTTCGCCGTTAAGCAGTATTTCAAGCATCAACGTTACGATCCAGAATTCTCTGGCCTGCGCCAACCGCGTGTTTACGTTTTTGGATCAGCCAACGGAAGGGTACGCGCCGGAGACTGAGCGGGGATCCAAGAAGGCGGGCATTTCCGAGGGAGCGGTTGAATTCGACCGAGTCCGGTTCTCGTATGATCCGCTCAAAGGCGACGTATTGCATGACGTCTGCTTCGTCGCCCCGGCCGGAGCAGTTACGGCCATCGTCGGACGAAGCGGTTCGGGCAAAAGCTCCCTTGTCAGTTTGCTCTTCCGATTTTACCGACATGATGCCGGGCGGATAATGATCGACGACCAGGAGATTCAGGGTTTCGATCTGGAGTACCTGCGAAAAAACATCGGGCTGGTGACCCAGGAGACATTTCTGTTTGGCTACAGCATCATGGATAACATCCGGCTCGGGCGGCTGGACGCCACCGATGAGGAGGTAATGGAAGCGGCGGCGGCGGCTTATGCTCATGAATTCATCGTAGAATTGCCGGAGCAGTACAGGACCCTGATCGGAGAGCGCGGCGCCCTGATTTCCGGGGGCGAACGGCAGCGGATCGCACTGGCGCGCGTGTTCTTGAAAAATCCCCGGATTATCGTCCTCGATGAAGCCACCTCCTCGCTGGACAGCCAGTCCGAACGGTATGTCAAGATGGCGATGGAACGATTGTATGGACACCGGACCATCATCACCATTTCACATCGTTTGTCGACGATCATTGACGCCGGCACGATCGTCCTGATCGATAAAGGTCGGGTAATCGGCATCGGCGACCACGCCAGTTTATATAGAAAAACCCCCCTATATCAGGAGTTGTATGATGAGCAACACACCGAAGCGAACACGCGTGCGGTTCCCTAAGGGTTTTCGATCACGGTTATGCCGCGTATCCATAGTGGTTGCTCTATCGAGCATCTCCATCTTGGCTGTCTGCGTCAAGGCGGACGATTCCGGCATGGCCGCCTATATTCAGCGCCCGCTGGACAGTTTCAATATTACCGTTACGCGGACGGCCAGGCCGCCCACTATCGATGGAAACCTTGACGACTCCGCCTGGGCGCTCTGCCACCCCTACGGTGGGTTTACTCAGTTTGTCCCCAACCAGGAGTCGCGGGCGAGCGAAAACACCGTGTGCTATTTCACCTATGATAACGAGAATCTCTACGTGGCGGTTCAATGCCAGGATTCCGAACCCGACAAGATTGTGGCCAATCTAAGCCGGCGGGAAGACATCGGCGGAGATGACCTGGTACAGATTATGCTCGACACGTACAACGACCGTCGCTCGTGCTACACCTTCATCCTCAACCCGCTCGGGGTCCAAGCGGACGAGATCAAAACCATAAACGGAAGCGACAATAGTTGGGATGGGGTGTGGACGTCGGCAGGCAAAATCACTGCCGACGGCTGGCAGGTGGAAGCGGCCATTCCCTTTAAGATTCTTCGCTACTCACAGTCACCGGAACAGGTGTGGCGGGGACAGGTATTCCGGCTGATTCAGCGAAAAAGCGAGATCGACTGCTACGTACCGATGCGGAAAATTGACAATAACGACCTGGAACGGATGGCCGAATTGCGCGGCATCTCCTCCATCGGCGGCGAACATCTGCTGGAGTTGACTCCCTACGTGACCGGTAAGTACGACGAGTTTCCCGACGATGCTAAAGACAAGCATCAAGGCGCCGTCGGCCTTGATGCCAAGTACGGATTGGGGTCAAATTTGATCGTCGATGCCACTATTCACCCGGACTTCGGTCACGTAGAAGCCGATATCAACTACGTCAACTTATCCCCGTACGAGTTGTATCTTCAGGAGAAACGGCCGTTTTTCCTGGAGAAGATGGATATCTTCGAAACCCCCTTCCGTTTGTTCTACAGCCGGCGGATCACCGATCCGGATGGCGGGGTGAAACTGACGGGTAAGGTGGGCAAGTACGGTTTGGGCGCGTTTTACGCGAATGATAACAACGACCTCATGAAACACAAGGATGATTTCGTCATTGCCCGTTGCGAGCGGGAAGTAATGACACAGTCCCACGTAGGCGCCATGCTGACCTACGTCGGCAAAAAGGAACGGCGAAACACGACAGGGTCCATCGACTGGCGGCTGATCCGGGGGTCGTTCACTTTAAGCGGGCAAGTGGCCAAAAGCGACACAAAAGGATATGAAGGTTTGGACTGGAAGGGAAGTATTCAGACGGCATTCGCCCGCAATAACATCAAGCTCACGTACAGCTATGCATTCTATGAAATGAACTTCGCCGCCGACGCCGGGTTTGTCTATCCGATAGTGGTCGATCTCATGTTTACGCCCTTCTCCTACCGCACCCATATGGTGAAAACCGGCTACAGCTGGTATATTAACCGGCATTCAATTCAGAGCATATCGGCCATGGTGGACGGATACGTGCAGCATGATTATAACGGGACGCCGCTCGTGCGCAATTTGACGCCGGCGGTCTCTATTGGTTTTGAGCGAAACATCGGGATCACGCTCAGTTCCTATTTCGAACGACGCTTATGGGAACATCGATATTTCGACCGTCATCTGTACGCCATCTCGGCCAGCGTCAATCCGAGGGGTTACCTGGGCGCCTTCGTGTACTATGAAGAGGGGCAGGATCTCAGTTACTGGGACGTAGCCTCGGTATGGCAGAAATTTTTCACGTTCGACGTTACCTGGAACCCCATCCAGAAACTCGAGATTATTCCCTCTGTGTCACACATAAGCCAGTACGAACATCAGCACGGGCGGCGTACCTATAACCAGTGGAATGGTTCGCTACGGGCGGGATACCAATTCACAAAGGATATGTTCGCAAAGATATTCCTCCAGGGCAATGGCTACGCTGATTTCTACACGGCCAATGTCCTCTTCGGGTACACATTTCTCGCGGGCTCAACGCTTTACTTGGCCTATAATTCCGATTATCTGGAGGTTAAAGACAAATTTAATGCCGTCAACCGCATCCTATTTGTGAAAGTATCGATGTTGTGGAGCCTGTAGTATCCAGGGTATCTCTCCCCATTATTCGCGTCAGACGCGGTGCTCACTGGTCTTCCCCCGTTTTCGTTGACACCTCGTTAGGTGGTTTGGGTCGCGATCTGCAGCTCGAATTCCACCGGGCTCAGGTATCCCAGGGTTGAGTGCACCCGCTCCCGGTTGTACCAGCCTTCAATCCAGGCCACGACGTGCGAAATATGACACTTATCGGGCCGGGTGCGATAGGTCAGCTTGACAGTGTCGAAATCGACGAATCGGGACGAGCCGAACGTTTCATGCGGGTGCAGGATCGGCTTGAGGATCGACTCATGTTTTTCAGGCAAAGCGATGGCCTGATAGATTTTTTCCGCAGCCGTGTGCGCAAAGCGGGTCCAAAGCATAAGCTGGATAAAGGCGTTGTCTTTCAGACGGACGCACTCGGCCAGCCACTTTCTTGTGATTTCAAGCACCTGCGGAAACAGCCACGGCCGATCATTGCCGTCATCGTCGCGGAAGTATCGTTCCAAGACGTATCGGGCGATATGGAAGGCAACCTCGTTCTCCCGATGTATCTTGAAATCATCAAGAGTGTGGTATTCGGTTTTCCCGACAATTGGAGCCATCTCCGTGACAGTCGCCAGTTCGGCCGTCGAAAGGGTGAAAATCGAGTCATCGGTGAACTGGTACGCAAGCTTTTCACCTTTAATTTCATATCGGTATCCGGTCACACGCGGGTAGGTTATCTCCAATGCCCTGCGATCCTCCAGCGCCCGCACGCGGGTGGTGTCAAGCGGAAGCGCAACTTCCGCCGTCGAACCGGAACAGGGAATAAACGAGAACGGCACGCCATAGACCTCGGCATATTCAGGTTTGAATTTACCGTCGTCACCCACGGCATAGCTGAGCCGCCGCAGACCGCGTCCGACGACCTGCTCGCATAAAAGCTGGGTACCGAAGGCACGCACGCCCAGAATATGGGTGACGGTGTTGGCATCCCAACCCTCGGTCAGCATGGAAACGCTGACGACGCATTTGATATGTTCGCCAAGCTTGCCCTGCTTGCCGACGGTATTCATAACCTCCCGGAGGATATCCTCATCGGTCAGCTTTGAGGTGTCGCGTCCGGGGAACCGCTGGCGGATTTCGGATTTGAACTCCTCGATTTCGACGGCCGCAATCTGCTTGAATTCATCGCTCATCGCCTCGCCCGATTCCAACTGAGTGCTGTCGACCAGAATGGTATTGGGACGCGCCAGCCACCGGCCGTCTTCGACGTTGCTGAAAATCGGCAGTTTGCCCGGCACTACAACCGTATTGCCCTCGGAGACCGGCTTCTCCCACCCGGCGATGTAATCATAAGCCATTTTGGACACGGTGGTATTGTTGCAGACGACGATAAACACGGGCGGCGTTATTCCCCGGTCGCGCGCTTCGGTATTCTTCTCCCAAATCTCATACGATTTCTTGTAGTTTCCATATAGAGATTGCAGCGCGCCTTCAAGCTCGGTCGGCAGATTGGGATCAAGCGGGACTTCCGAAACTTTGCGGCCCTTCTTGGGCAGGGTGTCGCGGATTCTGGGCCATAGGTTTCGATAGGTGGGCATCGTCCCCACGCCGGCGTCATCCGAAATCGGGACGCGCGGGACTTTCACGATGCCGCATTCGATGGCATCGATCAGGGCGAAATCGGAGACCACCCAGGGGAACAACGTCCCTTCACCATAACCGGAACCCTTGAGAAAGAACGGCGTCGCCGACAGGTCGTATATGGCTCTGACGCCGATTTTTTTCTGAACGGCTTCGATGCCGGATATCCACACGCGGGCTTCCTCTTCGCGTTGTTTGGCTTCCTGGCGCTCATCGCGGGAAAGCCCCTCTTCTGCAGCCTCAATCTTCCCTCGATAGCAGTGGTGGGCTTCGTCATTAATGACGACGATTCTTTTCTTGGTTCCGAAATCCCGACATACGCGCCGGACCATTTGATCGGGCGTCTCCGTGAATACGGCATGTTCATCCGCACGAAGTACCTTCTTGGTCAACCGTGACGCCTTAGTGAGTTCTCGCGGCTTGAACGCATGAAAGTTGGTAATGATTATTTTCGCTCGGCCGAGCTGCTCTCTCTGATAAGTGGGAACGAGGTCGAACTTCCGGTAATAATTGTCGGGATCATTCGGCAAAAGGACGCGCAATCTGTCCTTTATGGTAATCCCCGGCGTGATAACGAGAAAGGTGTCGGAAAAGCGGCTATCTTGAGGGTTTTCCAGCTTATTGAGGATATGCCAGGCGATTATCATGGCCATGACAAAGGTTTTGCCGCTGCCGGTGGCCATCTTGGAGGCGATGCGATTCAAACCCGGATTAAAATTGTCGTTTTCCTCCCGGATTATGTTCTCGATCCAGGCATCGCCGTATTTCCCCGCAACCTCGGCAATATAAATCAGGGTTTCGAGCGCCTCGATCTGACAGAAAAAGAGCTTCGGTTCCCGTTGGGGATTTTTCCAATGCTCCAATAGCCTTCGGGTCACGTTGGTAATCCCGGCGTAGCCGCCCTGCCGCCAGATAGCAACACGCTCCCGAACACGATTTATATTTTTATTTTCCTCTATTCGGTCCTGCGTCCATTCGGTATCAAAGGAAAGCTGCTTCCCCTTCCGGCGCGGTTTGGCTATCGGCACAAAATAGGCGCTTTGCCGCCGCCGGTCGACGATCACATTGGTAATCCCCTCCTCGTCGAATTTGAAATGCCGTATCGGCTCAGAGTAGGGCGAATTTAATATCGGATTTTCGATTATCACATTTGCCATATCCGAATTTGCCGAATTCCTCCTCCTTGGAGAACATAGGGTCATAAACCAATCTCGTCAAGTGTAAAGGTAGGGCATCGTGGGATTGGTTTTTGTTGGAATCCTTCAGGAGTTGACCTATGCCAAGGGCGTTGATCGGCAGCATGCAAGGAATCGTGGGCACGCGGCGGAATCAAAGGCGCGCAGAGCGACGCATCACCGAGACTAACTTGGCCTTAATCATTGAGATAGACGGATGCGCCCGGGGTCGCTATGCAACAGTTTGCATTATAAGGGACGACCGACCATCAATGAGAATCATTACGAGTGGACCTTAGATACCGAAATAGATAACCTTATCCAGAAGGATTCGGGCTGTCGGACACTACTCTATTTATATAATGCGTGATGTCAGCGGAAAATGGATCAAATCTCTTGACTTTTCCGGCCAGATCGTTATATTAGAATCAAGTTTCAATTCAAGAGTGGCAGTTCGGGGCGGGTAAGCCCGATGGCATTCGAGACTACGAGGAGGTTTCAAGCAAGACTGGCATTGTTAGAGTTGGGAATTCGGGAAGACGGACATCTGGGAACTAAGCATCGCTGAAAAACTTCTGGAAACCACAGGATTTTGCCGGCCGTGCTCCAACAGCGTCTATGTCCAATCATGCAGGGTTTTCGAGCAGGTCTTTCATACGCATTGCAGCCATTTTATTGACTCTGGCCGCGACTTCACCTATAACACTGGCCGGGGATGAACTGCGCTGTATTATCGATCACCGGGCGAATCCGCCGGATTTCTTGTCCTTTCCGGAGAATGGAAACGGCCAAGTAATCGTGAGCGCCGCCTATGACGGCGACCTGGCGGTCGTAAAATTGGAGGCTATCAACCTACCGGAATTCGCGTCAGGGTGGTCCGCAACGCAGACGTCATGCGCGCAATGTGTCGTTGTCGACACTCTTTATTTCTCTCCTGGATATTGCGACTCGGGAACCTATCAGTTGCGCTTTATTGGACAGGCTGCCTATCAAGGAGGACGGGTCGCGGATACCGTGCTTTATACTATCCGGGTTTCCAACGTGAATCGCCCAATCAGCGTCGACGCCGGTCCCGATCGCGCCGCAGACGTGGGCGAATCCGTGGAATTCACGGTGGCTGCATATGATAAGGACGCTTTGTGTCCCGATTCGAGGCCGCCTTTGTGGACTGCTGCGGGATATCCATTTTCACATGGCGCCGTCTTTGTCCCCAGCGGTTTTTCAGGTGTGTTCAGGTGGACGCCGGCCGAGGCCGACACCGGTTCGCATCTGGTGACTTTCTCTGCAAGCGATGGCCTTTCCGAATCGGTGGACACCGTAACCATTATCATCGCTGGTGGCGCCGTCTGCGACCCTCCCATCATGGTGGCTGAGCCCGAGTATACTCCGGGGACTCACAATGAGGTCTATTGTATCCCCGGTGCCGACGCCTACCAGACGGAACTGTGCTGCTTTGACCCTCGTGAAAGTGGCTTGATCGGGTGCCAATCCCTGATATGGGATAAAGGCTATTTGGGGCCGGATACACTGTCATGGATATTCGAAAATCTTGTCGACAGCACTCTTTATGGATATTTCGCCAAGTCGATTTGCCTCGACGGCCGCGATACGATTATTCTCTTATCAGGGAATACGTACTCCCGGCAGGATGGTTCGCCCCCTGAAAAGGTATGCCCCGTATCAGCCGCTCCGGCCCCCGGCGGAAAGGCGATTGTG
>Ga0315287_10003680_pt1 | contig 14815 bp, 12 predicted proteins | sample YL17G11_0_MG_FD_205037 | JGI IMG/M metagenome (GOLD analysis project Ga0315287, IMG submission 205037) | Sediment microbial communities from Yellowstone Lake, YNP, Wyoming, USA - YL17G11_0 | ecosystem: Environmental > Aquatic > Freshwater > Lake > Sediment | place: USA: Wyoming | collected... | reverse complement strand
CACCGAAGGCGTGGGAGCGGTTCGGGATCTGGCTGGTGATTGGCCTGGTGCTCTACTTCGGCTACGGCGTGCGCCACAGCCGGCTGCGCGGACGCTCCACGGAGTAGGTCGGGATGTGCCGCGGCCTTAGTACGCTCCACACCAGTCAGCGCACACCGCGAACCCACCCCAGTACACGTAGTGCGTCCCGCTCGCCGCAAAGCCGCCGTTGAGCCCGATGCGAATGCCGGTGATCGCCCAGTCCGCGACGGGGAAGCCGGTCGCGGCACTGGCGAGCGAGCCGCCACCCCATGCCCGAATCGAGGAGGCGTCGTAGAGGAGCGTCCCGGTGGGGCCGTAGATGCGCAGGTCGAGCGTGTAGACGCCGGCGCCGGTGCGGGTCCACTTCCATTCCATCCGGTAGGTCGTACCCTTGGTGAGCCGCCCGATGTCGGACGCAGTCGGGTTGACGGTGAAGTAGTTGCGCGGGAACGGCGCCGCCGTCGCGAACGTCCACGCGAACGTGTTGCCCACGTCGGAGCCGACGTGCATCGCGTAAGAGTTACCGCTGATCGAGCCGTCGGTGCCCTTCGACTCCAGGGGATGGGTGGGCGCCCAGTTCCCACTCACCGCCCCGACCGCGTTCCGGAGGTAGATGCGATAGGCCCGCGATTCACCCATTGCCGGGAGACTCCACTGGCCATCGGCTTGAACCCAATCGAAATCCTGCGTGCCGATCCGCACCCGGAGCACGTTCGCCATGGTCGCGGGAAATGCAAGGCCGGTCGCGGGGACGACCGCGATCACAGGATTGCCGCCCCAGCGCGTCCACTTCCCCCCATCGAGTACGCCGTTGCTCCAGTCCGAACTGAACAGCGTCAGGCCGCCTGGCGGGCTCGTCGTGGATGATGTCGTATTCGGCGCCTGGGCCACCAGCGGCCTCGCCAGTGTCAGCACCAGCCCCACCAGCGCGATCCGCCGCATCGGTCTGCCTCCTTGAATCGTTGAACCCCGCCGCTGCGGCGAGGGGTGAGTCTGGGGTGTGACGAGGTCAAGCGCGGTCAGGAGACCCGGAACACCCTCCCGCCGCGCGCCGCCAGGTGCAGCGCGCCGTCGAGCGGATCCACCGGCATCTGCTGCGCGCGCGCCAGCGGGATCTCGGTCAGGCGCGCCAGCACCCGGTCGCGGAGCGGACTCCCGGGCCCGAGCAGGCTGCCGGCCAGTGCCACCGGCACCGGTCGTGGCTGGGTGATCTGATCCACCAGGTTGGCGACGAGCGCGGTGAGCTCCTCGGCCGCGTAGGCGGTGATTCCCTCGGCGACGGCGTCTCCGGCGGCGGCGGCCGACAGCACCACGGACGCGAGCGCAGCGACTTCACCCACGGCCGCGGTCGTGCTCCAGCGGACGAGGTCGTCCAGTCCATCGCATCGCTGCACCCGCAGCAGCTCGGCGGCGAGCGACGTTTCCTCGCCGCGCCCGTCGCGCGCGCGACCCACGGCCACGAGCGCGAGGCGTCCGATGGCATAGCCGCTTCCCTCGTCGCTCATCTGCCATCCGTAGCCGCCCTGCCGGAACGATTCGCCCGCAGCATCGCGGCCCACCGCGATGCTGCCGGTGCCGGCACTCAGCACGATGCCCGGGCCATCCCCGAACGCGGCGGCCTCGGCCAGTTCGACATCGGTGACCACGACCACGCGCTCGGCCACCGCCTCCCCCCGCAGCGCCTGGGCGAGTTCGCGCCTCTCGACTTCGCGCCCCACGCCTGCCGCGCCGACCACCAGGGTCTCGGCCCGCAGGACGCCGGCATTGGCCAGCACCCGCCGCGCCTGTTCGGCGATCACGCCCGCGGACGCGAGCGCGCGCCCGGGGCGCACCGCCCCCGCGCCACCCTGTGCCTGGCCCACCGCCTCGCCGTCCTTCCAGGCAACGGCTCGCGTCTTCGAACCACCCGCATCCACTCCAACGATGATCACGAAGGGATCTCCGGCATGCGTGGTGTGCTGCGTACCATGATACTCGACGCGATGCCGGTGCCAACAGCCAGTAGCGTGCCGAGCGGCACGTACCACGGCCAGGCCAGCCGCCCGACGGGCGCGAGCCAGCTGAGACCCGTCAGCGCCACGAGCCGCGCAGCGAAGACCACGATCAGCATGGTGAACACCGTCACGCACACGGCGGCGATCACGTCGCGGCTGCGCGCGCGCGGCCACCGCCCGGCGAGGATGTAGGTGCCCAGCAGCGCGCCGTAGGTGATGGACGCGATGGACAGGGCGAGCACCACGGCAGGCGTGTCGGCCCTGGCCACCGCAACGTGAAATCCGAGGGCCGCCACGATCAGGCCGAGGCCCCACGCCAGTGAGAGCAGGCGGCCGACGCGCAGCAGGTGCGCCGAGTCCCGCTTTCCGGTGATCGATGCATAGAGGTCGTAGGTGACGGCGGACGCAAGGGCGCTGATGGACGAGCTGATCGTGCTCATCGCGGCCGCGAGGATGCCGGCAATGACGAGGCCCGCGATGCCGGTGGGAAGGGACTGCACGATGAAGCGCGAGAAGACCTGGTCGCCAGGCAGCTCATCCGGTGCTGCACCGGCGGCCCAGATGGCGACCCCGACGAACAGGAAGAGGGCAAACTGCAGCACCACGACCAGGCCCGAGCCGACCAGCGCCACCTGGGCGTCGCGCAGTGACCGGGTCGCGAGGAGGCGCTGCACGATGAGCTGGTCGGTGCCGTGCGACGCCGCGGTCAGCAGCGCCCCGCCGACGATGCCTCCCAGCAGCGTGTATGGAATGGTGAGCGAGAGCGCCGGGTTGATGGTCACAAGCTTGCCGGCCTGCGCCGCGCGCGCGACGACAGGTTCGAGGCCGCCACCCAGCCTGACCGCTACCCAGAGCGCCGCGAGGCCTCCCGCGACGTAGACGGCCAGCTGGAGCACATCGGCCCACACCACCGCCTTGAGCCCGCCGAACCAGGTGTAGAGAAGGGTGGCGCCGCCCATCACGACGATCGCCGCCGGAATGCTCCAGCCGGTGATGAGCGCCAGCGGCACCGCCCCCGCGAAGATGCGAACCCCGTCGCCCAGGAAGCGTGTCACGAGGAAGACGACCGACGTGACTCGCCGCGCGTCGGGGCCGAAGCGGCGCTCCAGCCGCTCGTACGCGGTCTCCTGCTCGCCGCGGAAGTAACCAGGGAGGAGCCAGGCGGCCACGCTGACACGGCCGATGAAGTAGCCGAAGGTGATCTGCAGGAAGGTGAGGTTGCCGCGCGCGCCGATCCCCGGCACCGAAATGACGGTGAGCGCGGAGGTCTCGGTGGCGACGATCGACAGCATGACGGCCCAGGCCGGGAGATCGCGCGCGCCGAGGAAGTAGTCACCCGCCGTGGACTGCCGCCGCGACACCCAGAGCCCGAGCACGAGGGTGAAGACGAAGTACGCGGCGATGATGGCGAGGTCGAGGGGGCGCATCGAGTCGTCAGCCGTCAGTCGTCAGTCGTGAGAGAACGAGGCACGAATGAAAGGAGGGCCCCCCCGATCGGGGAAGCCCTCTCACGACTCACGACTGACGACAGGTGGCTCAGACAGTAAAGCTGCTCCCGCACCCGCATCCACCGCTCGCATTCGGGTTGGTGAACGTGAACCCCGATCCCTGCATCGAGGTGACATAGTCCACCGTGACGCCGGACAGGTACTGCGCGCTGAAGCCATCGACGAAGACCCGGATACCGTTCACTTCCTGCACCATGTCGTCTTCCAGCGCCGCTTCCTCGATGTTCAGGCTGTACTTGAACCCGGAGCAGCCACCTGGCAGGACGCTGACCCGGAGGCCGGCTGTCTCTTCGGGAACCTGTTCCACGGCGATGAACTTCCTCACCTCGGTTATGGCCGCCGGCGTGAGGACAAGCTGGAATCCACCCGGTGCCTGCGCCGGCTCGCTGGTGCCGCTCATGTGTGGCCTCCTGATGCGCCGCGGAACCTCCGGCGCCACAATTTCCTGGGTCCTGCTTCGGACTGCAGTCTACGTGCCACCGGAGACCATGTCAACGCGTGCAGCCAGCGTCACGGTCTGGACGGCAAGGGCGGCAGCGTGAGGCCCGCCCCGAGCGGAATGTCGGGCGGGATCGGCACCGGCATTCGGCCCGAGATCGCGGCGCCGGTGAGGGCGTTGGCGACCGACCACTCGGTGTTGGCGTTGGACGCCCATCCCAGCAGGTACGCACCCAGGGTCGGCACCTGTGCCCCCACGTAGGGCGATCCCAGGGAGACGAACACCGTGGGTCGCGTGCGTGCGGTGCTGTCGGCCAGCCGGGCAAGGAGGTCGGGCATGCCGATCGTGCCGCGTCCCGCGAATGCGCGAACCGCCACGGCGAAGATGACGACCGGTGCCCGGGCGATGACGGCTCCCGCGGAGTCATAGCTTGCCGGGCCGCTGGCCGGTGCCAGGCGGAACGCCGTGATCGTGTCGCCGCGGGCGCGGAGCTCGCTCACCAGCGTGTTGCCGGCGACGGGGTTGAGCTCATCACCGTAGATGATGACACTGCGGCTCCCGCGCTGCCGCCTCACCTTGTCGAGCGCGCCGTCCCGGTCCCGCAGCAGCACGATCGATCGCGAGGCGATGGCGCGTGCCGTGTCCCGGAACGCGGCGCTCCCCACTATATCCATGACCTTGTCCAGCGGGACGGTACGCCGCCGGAACAGCCCGGACTTGCCCTTCAATTGCAGCACCCGGCGCACCGAGCGATCGAGCCGCGCCTGGGTGTAGCGGCCCTGCTGGAGTGCGGCGCTCATCGCGTCGATGACGACGGCCGGGTCGGCGGGCTGGAGCAGGATGTCCGCCCCGGCCAGGAAGGCGAGCACCGCGGCCTCGCCGGCGCCATACCCCGACACGATGCCGCCCATGTTGAGTGCGTCGGTCACGATGACGCCCTTGAAATGCAGCGAATCGCGGAGCACGCCGGTCAGGATTGCCGGCACCAGTGTCGCTGGGGTCGGCGCGCCGGTCTCCAGTGCCGGCAACGAGATGTGCGCGGACATCACCGCCGTCACGCCCGACGCGATGGCGCTCCGGAACGGCACCAGCTCGAGCGTGTCGAGCCGCGCCCAGGACACGTCGAGCCGCGGCAGCATCAGGTGTGAATCGATCTCGACGTCGCCGTGACCGGGGAAGTGCTTCGCCGTCGCGAGCATCCCGTTGTCCTGCAGGCCGCGGATCTCCGCTGACACGAGTCCCGCCACCGCCCGCGGATCGGACCCGAACGAGCGGGTGTTGATGATCGGGTTTCCCGGGTTGCTGTTGAGGTCGGCTACCGGCGCCAGTGCGAGGTGAATGCCGACGGCACGGCCCTCGAGCGCGGTGATGCGTCCCATCGCGTAGGCATCCCGGTCCCGCCTGGTGGCCCCGACGCCCATATTGCTCGGGAACGCGGTGCCCCCCGTGAGCCGCAGGGCGGTGCCGGCCTCGAGGTCGGAGGCGATCAGCAGCGGCACGCGCGCAGCTTGCTGCAGCGTGTTGAGCTTGGCGGCGATGTCGAGCGGGGAGCCGACCGACACCAGCAGGCCGCCGACCCGAAGCGAGTCGACCCAGGTCACGATCTTCGTGAACGACTGATCATCGTCAGCCGCGTAGGTTCCGGGGATCCACGGCATCACCAGCTGGGCGATCTTGTCGCGCGGTGTCATGCGCGCGAGCAGTCGCTCCGCTTGGGCGCTCCGCGGGGCCGCCGTGGACTGGGCGGTGCAAGGCAGCGCCATGAGCGACGCGCTGGTCACGACCAGAACGGTCAGCAAGGAGAATCGATGCGTCGGCTGCGCCATGCCCTGTTTCTCTCGCTTGCGGGTGTGCCTGGAACGGGGTGCGCCACGGCGCAGGCGCCGCCCGTCGCGGCAATCGTGCGCCCGGGTATCGACGTGCTGGTCGAGGACAGCATGCATCTGGTTGCGGGTCGCGCCGTCGGCCTGCTCACCAATCACACGGGCATCGATCGCCATGGGGTCCCCGACGTGGAGCGCCTCCGTGCCGCCGGCGTGAACCTCGTCGCGCTGTTCACGCCGGAGCACGGTTTTCGGGGCTCCGCCGATCCCGGCGCCGCGGTGGCAACGACGCGCGACAGCGCGACCGGGCTTCCAATCTACAGTCTGTACGGCCGCAATTTCGCGCCGACGCCGGAGATGCTCACCGGCGTGCAGGTCCTCCTCGTCGACCTGCAGGATGCCGGAGCGCGCTACTTCACCTACGTCTCGACCACAATCGAACTGATGCGATCGGCGGCGGGCGCGGGCATCCCCGTCGTCGTCCTCGATCGCCCGAACCCGATTGGCAGTGCGGTGCAGGGCAACGTACTCGACAGCGCCGCCCGCTCGTTTGTCGGCACCCTGGCGGTGCCGATGCGGCATGGCCTGACGCCCGGCGAACTGGCGCTGCTGGCGAAGCAGGAGCGTGGCCTCGCCACCGATCTCCATGTCGTGCCCGTGAGCGGCTGGCGACGCTCGCAGTACTTCGACAGCACTGGGCTTCCCTTCGTGCCGCCGAGTCCCAACCTGCGCGACCTTGAAAGCCTGATCCACTATTCCGGCACCTGCTTGTTCGAGGGCACCACCCTGTCTTCCGGCCGGGGGAGTGACGCCCCGTTCTCGCAGGTAGGTGCGCCCTGGCTCGACGCCGCGGCGGTGCTGGCCCGGCTCGGACCCCAGCCGGGCGTGGCCCTGTCCCCCACGACATTCACCCCCCGGCGCCCGGGCGACGGGAAGTACGCCGACACCCTCCTGCAGGGGATCCGGCTCCGGGTCACCGATCGGGCCACGTATGACCCCCCGGCCACGGCGCTCCGGCTGCTCGCCGCCATCCGGGCGGTGCATCCCGCCGAGTTCGCCTGGATCAACGCCCATTTCGACCGGCTCGCGGGCCAGCCGGGGCTCCGTGAGGCGCTGGATCGGGGGGCCCCGATCGACTCGATCCTCGGCGTCTGGCAGGGCCAGCGGGCCGCCTTCGAGCCCTGGGCGGCCGGGGTCCGGCTCTACCCCGAATAGCCCCGTCGCCCATTTGCCCCTTCCCGTTCCGGCCGTTATCCTTGGCCCCGTGCCGAAGGTGAATAATGACACGGAGATCGGGTCCCTTGCCCGAGGGCAGGGAGGGTGAAGGCGCTGAAGGCGCTGGAGCGGCCTTTTTTCGCCGTATTCCGGCCGCTCGTCGACTGGTTGATTGCGCACCGGGTTCATCCCAACACCATCACCACAGTTGGCACGGCGCTCGTGCTCGCCTCGGCGGTTTTCTTCGGGGCGGGCCACGTGCGACTGGGAGGGCTCTTTTACCTGCTCAGTGGCATCGTGGACACGATCGATGGCCAGGTGGCGCGCAACGGTGCGATGGCTACCCGGTTTGGGGCATTCTATGACTCGACGCTCGACCGGATCGGGGATGGTGCCATCTTCGCGGGCGTGGGCACCTACCTGATGTTTGCGCCCGACGTGGCCTACCGGGAGCTCAGTGTCATCGTCTGCATGGTGGGGATCATCGCGTCGCTCGTCGTGTCGTACGCGCGGGCGCGGGCGGAGGGACTGGGCCTCGACTGCAAGGTCGGCATCGCGCAGCGGGCCGAGCGCATACTGCTCCTGGGCATTCCGCCGCTGCTCTTCGGGGCGGGGCCGGGCGGCATCTACCTGCAAGTCATCGTCGTCCTGCTGACCGTGCTGGGGCTGATCACCGTCGTCCAGCGCATCGTGCATGTGCACGGCGCGGCCAACGCCGCGGATCTGGCAGGGCTGCAGGACCGGGAGTAGGCCGGTCCGTCACACCAGCGGAAAGGAAGCGCGCGTGGCAGACAAGGGCGCACGGTCGATCGCGAAGGCCGAGGGCAAGCTCGGAGTGCTCACGGTGGGGCTCGGGGCGGTAGCATCGACGTTCATCGCCGGCGTGGAGCTGGCCCGGCGAGGCGTCGCGAAGCCGTACGGGTCGCTCACGCAACTGGCCACCATCCGCCTGGGCAAGCGCACCGACGGGCGCACCCCGCTGATCCGGGATTTCGTGCCGCTGGCTTCGCTCGGTGACCTCGTCTTTGGCGCCTGGGACCCGATCCCGGACAACGCCTACGAGGCCGCCCTCAAGTGCGGCGTGCTCGACAAGCATGAGCATGTCGCACCGATCGCCGATTTCCTGAAGGCGATCAAGCCCATGCCGGCGGTGTTCGACCGAAGCTACGTGAAGCGCCTCGAGGGCACCAACGTCAAGGGCGGGAAGAACAAGCGAGAGCAGGCGGAGGCGCTGCGGCGGGACATCCGCGAGTTCAAGGCGAAGAACAACTGCAGCCGGCTCGTCATCGTGTGGTGTGCGTCCACCGAGATCTTCATCGCGCCTGGGGCGGCCCATCAGACTGTGGCGGCGTTCGAGAAGGCGATGGAAGCGAACGATGTCACTATCGCGCCCTCGATGCTGTATGCCTGGGCGGCGATGATGGAGGGCGTCGCATTCATGAACGGCGCGCCCAACCTCTGCTGCGACATCCCCGCCATCGAGCACCTGGCCCGCGACAAGAAGGTTCCGATCGGCGGCAAGGATTTCAAGACCGGCCAGACCATGCTCAAGACCGTGCTGGCGCCGATGTTCAAGGCGCGCATGCTGGGGGTGGCCGGCTGGTATTCAACCAACATCCTCGGCAACCGGGACGGCGAGGTCCTCGACGATCCCGAGAGCTTCAAGACGAAGGAAGAGTCGAAGCTCGGCGTGCTCGAGTACATCCTGCAGCCGCAGGTGTACCCGGAGCTGTACGGCAACATCTTCCACAAGGTGCGGATCAACTACTATCCGCCGCGGGGCGACAACAAGGAAGGCTGGGACAACATCGACATCTTCGGGTGGCTCGGCTATCCGATGCAGATCAAGGTCGATTTCCTCTGTCGTGATTCCATCCTGGCGGCGCCGCTGGTACTCGATCTGGCCCTCTTCTCCGACCTCGCGCAGCGCGCCGGGATGTCGGGGGTTCAGGAGTGGCTCTCCTTCTACTTCAAGAGCCCCCAGGTGGCACCGGGCCTTTACCCGGAGCACGATCTCTTCATCCAGCAGACCAAGCTCAAGAACACGCTGCGGTGGCTGATGGGTGAGGAACAGATCACGCACCTGGGTGTGGAGTACTACGGGGAAGCGTGAGGACTCGGCGTCCGCGACGCGCATGAAGTACTTCCATCGCACACACCAGGCGCCGGGCACCGTGCTGGCGCAGTCTGCGAAGTTCTTCGGCGGCCGGCTCGCTACCACCGAGGAGACGCCGAGCCGCCGCCGGTTCGGCGGTGCTGTCGGGCATGTCAGCATCACCGCCGCCCCCGAAGGCGGGCACTACACCCTGGTCACGGTCGAGACCGACCAGCCGGGGGAGAGTGAAGTGGATCGTTTGGCGAAGCGGTTTCTTGCGATGGTGCACGCGGCGGCCGATCTAGGCCATGTCGTGCGCGGCGCCTACTAGTCCGACAACCCAGGAGATACCCAGATGACCCGAATGGACGCCGTGCGTCGACGTCTCATTCCGCTGCTCGCGCTGTTCGCGGGCACTTTCCTCCCCGCCTTTGTTCCGCGGCTCGCGGCGCAGGAGCATCGTCCCGGCGGAGAGGTGAACCTGCTCCTCCCCGACCTCAACCAGGGCGACTTCCTGGGCTTCACCGGGCACCAGATCCTGCTGTCGGGCCTGGTGGTATGCGTGCTGGGCCTCCTCTTCGGCCTCTGGACCTACTCCGCCGTCAAGAAGCTGCCCGTGCACAAGGCCATGGCCGACGTCTCGGACATCATCTACGAGACCTGCAAGGCCTACATGGTCCAGCAGGGCAAGTTCCTGCTGGGGCTCTGGGTGTTCGTCAGCGCCGTCATCGTCGTGTACTTCCTGCTGACCGGCCTCGGGATCCCGAAGGTGGCCATCGTCCTGCTCTTCTCGCTGATCGGCATGGCGGGCAGCTACGGCGTCGCGTGGTTTGGCATCCGAATCAACACCCTGGCCAACTCGCGGACGGCCTTCGCGTCGCTCCGCGGCAAAGGGTGGCCGGTCTCGGAGATTCCCCTCCGCGCGGGGATGAGCGTCGGGATGATGCTCATTTCCGTTGAGCTGCTCTTCATGCTCGGCATTCTGCTCTTCATCCCGGCCGACGTGGCCGGCGCCTGCTTCCTCGGCTTCGCCATCGGCGAGTCGCTGGGCGCGGCCGCGCTCCGGATCGCCGGCGGCATCTTCACCAAGATCGCCGACATCGGCGCGGACCTGATGAAGGTGGTCTTCAAGATCAAGGAAGACGACCCCCGCAACCCGGGCGTCATCGCCGACTGCACCGGCGACAACGCCGGCGACTCGGTCGGCCCCACGGCGGACGGGTTCGAGACCTACGGCGTCACCGGTGTGGCGCTCATCACCTTCATCGTGCTGGCGGTGCCCGACCCGGCGGTGCAGGCCAAGCTGCTGGTCTGGATCTTCCTGATGCGGGTCATGATGGTCCTCGCGTCCGGCCTGTCATATCTGGTGAGCAACGCGGTGTCCGGGGCGCGCTACAGGTCGGCCACGAAGTTCGACTTCGAGCACCCGCTCACCCAGCTCGTGTGGCTCACGTCCATCGTCTCGGTGGTGCTCACGTACGTCGTGTCCTACTTCATCGTGCCCGAGCTCGGCGGCCGCACCGACCTCTGGTGGCAACTCTCGACGGTCATCACCTGCGGCACGCTGGCCGGCGCCATCATCCCCGAGTTTGTCAAGATCTTCACCTCCACCTCCTCGCGGCACGTCCGCGAGGTGGTGTCGAGCTCCCGGGAGGGCGGCGCGTCGCTCAACATCCTCTCCGGCCTCGTCGCGGGCAACTTCTCCGCCTACTGGCTGGGCCTGACCGTCATGGGCCTGATGGCGGCGGCGTACGGCGTAAGCTCCCTGGGCCTGAGCAGCGGCATCATGCAGGCCCCCGCCATCTTCGCCTTCGGGCTGGTGGCATTCGGGTTCCTGGGGATGGGTCCGGTCACTATCGCGGTGGACAGCTACGGCCCGGTCACGGACAACGCGCAGTCGGTGTATGAGCTCTCCACAGTGGAGCAGGCGCCGGGCATCGAGGCCGAGCTCAGACGCGACTTCGGCTTCGACGTCAACTTCGCCACGGCCAAAGAGCTGCTGGAGGAGAACGACGGGGCGGGGAACACCTTCAAGGCCACTGCGAAACCGGTGCTGATCGGCACCGCCGTCGTGGGTGCCACCACGATGATCTTCTCGATCATCATGGCGCTGACGCACGGCCTCACGGACAGCATGCAGAATCTCTCGATCATGCATCCGCCCTTCCTGCTGGGCCTCATCACTGGTGGTGCCGTGATCTACTGGTTCACCGGCGCCTCGATTCAGGCCGTGACAACCGGCGCGTACCGCGCGGTGGAGTTCATCAAGGCCAACATCAAGCTCGAGGGTGCCGCCAAGGCCTCGGTGGAGGACAGCCGCAGGGTCGTCGAGATCTGCACCCAGTACGCCCAGAAGGGGATGCTCAACATCTTCCTCGGTGTCTTCTTTTCGACGCTCGCGTTCGCGTTCATCGAGCCGTTCTTCTTCATCGGGTACCTGATCTCCATCGCGCTCTTCGGGCTCTACCAGGCCATCTTCATGGCCAACGCCGGCGGCGCGTGGGATAACGCGAAGAAGATCGTGGAGACTGAACTCAAGATGAAGGGAACGCCACTGCACGATGCGTCCATTGTGGGCGACACCGTGGGCGACCCCTTCAAGGACACCAGCTCGGTGGCGCTCAACCCGGTCATCAAGTTCACCACGCTTTTCGGGCTCCTGGCGGTCGAGCTCGGGGTGTACCTCTCGGCCGAGAGGGGCGGCGGCCTCACGCGCGGGTTGGCCATCGCGGCCTTCCTCACCTCGACGGTGTTCGTGTATCGGTCGTTCTACGGCATGCGCATCCAGGCGAAGTAGGCTTTCATGCGCCTGCTGCCGCGGGACGAGCAGTTCTTCGAGCTCTTTACCCAGGTCGCGCAGCGGGGGGTCGAGGCAGCGCGTCAGCTCGGGGAACTGCTCGCCTCCGACGCGGATCGCCGGACCTACCTGGTCGAGTCGATCAGCCGACTCGAGCTCGAGGCGGACAAGCTGACGCACGACGTCACCGTCCGCCTCGATCGCTCCTTCATCACGCCGCTCGATCGCGAGGATATCCACTTCCTCGCGTCGAGCCTCGACAACATCATCGACCGCATCGACGGCATTGCCCGGCGCACCCGGATCTTCCGGGTCGGCGCCTCGCCGCGGGGCGCGGTTTTGCTGGCCGATGTCATCCACCGTGCGGCACTGCAGCTGCTCGCCGCGGTGAAGGAACTGGGCGGCAAGAAGCAGGACGCCATCCTCGCGGCCTGCCTGGAGGTCCGCCGCCTCGAGGAGGAGGGTGATGCGCTCTACCACGAGTGGCTCGGGTTCCTGTTCGAGCACGAGCCGAACCCGCTTGAAGTGATCAAGTGGAAGGAGATCTACGACAAGCTGGAGAACACCCTCGACAGCGCCGAGGACGTGAGCAATACGCTGGAGTCGGTCGCCATCAAGCACGGCTGAGCCATGCCTGATTCGATCAGCTTCGTCCTCCTGATCGTCGGCGTCGCCCTCGTCTTCGATTTCATCAACGGTTTCCACGACAGCGCCAATTCCATCGCCACCGTCGTCTCCACCCGCGTCCTCTCGCCGGCCGTTGCCGTGGCGTGGGCGGCGTTCTTCAACTTCATCGCCGCGTTCATCATCGGCACCGCCGTCGCGAAGACGATCAGCAAGGGGCTGATCGATCCTGCCATCATCGATCCCACGGTGGTGCTCGCGGCGCTGCTCGGGGCGATCGTGTGGAATCTCGTCACCTGGTACGTGGGGCTCCCCAGCTCGTCGTCGCATGCGCTGCTCGGGGGATATGCCGGTGCCGCGATTGCCAAGTCCGGCATCAGCGGGCTGATGCTGCGCGGCTGGATCAAGCCGCTCCTCGGCATTGTCATCTCGCCATTCCTCGGGATGGCGCTGGGCCTGGCGCTGACGGTGGCGCTGTCGTGGCTGCTCTACAAGCGCGCCGCCCGGCCGCTGGACAAGCTGTTCCGCCGCCTGCAGCTCGTCTCAGCGGGCCTCTATTCGCTGAGCCACGGGGCGAACGACGCGCAAAAGACCATGGGTATCATCGTCGGGCTGCTGGTCTCGGTGCAGCACCTGTTCAAGGGCGCCACCGGCTGGCAGCGGCATCTCTACCTCGCGAATGCCGATCGTGTTCCGCTCTGGGTCGTGCTCGCGGCGCACAGCGCCATCGCGATGGGCACGGCGATGGGCGGCTGGCGGATCGTGAAGACGATGGGATCGAAGATCACCAAGCTCACGCCCTTCAGCGGCTTCTGCGCCGAGACCGGCGGTGCGGTGACCATCCTGCTGGCGTCGGCGCTTGGCGTGCCGGTGAGCACGACCCATACCATCACCGGAGCCATCGTCGGTGTCGGTGCGGCGCGACGGCTCGGAGCGGTACGTTGGGGTGTGGCCGGCCGTATCGTCTGGGCCTGGCTGCTCACCATTCCACTGAGTGCCGCAGTCGCGGCCATCATGTATCTGCTGCTCCGGCTTCGATAGGGTTTGACTGCGCCTTTACGCCTTCCTAGCTAATTTCTCGGCCTCACCCATAGCTTGGGGTGTCTTTACCGGGGCCAACCGATGATCGGTTCGAGTTCGCCATGGGCTGACGCGCTCGCGGACCGCTACCGGGTCGAGCGCGAACTCGGCCGGGGCGGCATGGCGGTCGTGTACCTGGCCCGCGACCTCAAGCACGATCGCGACGTGGCGCTCAAGGTCCTCCGTCCTGAGCTGTCCGCCTCGCTCGGCCGTGACCGCTTCGCGCGCGAAATCCAGTTAACCGCCCGCCTGCAACACTCTCATATCCTGGCTGTATTCGACTCCGGTGAATCCGCTGGACAGTTGTGGTATACGATGCCGTACGTCGAGGGCGAGACGCTTCGCGCCCGCCTCACGCGCGAGGGTTGCCTGCCGGTCGACACTGCCATCCAGCTCGCGCGCGAGGTGGCCTCGGCCTTGGCGTACGCGCATGACGCCGGCGTGGTCCATCGCGACATCAAGCCCGAAAACATCCTGCTCGCGCGACAGGGCCTTGCGCTGGTGGCCGATTTCGGCATTGCCAAGGCGCTGGTCGCGGACCAGGGCCTGACCGAAACCGGCCTGGCGCTTGGCACGCCCGCCTACATGGCGCCGGAGCAGATCCTGGGCGAGCGACCCGTGCGGCCGCAGGCGGACGTCTACGCGCTCGGCGTGGTGCTGTACGAAATGCTCTCCGGCGCACGGCCATTCGCCGACTCGGCTCCGGTGGCCATGCTCGCCAAGCGCCTGACCGATGGCGCTCCCCTCATCACAAGGGAGCGTCCCGAGGTCCCGGCGGCCATCGCCGTCCTGGTTCGGGACAGCCTCGAGGTCGATCCCGCGCGGCGCCCGGCAACAGGAGCCGTCTTCGCCGAGCGACTTCGGGAAGCAAAGGGCGCTGTCACCACGCCGTCGGCGCCGATATCATCGGCGCCACCTATCAGGGCCGGCCGGGGCCGAACTTGGGCGCTCGTGGCGGTTGCGGTCGCTGCGCTGACCGCCGGGGCGGCGCTGCTGCTCAAACGGACGGCCGGGAGCGACGACCCCAGTATCGGCGTGCTCCCGTTCGAGAACCGCAGTGGGGACAGCACGCAGGCGTACCTGAGCGAGGGTGTCTCTGATGAGCTGACGGCACAACTGTCAGCGGTGCCGCAGCTCAAGGTGGCACCCCGCAGCTCGACGGTGCGCTTTCGTGGCAGCACCGAGGCGCCCGATGCCATCGCGCGCCAGCTCAGCGTGA
>Ga0315287_10003679_pt1 | contig 14817 bp, 14 predicted proteins | sample YL17G11_0_MG_FD_205037 | JGI IMG/M metagenome (GOLD analysis project Ga0315287, IMG submission 205037) | Sediment microbial communities from Yellowstone Lake, YNP, Wyoming, USA - YL17G11_0 | ecosystem: Environmental > Aquatic > Freshwater > Lake > Sediment | place: USA: Wyoming | collected... | reverse complement strand
CGGTCTACGATGTGTTTACCTTGGCGCCCCTTGGCGCCGGTGAGGTGGACACCACGGCCGGCAGCGCTCTGGTGACCGCATGGTTCATTGGACAGGAACTGAAGAGCATTCTCGAATTTCTCTTGGTGGACAATCCAGCCCACCCGGGTGAGTTTTTTCCCCGTGCCTCTGGCATGAGATTTCGTTATGATATGTCACGTCCACGACTTGATGTTGTGACAGCCATTGAGCTGGGTGACATTGACCACGGCTACCGCGCGATCGACATCAGCGGGAAGGACGAGCGCATGTACAGCCTAAGTTGCCCACTCATGCTCGGTACGATCCTCGTGGGTATCCCCAAGTACACCAAGGCTAAGCTGCCGCTCGTCCCGAAGAATAAGGCCGGACAGCCGCTCACATCAAGGGTTGAGGCCCTCGGCGATCCTCGTCGCAGCACAGCCCAACTGATGGCGCCCCAAGGAACTGTTGATAAAAGCAGCGTCGCGATGGGATCGGGGAAAGCCGCTGTTCATGAGATCAAGGAATGGCAAGCGATCATGGATCATCTGCGTAAACTTTCGGCCAAGAACAAGGGCGAGTTGCCTAGTATCCCTGTCGATGAGCGCGCTGCCGAGGTTCGGGCGTTTAAAGTTGGCTGAGGGGGAATAGAATACAGAAGGCAGGAGCCAACAAACAGAATTCAGAAGTCAGAATCCAGAATACAGAAGTTAGGAGCCAAGAAAACAGAGAAGACAGAGAAGACAGAAGCCAGGAGCCAGAAGTCAGAAGACGGAAGTCGGGACAAGACGAGAAGACGGAAGCCAGGAGTCAGTAGTCGGAATACTGTAGTGAAAAGTAGTTGATTCTGAATTCTGACTTCTGTATTCTGAATTCACATCCTGTCTGGGAGGGAAGGATGATCGCGGTTGATCTGGTGAAGGCGCTTGGAACAGCAATTGCGGCTAACGCGTAGGAGGGTTAAATGAACATGGACTCCGTCCCCATAGGGGTATTTTTTGCGGCAGTGATTATTATCATGGTGTTCGCCATTGAGGCGGGACACCGGCTGGGAGATGCTGTTCGCCGGCGTTCGGAGGAGGAGAAGGAGCCGCCGGTTTCCGCTAAGATGGCAGCCATCCTGGGCTTGCTGGGGTTTATCCTGGCGTTCACATTTGGGATCGTGACCGACCGGTATGACGACCGCAAGGAGCTTGTCCGCAATGAAGCGAACGCGATCGGCACGGCTTATTTGCGGACTGATTTTATGTCGGAGCCGGACCGTAGTAAAACAAAAAATCTTTTCCGGGAGTATCTGGATACCCGTATAGCTGCGGCTGAGTCGCGTAATCTCAATAAGCAGCACAACGCCTTGATCGAATCGACCCGTATTCAGCGTCAACTCTGGGACATGGCGGTTGTGAATGCCTTCAAGGACATGAACTCAGATGTCGCTGCCCTCTATATTGACGCGCTGAACCAGGTGATCGATATTCATGCGTTGCGGGTAGCCGTCGGGATGCAAGCGCGGATTCCTGCCGGCATCTGGCTGGTGCTTTATCTCCTCGTAATTCTCGGAATGATGGGGGTAGGATACCAGACCGCCATTGCTCAATCCGCCCGGAGGTCGTGGGCAACGCTGATAATGGCTTTTTCTTTCTCCCTGGTGATCATGCTGATCGTGTCGCTTGATCGTCCGCGGAGCGGTTTTATCATGGTTTCTCAGCAGCCGTTGGCTGACCTGCGAGCCTCGATGGATGTGAAATAAGAATATGGCATTACCGGGGGAAAGATTCCTATCTCGATGCCCAAAAAAGCGATAGTCATACCCATGTTGAGTTGGTTGCGCGGATATCATCTGCCGTGGCTGCGCGTAGACCTCGTTGCGGGATTGGTTGCATCGGTCGTGGTGATCCCGAAAGCGATGGCGTATGCGGCGATTGTCGGCCTGCCTCTGGAGACCGGTTTATACACCGCGCTGGCGGGGATGGCCGCGTATCCTTTTTTGGGCAGTTCGCGCGTGTTGAGCGTGTCTACGACGTCGACTCTGGCGCTGATGACTGCGGCAGCAGTGGCGGCGATAGCCCAGGGAGCAGGCGCGGCATATTCGCCGGTAAGCGTGGCGGCGACGTTAGCGTTTTTAGTCGCAATGTTTTTGCTGCTGGCGCGCATTCTGCGGCTGGGTTTTATTGCCAATTTTATATCTAAGCCTGTGTTGGTAGGATTCCAGGCAGGTATAGGCGTGGTCATTGCCGTAAGCCAGTTAAAATCGATATTCGGTATTCATCTGGCGAGTAAATCAACGGTCGGCATACTGTGGGAATTTCCGGGAATGCTTGTCCATACGCATATCCTGACGTTGTGCGTGGCAGCGGCAGGCATTGTTCTTTTGTTAGTGTTGGAGCATGGCGTGCCGAAAGTGCCGGCGGCCTTAGTGCTGGTGGGGGTAAGCGTTGTAGCTGCCTGGGTTTTCAAGTTAGGAGATTTAGGCGTTCAGCTGGTGGGAGCGTTGCCCCAGGGATTACCGTCTTTTGTCCGGCCGGATCTTTCGTTAGTAAGCCTTTTGTGGCCGGCGGCTGTGGGGATCGGGTTGATGTCCTTTACGGAGTCAGTTGCGTCGGCGCGGACTTTTTTGCGCAAGGAAGATCCTCCGGTTGATCCGAATCAGGAATTGCTGGCCATTGGCGCGGCAAATGTCGCTGCCGCATGCATGGGGGGATTTCCCGCCGGCGGAGGAGCTTCACAGACCGCCGTGAATGCCCGCGCCGGTGCGCGCAGCCAGATAGCCCAATTTGTCGGGGCGTTGGTGGTCGTGATCTGCCTTTTGTTCTTGTCGCGGGCGATCGGTTTTATCCCGCAGGCAGCCTTAGGGGCGATGGTGTTGGTGGTCGCATTCTCGATGATCAAGCCGGAAGAGTTCCGTGCTATCGGCCGTGTGCGCAAGGATGAGGTGTGGTGGGCAATAGTAACCATGGCCGGCGTTATCTTTATCGGGACATTGGAGGGGATCCTTATTGCGGTGGCTATTTCTCTGCTGACCTTGATGTATCAGTCAAATCATCCTCCGGTATATGCCGTGGCGCATAGTCCTGAGAAGAACATCTTCCGTCGGTTCGGCGAGCATGCGGATGATGTCATCTACCCCGGGCTTTTAATGGTGCGCACCGAAGGAAGACTCACGTTTGCGAATGCCGCGTTTGTGGCGGATAACATGCGCGTGTTGGTAGAAGAATTTAGTCCGCGGGTGATTATCTTTGAATGTAGCGCGATTCCGGACATCGAGTATACCGCGCTGACCATGTTAACAGAGGCTCGGGAAAATCTGGATGAGCGGGGGGTCGACCTGTGGCTGGCCGCGCTGAATCCTGATTTACTCAAGATGATTGAACGTTCGTCTCTGGGGGGAATTCTGGGGCACGGACGTATGTTCTTTAACTTGTCGAAGGCCCTTGAGGCGTATCAGGAGCGCGGCGCGAAAGACTCAAAAAAAGGAATCCAGAGTAATGAAAGAATACGGTAAAGCTTTCAGTTTTGAACATCGCCTGCCGGTAGTACTCACTACCCTTGCGGTGATGCTGTTGCTGGCGTTTATGCCCGGAAGGATCAGGCTTGTGCCGCACTGGGGTATATGCGTTATGGCCGTTATCGTACTATTACCCATGGTTCTTGTGGGAATTGCTTCCGATAAGAAGCGGTGGTTGCGGATAGAGCATGTCGTTACGGTGCTCATTTGCGTATTAGGCGGGGTCATGAACGCTATTAATCTTATCGGCTTGGTAAGGGCAATGTTGCAGCGTCCGATCGCTATTACCGGACTGCAACTCTTATCATCGAGCATCGGGGTGTGGGTCGCAAACGTTCTTGTCTTTTCACTCTTATATTGGCAGATCGATCGCGGCGGGCCGCAAGCGCGGTTCGATACCACGGCGAAAAAGTCGGATTGGCATTTTCCCGCTCAGGATTTTTCCGGAGAAGTGCCGGCTGACTGGCGGCCGAGGTTCATTGACTATTTGTTTCTGGGATTCTCTACTTCGACGGCTTTCAGCATGACCGAGGCTATTCCGCTGACTCCGCGCGCAAAAATCCTGATCATGATCCAAAGTTTGATTTCCTTGATAACGCTCGTAGTGGTCGGCGCGCGCGCGATCAATATTCTCGGGAGTTGATATTTCAGTGACTCTTTTCTACTAAGGAGTGAAGATGAAAAAATACGCTCTTTTGAAAGCAGCCATTATAGTGTTTCCCGTCATTCTGCTCTGCGGGTGCGCGTCTTTCGGCCCCCGGACCATCAGCCCTGACCGGATCGAGTATATTCAGGAGATCGGAGAATCCTGGAAGAAACAGATGCTGCTGAATATCGTCAAGCTGCGCTATTTCGATCCGCCCACGTTCCTTGATGTGTCCTCGATCATCAATCAATATGGCATGGAAAATCAAGTCAACGCGGATATGCGCTGGTACTGGCCGATACCCAGCGCTTCCTCCGGCTATAACTCCGGAGTCGGCGGGTATTCGCGCTATTCGGATAAGCCCACCATTACGTACACGCCGCTCTCCGGGCAAAAATTTACCAAAAACCTGTTAACGCCGATACCGCCGGCTGCCGTGGTGAGCCTTATTCAAAGCGGCTGGCCGATAGATATGATATTTGCCCTTACGGTGAAAACTGTTAACGGAGTGACGAATAGTCCCCGGGAGAAGGATTCCGGCAATGATCAAAAAGATTTTAACCGGCTTGTCCTGGCGATGCGCACGGTGCAGCGTGCCGGGGTAACCGATATTCGTCTTGAAAAAGTTAATGATAAGGAAGCGGTCGTTTTTGTGATCTCTGATGCGGTGAATAAAGAAATGTACCGTGAGGAAACCGAAACCATCCGCGGCATTCTCAAGATAAACCCCGGTATCAGCAGCTACAAGATCGTGTTTGGCGCTTTGTCAAAACAGGATGATGAGATCGCGTTGTTGACGCGTTCGATGCTGGAAATAATGCTGGAGATGGGGGCGATGGTGGAAGTGCCGGCGGATCATGTGGCCGAAAAACGAGTGAAGGAGACCGTGCCTTTTTTCGGGGAGGAATGGATGCGGACCCGCATCCATTCAAGCCGCGATAAGCCTGCGGACGTATTTACGGCAATACGGTATCAGGATTACTGGTTCTGGATCGACAATAAGGATATTGATTCCAAGCGCAATTTTGCGTTGCTGATGATTTTTCTGTCTTTGACAGAATCCGAACAAAAGGCCAGCGCGCCTGTTTTAACCATTGGCGGATAAGCGTGTGAGTAAAGAAGGGGGCGAAAAGAATTCAGAATACAGAAGTCAGGAGTCAGTAGTCAGAATTCAGAAGTAAGAAGGCAGAAGATGGAGGTCGGAAGTCAGGACAAGACAAGAAACCAGTAGTCAGTAGTCGGAATACCGTAGTGAAAAGTAGTTGATTCTGAATTCTGACTTCTGTATTCTGAATTCCAGTAAGCGGTGAGGTGAAACGTAACACAACAAGGGAAGGAGTAGAGGTATGAAAAGGATAGTGGTTGCAGTTGTAGCAGTGGTAATGTGTGTTGTTAGCGTGCAGTTGATAGCCCAAGCTCAGGAAGCAAAAGGCGCAAAGTTGGCGGGCGTAGTTGTCGGCGGGGGGGCAATGACGGCGACGGTGGAAGCGGTTAACGCCCAAACCCGCGTGGTTACTCTCAAAAGCAAAGACGGCCAACTCAAGATGGTTAAATGCGGGCCGGAAGTGAGGAACTTCGCTCAGATCGCCAAGGGCGATACGGTGAACATTGATTACACGGAGTATGTCAGCATCGCGGTTGCCGGGCCGGGCGCAGCTCCTTCCCGGACGGAAAGCGTTGATGTTATAAAGGCACCGCTGGGAGAAAAACCGGCGGGAATTATGACGACCGCTACCGATGTGGTGGGGAAGGTGAAGGCCATAGACTATACCGCCCGTACGGTTACTCTTGAGGGGCCGAACAAAACAGTTACCGTCAAGGTGGATGCTTCCGCGGTAAATTTCGACAAGGTTAAAGCAGGGGATACGGTTTACCTGAGCTACGTCGAGGAGATGGCGGTTTCAGTAACCAAGTAATTACTCTCGGGGAAGACGGCGCCAAGGACGGTACGCAGAAGCCTTTGGCGCCGTTAACTCGAAGAGCTTGAGTGTTGGTAACAGATAAAGGAGTGACTGATGTTTATTCCTAAGCGTAAGACGATGGTTTTTTTGCTGGGCGCGATTTTATTGTTGGGGCAGTGTTCCTGGCTGCTGGCGGCGGATGAGGCAGGGGATGCCGAAGCCCTGGCCAAGAAATTGTCCAATCCCGTGGCGTCTTTGATCAGCGTGCCGATCCAGTATAATTATGATGAAAACTATGGTTTGGCAGATGACGGGAAGAAAAGCTTTGTGAATATTCAGCCGGTGATCCCGATTTCTCTGAATGAGGAATGGAATGCTATTTCGCGGACCATTATGCCGGTGATTTCGCAGAAGAACATTCCTTCCGGTAGCGGCAGCGAGTCAGGGATCGGCGACATCGTACCGAGCGTGTTTTTTTCTCCCAAAGAGCCGACTGAGAGCGGGCTTATCTGGGGTGCGGGGCCGGTGTTTTTGCTGCCGACGGCTTCTGATGAACTGCTCGGGGGAGAAAAATGGGGCATCGGGCCGACCGGTTTGGCATTGAAACAGCAAGGTCCATGGACCTTTGGCTTTCTGGCTAATCATATCTGGTCGTTTGCCGGGAAAGACAGCCGCAGTGACGTGAACGCGACGTTCTTGCAGCCGTTTCTTTCGTTTACTACAAAGACGGCAACAACATTCGGCTTAAATACCGAATCAACCTATAACTGGTCTTCGGAAACATGGTCGGTTCCGCTCAATATTTCTGTATCCCAGATTTTAAAGTTCGGCAAGCAATTGGTCAGTATCGGGGGCGGAGTGCGTTACTGGGCGGATTCACCTGATGCCGGGGCGGAAGATGTCGGATATCGCTTCGTCGTGACATTTTTATTTCCGAAATGAGAGGCTAAAAAAGGGGACGTTATGAAATACTGGATAATCATTTTGATGATGGGAGTTCTTTTCCTGGGTGTTGCCGCAGAAGCCCGGGCAGATACGTTGACGTTAAAAGACGGCCAGGTGCTCAACGGCACGCTGGTGGAGCGCAATGACACGGGGGTAAAATTCAACGTCGGCGGACAAGTTGTCAGTTTCGCGGCTGATAACGTGAAGTCGATCGCGATCGAAGGTTCACCTGCGGCTGCGGCAACAGCGCAGCCGGCGGCGGGGACTGCTGTTCCGACGCCTGCACCTGTTGCTTCACAAGCTCCGGCCGGCGGGAAGGGAATGCTTCCGGCGGGCACGGTATTCCTGGTCAGCATGAGTCAGGGGATCAATTCGAAACAGCATAAACAGGGGTATCGTTTCCAGGCGACTTTGCAGGAAGACTTGACGGCAAATGGAGTTCTCGTGGCGCCGAAAGGAGCTACCTTGTACGGTGAACTGGTAGAAGCGAAGAGTTCCGGCCGGGTCGTGGGCAAATCAGAACTTACCATCACGTTTACGTCAATTTTGCTTAATAATCAGCGGCAGGCAATCAGTACGAGCGAAATAAAAGCTGTAGGCGAGGGGACCGGCAAAAAGACGGCAAGCAAAGTAGCGCGCGGTGCGGCGATCGGCGCTTTGGCCGATGGTTCGGATGGTGCCCGCACCGGTGCGAAGGTAGGCGGCGGGCTGGCGTTACTTACCCGGGGGAATCAGATCCAGATCCCGGCAGGCACATTGCTGGAGTTTACGCTTACTACGCCGTTAACGGTGAAATGATGTGAAGTGGTTAGGCATTTCGCCTTGAGCCATGGCATTCGGCCGTGGACTCTTCGCTCAGGGCTGACTGAGCGACGATAAGGAACCAAAATGCGCAAGAGAACTCTTGTCCTGATTGTTGTTATTCTGGTGCTGGGTGTTGTCGCGGCAATGGCCGCCGGAGCATATTATCTGGCAATGACCAAGTCCGGCGCTCAGACCGCCGCGCGAATGTTTTTTGCGTCAGCCGTGCATCCGCAGACGCAGCGTGTCGCTGAGGTGGAGGGCACATTGCAGCAGGGAGTTGTTTACCGCAATCTGGAATTGACCAACCTGAAATATTTGCCCCCCGGCACAACACTCAGGATCCAGGAACTGAAGCTTGAGCTGGAGTCGTTCTCGCTGGACGGGGTATCGGTCTCAATTGTCAACGGCAGATTACTTCTGCCGGAGGCGGAGACGGTCGTGTTTGACGGCGTTCTGGCTAAAGGCACAGTTCAGTTAACCGTGTACACGCACCAGGTCCATGTGGCCATGCTGCGGGAGCTTATCCCCAAGCAGAGTATGTTGCGGGCATTGAGCGGCGTTCTTCGCGACTGCGAGGTGCGTGTGGAGGGAACACGGGAGAATTTGGAGATCCGGGGCAAAGTCAACGTCGAAGAGGCATCCTGGCATAACATTGTGTTGCGCGGCTGCCCGGTGACGATCGAGGCCCAGGCGCAGAAGCTGCTGACCGATGCGCGGGTGAAGGGTGTTGCCCGCTTCCAGGGAGGCACGCTGGCCGGCGCTAGAACCGCGGTTATTACCCTGATGCCCAGTTCATTGCAGTTTAAAACTGTGCCGCAGGAGTTTGAGCTCAATATGCGCGGAACGGCGAAAGTGGAAAATACAAGTATCACCATAACCGCTGTCGGGACAAAGGATGAGATGGACATGAAGGTGATCTCCGATCCTCCGCAGCCGCAAGCCCGGCTGTTAGTGATGGTCATCACCAACCAGAGTTGGCAAGGGACCGAGACGGAATACGGGATGGGAATGTCTTCCCGGGCGGCTGCCAGCGATGTTATCAATTATTTTTTGTTCGGAAAAGACAATGCCGTGGCCAAGACCCTCGGGGTTGACCGGTTTTCTGTGGAATTGGAGCCGGGAGTGACCGGCGCGAAGATGGAAAAGGATATCTCTCCGAAAACTTCGGTCAGCTACGAACACAAACGCGAAAATGATCCCGGGGTGCAGGAAACTGTTAATCGCACGCTAAACGGAGATTACAAACTGTCTGATCTGATTTCCCTGGAGGCGGAGCGCAATGTCGAAATGCGGCCGGACCAGGAGCAGCAAGTGGAACGCAGCCTGTGGTTCAAGTTCAAGAAAAAATATTAGCAGTGTGCTGAAAAAGTCTCATCCCTGCCTGCCGGCAGGCAGGTACGTTGTTACGCGCGGCGTTCCCTTGCCTGCCGCGTCGGCAAGGCGGGTGCGGCGTATCAGTAACGTGGCTCCTAAGCTGATGAGCTCATGAGCTGATAAGCTAATTCCATTTTTTGACAGTGTATGTGAGCCTTTTTGAGCAAACCGCATATAATAGGGTTTTTTAGCAGACTGTTAGTCCAATCAACCGAGGAGGGGCTATGGTGAACGTGGTGAAGTCGGGGGTAGCCGTGGTGGTGATGATGTTTGTCGTGATTGTTTTAATCCCGACGGCCAGAGGTGAATATGTGGCGGAGAAATATCAACCCAAGAGCGGTTACGATAGTTACGACGATTTGAACAAGTATGTGATCGGCCAGGGGCTGATCGGCGCGGCTGTCTACGAGGATGTTACTTTCAGACAGGCCAGTAAAATAGACAGCTCGGTCGTTGCGGAAAACGAAATATCGTCGATGCCGATCATAGGAATCGGCGGTCAATTGCCCATGGTCGAAGTGGGAAAGAAAACAGTGCTGGGGTTTGACGGCGGTATCGCGTTCAGCTGGCGCAGTTCGGTCAGCAGTATTTCCAGCGCGAACGGTAATGTAAAAATGACGCTGGATAACGATCTCTATATGGTCGATGTGTTTTGGGGAGGGTTGATCAGCCGCTATGTGACGCAAAAGGCCCGTATCTACGGCGGCGCTGGGCCGATCTTTCTGTTCGGCAATTACTGGGGAAAAAGCAAAGACGAGAATACGGTGACGGACGACGTGAGTCTGGCAAGCGAGAAGAGTTCAGCGTTCGGGATCGGCTGGTATTCACGGGCCGGCATTGAAGTCCGTATGGCCAACGGCGCTTTCATGGGTTTGGGGGTGCTCTGGCAGGACGCAACGATCGATTTCGGCACGAGCAGCGCCGGCAAGATCGATTTTGACGGCATAATGCCGATGGTGACGTGCACGTTTGGGTTCTAAGTCCAGAAGTCAGGAGTCAGTAGTCAGAATTCAGAAGTAAGAAGGCAGAAGCCAGGAGTCGGAATACCGTAGTGAAAAGTAGTTGATTCTGAATTCTGACTTCTGGATTCTGAATTCTGTTTTCTGGATTCAGGCACAGAAAAAGGAGCGTGATTATGAAATTACTGAAATGCTTTGCCGTCGGCGTGGCGATCGTGTTTGTTGTCGGTTGCGCGGCAAAGGTGCAGCACAGTTTCGACCGGACAGCGTCGTTTGAAAACAGGAAAACGTTCGCCTGGATGGAACAGGCGAAGGTTGACCTGGGCATTGCCGACATGAACGACGCCTTGATCGAGGAAAAGATAAAAGAAGCCGTGGAAAAGCAGCTTCTTGCCCGAGGTCTGGCCAAAGCCGCTACAGGCATGCCGGACCTGCTGCTTAATCTCAAGGTTGCCGTGCAAGATGGATACCTTGAAGGAACGATGGACGACGCGTACGAGAAAAAATTTAACAGTAATGTTAATAGGTGGGATTATCAGATCAGGCGGTATCCGATCGATGTGGGCTCGGTGATCATTGACATGATCGATCCGGCCAGCCAGCAGGTCATCTGGCGGGGAATTGCGGAGGCAAAAGTGCTCAGCACGGGAGAGAGGAAGAGAGTCAGGCGGATGAATAAGGCGATAAACAAGATATTCAGAGGGTTTCCGCCGCGGTAGCATCTGTTAATGAGAAGACAGGATTCAGTAGCCAGAAGCCAGGAGCCAGAAGTCAGAAGACACAGTTAGAGGGCAGAAGAATTTCATGCTGAATTCTGACTTCTGAACATCGCGATGATCCAGTGGGGGTATCCTGATATGAGAAGAATCGTTGCGTCCATCTGCGTGCTGGTAATGGGAATTGGTACTAGCGCGTTCGCGCAAAACGAGCTCGATATCGAAGGCGCGTATGTGATCCCCGGCTACAATGACGTCGGGATCCCGGGCGATTCCGGCACCCGGTTTTCGCTGACCGAAGATCTGGATGCCGATGAAACTGCGTCGTTTCGGGTTCGCTATGGGCATACGTTTAGCGAGAAGCACTTTGTCGCCGGCCTCGTGGCGCCGCTGACCATGAAATCCAAGGGAACGCCGGACAAAAATGTTGATTTTAACGGTAAGACCTTTACGCAGGGTTCTCCGGTCGATGCCACATTCCGGTTCGATTCCTACCGGCTGATCTATCGCTATCTGTTCCACAAGTCTGATCAGTGGCGTTTCAGTTTCGGCGGTGCGGCGAACGTGCGCGATGCCGCGATCAAACTGGAAGGTAATGGTGTGGAATCAGAGAAAACCGACACCGGGGTCGTCCCATTGCTGAGTTTCAATTTCACCTGGACGCCGCGGGGAAAACTGCACCTGCTGGTGGACGGCGAGGCTTTGGCTGCCCCGCAGGGCAGGGCGGAGGATATTCTTTTTGCCGCGCTGTACGATGTCAATGAATCGCTGTCGCTGAAGGCCGGTTACCGGATACTCGAGGGCGGGTCGGATGTCGACGAAGTATACACATTCTCTCTGTTTAACTCTATTGTGCTGGGCGCGGTTATATCTTTTTGATACACGGCGATAAAATCAATGCCGCGCTGCGTTCGTGGGTGCTTAGAAGAATCTCTGGAGGTGGAAATGAGTTGATTTTCCCCTTCCCCAGAGCTACTATGTACTAGCATTTTACTAGCAGTTAACTGGCAGCCCTATCAGAGGGTTTCGTGGACTATTCTCCCAAGTTCAGCGTGAGTAACGAAATAATCAAATATTTAGCAAGGATCGACGCGGCAAAAGCCATCGTGAATGAGCTTTCTGTGCCTTTAACTTTTCAAAACGAATTCCGCATCGAAGCTAAAGCCCGGATGTCTCATTATTCAACGAAGATCGAGGGTAATAGGCTGACTCTAAAGCAAACCAAAGAACTTCTTGCAGGCAAAGAGGTGATCGCCAGAGATATTGATAAACGTGAAGTGATGAACTATTACGATTGTCTCGAATGGATCATCAAAACTTCGAAGTCCAGGAAATCCATCTCCGAGAAAGATATCAAAGAGATGCATGCCATGATCGAGAAGGGGATCTTGAAAGGCAAGCTTCGCGGGGAGTACCGCGAAGCACAAAATGCTATTTTTGATTCAGCTACCAGAAAGCCGGTGTATTTTCCGCCGGAGGCCAAAGACGTCCCGGTACTCATGAAAAGCTTTGTGGCTTGGTTAAATAAAGCAAAAGACATTCACCCCGCGATCAGGGCCGCCGTTGCTCACTATCAGTTTGTCGTTATTCATCCTTTTATGGACGGCAACGGGCGAACGGCCAGATCGCTGGCAACACTTGCCCTCTACCAGGCCGGCTATGACCTGCAGCAATTTTATTCTCTCGAGGAATACTACGCGGAAGACTTGCAAGGGTATTACCGCGCCCTTCAGAAAAGTCATGGTGTCCACTATTACGATCATCCAGATCCCGATATAAGCTCTTGGCTTTTATATTTCGTGAAAGGCGTAGCCATTGTGTTTGAGGAGGTTAAGGAAAATGTTTTAAGAGCTGTCAAAGAAGGACCAGCGAAAGTAAGTGGCGCAGGTAGAAAATTACGGGAAGCCATCGGCCCCCGAGAAAGAAGGCTGCTTCATTATTTTAAGAAAAATTCACAGCTTCGCCGAAAAAATCTTTGTACGATGTTTCGCATCAAAGACCGTGCCGCAATTAATTTGATCCAAAAATGGATACGCCTCGGCATGATTAAAAAACAAGGTACAGGGTTTCGGGACGCTTACTATATTCTGTCTTTTGATTATCAGAAGTTCATTTATTGACGAGACCCAAAAGTTTTTCATGTTGTTTCAAACTGTGATATTTCACGGCAATAAAATCAATCAAAACTGAATCGAAGGAGTCAAGCGATGACAATTCTGAAAAGTATGCTGGGTCTGGTGGGGTGGATCGCGGTTACATTCTGCGCGGCGCTGATCGGCTCCCGGTACATGCCGGGAGAGTGGTACGCAGCGCTCGCCAAGCCGGCTTGGAATCCGCCGAACTACATATTCGGTCCGGTCTGGTCTGTGCTCTATATGCTCATGGCGGTTGCGGCGTGGCTGGTATGGCGGAAAGCTGATTTTGGGGGCTCGGCCGGCGCCGGGCTGGGTTTATTTATAGTCCAGCTTGTTCTTAACGCGCTGTGGTCGTATCTGTTCTTCGGACTGCATCGGTTGGATATCGCGTTTTTCGATATCGTGGCGTTGTGGTTGGTTATTCTGTGCGTCGTGGTGTTGTTTTGGCGCGTGAGTCAGGTTGCCGGCGCTCTGTTGTTGCCGTATCTTTTTTGGGTGGGATTCGCCTCGTACCTGAACTTTGTGCTATGGCGGCTGAACAGCGGAGCACATTAAAGCTTCACGAGTTTGGCGCTAACAGACAGAAGATAGTATTCAGGGTTCAGGGTTAGAGAAAACAGAAGTCAGTAGTCAGAATACCGTTGTGAAAAGTAGTTGATTCTGAATTCTGACTTCTGTATTCTGAATTCCGCCCGCACTATTCTGGATTCTGACTTCTGTCTTCTGTCTTCTGAATTCGTATTCTGACACTTGGAACTATGAAACAGCAAAAATAGAAGGAGGGTGTGGCGACCATTGTATTACGCAGACGCGAAGCGGCCCGAATTCCCGGGCAGCTTCTTAATTGAGCGGAGGGCGAAATGAAGCGGTGGATAAAGGCAATGCAGTGCGGAATTATTGCGGTTGCGGTGTTGTGGTCGGTGGGGACAGCCCAAGCAGCGTTGAGCGTGTATACTATGTATATTGACGGCAATGATTTGAATCAGGGTTACGGTTTCGGCCTGAGCAGCGACTTCACATTGATGAAATTTTTGGGACTTGATTTGCGCGCCGGCTATGTGGAGTTTGACATCGACAATACGACGATGATCCCTCTGGAAGCGGCGCTGACCGTCAAGTTGCCCTTTATCCTCGGCACTCATGTGTACGGCGGCCTTGGCGCGGGTTATTATATGTTTCCCTCCGGCGTTGATCTGAAAGACAATTTTGGCTATTTCCCCCTGGCCGGCGTTGGTTTTTCCCTAGGGCCGGTGGGTGTTTTTGCCGAAGCTCGCTGGCTGGTTTTGCAAGCGGACTTGAACAGCGCGTCGGATGCGCTGCCGAACACAACGACCGCCGATATCGACAGCGTCGGGATCAACCTGGGAGTATCGCTGAAGTTTTGACGACTGAGGGGATGATTAAAATTAGCGTGAATCGTGTCGCGGTTTCTTTCGCCGGCGGACTTGCCGCGATCAAGGATGTTGTTCCGAAGGCGAGCCGGGATGTAAAGCCGTTGAGAGCGTCTTTGACCAAATTGACCGGAGAGTTCAAGGAGCTGGGAATTGCGATGTCACCGAAGACTTCTGGTAAGGAAAGACATAAGGGACGTTCTTAACTAATTAACTTAAATATATTGTAAGATGGAAACGGCAAGGATAGAATGGGAATATGCCCAGACAAGCGAGACTTGATAGTAGTGGATTGTTGAATCATGTGATAGCCCGGGCAGTAGGGAAAGAAGACCTGTTTAGGGGCGAAAAAGACCGCGAATTATTTTTGGAGCGGTTGGAAGCCTGTCTTGAGAAGAGCAAGGCAGGCTGTTATGCGTGGGTATTAATGAGCAATCATATTCA